>Ga0206904_1001_pt1 | contig 101428 bp, 83 predicted proteins | sample Alteio_BWOrgHeat_42_FD_152981 | JGI IMG/M metagenome (GOLD analysis project Ga0206904, IMG submission 152981) | Enriched cells from forest soil in Barre Woods Harvard Forest LTER site, Petersham, Massachusetts, United States -... | ecosystem: Environmental > Terrestrial > Soil > Temperate forest >...
GCCGAAGCCGATCAGCCTATTAAGGGTTTTATAAGTGCCGAATGGCCAGCAGACAAGGCGGAAAAAATACTTACTGATCAGTTAAAATCAAAGGGAGAGTATATGAAGGATGAGTTTAAAGTCTTTTTAGATAGTCTGCGAAAAGGAAAAACTACAGACAATATTGACCCTGCCCTGTATTTTATTGCCAGGCCTAGTATACAGAATTTTATAATGACGTGGTGCAGGTACGATCCTTTGCGGGGGATCAAAAGAATAAAGGCACCTATACTAATCATTCAGGGGACTACTGATAAGGTTGTTTCAACTGATAACGGGCAAAGGTTTAAAAAGGCAAAATCAGAAGCCACCTATCTGGAAATCAAAGGCATGAACCATGTATTGAAGGAAGCTCCCGAAGATAATGATCAAAATATAGCCACCTATACCAAACCTGATTTACCTATTAAGCCTGAGCTTGTAACCGGAATTGTTGATTTTGTAAAGAGGGTAAGGTAAAAGACACTTAAGTCTGAATATTAAATAAAAAACGTGTTTAGCGATTAGAATTCTCAAAGACTTAATTATAAAAAATGTTGTCATTTCGAACGACAGAGAGAAACTATCTCTTGAGCGTAGCGAAAAATCTTCTACAGCTAGCATTGACGCCATACAAGTAGCCGACATACATATTGCAGAAGATTTCTCCTCGTTCCTCGTTCGAAATGACAATCCGGTTGTTTAATACTACACTTTTAACTTTTCCAGTCACCAAGCACCCTTCTTAGCGCAATAATCTCTCCAATATGATAGGAGTTATGGTCTGCCAGTTGCAGTGCTTCGCGTAAAATAGTTTGTCCGTCGCCGTGCTCTAATACCTGGTAAATATTGCTGTGCTCCAATAGCTCAATAAACTCGTCTAAATCGCTGTCAATCTGTTTGATCGATCCTTTCCAGGCATCTTCATGTTCCGGGGCATTTTCTTTAGGCCAGTAGTCATCAGGCCATTTTGGTGATTGATGATTAGCATCCTTGCTGAATTGCAGCATATCCCATTGCGCAATACGGATATGTTCAACCAGTTGCCAAATACTGTAGGGCATACCATCGGGCTTTACACCCCGCAATGAAGGTTTTAGGCCTTTTATAGCATCGTGAAAGGAAGCATGGGCACTGCCGCCAAGCAGTAGTTTTGTTAATTCGTTAATTAATATTTTATGCTGATCGTTCATATCGTTTTGGTTTACTATGCAACAAATATTGTTTAAATTGGTTGAAAATAATTCATTTCGGATTTAACTTAACGTCTTTTTGTAACACTTGTATAGAAGTGTTTACATTATTTAATTTATTTCGGCTAAATGTTTTAAGTTTATCCATCAAAAATTAAACAGATAAACCTGTGATTAAAAAACTATTATTTATGGCCTGTCTTATTTATGCCGTGCTTATCGGTTGTAAAAAAGATGGTTCATCTGCCGGACCCCTGCAAGGCAAGGATGATGCCGCATTTGCTATTTATGAAAACTCCTTTCTGAATGGTTTATGGAAATTAAACCCTGATTGGGCAACTACATCAGGTTATCATAAATACGATAGCTTATTGTTTGTGCCTGACGATAAAAACAGGGATAAAATGATTAGCTATGCTAAAGTACAGATAGATTCATTAAGCAGGTTTGAAGTAACTACATTGTCGGAATCCAACAGGATTGATTACCACATGATGCAGAATCAAATGGAATCGATAGAATGGAGCCTCCAGCAACTAAAATCGTTCCAGTGGGATCCCTCATCCTATAATGTAATCAGCACATTTGCCTACATACTAAACGAGCATTACGAACCGCTTGATAGGCGACTGCGCAGTTTTTACCAGAAAATGGCCAATATCCCGGCCTATTATAAAGAGGCTGAAAAACAGATTAAAAACCCTGCTACTGATTTAACTAATCTGGCAATAGATCAGCATCTTAATGGCGTTGGTGTTATAGAAAAGGATTTTGCCGACTCGCTAAAAAAGTCATCTATACCACAGGCAGAACAAAAACCTATGCTCGAGCGGGCACGTTTATCTGCAGAGGCAATTAAGGCTTATGCTGCATGGCTAAAGGCACTAAAAAATGATCATCCACGTAGCTTCAGATTAGGTAAGGAGCTTTATGAGTCGAAATTTAAGTATGAAATTCAATCTGAGTCTATGGCTCAACAGGTCTATAATGCAGCTTTCGAACGGAAAAAATATCTGCATCATGAGATGGCAAAGATCAGCAAAAAATTGTGGCCAAAATATTTCGGTACAAAACCAATGCCTTCTGATTCATTAGACATGATAGCTCAACTGATAGATACCATATCAGCCAAACACGTTGCACCTAATGAATTTCAGTCAGCCATTGAAAAACAAATTCCGAAACTTACTGCTTTTGTAAAGTCAAAAGATCTTGTTACGCTCGATCCTTCAAAGCCACTGGTAATACGTAAGGAGCCAGGTTATATGGCAGGCGTTGCCGGTGCATCAATGAGCTCTCCGGGAGCGTATGATAAAGGCGGCAATTCTTATTTTAATGTAGGAAGCCTGAACGGATGGGCGGCAGATAAAGCTGAAAGCTATTTGCGGGAATATAACCAGTATACCCTACAACTGCTATGTATCCATGAAGCCATTCCGGGGCATTACGTGCAGCAGGTGTATGCTAATAAATCGCCAAGCTTAATCAAGTCTGTTTTCGCTAATGGTGCGATGGCCGAAGGCTGGGCCGTTTACTGCGAAGAAATGATGCTGGATAACGGCTTTGGGGGTGATGAACCTGAGATGAGGCTGATGTGGTGCAAATTGCACCTGCGCGAGGTTTGCAACACCATTTTAGATTATAAAGTGCATACAGAAAATATGGCAAGGCAGGACGCTTTGAAAATGCTTACCCACGAGGCTTTTCAGCAACAGGCAGAAGCTGAAGGGAAATGGAAACGGGTAACTGTAAGCAGTGTGCAACTGGACAGCTATTTTACAGGCTACAAAGAAATAATAGACCTGCGTGAAGCTTACAAAAAGAAAATGGGTGATAAGTATAAGTTAAAAGATTTTAATGAGAAGTTTTTAAGCTATGGCAGCGCACCTGTAAGATATATTAAAGAAGCTATGCTGGCCAAGAGCGTTGTTAGTAACGGACAGTAGTTGTAGTTTACAGCATACGGTTTGCAATTAGCAGTTAAAGGTTACATATTATTTTGTTTTAAAATCCTAAAAACTGCAAACTGAACAATTGGTATTACATTTGCAGGCGTATGAGCGTTATGTCGCTGTAATTAAAAATTAAAAAGCTGTTTAAATTCGCAGGAAAGAATTAATTTTTAATTATATTACAGCATCTCCTCCTAAACCAAGCTAGTTATTATCAACAAGTGTTTAAAGCCAAACACATTGGCATGGTTTTATTTTAAATAAACAGGGTAATAATTTCCCCATATTGTAGATTATTTTACTCGTATTTCCCAATATTCCCACCTGGTATCTTTTTTCCCAAAAACAAATATTCCAACCAATTACCTGAAGGCACTTTTCTCCGGATGGGTACGATTTTTGCAGATATTATTATGTATTTTTTACATATTATCTGTACACTCTCAAATTCACATTATCATGAGCACTCTCGCAATAATAGGTATCGCAATACAGGCAGTTCCTGTGTTCTTTATCATTAAAACAAGTATTTCCATGATAAAACGTAAAAGCATATACTAATTAAAAGTATAAGCATTTATGCTTTATTAAATTATGGTTAATATCATATTTTAAACTCTGGGGTTTTGCTCCGGAGTTTTTTGTTTCAGGCGTAACCAGTTTAATTCGTTTTCGTATAAAACTTTGAGTGAAAATTTAATGATAATGCTAATTTAAGAAATAGCCGGGGTTGAGAGCCTGGCTATTTCTATTTTATAGCCTAATTCCTGTTATTCCTCCGCTTAGTTATTTTTCTACCTGTTATCTGTTTGCTTTATATATCTTTAGCCGGATTAAAACCTTAAACATGAAACATCTTTTAAACTTTCTTTTATTATTTACAGTAGTAAGCGTATGCCAGGCGCAAAAAGTTAAACCCTCTTTAAACTTAACCAAAGGGAATACCTATTACCATGTAACCACCGCTAATTCAGCAATGGTGCAAAGCATTAATGGCCAGGAAAACAAAATAGATTTAACCATATCTGGCAAAATGGCTTTTAAGGTGCTGGATAAAACAGATACCGTTTATAAAATGGAAGTAACCTATGAATGGCTGACTATGAAAGTTGGTATGGCGGGCAATACTATAGATATAGACTCCAAAAAAAATGATCCAAATGATATTCCATCCTCAATTATGGCAGCAATTACTAATAAGCCATTTAATATCACCTTAACCAAAAGCGGCAAAGTAATCTCTGTTGAGAATATGGATAAAATTATAGCAGGTGTTTTTGATGGCTTTACACAAATTGATGCCACTAAAAAGGAACAGCTCAAAGCACAGTTTTCACAATCCTTTGGGCCCGATGCTTTTAGAGGGAGTATAGAAATAGCTACAGCGATTTATCCTGATAAAGCAGTTGCTAAAAATGACAAATGGACTGTAAATACCATGTTGAGCGCACCGGTAAAAGCGAATGTTCAAATGAATTATGAATTGACAGACATTTTGGGCGATTCGTACCAAATTCATGGTGAAGGGACTATGAACACGGATAAAAATGCAAAACCAATGGTGGTTAACGGATTATCAATAAGCTATAATCTTAACGGCACAACCATAACTGATATCAAGGCCGATAAAACAACAGGCTGGATAAGCGAAGTAAAATCGAAACAGGCAATGAAAGGTGATATGCAAATACCTGATGGCCCAAGTGTTCCGGGAGGAATGACCATTCCGATGACATTTGCCACTGATATATTAGTGTCGAACAAATAGCCTTATAACGGACACCCCGAATAAACCAATCCCCCAATAAAGGAATGACTTTAACTTTTTCCTTTGTTGGGGGATTATTGATATTAACGCCATCTGCCGGCTACCCATACGTATCCACCGTGATGATGTCTCCATCTGCCGGCTACCCATACTGCGCCCGGACGCGGAGGTTCAACCCAATAACCCGGTTTGTAAACATAGGTACCTCCGCTTGGAGTCCATTCTTCCGCAACCCATACGTGGCGTGGTGAAGGGCGGTAGGGCCGCCTTACAACAACGGTACGCGGGCGCTCCATACGTGCCCTGACTACAATTTCCTGTGCTTTGCTGTTTGCCACTGCAAACAATGATATTGCTGAAAATAACATTAAAACTCTTCCGTACTTTTTCATAGTGAAATTTTATTGGTTTTTATTCTATGACAAAGCAGATGAGTAAGGGTTTAATATATTTTTTAAAATCGCTTTAATTTTCAATTTAAACAAATCTTAAATCGAACTTCCAAAACCCGAAATATTATAAATTTCTTATCTTCGCTTTATGTCACCGGCAGAAGCAAAAAACCGAATTGAATCTCTCTCAGCTGAATTAAAACAGCATAATTACAACTATTATGTATTGGCAATGCCTACCATTGCCGATTATGATTTCGATAAAAAACTGGAAGAGCTGGGTGCTCTTGAAAAGGAGTATCCCGAATTTGCAGACCCAGACTCGCCTACGCAAATGGTGGGTGGCGATCTTACAAAGGATTTTGTTACCGTTAAGCACAGGTGGCCGATGCTTTCGCTGGGCAATACCTATAACGAACAGGAATTGCTTGATTTTGACCAACGGATCCGTAAAGCAATTGGCGATAATTTTGAATATGTATGTGAATTGAAGTTCGATGGTTTGTCCATAAGTCTCACTTACGAAAACGGCTTACTTTTGCGTGCCGTAACCCGCGGTGATGGCATACAGGGTGACGATGTTACTACTAATGTACGAACCATTAATACCATCCCAAAGCGGCTACGTCCAGGGAATTACCCGGATGAGTTTGAAATAAGGGGCGAAGTATTTATGCACCTGAAAGCCTTTGAGCGTTTAAATAATGAACGCATAGAAAACGGCGAGGTAACTTATGCCAATCCGCGTAATTTTGCATCAGGGACGCTTAAAATGCAGGACTCAGCTGAAGTAGCACGCCGTCCGCTGGATTGTTTCCTGTATTTCCTGTATACCGAAAAACTTTTGTTTAAAACCCATTGGGAAAGCCTGCAGGCAATAAAAGAATGGGGCTTTCATACTAACGAACATAGCCGCCTTTGCACTACAATTGATGATGTTTTTAAATTTATAGCCCATTGGGATAAAAAGCGTTTCGAGCTGGGTTATGATACCGATGGCATTGTTATAAAGGTTAACAGCTACGCGCAGCAGCAGGAGCTTGGCTTTACTGCCAAATCGCCCCGTTGGGCCATAGCTTACAAGTTTAAAGCCGAACAGGTAGAAACTGAACTGCTTGAAGTGAGCTACCAGGTTGGTCGCACAGGCGCGGTTACACCCGTAGCTAATTTAAAACCTGTATTGCTTGCAGGTACTACAGTAAAACGTGCTACATTACACAATGCCGATGAAGTAGAAAAACGATTGAAATTGCACGAAGGAGATTGGGTGTATGTTGAAAAAGGTGGGGAAATCATTCCTAAGATCATCAGCGTAAACCTTGAAAAAAGAAAGGCCGATGCCAAACCTATAGTTTATCGTACTACCTGCCCTGCTTGCGGCACCACGCTGGAACGTAAGGAAGGTGAAGCTGCTTTTTATTGCCCTAACGATGAAGGCTGCCCACCGCAGATAGTTGGGAAAATGCAGCATTTTATAGGCCGCAAGGCTATGAATATTGACGGCCTTGGCGATGAAACTATTGAAACACTTTATCAAAAGAAATTCATCAGCCACATTAGCGATATTTACGATCTGCATAAGCACAGTGATGAATTAAAACAACTTGGCCGGTTCGGAGAAAAGTCTATCAACAATATGCTTGATGGAATAGAAAAATCCAAACAAATGCCCTTCGAAAAAGTACTGTTTGGTTTGGGTATTCGCTATGTTGGTGAAACGGTTGCCAGGAAACTGGCTGCTTATTTTAAGAATATTGACAGGCTGGCAGCTGCGTCCCTTGAAGAGCTTGTACTGGCTGACGAAATAGGCGAGCGCATTGCTTTAAGCATAATTGACTGGTTCAAAGATGAAACGCACCGGCAAGAAATTGAAAAATTAAAAAGCCAGGGGCTGCAATTTGTAACTATTGAAAAAGAGGTAAATCTCGCCAGCGAAAAACTTAGCGGCCAAACCTTTATTATATCTGGTGTATTTGAAAAATTTTCGAGGGATGAGTTAAAGGATATTATTGAGCAAAACGGGGGTAAAATGGTAAGCAGCATTTCGGCTAAACTGAATTACCTGGTAGCCGGTGATAACATGGGTCCGGCAAAATTAGAGAAGGCGCAAAAATTAAATATCTCTATCATCAGCGATGAAGAACTGCTCAAAATGTTAACATAAAACCGCACAAAACTTCATCTTAGTTTAACTTTTAGTTTATTGTTTTGATGTATCAATACAATTACATACATATTGGGTTGTTTTAACACAAAAAGTTTCGGTATTCAACTTATTCACTCTATATTTATGGCTTCATATGGCAGGTATCCTACCTGCTTATTGTGATAAGGTTTAGGTTAAAGCCTCCAAACAGCGAGTGTGCGGAGGCTTTATATTTTTATAAATTTCCACTTTTTATCTCCCGCTCTGCGTTTAACAAAAATTAACAAAAATGCCCGATGGCTTTAAATTAAATTAACAGACCTTAGCGCAAACAACCTGCTAAATGAAATTTTCTATACCTTTCACCCTGCTTCTTTTTATAAGCCTTAGTGTATTTTCACAAACATTTACCATAAGCGGAAAGATAACCGACGAACATAATAATGCAATACCATTTGCCAGTGTTTATATTAAAAACACCACTAAAGGAACATCAGCAAACAGCGAAGGCGAATATGGCCTGCAGCTAAAACCCGGCACTTACGATGTGCAATACAAAGCAGTGGGCTATCAGCAGCAAAGCCGCAAAATCGAACTCAGGGGTAACCAGGTAATTAATATTAATTTAACAACAGAGACTTACCAGTTAAGCGATGTAATTGTTAAATCGGGCGGCGAAGATCCTGCTTACGAAATTATCAGGAAAGCTATAAAAAAGCGAAAAAGTCACCTTAATGAAGTCAACGCCTACACTTGCGAAGTTTATATTAAAGGCTTACAAAAATTACTGGCTGCCCCTAAAAAAGTTCTTGGCTTTGATGTGCAGAAGATGACCAACGAAATGGGGCTCGACTCTAACCGCAGAGGGATAGTTTATCTTTCAGAATCAGAATCGAAATACAGTTTTATGCGACCTGATAATGTACATGAGGAAATGATCTCATCAAAAGTATCAGGTAGTAACCAGGCGTTTAGCTACAACAGGGCATCGGATTTAAAGGTGAATTTTTACGAGAATATGCAAACCTGGGATGGCCTTAGCCTGCGCCCGTTGATATCACCCATTGCAGACAATGCCCTGTTTTATTACAATTACAAATACATTGGCTTTACAACTGAGAACGGCGAAACTGTTGACAAGATAAAGGTAACACCTAAACGTGGTTATGACGCTTGCTTCCAGGGGTATCTATACATTCTTGAAAGCGACTGGCGTATTTATAGTTTGGACTTTTTCATCACCAAAAAACAGAATATCAATTTTGTTGACACCCTTAAACTAAGTGAGCAATTTTTACCTGTAAATCAGCACGCATGGATGCCGTCGTCCGTTAAATTTGAATTTACAGCCGGGTTGCTTGGCTTTAAAGTTGGCGGGTATTTTATTTCAGTATATAAAGATTACGACCTCAACCCAACCTTCAATAAAAAGGAATTTAAAGAGGTAATGAAAGTCACCCGTGAAAGCAATAAAAAAGATTCGGCCTATTGGGAAAATGAGCGCCCTATTCCTTTAACTGTTGAGGAAAAAACCGATTATAAAAACAAGGCTGTACTGGCTAAAAAGCGCGAATCAAAAACCTACCTCGACTCACTCGATAAGGTAAACAATAAGTTTAGTTTGATTGACCTTGCCTACAAAGACTATCGGCACAGCAACAGGTATAACCATGAGTATTATAACCTTGATGCTATTTTACCATCGATAAGATTTAATACTGTGCAGGGCTTTAATCTCAATTATGGGGCATCATTCAGCAAGCTAATAGACAGCACAACAAGCAAATATTTGGTTATAGGAGCCAAAGCAGGATATGGTTTTTCGGATAAGAAATTTACCGGGAGTGTGTATGCAGCCATACCAGCGGGCTCTTACAACCTGGGTTTTAATGCAGGTTCTGAAATAATTGATCTCAATAACCATAACCCAGTTTCGCCATTAATTAATTCAGTTTATAGTTTGTTTGAGCGGCAGAACTATGAGAAGTTCTATCAAAAACAATATGCTTCAGTATCGCTAAGTAAACGCATAACCGGAGGATGGATGGCCAGCGGCTATGTTGAGTGGGCAGACCGGAAATCGCTCCAAAATGCATCATCTTACAGTTTTCTCAAGCCGGGCAACAGGGAATATACATCGAATAATCCGTTTACCCCTAACCAGGACAATCCGCTATTTGCTGATAATCAGTCATTCAAAGTATCGGTACGTACTACCTACGATTTCAGCGATAAATATGAAACCTATCCAACCGGAAGGAGATATCTGCCATCAAAATATCCTACAATCGGCCTGACTTATACCAAGGGGATCAAAGACTTTTTGGGTTCGGATGTAGACTACGATTTGCTTACTGCCGATGTTTCTAAATCAAACATCAATGCAGGTATATTCGGCCAAACGTCATTCTTTGTGGGTGCTGGTAAGTTTTTGAATAACAGCAATCTTTTCTATCCTGATTACAAACAATTTTCGGGAAATCAAATCCTGATTTCAAAGGGCGGGATCAATAGCTTTTTATTGCTGAATTATTATGCGTTTAGCACTTACACCAAATATATTGAAGGGCACCTGGAGCAAAATTTTTCAGGCTTTTTCCTGAATAAGATCCCACTCATAAGAAAATTGAAATTGCAGGAAATTGTTGACATTAACTACCTCTCAACCCCAACGCTTAAAAATTACACTGAATTGGGTTTTGGTGTTCAGTATCTTAATTTCCGTTTAATGTATGGCACATCGTTCAACAGCGGCAGCAATATACATTCAGCTTTCAGAATAGGCGTTAGTTTTTAGGTTAGAGAAAAGTCAATAGTCGATGGACCATGGACCATGGTAAAATCTGTTAGCATCAATTTTAAAATCTACAGACTATGGACTATCGACCATGGACTAAAAAAACATTTATTATCTTAGCAACTTTTAATTACTAACATGAATAAATTTTATGGGACTGGAGTAGCCATTATTACTCCTTTTCGACCAGACGGGCAGGTTGATTACGATGCTTTAGGAAAGCTCATCAACCATTTAATTGACGGAGGTGTGGATTACATCGCTTCATTGGGAACTACCGGTGAGAGCGCCACCCTGAACAGTGATGAACGAAAGCAAGTTTGGGAATTTACTTCAAGAGCAGTTAATGGCCGTATTAATTTGATTGCAGGTATAGGGGGTAATAACACGCTTGAGCTTGTTGAGCAAATAAAGCAGTTTAATATTCCGGGTTATGATGCTATATTATCGGCAAGCCCACATTATAACAAACCCACCCAGGAGGGCATTTATCAGCATTACAAAGCCATTGCCGAAGTTGCGCCTTTGCCAATAATATTATACAATGTACCCAGCCGTACAGGTAGTAATATAGCTGCAGAGACCACCATTAGGCTTGCCAATGATTTTAAAAACATTATAGGTATAAAAGAAGCATCAGGTAATTTTGATCAGCTTAACCAGATAGCACGCGATAAACCGGAAGGTTTCCTGCTGATATCAGGTGATGATCCGATCAGCCTGCCAATAATAGCTTTAGGTGGTGCAGGCTTAATTTCTGTAACAGGGAATGCTTTGCCAAAGCAAACATCTGATATGATAAAAGCTTGCCTTGCAGGTGATTTTAAAACAGGTCAAAAACTACACTCACAATTAATTGATTTTACAAGGCTAATGTTTGTTGAAGGCAGCCCGGCAGGTGTAAAAACCGCGCTTAAGCATTTGGGCTTTTGTGACGATGTTGTGCGCCTTCCGCTGGTACAAGTGAGCAAGGCTACTGCTGAGAAAATTATAGCGGAGACTAATAGAATTACAGGATAAATAAGATGATCCTTCTAATCAGGCTTTAATAAAAAACCCGTTTCGAAATCCGAAACGGGTTTTTTACATAAAGTAAAGTATATTCTTTACTCCCTAGGCTTTGTTTTTTGCCTCCTGTACTTCAAGGCGGATCGCCTGGGCTAAATTTTTCAGGTCCTGCATACCTTTTCTTACACGGGTTCCAGCAGCGCTGTTGCCCTTTGTGTAAAATTTGTCAGCATCTGCTTCCAACGATGCTACCAGTTCTTTTACTTCGTTAAATTTTTTCATTTCAGTTACTCCTTTTTTAATATTGAGGTTTATTGTTTTATAAAGCTAATCTAAAATGTTTTTTCTTAATTAAAAACTTTTGAGAAAGAAAAATAATGCCTTTAAAGTGGTTTTTTTCAACATTTTTAACCCCGATACTGTATTATTAATATATTTAATACTATTTATAATATATTGTATATTATTTTATATGTGATATAATTTTACAGTATTTTAATATAAATTTCATAATAATTGAAAACAAGAAAATAATCGGTAAAAAATTCATCCAATATTTCAATTTTATAGCCATTTAAATATTACCAATAAAATCTCATTGTGTCATTTTCACAATATATCTGGGTAATATTTATGCACTTTAATTATTAATTCGCCGAATAAAGTATTTGCCCATGCAAACCATTTTCGCGTAAAATCTGCTGCATTATCCTTATTAAATGATTCGTGCATAAAGCCTGTCCCGGCATGGGTATTTTTAAGCCATTTGATGCATTTCGCGATTTCGGCCTTATCAGTAGAGGTTAATGCCCGCATAATTATGCTCATAGGCCATATATAATTTAAGCCGACGTGCGGGCCGCCGATACCTTCAGCTGCTTTACCTTTAAAGAAGTAAGGATTAGCTTCGCTTAAAACCATACGACGGGTATTTATATAAAGCGGATCATGTTCCGAAAGGGCACCCAGGTAAGGCAATGCCAGTAAGCTTGGAACATTTGAATCATCCATAAATAATTGATTTCCGAAGCCGTCAACCTCGTAAGCCAACACCTTGCCGTAAACCGGGTGTTGAGCCGTTGCATATTTTTGCAGGGCATGGGCAACTTCGGCAGCCAAAGCTTTACAGGCATCAGCTGTAGCTTTATCTTTGCCAATCTTCTCATACATCTCCCCCATCTGGTACAGGCTTACAACTGCAAAATAATTTGATGGGATGAGGAACGGATAAATAGTAGCATCATCCGATGGACGGAATACTGAACAGATTAAACCTACAGGTTTTATTGGATTTCCATAACCGCTTAGTGGCGCAGTATCTGTAGAGACCTCTGTCTTTCTTTGAAAATGATATGGCCCTTTCCCGGTTTTGCGTTGCTGCTCTTTAAAAGTAGCAATAATTGTTTTACCTGCCTTTTGCCAGTTCTCATCAAAAAAACTACTATCACCGCTTATCTGCCAATAATGAAATGCAAGCCGCACAGGATAGCATAAAGAGTCTATCTCCCATTTACGCTCATGCAGTTCAAGTTTCATATCAGTGCGGTCGCTATCCCACTCGCTGCCCGTAGGGCCCTCGTTAAAGGCATTGGCATAAGGATCTATCTGGATATAATTGGCCTGGCGGTTAAGTACACCTTTTATCAGGTTCTTTAATTCAGGATCATTCTTTATCAACGGCAAATATGGCCAAACCTGTGCCGATGAATCGCGCATCCACATAGCGTTTATATCGCCGGTGATAACAAAAGTATCAGGCCTGCCATTTTTTTCGGAATAGTTTACAGTTGTATCTAATGTATTTGGGTAGCAGTTTTCGAAAAGCCATGCCAGTTCGGGATCTTTAATAGCTGCTTTTACGCTTTTAATTGTTGCCTCAACTGCCTTGCTGGTAAACTTCCGGTCGGCCAGTTTCGGGCGTTTGCTTTCAAAAGCTGCGGTAGCAAACCAGTCGGGCTTAAGACCAAGACCTAAACCTGCAGTAGTTACACCATTTATTTTGATAAAATTTCTTCGGGATAGCATAGAGTTTTCAATTGGTAAGCAGTAAAAATAAAAAAGCCTTCCGGATTACCGAAAGGCTTATTAAATTAATTTCAAAAGCTGATGTTACTTACGCTACCACCAACTTATTCTCTTTATAAAATCCTGCTTTTAGTTTTTCAGCCATTTCGCTGTAAGCATCCAGCGTACGTTGAACATCCTCCAGGCTATGCGCAGCCGTGGGTATAAGCCTTAGCAAGATCAATCCTTTAGGGATTACAGGGTATATTACTATTGAGCAGAAAATACCATAATTTTCGCGCAGGTCGCGGGTTAAGGCGGTGGCTTCGTATAAGTCGCCTTCCAGTATAACCGGAGTAACCATAGTATTAGTTACACCTAAATTAAAGCCGCGTTCTCTTAATCCTTTTTGAAGTGTATTTGATATTTCCCAAAGTTTTTCGCGTAACTGCGGTTGTGATTTTAATAGTTCAAAGCGTTTTTTCAACCCTATTACCATTGGCATGGGTAATGCTTTGGCAAATATCTGCGACCGCATGTTGTACCGTAAATAATCAACAATTTCTTTATCAGCAGCTACAAAGGCCCCAATTCCAGCCATTGATTTTGCGAAGGTGCCAAAGTAAACATCAGTTCCTTCAATGCAACCCTGTTCTTCATGCGTACCAGCACCAGTTTTACCCATTGTGCCGAAACCATGCGCGTCATCAACTAATATGCGGAAGTTAAATTTTTTCTTTAGATCGATGATTTCCTTTAGTTTTCCCTGTGCACCAGACATGCCGAAAACACCTTCAGTTATCAGCAATATGCCACCACCGGTTTGTTCTACCAGTTTGGTAGCGCGTTCCAATTGCTTTTCACAGCTTTCCAAATCGTTATGCTGATATACATAGCGTTTGCCCATGTGCATCCTTAAACCATCAATAATACAGGCATGCGATTCGGCATCGTATACAATTACATCATTGCGGTCAACAAGTGTATCTATTATCGAGACCATTCCCTGGTAGCCGTAATTCAGTAAATAAGCGTCTTCTTTACCTACAAATTCGGCAAGGCTCTGCTCGAGTTCCTCATGATGTATGGAATTACCCGACATCATACGTGCACCCATTGGATATGCCATACCATAGTCGGCAGCGGCTTGTGCATCGGCTTTTCTTACTTCCGGGTGATTGGCTAAGCCCAGGTAGTTATTCAAGCTCCAAACCAAATGCTCTTTTCCATTGAATTGCATGTGAGGCCCTATTTCTCCTTCGAGCTTAGGATAAGAAAAATATCCATGTGACCATTTTTGATGTTGCCCCAATGGGCCGCCCATGTTTTTTGCTATTTTATTGAAGATATCCAAACCGCTAATCTTTATTGTTTTCTAAATGTACAAATATAGCTGTTAAAGTGCGCAGTAACAATCATTATTACTTTTTATAATAGGCTATAATGTTAGTGATTTGAGACCAGAGATTGGAGGTTAGTTTCTTTCAAGCGGGATAGCACCGTATACATTTATAAAAAAGCCTTGCAAAACTTGCAAGGCTCTATATAGATACAATTAGGAATTTACTTTTTGAACCTTCGGATTAAAACTAACCTCTGGTCTCTCATCTCTGATTAACTAAACTTAATCCACGTTATCGTGCAGGAATGAATTATTATTCCTGATCTCTGTATTTCCTTCATTATCCGGCAATAGAGAGAACCTGGAAACATGGCTTTCATCAGATGCAGGAGTTTGCTGTAGTGCTATTTCCTTGCGTTTGTAAGCTGGCACACTTTCCATTTCCTGTATGTTACCGCTGCGCAGTTTCATGCTCAGGTCTTTAAGCCTCATGATGCGCTCACGCGATTTACGTAATTGCTCTTCGATGGACTCATCAGTTTTATTATCATCGGCACCAACTACGACTTCGGGTTCTTTTTCCGGCTCAGGAGCAGGAGTGAAATTTTGCATCTCAACAGGTTCCGAAATCCTGAAAGTCATTTCAGGTACATCAGATACTTCTGCTTCAGCAGGCTGATCTTCTTCAGCCATTAAATTATGTTTTACTACCGAAGGCTCTTCATTACGTGCAGCAAACAGATCGAACAGGCCGGTTTGTTTTGGCTGCTCGTCTTTCACTTTCATGTATGGTTCCGTAACCGCATCGGGTTTAACCGCAGTTATAAATTCATTCACCGGTTTAGCTTTGGGCTCAGTTTCCGGCACAAGCATCGAAACAATTTTCTTGCTGCTTTGCTCTTTTTCGCGCTCGTCCTTGGTTTGGAAACCAGTAGCAATTATTGTAACTGATATTTTATCTCCCAAATTCTCATCGATGCAATTACCCCATATAAGGTCAGCAGCCAGGCCAGCTTCTTCCTGTATGTAATCGGTAATAACACTTACCTCATCCATAGTAACTTCTTTGCTGCCCGAGCTGATGTTCAGCAGGATATACCTTGCACCTTCAATTTCATTATCTTTTAATAATGGCGATGACAATGCACCTTCAACGGCTTTTAATGCACGGTTCTCACCTTCGGCGGATGAGCTTCCCATTATTGATACGCCGCTGTCTTTCATCACTGTGCGCACATCTTTAAAGTCGACGTTGATATAGCCGGGCAATGTGATAATTTCGGCAATTCCTTTTGCGGCAGTTGTCAAAATATTATCAGCCTGCGCAAATGCAGAACCCAAAGTAAGGTTGCCGAAAATCTGACGCAGCCTGTCGTTCGAGATCACCAGGAATGAATCGACATGCTTTTTCAACTCTTCCATACCCGCATCGGCCTGCAGCTTACGGCGTTTCCCTTCAAATGCGAACGGGGTAGTTATAATACCAACGGTTAATATATCCAGTTCGCGGGCAGCCTTTGCTATAATGGGGCTTGCGCCTGTACCTGTGCCACCACCCATACCAGCTGTTATAAACAACATCTTGGTGTTGGAACCCAGCATTTGTTTTATATCGTCAATATTTTCGATAGCCGAATTTTTTCCAACTTCGGGTATTGAGCCAGCGCCCATACCTTCGGTAAGGCTTGCACCTAACTGCACTTTATTAGGGATAGGACTTAACTCCAATGCCTGGGCATCGGTATTGCAAATAATGAAGTCCACACCGGTAATCCCTTGTCTGTACATGTGGTTTACCGCATTACCCCCGCCGCCGCCAACACCAATTACTTTAATGATGGACGACTTTTCTTTTAACATTTCAAACTGCATAATGCTTATTTCCAGTTATATGTGATTGACGAATAAACAGATTTCTCTATTGTAATATTATGACATTTTCCACAGTACTTATCCACATTTGTCAATATGTGGAAAGATTGCACCAATGTGAATAATTATTTCAAAAAGTCTTCATCTTTAATATCATCCTTAATAAAACGCTTACCGCTTTCTAATAATTTACCCAGCAACCCAAACTTTCTATCTTCGGTATACCTTGGTTTTGCCACTTTAACATCCTCGGCAACAGGCACATAATCATTGTATTCCATTTTCTGGATACCTTTTATTAGCAGGCCTATACCAGTAGCAAAAGTCGGGCTTTGCAATTCCTCATAAACGTTTTTCGGAAGCATTTCATTTTTGGCTAAATGCTCGTTCGGGTAACCTACGCGGCAATCCAACCCGGTAACATACTCAACCAGTTGCGACAGATGCTTTAATTGTGCACCACCACCGGTGATCACTATACCGGCTATTAGCTTTTTCTCATACCCGGATGATTTTATCTCATAATAAACGTGCTCCACAATTTCTTCCATACGCGCCTGGATCACAAAAGCAAGGTTTTTTACCGAGATCTCTTTGGGTTCGCGACCACGCAGACCCGGAACACAAACAATCTCATTTTCCTTATTTTCATCAGCCAAAGCCGATCCGAAACGCACTTTTAATTGCTCAGCTATGTTACGCATTACCGAACAACCCTCACGGATATCTTCGGTTACGCTATTACCTCCAAACGGTATAACCGCAGTATGGCGTATAATCCCCTCATGGAAAATTGCCACATCCGTTGTGCCACCGCCAATATCAACCAGTACCACACCTGCCTCTTTTTCCTCATCGCTCAATACAGATTCAGAAGAAGCTAAAGGCTCTAAAGTCAGTTCTTCGCTTTGAAGGCCTGCTTTGTTTACACATTTCACTATGTTTTTTATGGCAGTAACCTGGCCCGAAATAATATGGAAGTTAGCCTCAAGCCGTACCCCTGCCATCCCTATCGGGTCTTTTATCCCCGGCTCATTATCTACCGTAAATTCCTGCGGTAAAACATGAATGATCTCCTCGCCCGGAGGCATTACCAGGTTATACATATCCTCAACCAGCTTATCAATATCCTTACGGGATATCTCTGATTGCAGATCGCGACGGGTAATTAATCCGCGGTGTTGTAAGCTTTTTATATGCTGCCCCGCAATACCCACGTTCACTACTTTTATCTCCACGTTCGATTGCGTGCCTGCAACGTCAACTGCCTGGCTTATGCCTTGTACCGTTTTATCGATATTTGAAACCATGCCGCGGGTTACACCGGCCGATTCGGCTTTGCCAATGCCCAATACTTCTATTTTGCCGTTTTTGCTCCTGCGTCCAACAATGGCACATATTTTAGTTGTGCCAATGTCCAATCCCACTACTATTGGTGAGCTTTTTTCCTGGGTTGAAGTTTTGTCCATATTAATTCCTATTTAGAGATGTGTCCTTAATCGCTTTCGTTGTATCATTAACTGCCAATTTTGCCTTTAATGAATCTTTCTTTATATTCTCGTTCTTAACACCAACCACCTGGTTGGCATATTTTACATTAATTATTTTATAAGCATCCCAGCCTACTAACGGCAAGGCCTTTTTGTAAAAGACAAGCAGGTTATGAAACTTACTGTCCAATGAATCTGCATGGCCAAGCAGGATGCGGTTATTGCCTACCCGTGGTATTAATTCAATTTCATGATCTTTATTTACATAGATCTGTGCTATTTGCGCGTCCCATAACGAATCTTTCCTTATGTAATCAGCAGTCTTAAAAAGTTCTGCTGCTGTTACCGTATGTAAAGTATCAACCCTGTTAGCAAAAAGCTCGTCGATATATCCGTTAGCTACCAATACCCTTGCGGTAAAATTTGCAGATAAGGGGATCTTTAACCCATGCTGATCTACATAAAAATCCTGGTCAAAACGGTTCATCACCCTTAAAATTGGTTGCCGCTGGCTTATCTCAACATTTATAATCCCATCCATATCGGCGTATACCTTTGCAAACTCTATAAACGGATTATCCTTTAACTTTTTCTCGAGTGCATTTATATTAATGCTTTCCATCCTGCGACCAATCAACGCCTTGCTGTTTACCTGTAAAATATGGTCGACCTCTTGCCTGTCGATAAAATACTGGTTACCCGGGATATAAATTTTAACGTCCTTGCACAGCACTTCGCTTTTCTTGCTTTCAATAAAACTCATCAATACAACCAAGCCGCCAAAGCATATAATCCATGCAAGGCTTATCAGCAAAGGCTTCCAGAATCGTTTTTTAAACATCTTGTAAGGCTTGTTTTAATGGTTGAACCAAAGTATCTATATCACCCGCGCCCACCGTTAACAGCAGCTCGGGCTTTTCTTCTTTTATAACTTTTACAACATCCTGTTTACTGATGCGGCGTTTGTTCCATATCTTCATCCGCTCCAATATCATGTCCGATGTTACGCCCTCTATCGGCAACTCGCGCGCCGGATAGATATCCAATATGATCAGTTCATCCGAAAGGTCCAATGCTTCAGCAAAGCCATCCACAAAGTCCCGTGTACGGGTATATAAATGCGGTTGAAAAATAGTTGTCAGCTTTTTACCCGGGTATAGTTTTTTAACCGACCTGATACAAGCTTTTAGTTCTTCAGGATGGTGCGCATAATCATCAATATAAACCTGGTGATCGTTTTTAATGATATATTCAAATCTGCGTTTAACTCCTTTAAACGAACCCAAGGCACTTTTTATAGCGTCCGGCGAAACTTCAAGTATCAGGCTTGCTTCAATAGCTGCAACTGCATTCTCAATATTATGCATTCCAGCAATACCCATTCTTATATTAGTGATCGTGGTGTTGCTATTTTTAAAATCGAAATAGAAATCGCCGTTTTCAATTTTGATGTTCGATGCTGTAGCATCGGCTTTATCCTCAACTGCGTAAGTAAATCCAGTATCCAAAGGCAATCCTTTTTTATGGATCAACGTCCCCCCCGGTTTTATCTGTGACGCAAACAATTTGAACGATTCCGTTAAATGTGCATGATCGCCATAAATATCCAGGTGGTCGGCATCCATTGAAGTAATGATAGCCACATCAGGGTGTAGGGTCAGGAACGAGCGGTCATACTCATCGGCTTCAACAACCACAATATTGTTTTTGCCATACAGCACATTACTATGATAATTTGTTGAAAGCCCCCCAAGGAAAGCTGAGCAATCTTTACCCGAATCTTTAAGGATATGAGCCACCATTGTTGAGGTAGTGGTTTTACCATGCGTACCTGCAATAGCTACTGTAAACATCCCTTTACTGATGATGCCTAAAACCTGCGAACGCTTAAACAATTCGAAACCATTTTCCCTGAAGAAATTAAGGATATGAGAATCTTTAGGGATTGCAGGCGTATAAATAATAAGCGTACCCTCATCAGGTGTTTGAAAGCTTAGCGGGATATATTCTGAATGATCATCAAAAACTACCTGGATACCTTCATTGTGAAGATCGTTAGTCAGATCGGTTGAAGTTTTATCATAACCGCAAACAACACAGCCCAGGTGATGAAAATACCGTGCCAGTCCGCTCATGCCGATACCACCGATCCCCACCAAATAAACCCGTTTTATGTTGCTTAATTTCATTTTTTATTTTATTTTCTGTGATTCCACCGATTGTTTGATGATTTCACTGATTTCCTTCTACTGCTAACTACCCTTCTTACTATGAACTATGAACTACTTAATCATTTTGAATACTTCTTTTGCAATAACCTCATCGGCTTCGGGCATAGCCATTTTGCCAATATTATCGCTCAGTTTTCTTTGTAAATCTTTATCATTTAAAAGCTCCAGCGCTTTGTCTACTAACTTTGTTTCAGCGTCCCTGTCGGCAACAAAAATTGCTGCATTTTCCTGCACCAGCGCCAGGGCATTTTTAGTTTGATGATCTTCGGCCACGTTTGGCGAAGGCACCAGGATAACCGGTTTTTTAATTACACACAACTCGGCAATAGTCCCAGCGCCAGCTCTCGAGATAATCACATCTGCCGCTGCATACGCTAAATCCATCCGGTTTAAAAACTCCACTATCTTTATATTTGGATGATACTCTTCACCCAGTTTTTCAATAATTCCTTTAAAGTAAAATTTGCCAGTTTGCCATATTACCTGAACATCGGCAGCTATCAATTCATCAAGCCCGGCTTGTATGCTATTATTTAATGTACGGGCACCAAGGCTCCCGCCTATTACCAGTATTGTTTTTTTAAATGCAGATAGGTTATAAAGCTCCAGCGCCTGCATTTGCTTTCCGGCAACATTAACCGAATCTTTACGAATAGGATTACCTGTTTTTATAATACGCTCGAACGGAAAAAACTTCTCCATGCCATCAAATGCCACGCAGATTTTTTTAGCTTTTTTACCCAGCCATTTATTAGTGATGCCTGCATAAGAGTTTTGCTCCTGTATTAAATAAGGAACATTCTTTAACGATGCGGCATACAATAAAGGCCCCGAAGCATAACCACCAACGCCTACAGCTGCATCCGGCTTAAAATCTTTTATAATTGCAATTGCCTTTCTTACACTCAACATCAATTTTACCGGGAACATTACATTTTTCAGGATGGATTTCCGCTGGATCCCCTGTATCTCCAAACCAATTATTTTATAACCGGCAGCCGGAACTTTTTCCATTTCCATACGGCCTGAAGCTCCCACAAATAGTATCTCAGTAGCAGGATCAAGTTTTTTCAAAGCATTGGCAATAGCAATTGCAGGGAAGATATGTCCTCCTGTACCGCCACCGCTAATTATGATTCTCTTTGATTTCACTGATTACTATTTTATGATTTCACCGATCGTTTCTTTTCACTAATATTTTCCTTGCTACAGCACTTACGCCACCGCAACATCTTCCCTAATCTCTCCTACTATAACTTTTTTAGGTTCGTCAATATCCCTGCTTACCGATAATATAATTCCAAATGCTATACTCGTAAATAATATAGATGTACCACCCATGCTTACAAATGGCAATGGGATCCCTGTTACGGGACCAAGCCCTACTGCAACAGCCATATTGGCAAAGGCCTGTATCGTCAGGCTAAAGCTAAGGCCAGCGGCAAGCAACGTTCCAAATGCTTTTGGCGCTTTGGTTGCAATTTTTATACACCTGAAAAGCAGGAATAAGTAAATACCTATCAAAAAAATACCACCAACAAGGCCGTATTCTTCAACTATAATGGCATAAATTTCATCGGAGTATGCTTCCGGCAAGCTGTTTATCTCATCGCTGTTGCCAACGCCTTTACCAAATATGCCACCTGTTGCAATGGCTATTTTTGCGTGATTAGCCTGCTGCGCCTTATCCGGATTTGCATTTTCCGGGTGCATAAACGTATTGATACGTGTCATGTACATATGCCGGCGTGGCCCCAAAAACAAAATACCAGATAGCACAATTGCGCCCCCCATACATACCACAGCAATTTGCTTAACACTAATACGCCCCATGATCAGCAACAAAATACTTACTCCAAAAAGCATTAATGCAGTAGAAAGGTTAGCCCATGCAATCAATGCAAACACCAGGCACACCGCCCCCATAATTGGGACGAAAGATTGTTTTACATCCTTAATATTTTCCTGCTTTATCGATAGCGTACGAGCCAGGTAGGTGATAAGTGCAAGTTTAGCCAAATCGGATGTCTGAAAGCTTAAACCAGTACCCGGAATTGCTATCCACCTGCTGGCCTCATTTACATGGTGCCCAAAAACCAGTGTATATAATAATAGCGGTATGGTTACAATCATCAACAATTTTGAGATACCACGGTAATAGCGATAATCAATTTTATGCGATAGATACATCAGGATAATACCGCCTACTATCATGGCCAGGTGTTTTATCAATATAGATTCGGCACCTACCCCTCTTTTATAAGCAAGCGACCCAATGGCGCTGTAAACAGCCAGTAATGAAATAACCGATAGCAATATGACAATCAGCCATATCCAACGGTCTCCTTTTGTGTTACTGAGTAGTTTATACATATTATTTTTTGATTTCACTGATTTTTCGACCATGGTCCATGGACTATAGACCATGGACTTTTTTATAACTCCCTAACCGCCTGTTTAAATTGCCTGCCCCTGTCTTCATAATTTTTAAACAGATCAAAGCTTGCACATGCCGGTGATAATAATACTGTATCGCCTTTTGATGCCAGATGATAGGATACCTGTGCGGCTTCCTGTGCCGAATAAGTATTCACTATCAGCTCCACCACATCTTCAAAAGCATCGTGTATGCGTTTATTATCCTTGCCCAAACAAACTATTGCTTTTACTTTTTGTCGCACCAGCTCCTTTAGCATGCTGTAGTCGTTCCCTTTATCAACCCCGCCCAATATTAATATTACATCGCTGGTCATGCTTTCAAGGGCATACCATGTAGAGTTAACATTAGTAGCTTTTGAGTCGTTGACGAAGCTGATACCGGATATTACGGCAACCGACTCCAGCCTGTGCTCAATGCTTTTAAAACTCCCCATGCTCTCCCTTATTAAAGGGTTCCGTAATTCAAGCACCTTAGCCACAATGCCCGAAGCCATTGAGTTATAAATGTTGTGCTTACCCTGAAGGGCCAATTCTGTTATCGACATTTGAAAATGTTGTTGATGGGTGTTAATGACAATATTGTCTTTTTCGAGATATGCTCCCGGTTCAATCTTTTTTTCTATTGAGAAGGGTAATTGCTGTGCAGCAAAGCTCCGCCCCTCCATTCCTTTTACTGTTTCAGGATCATCGGCACAGTAAATGAAATAATCATTTTCCGTTTGATTTTGGGTGATGCGAAATTTTGATGCTACATAATTTTCAAACTTATAATCATACCGGTCTAAATGATCGGGGGTTATATTTAATAGCACTGCTATGTCAGTTTTAAAGCTGAACATATCATCCAGCATAAAGCTGCTCAGCTCAAGCACATATATGTCAAACTTTTCAGTCGCTACCTGGTAAGCAAAGCTTTTGCCTATATTTCCTGCCAGGCCAACATTTAAGCCTGCGTTTTTCAGGATATGATAGGTTAAACTGGTTGTAGTAGTTTTACCATTCGACCCGGTGATGCCCACTATTTTAGCATCAGTATACCTGCCTGCAAATTCTATCTCCGATATAACAGGGATATTCTTTTCCTTTATTTTTTTGATGATCGGCGCCTTATCCGGAATACCCGGGCTTTTGATCACCTCAACTGCCTTTAATATATCTTCTTCGCTATGCTGATTTTCTTCAAATCTGATATTCCAATCCTGCAGCTCTTGTTTATAGTTGTCAGCAATTGCCCCAAAATCCGAAACAAAAACATCATAACCCTGCTGCTGCGCAAGGTATGCCGCTCCCACCCCGCTTTCGCCGGCGCCAAGAATTGCTATGAGTTTTTTTGATTCCATTAATCTTTTTGTCCATGGACCATGGTCAATAGTCCATGGTTTTTTTACTTTCTTATTAGTTTATCTCTGATCTCCAACCTCTAATCATTATCGGAGCTTCAGTGTTATTATCGTCACAATTGCCAGCAGGATACCTATGATCCAAAACCGGGTTACGATCTTAGCTTCATGAAATCCCTTTTTTTGATAGTGGTGATGCAATGGCGACATTAAAAACACTCTTCGCCCTTCACCAAATTTTATCCGTGTATATTTAAACCAGGACACCTGGATAATCACCGACAGGTTCTCTATCACAAATACACCACACAGTAATGGCACCAATAGTTCCTTACGGATCATGATAGCAAAAACCGCTATGATACCGCCAATTGCCAAACTGCCCGTATCGCCCATAAACACCTGTGCCGGATATGAATTATACCATAGGAAACCCACGCAAGCCCCAACAAAAGCACCAGCAAAAATTACCAGCTCGCCCGAATTTGGGATATACATTATATTAAGATAGTCGGCAATAACCGTGTTACCTGATACATAAGCCAGAATAGCCAGTGTAATGCCAATAATTGCTGAAGTTCCCGTCGCCAGCCCATCTATGCCGTCTGTAATATTAGCTCCGTTTGATATGAACGTAATAATTATGATGACAGAGAACATGAATACCAGCAAAGAGTAATGATCAGAATCTGCCCCGATAAACTTTAATACCTTTCCATAATCAAACTCATTGTTCTTATAAAATGGCATTGTTGTTTTTGTCGACCTAATATCCTGCGTATAAACCGGGGTATTGCCACGCATATGGAAATCAACTGGTGCATCGTATTTTACAGGCAATTTTACTTCCTGACGAATAACAATATCAGGATTCGAATACATGGTAAAACCTATGAATAGCGCCAAACCTACCTGGCCTATTATCTTAAATTTTCCGGCTAATCCTTCCTTGTTCTTTTTAAATACTTTAATATAATCATCAAGGAAACCTATTGCACCCAGCCAAATGGTGGTTACCAGCATCATGATAATATAGATATTACCAAGTTTGGCAAATAACAGAGTCGGGATCAGGATACCTAAAATGATTATGATACCACCCATTGTAGGCGTTCCTGCTTTTTGCATCTGGCCTTCCAAACCTAAATTCCTAACTGTTTCTCCTACCTGTTTAAATCTCAAATAGTCAATTAACCTGCGCCCAAATACTGTGGTTACTATCAATGAAGTAATTACAGCCATTGCCATGCGGAACGTGATGTATTGAAACACCCCCGAACCGGGAATTGCGTAATTTTTACTGAGCCAGGTAAATAAGTAGTAAAGCATTATTTTATTTGGATTTCACTGATTTTATAATTGATTTCACCGATTTATTTTTGTCCATGGACCATGGTCCATGGACTTTATCTTTTAATTTAAGTCTTTAAAAATTGTACTAAGCTCTTCCATATCGTCAAAGTGATTCTTCACTCCGTGTATCTCCTGGTACTTCTCATGACCCTTGCCGGCCACAACAACTATATCACCTGGTTTTGCCAGCATGCAGGCAGTTTTTATAGCTTCCCTCCTGTCTACAATACTTAGCGTATATCTTTTAAAGGCCGGATCTACGCCCTCCTCCATATCTTTAATGATCTGAGCAGGATCTTCCGAGCGGGGATTATCTGATGTTAATATTACCCTGTCGCTCCATTCGCATGCGGCTTTAGCCATAATTGGGCGCTTGGTTTTATCTCTATCACCACCGCAGCCAATGACCGTAATAACCTTTTCATTATTCTTACGGATATCATGAACGGTACTTAATATATTCTGAATAGCATCCGGCGAATGGGCATAATCGACAATCCCAATAACCTTATTTGGCGCTACTATATAATCAAAGCGACCACGGGCTCCCGTTAGTTTACTTAAGCTGGTTAATATTTTAGTTTTATCCTGCTCCAGCAACATAGCAGCAGCATACACCGCCAATAAATTGTAAGCGTTAAACGTGCCCACCATTTTAAACCAAACCTCTTCGCTGTCAATCTGCAAAAGCAAGCCTTCAAATTGGTTTTCCAATATGCGGGCTTTATAATCGGCCATACTCTTTAGACCATAAGTTTTTTTATGGGCTTTTGTATTTTGCAGCATTACATTGCCATTCTTATCATCAAGATTGGTCAATGCAAAAGCGTTAGCTGGTAAGCCATCAAAAAATGCTTTTTTAGCTTTAAGGTATTTCTCAAATGTTTTATGATAATCTAAATGATCATGCGTCAGGTTTGAGAATATTGCCCCTGTAAATTTTAACGCCCCGATACGATGCTGTGCAATGGCATGCGAGCTCACCTCCATAAAACAGTAATCACAGCCTTGCTCAACCATTTCGTTCAGCAGTTTGTTTAGCTCGACAGGATCGGGGGTAGTATGCGTAGCCTGAATAACCTCGCCATTTACCTGGTTCTCAACGGTTGAGAGCAAACCACATTTATAACCCAGATCGCGAAATAATTTATAAAGCAATGTGGCTATGGTAGTTTTACCGTTGGTGCCGGTTACCCCAACCAGTTTTAATTTGGATGACGGATTGCCATAAAAATTAGCCGCTACTATACCTAATGCAATTGCCGAATCTGCCACCATTAAAAAGTCGACCTCCCCGGTTACGCGTGAAGGCAACTCCTCGCAAATAACAGCAACAGCGCCGTCGGCAATAGCCTGCAAAATGTAATCGTGCCCGTCAACCAGCGTACCCTTAACAGCCACAAACATGCAGCCTGGCACAACCTTTCTCGAATCAAAAACTACAGCGGTAATTTCTATATCAGCACTGCCCTGTAGTTCAGTGAATGCAAGCCCTTCTATTATGTCGCTCAAATACATCATTGCAATTCAATTATAATTTTTGATCCTTTTGGAATTATGCTTCCTGCAGTTACCGATTGATTAGCTACCATCCCGCTTCCGCGTGCTACAACTTTATACCCGGCATTCCCTAATACATATAAAGCATCGCTTAAACCCATTCCTTTTACCTGTGGCACTACACCACTTTTGTAACTAACGTCCTCAAAAGCGATACCGTTGCTGGTGTCAACTCCGTTACTGGCAGCGTTATTAGCTGCATACAGCGGCTTAACTCCCAGTTTGGTATACACTTGTTTTAATGCCTTTACATTTCCCCTTTTTATCTGCGGCAAATTTGTGTTGCCTACATAGTGCATAGGTGTAGCCTGGTTCATACCCATATCGCTCGCATAAACCCGGTCGGCAATTTTTTTAAACACAGGCCCTGCAACTTTCGCAGCCAGGTACGATCCTTTTGTGGGATGATTAATAACCACAATCATGGAATATTTTGGGTTTTTAGCCGGAAAATACCCGGCGAACGATGTTTGATAAGTTTTTTTATCGCCACCATACCCTTTTGAGCCATTTGCAATTTGTGCTGTACCTGTTTTGCCTGCTGCAGTATACAAGGCATTTTTGAAAAGGCTTTTAGCATTTCCTTCTTTAATCACACCTTCAAGCAGGCTTCTCATTTTTCCAAGTGTAGCATCCGAGCATACCTTTTCGTTTATCACCCTTGCCTGGAACTGCTCAACAGTATTACCAAGCCTGCGGATCTCCTTTACAAATATTGGGGCTATCATTTTTCCATTATTTGCAACCGCATTATAAAGCGTGAGCATCTGTAAAGGGGTTATCTTCATTTCATAACCATACGCCATTTCTGGCAGTGTATAGTTTATATTCCAGGTGCGGCTTTTCGGATTTTTAACCACAGGGGTTCCTTCTCCGGATATCTGCAAGCCAAGTCTTTCGTTTAAATGATAGCTGTATAATTTATCAGTAAACTCCTGAGGGTTATTGTAATAGTTATTATAAACAAACTTGGCTGCTGCCACATTCGACGATTCTTCAAACGCCTTTTTTGCAGTCATTAAAAAATTATAATCCTCCACGTCGCTGATCATAGGCCCTTTGGGGATCTTGTATTTACCACCATCGCCATTTATCATTGTATTGGTATCAATTTTATGCTGATCGAACAACGTCATATAAGTAGCCAGCTTAAATGTAGAGCCCGGATCTGCCGCATCGCTTATGGCATAGTTCAGCTTTTCTTCGTATTGGCCTTGTTTATTCTTTGTAAAGTTTGCAATAGCTCTTATTTCACCTGTGGCAACTTCCATCAATACCACGCAACCATGATCGGCGCCTGTACTATCCAGTTGCGCTTTTAGTACGTCCTCGGCAACATCCTGGAAATTAACATCAATAGTCGAAATAATATCCGCCCCATCTTTAGGTTCTATCTCATCATCGCCATTATTAACCGGCATCCACGTTCCGCCTGCCATTCGCTGCATTAGTCGTTTTCCACTTTCACCATTAATATAGCTTGCATAAGCGCCTTCAAGCCCCACCGCATTTTTTACGTTATCGTTTTTATAACCAATAGTACGGGAAGCCAGTGTGCGGAACGGCAGAACGCGGCGATTCTGCTCCACAACTATCAACCCGCCTTTATATTTACCCATGCTGAAGATGGGGAACTTGCGGATCTGCAATAGTTCCTTGTGGGTTACTTTGCGTCTTATCAATTCGTAACGCTCGCCATCCTTACGGGCATCGCGCAGCATTCTTGAATATTCCCTTTCCGATTTATCGCCATACAATTGCGCGAGTTTCATGGCCAATGAATCAACCTTTTCATTAAAAACATCGTCGTCAGAGATACCAGGTGCAAGCATATCCATATGCAACTCATACTCGGGTACTGATGTTGCCAGTAGACTCATATCAACCGCAAAAATATTACCACGGGCGGCTTCAACAGTTTGGTAACGCGTTGAAAGCGTGGTAGCCATAGCTTTCCATTTTTTGCCTTGCACAAATTGCACACGGCACAATTGAATAACTACTGCTGCAGCAAAAAGAAGGATCAACCCGAATGCCAGGTAAACCCTCATGAGTATATTGGTTCTAATGCTCATCTTTCACCTCCCCGTCTGCTATTTTTTGTGGTGGCTGCATTGACTCTTTAATGTCAAGCGTATCTTCCTTTGCGCGTTTTGCAACTTCGGTAAGGGTGCTTTTAAAGGCAAGCTCGGCTTTAGTGGTTTTGTAGTCCCAACTAAGCTCTTTTACTTCCTTACTTATTTTATTAATGTCGCGTATATTCCTTTCGGCAAGGTGCATGTTGGCAATATAGATCATCCCCAGCAGCGCAATAAACAGCATAAATGGCAGCGCTTTTGTTGCCGACTCTGCATTTAATATACCTTTGGTAAAAAGCTGCGTTAAAAAGTTATCGGGAAATTCTGAATCACGTTTTTCCTCAACAATAAGCTTTTGCTGTTCAGCCTCTTCTTCCTCTATTTGCGAACGTAGCCTGTTTGTCATTTCTTTACAGCTATCCTTAATTTAGCGCTCCGTGCCCTGTTGTTATTCTTTATCTCTTCTTCCGATGCTGTAATTGACCCACGGCTTACCGCATCAAAAGGTTTGTTATCATTTCCATATAGGTCTTTCTCTACCTCGCCACTAAATTTCCCTTTTGCGATGAAGTTTTTTACCAGCCTGTCTTCCAATGAATGGTACGACATTACCACCAGCCTTCCACCTGAAACCAATACAGATGCCGTTTGGATCAGAAAATCTTTTAATGCTTCCAGTTCCTGATTTACCTCAATACGCAATGCCTGGAAAACCTGCGCCAGGTATTTATTTTCTTTTCCTTTTGGGATACGGTTCGAGATCGCATTTTTCAGATCGGCAACCGTTACAATGGGCGCATTTAAACGGGCGGTTACTATGGTATTAGCCAATGATTTTGCATTCTGGATCTCGCCATAAATGCCGAAAATCCGGTGCAATTCGGCCTCGGTATAGTTATTTATTACCTCTTTTGCACTTAGAGTAGATTGCTGATTCATTCTCATATCCAGCTCAGCATCGAAACGGATTGAAAATCCGCGTTCAGCCTGATCAAACTGGTAGGACGAGACGCCCAGATCAGCTAATATGCCATCGACCGGAAGGGCTTCATGCAAGCGGCAAAAGTTTTTGAGGTAACGGAAATTTTGATCTATAAAAACAAAACGGTCATCGTTAATTAAATTCTGTTTAGCATCTGCATCCTGATCAAATGCCAGCAGCTTTCCGTCCTTATTTAAATGCTTTAATATTTCGCGTGAGTGCCCACCGCCACCAAAGGTGACATCAACATACGTACCGCCTGGTTTTATAGCCAGCCCTTCAATACACTCATTCAGCATTACGGGAGTATGGTATGTGCTCATACGCTACCCTCCTTTCTTTTATCACCCATCACCTCTTCGGCCAGCGCAGCAAAATTATCTGGTTCATTTTCAATCAATGCATCGTACGCTGCCTTATCCCACATTTCAATTTTACTTATCTGGCAGGTTAAAACCACATCGCTTTTAATACCTGCATAATCCAATAAGCTTTGCGGTAAATTCACCCTGCCGGCAGCGTCAACGGCTAATTCTGTGGCGCCGCGGGTAAAATATCTTATAAAATCTATGTTTTTGCTTTCGTATTGATTAAGTTTGCTTAGTTCGTCGAGTTTTTTGTCCCATTCTTGTTTGGTGTAGATCACAAGATATTTTTTAAAGCCGCGATTGATCACAAGACCCTCTTTCTCAGCTTCTGGAAGCTTTTTCTTGAGGCCCGCAGGGATCATCATTCGCCCTTTATTATCTAATTTACACTCAAACTCGCCTGTTAAATGGGACATATTGAAACTTTGGCACTAATTGTAATGTAAAAATAGATTTCTTTTACCACTTTCTACCACAAACTCCCACTAAAGTTATTAACACTTGTGTAATAACCATGTGGATTATTTTTTATAACGAATTTTCTTTTCCATACTCTTAAAAAATTTATGTACGCAATGCCTTTCCGCTTATATTTGAGCGAGTTATGTAAATATTATGAACATTTTAAAACTTAGTAGTGAGCTGTCGTTTGCCATAGAACCCCTTGAGAAACGGGTACGTTTAGTGGTTTATAACAATGGCGTGGAAAATGTTTGCCGCATGGAAAGCATTAAAAACCTCGAAAATTTTATCCAGTCTGGTGATAGTCATTTATTTAAAGGGAGATTGCAATTGTATAAAAATGCTGCCAATATTGTTGTTGAAGTAAAGGGTGAAATTGCAGGAGTTATCAGGTCAACTGAATTTATAAAGCTTTTGGAAATTGCTAAAGGGAAAGAAATAAAAACGCTTTAATTGAAAACATCAGCTTTTGTTTTTTGCACGCTATTGATAAGCGGTATAACAACCTTGAATCAAAGTAACAAGGCCATACAATTCGATCTCAGCAAAATTTTAAATGCCCGTCCTGTAACCGTATTAGCTAATAACAGATTGATAACCTGGACAAAAGGTATAGACGGAAATGGACTGGGCGATGGTTACTTAACACAATCGGCAGCATTATTTAACGGCGATAAAGCCCCACATGCATTGCCCGATAATCCCTTAATTGCTGCAAATGCCTCCCACCCTGAAATTAAATTACATTACTCAAATAACGACAGCCTGTATAACCAAACGTGTAATATCAGTGGTGAAGGGGATGTTGAATTTACCGTTCCAAAATTAAAATATAACGCAGTGTACCTGGCTTTAACAAGCTCAGAAGGTCCCTCTAATTTAAAGGTACGTTTCGGTTATAATGATGATAGCTTTACGTCAGAAGATTTAGTATTGCCTGATTATTATAATGACATTCCCAATATTCCTAATCAATATTACCTGGTGCATGATTTATCTAAATGGGGGAATAAAAACAATATGACCGAAAAGGATCATCATAATATCGACCTTGTAAAAATCCATCCCGATCCCGATAAAACGCTTAAAAGCATCAAAATTCAGAAAGATAAACCTGGATACCTGGTGATATGGGCAGCAGCAGGGCAAAAAGCTAACTGATTATTGACTGGCTGCGTATACCCTTTAATTCAAAATTTTGTATATTTAGGGGTCAATACATCTATAAAAATTTAATTTATGAAAACATTAAAAACACTTTGCTTACTGATGCTGATCAGTGCCGCAAGCTTTGCTCAAACCGCATTGCCGCCATCAGAGACTGTGCTAAAAGATGCCTATGCACAAGCTGCTAAAGAGAACAAGAAAGTTATACTTATTTTTCACGCATCGTGGTGCGGATGGTGTAAAAAGATGGATGCTTCTTTAAACGATCCCATTTGCAAAAAAATGTTTGATGATAATTATGTTATTGCCCACCTGGATGTAATGGAACAACCTGCAAAAGCAAACCTCGAGAATCCGGGCAGCCTGGCGGTAATGACAAAATTTGGCGGTGAAAAATCGGGGTTACCTTTCTGGCTGGTGCTTGATGCCAAAGGAAATGTGCTTGCCAACTCCTTAATGCCAAAAAATGCTACAACGCCTGCTACTCCGAGTGATAATGTTGGCTGCCCTGCAAGTGAACAGGAGGTTAGCTTTTTTGAAAGCATTTTGAAAAAGACCTCGAATTTAAAACAGGAAGATTTGGGGGTTATTCACAAACGCTTTTTGTTAAATCAACCACCGCCACAGCCGGTAAAAAGCACAAGCTCCAGTTCTAAGTAAAAATATGCTACTAAACTTACGAAGTTTTAAAAACTTCGTAAGTTTAGTAGCAAGGTTTCTCAATAATCCCCAAAAGCTCATGATTGTATCAATTACAGATATAAGCGATATTGAAGAGCTGACCAATGTAGAAATTGAAAGCAAGAAGTTGTCAATTCCTCAAATTGTTGAAGATTTTGAATTAGACTACTCAGCCCGGCTTTTTCGCTGGCAAACTTATTTCGCCGGAAAATCACCACAAACCTCAAAACCAGAAAGAGTTGTTTTAAAGGTAATAATTGATGATAAAATTGCAGGGTATATCGCGGGGCACCTCACAACCCGTTATGAAATCGACGCTGAGATCCAAAGCTTTTATATATTAAAAGAACACCAAAGAAAGGGAATTGGAAAACTGCTGCTTACCGAATTGGTAAACTGGCTGCTTGCCATAAATGCCCATAGTTTATGTGTTGGCATAGCACCGGGCAACCCATACAAAGCTTTTTATTTAAAATACGGCGGGCAATACCTAAATGAACATTGGATTTGGTGGGATGATATAAATGAATTGGCTGACAAGCTTACAACGCCTTAAAGCTTTATAAATCCTTCGCTTTAGATGCTAATCCCCTGTCATCAATTTATATTCCTATTCATAATTTTCTTTCATTATTTGTATGTTTGAGAAAACCAATATATCCTGTTATGCAATCACCAAAACTTAATTATTGCCTTAAATTCTCCATTGTATATTTCTGTCTGATTTCAATCGGCGCTAAAACCTATGCACAGGTAATTACCACCGACTCGGTAGATCGCTTAGTTGAACGAACATTAAAAACTTTTGATGTACCGGGTATTGCAATAGCAATTGTTAAAGACGACAAAATAGTTTATGAAAAAGGCTATGGCGTAGCATCGCTTAAAACTAATAAAAAGGTAGATGAGAATACATTATTTGGAATTGCCTCTAACAGCAAGGCTTTCACCGCTGCCGCAATTGGCATTTTATGCGATGAAGGCAAAATAAGGTTGGACGATAAGGTAACTGATTATATTCCTGAATTTAAAATGTACGATCCGTATGTAACTGCTGAATTTACTATAAGGGATCTGCTTACCCATCGCAGTGGTTTAGGTTTAGGGGCAGGTGATTTGATGGATTTTCCGGACTCAACGGATTTTAGCATGAAAGATGTGATCCATAACCTGCGTTATTTTAAACCTGTTTCGAGCTTCAGAAGCAAGTTTGATTATGATAATCAATTATATAAAGTTGCGGGTGAGGTTATAGCACGTGTATCAGGAATGAGCTGGGAAGATTTTATTGAAACTCGCATTATGAAACCGCTGCAAATGGATCACAGTTCGGCATCATACCAACGGTTAAAAGACCGTTCAAATGTTATTGATGCGCATTCTCCGGTGGATGGAACGGTAGTGGTTATACCAAGATATTTAACAATAACAGGCAATGCAGCAGGCGGCATTTATTCAAGCGTGGCTGATTTAAGTAAGTGGGCAATTATGCAAATGAATAACGGCAAATATGGAGACGGCAAACAATTATTCAGCGAAGGGATTCATTGGCAAATGTGGTCGCCGCAAACTATTTTACAACAGGGACCGAGATCATACTATAATACCCATTTCGCTGCTTATGGTTTAGGCTGGTTTTTAAATGACGCCAAGGGGTACAAACAGGTAAGCCATACCGGAGGGATAGATGGCATGGTGACCGAAATAACACTGTTGCCCGAACTAAAACTTGGTATAATTGTACTAACCAACCAAATGGCAGGAGCAGCATTTACTGCTGTTACTAACCAGATAAAAGACAGCTACCTGGGCATAAAACCAGGTCAGGATTGGATAAAAATATTGTCAGACCAGGTAAAAGCCAACGAAGCAGGGGCCGACAAGGTAACCGCTGATGTTTGGAAACAGGTTGAGGCTAAAAAGCATGATGGTTCAAAAACAGATATTACGCCATTTGCAGGCACTTATCATGATAACTGGCTTGGCGATGTGGTGATCAGCGAAAAAGGCGGACAGCTATGGTTTGCCGCCAAACGGTCGCCAAAGTTAACCGGGCAATTGCTTGCTTATAAGGGAAATACATTTGTTGTAAAATGGATTTACCGCAGCATGGAAGCTGATGCCTTCGCGATGTTCTCAGTTGATGAAAATGGAAAGCCATCTGGTTTAAAAATGAAACCGGTATCACCCGCAACAGATTTCAGCTTCGATTTTCAGGACCTGGATTTTACTAAAGTAAAATGAGGTTAGGGTATAAAGATTAGTTTTTAATCCACTACTGGTACTATGTCAACCAAAAATTGACGTATAGTCTTGGATTGAGATTGACTCAAATAACAAAAAGTGGGTTTACGTTGGGTTTACACTTTTCAATGTTAACCCATGTATAAACATCTGTTAATCAACAACTTGAATTGATTTTTGAAAAAAAAAATGGTTTACACTTTTCGTATAAATACTACTGGCTAAACGTCAATTCATAAGTGACACGAGTCTCCAATCTCCTCCCTCCAAAGAATAAAAGCCTATCAGATGACAGACAGGCTTTTAATTCCCTCCCTGGGGAGGGGTGCGGTTGACTGTGAAGTGGCAGGGAGGGGTTTATGCGCTATTATTATATTCCCCACCCTAAGGGTAATAGCTATTAATAACTACCTGCCACTATTGGCTTTTCATGCTGAAGATTTTTCAACCTTTGGCTCCATTTTTCTAATTCGCCATTTAACTCCTGATTGGATAATTTTTCCGTTCCGTAAATTATCTGGGGGCGTAATACTGAAAATCCGGTAAATTCCAAAACACCCCTATGCAATGGGTGTAATATTACGGCAAGCTCGCCATATCGCTCTTTGATATAGTTTTTTTCAGGCCCACCTGCAGTGATCGAGAGCAATGCCTTTTTACCACGAAACATACCATTTTCATAAATAACGCCATTGTTATAGAAACGCCCCATGGCAAACACGCGGTCTATCCACCCTTTTATAATAGCAGGCACACTGAACCACCATAGCGGAAACTGCCAGATCATCACGTCACACCACTCTATCTTTTGTTGCTCTTCTTCAATAAAGGCTGCAAACCCATTCGCCCCGGTTGCATAAACCTCCTCTTGTTGCTGTTTAAAGTAATCAGGGTCTTTAATGGTGGTAAAATTTGAACGGTCCGAAACCGGGTTAAATTGCATTTTATACAGATCTGATTGCCGAACGTTATGGCCTTCTTTAGTGAGTGTTGCTATGGCTTGCTCAAACATTGCCCCGTTAAAACTCTTCGGTTCGGGATGGGCATATACGATAAGAATATTCATTTGAATTAATTTTTTAATGTTTATTGAGCGGTAAAATTAAATTTAGTATCCTTAAATTTGAGTTTGGCAGCCCAATGTAGGCTACGAACAAAAATGTAAGCATGTCAAAAAGAAAAGAGAGTTCTACCAATAATTTAAACCGTAAAATGCTTAGTGATTGTTGCGGTATTGTGTATGCCATGGACATTATAAGCGGCAGGTGGAAAATGCTGATACTTTATAATCTTGAAGAAAAAAAGCTCAGGTTCAGTGAAATAAAAAAACTAATTCCAAATATCACGGAGCGTATGCTTACGCTTCAACTGAAAGAATTGGAAAGAGATAATCTAATTAAACGCAGCATTTATGTTGAAGTGCCTGTACGCGTGGAATATGAATTAACATCCGAAGCGCTTAAACTAAGCCCGATATGGCACGCGCTTGAAATTTGGGGCGATGAACACCGGGAATTAAACTGGCAAGCTGATGAAGAAAAGGTTATGGCTTAAGTTTGTGTTTCACCTTTATCCTTGCGCTCGTCTGTGACGAGTGCTTAATATGGTTCAGCGTCTGTGATGCCCATACGATGCAATCGTTAAATCAAATCTATCACTCGTCACAGACGAGCGCAAGATTGTTAAGTTATATACCACACGGCCAATCACTAATCTCCTATCCCAAACCTCTTCAAATAGATTTTATTTATCAGCTCGCCATAGGGAATGTTGGCTGGCTTATCTAAACTAAACCATGGCGATCCATATTGCAAAACCTGTATGTTTTGTGCTGGCATAAAGCTTTGGGCCAATAAAAATTGCTTTTGATGTTTACTATTCTCTACCACATCCATCACAATAAAACAATGGCCAGGCGAACCGCCATGTATAAATATATCCCCTGTTTTTAATTCGTCGGGATTGGCCACTTTATGTAACTCTTTATCTAATGAAAGTGTTCCCGCATAGGCAAATACCAGGTTCATATAGCGCATAAAAGCCGGGTAGCTATAATCCTTTTTCGCCTTTAATACCCATTTATCATTTTGATACCTATACCCATCAGCATAATGCAGGTAATCGCACTTAAAGCCGCTTACAAAATTGAAACTGATGGCCTTATAGTTTTTTTGGTGATAAAGATATTCCCCTCGCAGGCGCATCACTGCATCTGCGCATTGTTGCAGATCCTGGTTACCTACACTTATATCGACCACAGCAGCTGTGTAATAGTCAGTTCGTGCAACGTCTCCTTTATAAGTTTTGGTTTGAGTGCCAGCAGGCTTCAGCGGTAAATTCTGAAGCCATTCAGCAAAACTGCCAGGCTTTACGCTGCTTTGATGATAACCATCAGGAGCTTTGAAACGGGTTACAACATTATCAGATGAGGTAAAGCTAATGAATAGCAATATAAGTATTAAACTGATCTTCATTTTCAATTTATTAGTTCAGGTCTGTATTCAAAATGCATGGTATCAAAATGATACCACTTGCCTCCCCAGATAAATCCATGTTTTTCAAATATATCAACTATAGTTTGGGGTATCTTGTTTTTGTATTTAACCACCGCGTCTTCTCTGGTGCATTTACATACCCACTGCCAGTAATCGGAATAAGTTGTATTTATGTCAATCGTCATCCCAAAGCTGTGCATGCTATGTCTGTTGGTGCCATTAATGTTGCGCCAGGCAAATGTTCCGCCTATGTTAGTGATGTATTTTTTAAATTCAGGATGGTCATCAAGTTCGTCTGATATTTGTTTAAGCTTTTTATCGATACCATTAACCTTGGTAACGGTAATCTTTTGGTTTACTAACTTAGGGCACCAGGTTATCTCTGTAAGGTTCTTTCTCACTTCTTTTGCTGACGATCCATACATTTTTAAAAAGAAAGCCTCATTCCTGATCCTTCCCGGGTCATAATTAATTGCAGGTGGAGATTTTAATGCACCTGTAGCATATTTCTGGTTAAACATATCTTTTAAATCAGGCTTCTCCAGCAACAGTTTTGGGGATTTGTTTTTTATACCATCATCCCAAAGCAGCTTGCTGCCATCCTTTAAAATGATGTGATTATTTGAGTAACCTCTGATAAAACCTGGATAACTATTTATAAGTTTTTGAGCTGATTGAGGGATCGTATCAATCGGCTTTATAGGTAGCATTTTTTTAAAACTATAATCAGGACCGAGAATTGTAAAACTTAACAAGGCAATTAGCGTAATTCTCATCCTGGCTCTATTAGGTTATTTACTGAAGGATAAATTTATAGATTATTATTGCAAGCACAATAAGTACGTCTTTTATGAATGTATATTGTTTGCGCAACATTTTCTGGCCATGATCGGTGTTGTTCAGCATTGATGGCGAACTGTATGTTTTTTGTAATTTAATTGAAGAATCCGTCTGTTTGGTTGAAATTTTTCGCTTAATGGTAATGTTAATTATATTTTTATAATTCTATAAATCCTATATAAATGACCACTATAAAAAACAAAACCTTATACACTTTAGTTATAAGTGCCTTTGCTTTACAACCAATTATGGTTAAGGCGCAAACCGATAGTAAGGCCTGGGTAGCAAAATCAAATAGCTACACCAAAATTTTGATCGACCTTGACGAAAAATACTCACCAGAGTTCGGTTCATCTCAGGGATTGGCTTATTACGACACTTTGATCGGGGTTCCTACCCTTGCCAATGAGCGGGCACAGCGTAAGGAACGGGAAGATGCCGTAGCGCAATTTAAGGCTGCCAAACAAAGAGAAACTGATATAAAAATAAAACAGGATCTGGATATCTTGATCAACCAGACGGAATTGGGTTTCCGGAACCAGGATTTTAACAACAACAAAGAAGTTTCATTTTTAAATGCAACTGCCAGTGTTTTTGGTGGAATACAAACCCTGCTTGATGACCAAACCCCTGCCGAACGCCGGCCAGCTGCCGTTATCCGTTTAAGTAAGTATGCCGGATTGCAAAAGGGATATGCATCGCTTACTGCCATTTATAAAGAACGTACTGAGCAACAATTGAAAAAAACCGGGATGATCTTCCCGTCAAAACAGGCAATGGAGGTTGATCTTTCCCGTAATGCCAGTATGGTCAGCGGTATTGAGGAGTTATTTAAAAAATATAATATAAGCGGGTGGGAAAAAACTTATGCAGCCATTAAAAAACAATTGGAAGATTATGATGCATGGGTTAAAGCTACTGTTTTGCCGAAAGCGCGTACAGATTTCCGCCTGCCTGCCGAAGAATATAAGCTGGCTTTAGAGGGTTATGGTATAGACATCCCTCCTGCTGACCTGGCTAAGATAGCACATGCCGCGTTTACCGATATCCAAAATCAGATGAAGCCTTTGGCTGAGGAGATTGCCAAAAAGAATAACCTGCCATCGAGCGATTATCGTGAAGTAATTAAGCTCCTGAAGAAAAAACAGGTTATAGGCGATTCTATTATGCCGCTTTATAAAGGGCATTTGGCCGATATTGAAGACATCATCAGGAAACAGCATTTGGTAACCTTGCCAAACCGCCCGGCAATTATCAGGCTGGCAAGTGAAGCCGAAACCGTGCAGGTGCCTGCCCCACACATGGTACCGCCTCCATTTTTAAATAATACCGGTGAGCGCGGTGTTTTTGTATTACCATTGAATATGCCAACTGCTCCTGGCGAAAAAGTTGACAAATACGACGATTTTACTTACGATGCTGCGTCATGGACAATCATAGCTCACGAAGCACGCCCTGGTCACGAGCTACAGTTTGACAAAATGGTTGAAGAAGGTGTTTCCCAGGCACGCGCACTTTATGCTTTTAATTCAACTAATGTAGAAGGCTGGGGATTATATTCTGAATATATATCGCTTCCGTATTTTCCGGTTGAAGGCAAGTTGGTTTCATTAGATTATCGTTTATTGCGTGCTGCCCGGGCATTTTTAGACCCTGAATTACAAGCAGGAAAAGTAACCCAGGAGCAAGTGCTAAACCTGCTGATGACGGATGTTGTACTATCGCATGCTATGGCAAAACAAGAAGTAGAGCGTTACAGCCTAAATTCTCCCGGTCAGGCAAACAGCTATTTTTATGGATTTACAAAAATGATAGCCTTGCGTAAAGATACTGAGAAAGCATTAGGCGATAAATTTAACCAACAGGCCTTTCATGATTTTATACTGTCGCAGGGAATATTACCACCGGCATTGATAAGAGAAGCGGTTATGACTAATTTTGTAGGAGGCGCAAAATAAGTCGCCCCGTTTTATGTAAGAATGAAAATTGAACACTATTCTCCATCTGGCAGTTTAAAACCATACATCAAAACTTTCATGATAATTGAAAGCGAACACGGTGTGGAGAACCGGCTCTTGCCAGATACTTCGGTTGCCCTGGCTTTCCGACTTAGTGGAGATATGACATATACAGCAGAGGGTAATACCTATAATTTACCCTCTGCTGTAATTACCGGGCTCCGGAAATCACCCCGTATGGTGCGTTATTCTGCCCAAACATCAAACCTAATCGTTCTATTTAAGGAGGGTGGCGCTGCTGCATTTTTCAAAGAACCTATTCATGAGTTGTTTGGTAAAAGTATTAGTCTTGATGAACTTATTCCCCGTAACAAGCTCAATCAAATTGAAGAGCAGCTAAACGAAGCAAACAATAATTATAAAAGGATACAAAAAGCAGAAGACTTCTTTCTTTCACTTCTGCGGAATCAAAAGGAAGACAAGTTGGTTGATCACGCCATCCAAAAAATAAATATGGCTAATGGCAATATCAGCATTAAAAACCTGGCAAATATTTTGTCGTTAAGCCAGGATCCCTTTGAGAAAAGATTCAGGCGCATGGTTGGAATTTCACCAAAGAAATTTTCGTCTATTGTGAGGCTAAAAAATCTGATCAAAAACTATTCGCCAACAGAAAACCTCACCAGCATTGCCCATACTGCCGGCTATTTCGATCAGGCTCATTTTATTAAAGATTTTGAATCCTTCACAGGTCAGCCGCCATTGCAATTTTTCAAAACCTCCTCCTGGTGGTAAATCAGTGATTTTTTACAATTAATGCCCTTGTCTTGCGGGTAATTTTGTTTTCATCAAAAAAATAGAGATGAAAATAATTAACCAAACAAGTATGCTGTTCCTGTTTTTTATAATTAGCTGCACAGCAGCTTTTGCCCAAAATCCAGACAAGCAGACCGGAATTAAATTATCAAACAAAAAATCAACCATGGAAGTAGTATTTATCGACAGATTTGTTGTATCTGACGCCGCAAAGCCCGAATTTTTAGAAAGATTAGCCATCAACCGCAATTTCATCAAACACATACCCGGCTTTGTTGAGGACAATTGCTACGAAGAAATAGGTACGGCTGGCGAACGCCGTTACGTTACTGTAGCTGTTTGGAAAGATGAAGAAGCCTTTAAAAATGCGAGAGAAGCTGTGATTGAAGAGTATAAGCGCCAGGGTTTTGATCCCGCAGCATTCTTTAAAAAATTAAATCTTAACCCCGACCGCGGTATGTATAAAGTATTTCAGGAGTAATATTAAGCTGAAGGATCAAGAGTCAAAATTTCCCCCGGCTCTTGATTCTTTTTTCCTTAGGTCTTTTCACCTAATCTCTAACCCCCAGCCCCTAATCACTAAAACCTACATATTCCTTCTGTACTGACCACCTACTTCGTACAAAGCATGCGAGATCTGCCCCAACGAACAATACTTACAGGCTTCCATCAGGCTTTCAAAAATATTTTCGCCAGCTATGGCTTTATGTTGCAGATCTTTTAACAGTTTGGGAATGATAGCTTCATTCCGGTGCTGAAACTCGTGCAACGCTTTTATCTGGTATTGTTTCTCTTCTTCTGTTGCACGGATAACCTCAGATGGCACAATAGTGGGTGAACCCTTTTTATTAAGGAATGTATTTACACCAATGATAGGATATTCGCCGGTGTGCTTAAGAGTTTCATAGTAAAGTGATTCTTCCTGAATCTTGCTGCGCTGATACATCGTTTCCATTGCTCCCAATACCCCACCACGATCATTTATGGCTTTAAATTCAGCTAATACAGCTTCTTCAACAAGGTCAGTCAGTTCTTCAATAATAAACGCGCCTTGTATAGGGTTTTCATTTTTTGCCAGGCCAAGCTCGCGGTTAATAATGAGCTGTATAGCCATTGCTCTGCGTACAGATTCCTCCGTCGGGGTGGTTATGGCCTCATCATAAGCGTTGGTATGCAGTGAATTACAATTATCGTAAATAGCATATAAAGCCTGTAAGGTAGTGCGGATATCGTTAAAATCAATTTCCTGTGCGTGAAGGGAACGACCACTTGTTTGGATATGATATTTCAGCTTTTGCGAACGGTCGTTACCCTTATATTTATTTTTAATGGCTTTTGCCCAAATGCGCCTTGCAACGCGGCCAATCACCGAATATTCCGGATCGATGCCGTTGCTGAAAAAGAACGACAGGTTTGGCGCAAAATCATCAATATGCATGCCCCTGCTCAGGTAATACTCTACATAAGTAAAACCATTTGATAAGGTAAATGCCAACTGTGTAACAGGGTTAGCACCTGCTTCTGCAATGTGATACCCGGAGATAGAAACCGAATAAAAGTTCCTTACTTTTTCGTTAATAAAGTACTGCTGGATATCGCCCATCATCCGCAGGGCAAACTCAGTTGAAAAGATACAGGTATTTTGCGCCTGGTCTTCTTTTAATATATCCGCCTGTACCGTACCACGCACTGTGGCGATAGCATAGGCCTTTATTTTTGCATAGACATCAGCAGGAAGGATTTGATCGCCTGTAAGACCGAGAATAGATAATCCTAATCCGTCATTTCCTTTAGGTAGTCCTCCTGCGTATTCCGGTCTTTTTAAATTTTTGTCATCATAAAGCTCTTTGAACTTTGCTTCAACCAGCTGTTCCAGTTTATGCTCTTTAATATACTTTTCGCACTGCTGATCAATGGCCGCATTCATAAAAAAGCCAAGCAACATGGGTGCAGGGCCATTAATGGTCATGGATACAGATGTCGACGGGCTACACAAATCGAACCCTGAGTATAGCTTTTTAGCATCATCCAGGGTGGCAATGCTCACACCGGAGTTGCCTATCTTGCCGTAAATATCTGGCCTAACATGCGGATCCTCTCCATAAAGCGTAACTGAATCAAATGCAGTGGATAAGCGATGAGCAGGTTGGCCAAGCGATACATAATGGAACCGCTTGTTAGTCCTTTCGGGGCCACCTTCACCGGCAAACATCCTCGTTGGGTCTTCACCATCCCGTTTTAGCGGGAATACACCTGCAGCATACGGAAACTCACCCGGCAGGTTTTCGGTAAGTAACCAGCGTAAAATATCGCCCCAGGCCTCATACTTAGGCAGGGAAATTTTAGGAATTTGTAATTGGGATAATGAAGTATAATAAAGCGGTTGTTTGATCTCTTTATCTCTTACCTTATAAATAAAGTTTTCGGCTTTATATTTTGCAACCGTTTCCGGCCATTCCCTTAACAGACGTTTGCAGTCGCCATGCAATTGCTCTTCAAGATGGGTTTTTATATCCCGTAGAGACGCAATACTTTGCGTCTCTAATTGGCTAGCTTGTCCTTGGGGAGGTGTAATACTTTGCGTCTCTATGTATAATTTCATTACACCATCTAACTGAAACAACTGTTGCGCAATTTTACACTGTTCATTCACCCATTCTTTATAAGCGTGGCTGCTTTCAGCAATTTCGGCAAGGTAACGGTTCCTGTCTGGCGGTATAATATAGATCTTTTCCGATTCACCTTCATGTTCAACAACTGCATGTGTACCTATCAGGTCGACGCCTGTTTTGGTCTTAATGGCTTTCATCAATGCAGTGAACAGGGTGTTCATTCCCGGATCATTAAACTGCGAAGCCATAGTGCCATAAACCGGGATCTCACTATCCTTGGCGTTAAACAGCATGTGGTTGCGTTTGTATTGCTTGCGCACATCGCGGATGGCATCCAACGCTCCGCGTTTATCGAATTTATTTAGAGCTACAAGATCGGCAAAATCGAGCATGTCAATTTTTTCAAGCTGGGTAGCTGCGCCGAACTCTGGTGTCATCACATAAAGCGACAGATCGCAATAGTCGGTTATCATTGTGTCCGACTGACCGATACCCGATGTTTCAACTATGATCAGATCATATCCAGCAGCTTTGCAAATGTCAATTGATTCCTGTACATGTTTGGACAATGCCAGGTTTGCTTGTCTTGTAGCCAGTGAACGCATATAAACCCGCGGGCTATTAATGGCATTCATCCTAATCCTGTCGCCAAGCAGCGCGCCGCCGGTTTTCCGTTTGGATGGATCGACTGAAATAATGGCCATGGTTTTATCAGTCTCCATTAAAAACCGGCGTACTATCTCATCAACTAATGATGATTTACCCGAACCACCCGTACCCGTGATACCCAAAACAGGTGTAGTGCCGGTATTGATAATTTTATGCACCTCGCTTAAAAAAGCGTCGGCCTCTTTTGGATAATTCTCAACAATGCTTATTGCGGTAGCAATTGATTTTATATCTTTCTCGGGCAGGTGTTTAAGTTCCCCGTTAAGTTTTATTTTGTTCTGAAAATCGCACTTTATCAGCATGTCATTAATCATGCCTTGCAGGCCCATTGTACGGCCATCATCAGGAGAGTAGATCTTTGTGATGCCATAAGCCTGCAACTCTGCAATCTCATCAGGCAAAAACACACCACCGCCGCCGCCGAATATTTTAATGTGCCCTGCCCCGCGCTCCTTTAACAGATCGTACATGTATTTAAAATACTCTACGTGGCCGCCCTGGTAGCTGGTTAAGGCAATGCCTTGTACATCTTCCTGTATGGCACAATTTACCACCTCATCAACCGAGCGGTTATGACCCAAATGAATTACTTCCGCACCCGATGATTGCAGGATACGGCGCATAATATTAATGGTGGCATCATGCCCGTCGAATAACGAGGCAGCAGTTACAAAACGGATCTTGTACCTGGATTTGTAGGGAGCAATGCTTTCCATGCAGGCTATAATTAGTAAAATGCAAAATTAACATAAATAAAGCATCAAAAAACTATGCGTGCATAATAAATTAAAGAAATCGCCACATATAATCTTTGTTCATAGTCGATGCTTCATAGTTCATAGCCGCTGCAATTGCTACTATTTACTATAAGCTTCTTCTAACCTATGAACCATCAACTATGATCTATTAACCATGAACTTCATTATAGGCCTTCTCCAAATCAGCAATAATCATCTTGCTCATTTTCATCATAGCGCTCATCACCCGTTTAGATTTTTCCGGATCAGAATCATACATTAAGCGCTCAATTGCATTAGGCACAATCTGCCACGATACGCCAAATTTATCTTTAAGCCAGCCGCATTGGCTTTTTTGGCCACCTTTTGAAAGTTCTTCCCAATAGTAGTCAACCTCGTCCTGTGTTTCGCATTTTACATAAAATGAAATAGACTCATTAAAAGTGAATGCAGGGCCGCCGTCAAGTATCATAAATTCAACGCCGTTAAGGAGAAAATTGGCAACCGTAATCTTGCTGTTGCCTCCAGCGTCAAGGCGCCTTACATTGCTGATCTTGCTATCTTTAAAAACCGAGGTGTAAAAGTTTACCCCTTCTTCAACATTACCATTGAACCATAAAAATGGGGTAATGCGCTGTGCGGATGTTTCCATAGTAGTTGCCATAGCTTTATTTATTGGGTTAACCAAAGGTAGCCGGTAAAATCACCCTTAACAATGGGATATAGAGCCAATTAAAGGTGGGTTTAATGACAACAAAATTCATCCTTGCAAAGTTTTTGAAACTTCACAAGGACTAATGCGCAATTATTGTTTATCGTCAACGGGCATGGCATTCAGCAAAATATACTCCCTTTCTTTTCCATCAAATTTTAAGCCCTCGGCAGTTAATGTTATCGGGCGGGTAACTAAAAGTTCATCGCTAATCACTATTCCGTTTTTAAAAATTGTATAACCTATCCAGTGTGATGTACCAGGGGCCATGTCCATTTTTACACTCTTTCCGTCTTTTGTAGTTATAGATATTTGCTTGGCATCATAATCATAATAGCCTTCGCTGCTGCCTTCGCGTTTCAGCATAATGGTATGGTGGGCAGCATCTACCTGCATCACGGTTACTGTTTGTTCACCCGGACCGCCTAACTCCCATGGTTGCCCTATATTTATTTTCCAGCTGTCGCCTTCGTGTATTTTTGCGGGCAGCTTACCCCAAACCAGTTCGCTGTACATAAGGCCACTTGCGCTGCTGTTCATCATAGTTTGGTTATTGAAACTCACTTTTCCACTGGGCTCAACTGTAATGGTTGTATTTGTGGCAGGCCGGCCATCGTATACGTCCGTTTCGTTAAAAACAGGTTTTAAATAATCATCATCAAGAACCTTATAGGTGCTCGATCCGCTTACCCGTTGTACAAGGTCTTTAAAGTCATCGCCACTATAGGCAATAGCCCTCGAATAAATATTACCCAGCATTTCGCCCTTCTTGAAAACAGGTTTAATGAACCAATCGCTGCTGTTTTTATCGGCAGTTTGTTTTGATGAACTTTTTTGGGCGATAGCCGAATAAGTGCAAATTGATATTAATAAGGCAGGCAAATAAAAATGTTTGATACGCATAGTTTTGATATTAAATAATACCAAACTTGCCGTTTTTAATGCCGCTCAAAAATAAAAATCAATTATTGGGGCGATATACTTAATTGTTGGGGTTGTTTTTTTAATATTATTATTGGGGAAATACTTACTTTTTCCAAACCACCCAGTTAGTTGCGGGTGGGGTATGTTTTGCAGATGATGCCTTCAGAAAAAAACCAGCTTCCCTGTCGCCAAGGGCTACAGCCCTGCTCCAATCCGCTTTGGCAGCTGCTTTATTATTTAATAAAGAGTATACCCTCCCTCTTATAAAATAAGCACGGGCATTCGATTGATTTAATTCAATAGCTTTAGTCAGGTCGGCAAGTGCAGCAGTGTTATTCTTAACACCAGCATAAGCACAACCCCGCATGTAATAGGCAAAAGGAAGATTAATATTAGCCACAATTGCTTTATTAAGATCGGCTATTGCTGCATCGCAATTGTTCATTTCCATGTATATGGCCGCACGGTAATAACTGGCGTTACTGTTTTCTGGATTTATTGCAATCACTTTGTTGAGGTCGCTTAAAGCTTCTTTATTTTGTCGCAATGCCAGCTTTGCCGCTGCCCTATTTAGATAAGCTAATTCAAATGTGGGCGCTAATAAAATTGCATGGTTTAAATCATCAATAGCTCCGGTAAAGTTATTCATAGACGATTTTAAATAACCCCTGTCATTATAAGCTTCGGCGTAATTAGGGTCAATACTAATAGCTTTTGTATAATCGGCCAGGGCACCATCATTATCAACAAGCTTTAACTTCACTCCTCCTCTGTAATAATAGGCTTCAGCATCATTCGGGTCTAACGCTATCGCCTTCGAGAAATCATTACCCGCATCGCCATAATTCCCCATTTTAGCAATTAATTGAGCCCTTTGCAAATAGGCCCGGGCTGAACCCTTGTTAATTGTTATGGCCTGGTTGTAATCGGCTAAAGCGTTACTATAATCATTAATCTCTCTTCTCTGCTCCCCTCTGTAAAGGTAAGCAGCATCAAATGCAGGGTTTATAGCTATCGCCTTTCCAAAATCATCTATGGCTCCATAAGGATCTTTAAGACCAACTTTGGAGATGCCCCTGTCGAAATAGGCTTCCGGCAATTTAGCATCAAGTTCAATTGCTTTATTCAAATCTTCAAGGCCTCCTTTAAAATCTGCCAGGCCATTCTTCGAATTACCCCTGTTCGTATAGGCGCTTGCATCATTAGGGCTTAATTCCAATATCTTGTTAAAGTCTGCAATTGCATCATTAAAACTGCCAAGCCGGTTTTTTGCATTTCCCCTGTTGGTATAAGCGAGGTTATTTTTAGGGTTAAGGGCAATTGCACGGTCACAATCCTCAATAGCACCTTTAAAATCGTTCTTATTAAGCTTTGCATAAGCCCTGTTCGAGTACGCAAGATCAACGTTGGGGTTAATACTGATTTCTTTCGTAAATACTTCAATTGCAGCCTGGTAATCACCCTGCTGTGCCTTTATAATACCTTTGTAGTTATAAGCCTCTAAATTATTAGGATTTAGCTCTATTTCCTTGGTAAAATAGTCCATTGCGCCATTGAAATCCCTATTGCCATATAGTTCAACACCCTTGTCAAAATATGGGTCGTGCTGCTGTCCAATCGAAAAAAGAGGTAAAAAGAGCGCGAAGTAAAAAAAAGTTTTTTTCATGAAAAAACCACTCTGTGGTTAGTAAAAATTGTTCCCAAATATAAAATTATTTCACCTGCTATTTTCAGATTATGTTTTATATTTAGTGCTTAAATATATGAAGACCTTTCCCTTTAATCAATTTAAAACAGCGCTGTTTTGCGGGCTGCTTTTAATTATTCAATCGTGTAAACCAGTTGTTCCTGGTTCCTGGAAAAACGAGAATATCAGCTCAGGCAAACGCAGCGATTTTCACCAGCTAAATGCTCAGGCATTACAGTATTTAAAAGCCAATAATCCTAAAAGGTTAAGAGCGCTTTTATCCAAAGAACTGCTCGTTGATAATAATGAAAGGCAGGTTGAGCTAATCAGCAACCGGCTGAACGACAATGCTTATGACTTGTTAGACGAATATTATGTTGTGCATAAATACAAGGATACAGATACTATACATTCTGTAGGTGGGAGTATAAACCGTTATGATGTACTGTACCCCTATATTGCAAAAGAGATGTATTTTGCTTTTTTCGCGCCTAAAAAGTCCAACAACAAATATATGCTGAGCCTTATTTACAGCAAGTTTGATTACGGCTGGAAAATTACCAAACTGGATCTTGAGCCTTATACAATTAATGGAAAAACAGCTCCGCAGTTATTTGCCTTAGCTAAAGAGCAATATGCGAAACAGCAGGTGCAAGCTGCACAAAACAATGTATCTCTGGCAGTTACCTGTTTTAAACCTTGTGTGTATTGGCAATATCCTGACGAAGTTGACGCCGGTAAGTTTTATACCAGGGTGCATGCAGAAGTTAATCAAACCTACAGATATCCATTGGTATTAAAACAGATAGCTACCGGGCCGATGATATTGCGTGTTTACAATAAAAACCAGGATGACGGAACTTATCCTATGGTTTATTATATGACCCATTTTGAACTTAAAGACACAACCGATATAAAAAAGGAAAATGCGCAGATAAGAAATGTTGTCAGCAAAATAATGCCTGGCCTGGGTGAGAACAACAAATACATTCTATATTCTGCATTTAATAAACAGCCAAACGGTTATGAAGCTGTCGACCACTTTGATATGACGGAGGAAGTCAATACTGCACAAAAACAGCAATAAAGAATCAAAGGATTCACGAGCCTGAAATTGGACATCTGGATTCCAACCTCAAATTCCGTATCTTTGCGGCAAATGCAGGAATCAGCAACGGCAGTTTGGGAAAAAGGGTATAACAATTACGGCCCCTGGCTTAAGGAGAAGTACAAGGGTCACCGGGTGTTTAAGGTGATTGTTGATGGCGGCTTCACATGCCCAAACCGCGATGGCTCCAAAGGCTATGGCGGCTGCACTTATTGCAATGTAGATTCGTTTACTCCATCGGTAAGCCGCAATGCCCCTACTGTTCGTGAACAAGTGATACAAGGCATGGAACGCGCCCGCACAGGCAACAAGGCCGATAAATTTATCATTTACTTTCAACCCAATACCAATACTTATGCTCCGGCACATTATTTAAAAATGATGTACGACGAGGCGTTGAGTTATGGCACTGAAGATATTGTAGGCCTTTCTATCGGCACCCGCCCCGATTGCATAGATGCTGAAAAAATAGCCTTATTGGAAAGCTATACCGACAGGTTTGACGTGGATTTAGAAATGGGTATGGAATCCATTTATAATGATACCCTGGCGCAAATAAACCGGGGTTGCAACCACGAGGAACTGGTAAAGGCTCTTAAGCTGGTTGAAAACAGCAAGCTGGATATTTGTGTGCATACCATTTTTGGCTTCCCATGGGAAACGCACGAAATGATGCTGCGTTATGCTGATGAAATTAACCGTTTTCCGCAGATTAAATTTGTAAAATTCCATCACCTGCATATTGTGGAAGGTTCTGTAATGGGTGTAAAATATAAGCGCGAACCATTCAAAGTTTTCAGCATTGATGAATATGCTGACTTCTTATGCGAACTGCTGCCACTCGTTCGTCCTGACATAGTTATCCAGCGTCTTTTCGGTCTTAGCGACCGCGAATTACTGATAGCCCCTAACTGGGGATTGAAAAAATCGGAGATTCAATATTATATTGATCAAAGAATTTTATCAAAAGGCGTAATACAGGGATCTGCATACCGGCATTAAGGGATTTGTCGCGATTGTCAATATATGACAGCGTCAGGCATTTGAGACAGGATCAGAAAAATCCCTTAATCCGCTTAATCCCGGTCAAACCCCGCAATAAATCCCCTAATCCGCTTAATCCCGGTCAAACCTCGCAAGTACCTTTCTTCCCAAATCAAATGTTACCCTGAAAGCTTCCTGGTTACTGGTAAAGCCAGGCGTGCGATGGATACTGAAAATGAACTGACCTTTGATATTCTTAAACAGGAAAGGTGTAAAAATCAGATCGAGGCGGTTATAAAATTTCTTTTCATAAAAAGCATCACCATATTCTGTAGTTGATCCTTGTCCATCGTAAAACTCATCGTAAGCAGCAAACCGGTGATAGCTGGCATAAGCACTGGCAATAAATCCTTTCGGAGTTTTAAAGCCATCCACTCCCCGCTCCCGTTGAAAAGTCATCATGGCCCCTGCTTCGAAAGATAAAGAGTCAAAAGTAGTTTGCTTGTGGCTAAAATCAAGTCCGAGCCTAACCTGTGCACCGCCATTATCGCCAATATGGTCATTGGGCAACAACACTTCGGCCCCTGCATCGTGCATCATCAGCACATAATGCGAAATATAGAACGGTTCAAACGATGATGGCCTCCATTTACCTTCAAAACCAAACAAGAACTGCTCGCGTGCAGTAACTGTTTGTCTGCTTACCCAATCAATCCAGCCTGTCTCTGTAAAGTTTGCGGTGTGATATCGCGCCAGCAAACCTTCAACATTTGGGCGGTAATAGCGTAAAGTATCATTTAATAACGCACGGGGGTAATTATCAATTAAACCCTCACGCGGAAACTCGCCTGCATTAAACAGCCATTTTGAGCTTTCATATTTATAATATGCAACCGGGTTCACCTTTAAAAAATATGGTTGTGCACCAAACTCGTGGATGCCGTTAACCCCAACAATAAAATGGTTCAGGCTGTCAACGTTAAGTCCAAGATCGAGGGCCAGACGTGTACCCGAGTAAGTGCGCGAGCGGGCTACAAAGTCCTTATATTCCCGGTTATCGAGAAAGCCCATGCCATTAAAGTGTATATCCAGGTTTTGCGCCAGTGCGGCAGTGCTTGTAATTATCGAAATGAAGATGATGAGGTAGAGTTTTTTTATCATACAGTATAAGGGGTATTATTTAACAGTTAATTTAATGATCCTGCTGTTTTTACTTCCCCAAAACGGGTCGGTGCGAAGAGAAAAGATCAGGTTAAAATCACCTTTCTCCAACGGCGAATTTACGCTAAAAGTATAATGAGTTCTCTCACCCGGCTGTAAACTTATATTTTTAAAATCACCTCCGGCTTCCTGTGCATTAATGATGGAATCCCGCTTAAATAAACAAGCTTCAAAAAACACCGGGTGCTGATAGCCCTTATCAGCAAAGCTGATGGGGAACGGATATGGATTTTTTACGGTAAGGTCAAAAACCTTTTTTTGCCCTGGTGATGCAGTTACTTTAATGGAATCGGTATCGAATATTACCTTTTGATAGGTACGCACATCATTAACCCAGCCACCATACCATTTACCCGCCTCAATATTTATGGTATCGGTGCTTAGCCCTTTTACGGGGTAATAAGTTAAATAATACACTTTTTTATGCTGAATACTATCCCCCATCGGCCAGATATCGAACTGGGTAAGGCGGTAATAACGGTTATCATAAGCAAAGCATTTAAGGCTGTTGGTATAATAATTATATTTTGAAGGGTTCTGGAAGCCCTCGCTCATTACAACATAATTGTTGCCTGCTTTTTGCTTCACAATATGCGTCCACTCTTTAAAACCATAATAGCTTTTTAAGTGCCCGTAAGTTTTGGCAAAACCGAAGCCACCAATAATAATAACACGAACAATTATAATGATGCTTACATTAACTACAGCCAAAGGCAATAACCATTTTGGCCAGCCACCCTGTTGTTTAAAGTGTATAACCGCCAGCATAACCAGCGGAGCAAACAGGATGAACGTCCATTGGGGCTGTACTTCGCCTTTAGCGCTGCTGATAAAAAAGAAAAGCAATGTTCCAAGGCAATTTACCATGAGGCAGCGGATAAAGGTATCCTTTATGCTGATGGTGTATGCTTTATAAAATAAAAACCAGCCAATAAGCGGCCCTGCCATCAGCAGTTGCCCGGGCAGGTAGGAGAACGTATTCGAAAAGCTATAAGTATCAGACGAACGTTCAAACAAATGGTAATTTATAGACGGATAGCCATGATTGACCTGCCATATAATATGCGGTACGTACAACACTACTGCCAGCACAACGATACCCCAAAACGATCCGCGTTTTAACAATTTCAGGTTGGCAATCAGTGTAAAGCCAATTATTAATATGCTGTTGTATTTGCTGTAGAGCAGGCAGGCAACGGTAATGCCAAGTAAAACGGTCAGCGTCCATGTATCCCATTTCAGGTATTGTTTATACAGATAATAGAATAACACCGTAAAAAAGAAAAGCGGGGCGTCAGGTGTAGTTGTAAAACCATAAATATGAAAGATAAACACACCTGAGATAACCAATACAAATGCTAAAGCATCAGCCGCGTATTCTTTTAATATCAACCACATTAAATAGATGGATGCCGAACTGGTTAATACGGTGATGAGGCGTAAACCAAGTTCGTTATGCATAATGCTGTCGCCAATCCGGATGAACAAGGCAACCATTGGCGGATGATCGAAGTACCCCCAATCCAAATAGCGCGAATACATCCAGTAGTAAGCCTCATCGCCCTGCAGCTCTAATGTAGAGGCTTGTATAATGTTCAACACCGTCCAGCATAGCAGGAAATACCAGATAATTTTGTTGGACTGAATAGACTTGTTTAAAGTGTTAACAGGCATTATATGCTACGAAGGATTGATGCCGCAAAGGTAGGATAAAACAGTTTAAGACAAAAAAGAGTGTTGCCTGCCCGAATTAAAATTATTTCCTCAAATTAGCCCGACATTAAACAGATCATGATAAAAGCAATACAAACTTTAAAGACACTCAGGGCAAGCACTCTTAAATTAGTTGAGGGGCTTACCATTGAACAGTTAAATAAGATACCTAACGGATTTACCAATAACATTATGTGGAATTTAGGGCACTTAATAGCTGCACAACAAGGTGTGTGTTATACCCGTGCAGGCCTTGCAACGCCGGTTGATCAAAATTTGATAGGACCATACAAACCAGGGACAAAGCCTGAAAGCATAGTTAGTGAAAATGAGGTTGAAGAAATAAAGGCGCTTTTAGTTGCAACTATAGACCAGTTGGAAGCAGACTACAATAAAGGTATTTTTAAAGAATATCCTGCATTTACTACCCGGTACGGTGTTGAGTTAGCCAGTATAGAAGATGCTATTGACTTTTTGCCTTTTCATGATGGATTGCACATGGGGTATATAATGGCGCTGAAGCGGGCTATATAATTAAGTAAATTATATAGATAAAATTACTGCCTGGAGATCGCTTATCTTTTTGAATCCTTTGTCCATGGTAAACAAGGGAAGATCAAAATAAATTGCAGTTGCTGCGATGACTGCGTCTGGCAGTTTTGTTTTATATTTTGATCTTAAATTTATTGTTATATCCTTAATAGCGGGTTCGATATCAACAATATAACACTCGGATAAAAAGTTTTTTAGTAAGGCGAAATCTTTTGGGGTTATATTGGGGAAACTTAAAACTTCTATTTCAGAAATTATTGATACAAATAAATTACGACCTGTAATTAATTCCTGTACTTCACTAACTCCGTTAAATAGGTTGATAATTAATGATGTATCAATAACAATTCTATCTCCACTCATCCCTCGTTTTTAATTGATAGGTCAAACCGTCAACACCGAAGTCTATTTTACCAAAATATTTACTTAAGTCAATGGGTGCTTTTTTCTTGGGAAGCTTAGTTAGCTCCTCATCAAGTTTGTTCCGGCTCGTTAATTTATTAACCTCAATTATTTTTGCCATATACAAATATACTATTTTATCAAAACATAAAACCCGGCTTAAACCGGGTTTTATGTTTTGATATAGGGATGTTTATACTCCTAATAATAACCTTGATGGGTCTTCCAATAACTGTTTTACCCTTACCAGGAAGCTGACCGATTCGCGGCCATCAATAATACGGTGATCGTACGATAGTGCTAAATACATCATCGGGCGAATAACCACTTGTCCGTTTACTGCAACAGGGCGCTCAATAATATTGTGCATCCCTAATATAGCAGATTGAGGAGAATTTAAGATAGGTGTCGACATCATAGACCCAAATACACCGCCATTGGTAATAGTAAATGTACCACCGCTCATTTCCTCTAATGTAAGTTTACCATCGCGTGCTTTAACAGCAAGGGCGGCAACTGCTTTTTCAATTTCGGCAAGGCTCATGCTCTCTGCATTACGAATAACCGGCACTACCAAACCTTTAGGTGCTGATACAGCTATAGATATATCGGCAAAATTGCTGTAAACAATTTCTTCACCTTCAATGCGTGCACCTACTGCAGGCCAGTCTTTCAACGCTTCGCAAACTGCCTTGGTGAAAAACGACATAAAGCCTAAACCTACACCGTGTTTCTCTTTAAATTTATCTTTATATTTTGTACGCAGCTCCATTATTGGCGACATATCCACTTCGTTAAAAGTGGTAAGCATGGCAGTTTCGTTTTTAACCGCAACTAATCTGCGGGCAACTGTTTTGCGTAACGACGACATTTTTTCGCGGCGGTCAGATCTTGGACCTGAAGCTACCGTTTCAGTTTTCGGAGCTGCAGCCGCTGGTTTCGGGCTTCCTACATCCTTCAATGCTTCTTTATTCACCTGCGGGTTCTCTGAAACTTTTTCGGCCAATAAGGCATCCTCTTTAGTTATCCTTCCGGCTACACCTGTTCCGCTTACACCTTTTGCGTCAACACCTTTTTCTGCCAATATTTTTGCAGCAGCAGGAGATGGAGTGCCCGATGCATAAGTTGTTGCTTTTTCAGTTGTTACCGGGGCGGATGCGGCGGCTGGGGCAGCAGCAGTTGCAGCTGGCTTTGCAGCGCCCGATCCTTCAATAGTACAAACAACTGCACCAATAGGTAATACGTCGCCCTCTTGGGCTATAGTTTTTAATACGCCCGCCTTTTCAGCAGTTAATTCAAACGTAGCTTTATCTGATTCAAGCTCAGCAATGGCTTCGTCCATAGCAACTGTATCGCCATCCTTTTTTATCCAACGGGATAAGGTTACTTCGGTAATCGATTCACCTACTGTTGGTACTTTAACTTCCAATGATGAAGCAGCAGTAGCAGGAGTTTCTGGCTGAGGGGCAGGAACAGCAACAGTTTCTTTACTGCTACTTTCAACTGCCGCTGGTTTGCTTTCTTCAACAGCGCCACCCTCTTCTATAATTGCAACAACAGCGCCGATAGGCAAAGTATCCCCTTCTTTTGCTTGTGTTTTTAAAACCCCGTCTGCTTCCGCAGTAAGTTCAAAAGTTGCTTTATCTGATTCTAATTCAGCAATTACTTCGTCCATTTTAACTGTGTCGCCATCCTTTTTTTTCCAGCTCGACAGGGTTACTTCGGTAATTGATTCGCCAACCGGCGGAACTTTGATAGTTAAACTCATTTTTTCAATTTGAAAATTTGTTGATTTGAAAATTTGAAAATGCTGTCTGGTGATTATCTCTTCCAATCAGGGCGTCTTCAAAGTTTCAAATTAATATTTGTTGACTTTGAAAATTTGAATTTGTCGCCTCAAGATCACTAATCATCAAATTGGCACATCATCAAATTTTCAAATTAAATTAATCCGCTCCAACATTGGCCATTTTTTCAGCTGTTGCCTTTACTGCAGCTTTTACCTGTTTCCCGGCAGGGGCCTCAAATGCTTTTGAAACAATGTGCAATTGCTGCGCGGCATGTTGTTTTGCAAAACCGGTAGCCGTACTGCTGCCTTCATGTCTCGAAATTACATTCAGGTTTATTACTTTATCATTATGGAACTTACGGCAAATATATGGCCATGCACCCATATTTTCAGGCTCTTCCTGTACCCATAAAAATTCAGTAGCTTTTGTATATTTTGCTCTCATTTTCAGGATCTGGACAATTGGGGTAGGATACAATTGTTCTACACGCACTATAGCCACATCTTTACGTTTATCAGCTTGCTGTTTTTCAAGAAGATCGTAATAAATTTTACCAGAACACAATAACACGCGTTTCACCTTTTTGACATCAGCGTAAGCATCATCAATCAATTCATGGAAGTGGCCCTTTGTAAAGTCTTCCAGTTTTGATACACATTTAGGGCTGCGTAGCAGGCTTTTTGGTGTGAAGATGATCAGTGGCTTGCGGAAATCACGAAGCATCTGCCTTCTCAGGATATGGAAAAAGTTTGCAGGAGTTGTGCAGTTTGCTACCTGGATATTGCTATCGGCACAAAGCTCCAGAAATCGCTCAATACGTGCCGATGAATGTTCAGGGCCCTGTCCTTCATAGCCATGCGGCAGTAACATTACCAAACCATTGCCACGCTGCCATTTTGTTTCGGCGCTGGCTATATATTGGTCAACAATAATTTGTGCTCCGTTAAAGAAATCGCCAAACTGAGCTTCCCATATAGTTAGTGCATTAGGGTTTGCCAGGGCATAGCCATATTCAAAACCCAAAACGCCATATTCAGATAACAACGAATTAAATATGCTGAATTTGGCTTCTGTTTCTATAGTATCAAGGGGAGTATACTCATCTTCCGATTCGGCCAGTGTTAAAACCGCATGGCGGTGCGAAAAAGTGCCGCGTTTAACATCCTCGCCGCTCAACCTAACCGGGTGACCATCTTTTAATAAAGTACCATAAGCCAGCAGTTCGCCCATTGCCCAATCAAAAACATGGGTGCTGTTTACCATTTTATTGCGTTCATCAAAAAGTTTTTCAATTTTTTTGAAGAATGCTTTTCCTTCAGGTAAAACAGTTATTTTTTCACCGATCTCTAAAAGCTCTTTTTCAGGGACAGCAGTTTCAACCGGTACAAAAAATTCTCTTGTTGTTGCTAAATGCAATCCATGCCAGGCGCCTTCAAACATTTGAATAGTTTCAGTAAACCTTTCTTCGGCCTTTGATTCATCAAGTTTGGATTGCAACTCTGCACGGAACTGTTTCTCTATCTCTGCTGCCAGGCTGGCATCAATGCTTTTCTCGGCGAGCAGTTTTTGTTTATATATTTCGAGCGGATTTGGATGCGCTTCAATTGCTTTGTATAACAGAGGCTGGGTAAATTTAGGTTCATCAGCTTCATTATGGCCATACCTGCGATAGCATAATATATCAATAAACACATCTTCGTGAAATACCTGACGGTATTCCATAGCCAGGTTCACCACATAAGCCAATGCTTCAACGTCGTCACCATTAACGTGAAAAACAGGCGATAAAACTGTTTTGGCCACATCGGTACAATAAGTACTTGAACGGGCATCTTTAAAGTTGGTGGTAAAACCTATCTGGTTATTGATCACTATGTGGATAGTTCCGCCGGTGCGGTAACCATCCAGTTTTTCCATTTGTAAAACTTCGTAAACAATACCCTGGCCAGCTACTGAAGCATCGCCATGTATTAATATAGGCGCTATTTTTGAATGATCGCCATTGTATTTAAAATCGATCTTTGAGCGGGTTAGACCCTCAACAACCGGATCTACCGCCTCAAGGTGCGACGGGTTAGGGCAAAGACTTAAGTGTACACTTTTACCACCTTTGCTAACTACATCGGTTGAATAACCCAGGTGATATTTTACGTCGCCGCTGAAAGGAGTGTCCTCATCAAAGTTTTTACCTTCAAACTCCGAAAAAACCTCTTTATAAGGTTTCTCCATTATATTAGTAAGCACATTCAGCCTTCCGCGGTGTGCCATACCTATAATAAACTCTTCAATACCCAGATCGGACCCGCTTTGGATAACAAAATCTAAAGCCGGAATCAATGCTTCCGCCCCTTCGAGCGAGAAACGTTTTTGCCCAAGGAACTTGGTACCTAAAAAGTTTTCAAAAACAACTGCATCGTTCAGCTTATTAAGCATCAGTTTTTTCTGTTCAACAGAAAACGAAGGCGTATTACGTTTGCTTTCCATCCTGTCTTCAAACCATTTTAGTTTGATAGGATTACGAATATACCTGTATTCGGCACCTATCGACTGGCAATAAGTGTCCTCCAATAACTGACGGATATCACGCAGCTTGGCAGCGCCTAATCCAACTTCAACACCCGAATTAAAAACGGTATCGAGGTCGGCATCGCTTAAACCAAAAGTTTCCAGCTCTTTACCCGGAAAATACTTGCGCCTTTCGCGTACAGGGTTGGTTTTTGTAAATAAATGACCCCGTGTACGGTAGCCATCTATCATATTGAGCACATTTATTTCTTTCAAAAAATGCTCGGGAGTTTCGGCAGCTACAGGGGCAGCAGGTGCTGGTGTATCTTTGCCAAAATCAAATCCTTCAAAGAATTTTTGCCATCCAAAGTCGACAGATTCAGGGTCTTGTTTGTACGCTTCGTAAAGGGAATTAATGTATTCAGCGTTCCCGCTGTTAATATAATTGAGACGATCCATGAGAAACCAATCTTTAAAACGGTACAAAAGTAAACATATAGGCTTACAAACTTTAAATTTAATTGTTAAAATCTTTCGGGCAACAGGTTAATTTAATATTAACTGTTACAAGGACGCCTATTAAGGTAAAAATTAGTGCAAAAGCTTGTGCAGAAAATCGCGCAGGTAGGATATGCCCTCGAAAAGAATGGCGAGGACACCTATGATAACCGTAAATTGCTCAAAAGAGTTCATACTATTAATACGACTTAAAGCTACTAAAATTGTTACAGCCTAATCAATTTTATTTTAGCACAATACCTGCCGAAAAGGCCTGGTAATCATCGCTTTTTGTTGCAGGTAGCCAGGTGTCTATATAATCGTTCTTTGTGTTTTGTTCCGTAATTTGAATGGAGGTTATATTATAGCGGCTTTCGCGGGCATCATTAGCTCCGGCAATAAATGCCCAATTGCCCCAGTTGCTTGCAGGGGAATAGTCAATTAATTTTTCTTCAAAATAAGCAGCACCTTTTTTCCAATCCACATTCAGTTCTTTTACTAAAAAGCCGGCAACTACTTGCCTGTTGCTATTATTTATATAACCTGTAGCATTAAGCTCGTGCATAATTGCATCAACAAGGGCAAAGCCTGTGTCACCGTTTTTCCAGCTTTCAAAAAGTTCGTCCTGGTTTACAGCGACGTCAGCAGCGTCCGTTGAGTCTTTAGTTGCGATAAATTTTTGGCCATGCTTTTTAAACATAAACCTGAAATAATCGCGCCATAAAAGGTCTAATAATAAACCAGGATAGTGTGTGTTATTTAATTGCTGGTATTTTATAACTTCCCAATAAACCTGTCTTAGCGAGATACAGCCCAATGCTATCCAGGGTGATAATTTAGAAAGATTAATTTGAGCGCCTTTTTTGCCAATAAGTATATGGCTGTTGTTTATAAAGAAACTATCGAGCTGATTTAAAGCTTCATCCTCTCCCCCAACAAACCGGTTCTCAGACCGCGGATCATCAAATGGTTCATCCAAACCCAGTTGCTTTAAGTCAGGCAATTCCCCGGCATCAGTAATTTCAGGAGTGACTATATTTTCAGGAGTAGCTGTACATGGGCGAACATTGCTGTCGCGCTCCACTTTCTTTTTGAAAACAGCAAAGCTATCCGGGATGTCTTTTATAGGGAAAGGAAGATCCTCTTTATGATATAAGGTATGCCCAATAAAATGCTTTAAGTTTAGTTTTATTTTCCAAAGCGTTGTTTCAACCTGTTCAGATATTTCGGTTTCCTCATGAGCAACTTCCCTATGGTGATAAACCTCATTTACCTGGTACTCATCAGCCAGTTGAGGCAATATTTCTGCTGGATTGCCAATGCGGATAACGAGTTCACCGCCGATCTTTTTCAGGTTTTTACGAAGATTAGCAACCGACTCCAAAAGAAACCGTGCCCTTAAATTTCCAGTCTTCGGGTTCCCGGAAAGGTTTTGTTTAAAGTAGAATGGATCAAAACAATATACCGGTAATATTTTATCAGCTTTACGTGTTGCCTCTAACAGTATTTCGTTATCGTGTATGCGTAAATCATTTCTAAACCAAACCAATATTGTTTTTTCACTCATCGCTTCACAAAGGGGATTAATAAGATTGCAGTTTGCAAATTTGCAATTTATTTATTTCTTATACACATCTGTAGCCAATATTTGACATCGGTTAAACATTTTTAGCCGTTGCTTCTTCCTAAACTCTTCCAATTAAACTATTAAGGTACGCAAATCCTGGTAATTTGTACTATCCTAAAAATCCAACCGTTAATTATAGATACCCGTGACATTTACTTAAATGTAATGTTATAATTTTATAATCTCAACTTAATACATCTGCTATGGCTACCATTGAAAGTATTCAGAAAGCATATATAGATTTTGTACTTACACAGGGCGAGCAGCCTAAGTCTGTATACATTTTCGCTAAAAAAATTAAAATGACTGAAGAAGAGTTTTATCGCTTTTTTGGCTCGTTTGATGCACTTGAGCAAAATTTATGGACCGGTTTTGCGGTGAAAACCATTGCCGAAATAAAAACCCAGGAAGTATGGAGCCAGTATTCGGCGCGCGAAAAAGCTTTATCTTTTTTTTACAGCTTCTTCGAATTATTGAAAAGCAGCCGAAGCTTTGTTGTTTATAGTATTAAAAAACAACCTAAAACATTTGCTACCCCGCAGGTTTTCCAGGGATTGAAAGATCTTTTTGAGAATTTTTGCAACGATCTTATTGTTGAAGGTTTAGAATCGAATGAATTGTCTGAACGTAAGTTTTTCTCCAACCGATATAAGGATGCCCTTTGGGTACAACTTGTTTTTGTATTAAATTTCTGGATAAACGATAATTCTGCCGGTTTTGAAAAAACAGACGAAGCCATTGAAAAAGGTATCAATGTTACTTTCGATCTTTTCCAGCGTTCACCAATCGACAATCTGTTAGAGTATGGCAGGTTCTTAGCCAAACACGGTGGCATTAAGCAAAGCATGGGTTTTGGAAGCAACTAATTCGTTCGCCGCCATATTCGATATGGATGGCACCCTCATAGATAACACACCTTATCATTTTAAATCGTGGCAGGCGCTTTTTAAAAAATATAATAAAGGCGAAATAAGCAAAGAGACCTATTATACCAGTATTAGCGGCGTGCCCGTTATGGATACCATAAGAAAACTCTTTGGCGATGACCGTGACGAAGCAGGATTAAAAGCGTTGCTTAACGAAAAGGAAGAATTTTACAGGCAGGAATACGCTCCTTATGTTGCACCGGTAAATGGCCTCGTGGACTTTTTAAGCAGCCTTAAAAACTCCGGAGTAAAAATGGCAATGGCAACATCGGCAACGGTTGAGGATATTGATTTTATTTTAAACAGGATCCCTATCCGTAATGATTTTGATGAGATCGTAAATTCATCAATGGTTAGCAGGCCAAAGCCAGAACCGCAGATATTTTTAAAGGCTGCAGAAAAATTAAATACAGAACCAGCAAAATGTGTTGTATTTGAAGATTCGTTAGCAGGGATTAAGGCAGCTAACAGCGCCGGGATGAAAGTTGTAGCAATTACTACCGGGCATACTGCAGATGAATTGCATCCGATTGATTTGGTTATAAACGATTATTCGGAGCTGACCGTGCAGAAACTTGCTGCACTATTTAAGTAACATTGAAATGAGTGATAATACGCCAAAAGAGCAAAATAGTATACCAACCAGCAAAGTACAGCGTTCGGCCAAATTTGTAAAGACCGGGTTTAAAGTTGGGGGTAATTATATAAAGCATTATTCAAAAAAGCTGTTCAATCCGGATATGGATAAAACTGAGCTAAATGAAGATAATGCCGCTGATATTTATGAATCATTAAGCGAGCTGAAAGGCAGTGCCCTTAAAGTTGCGCAGATGCTGAGCATGGATAAAAACCTGTTGCCGCAGGCGTATACAGATAAGTTTTCTCAATCGCAATACAATGCCCCACCCCTTTCGGGCCCGCTGATTGTGCAAACGTTTAAAAAGTATTTTGGCAAAACGCCCGATAAGATCTACGATAAATTTAATGTCCGTTCATCAAACGCAGCATCAATTGGTCAGGTACACCAGGCCGAATTAAATGGCAAAAAACTGGCGGTAAAAATCCAATACCCGGGTGTTGGCGATTCTATTTCATCCGACCTTAAACTGGTAAAGCCATTTGCTTTTCGCCTGCTCGGCATGAGCGAAAAGGAGCTGGATATTTACATGAAAGAAGTTGAGGAACGTTTGTTAGAAGAAACAGATTATGAGTTAGAGGTGCGCCGTTCTATCGAATTTTCTACTGCTTGCGCGGGCTTGGATAATGTGGTTTTTCCTAAATATTATCCTGAATTATCAAGTAAGCGCATTATTACTATGGACTGGCTTGAGGGTAAACACCTTCGGGAATTTTTACAGACAAACCCATCGCAGGAGCTAAGAAATAAAATAGGCCAGGCATTATGGGATTTTTATAATTTTCAGCAACATGAGCTCCGGGCAGTACATGCCGATCCGCATCCGGGCAATTTTATGATCACCAGCGAAAACAAGCTTGGAATTATTGATTTTGGGTGCATAAAAGAGATGCCTGAAGATTTTTACTATCCCTTCTTCTCCCTTACCTCAACCGGACTGATGGAGAATAAAGAGGAAACGATTAAGGCGTTCCGTCAGCTGGAAATGATCCACGTTAATGATAGCCCAAAACAAATTGAATTTTATTATACCATGTACAGGCAAATGATCGGGCTGTTTGCCAAACCTTATATAACCGATCATTTCGATTTCGGGCAAACTGCATTTTTTGATGAGCTTTACGGCTTCGGCGAAAAAGTTTCCAAGATGCCGGAGTTTAAGCAAGCACGTGGCGTAAAGCACTTTATTTACGTAAACCGCACCAATTTTGGCCTTTACAATATATTGCATGAGCTAAAAGCAGAAGTGAAGACAGATACGTTTAAGCCTCATGTAACTTTAGAGTTTGCTGCAAGCTAATAGTTTGTAGTTAAAAAGCTTTAATGACATTGATTTGTACAAACTAGTAATGGCGGCAAAAAATGCTCCGCTAAAAGTTACCAAACCTTAATTTTTATTGCCATTTTTAGGCAAATAAAAATAATGCTATGCTCCTCAAAAACACTTTCGTTCATCACGTACATTTATGGCTTAAGGATAAAGCCGATAAACAGAAATTAATAGACGGCTTGAATACACTTATCCCAATACCTCATATCCGCGAAATCCATATTGGTGTACCTGCTGAAACATTCAGGAGTGTGGTAGATCGTTCTTACGATGTATCCCTCCTCATCTTATTTGATAGCCCTGAAGCACAGGAAGCTTACCAGGTTGATCCTACCCACGTAATATTTGCAGAAAACTATGCCAAACCGCTTTGCAGTAAAGTTGTTGTATCGGATAGTGTGAATATTTGATTTAGTCCATAGACCATGGTCAATAGTCGATAGCCATTTATAAAACAGAATTAACCACATTTGCTATGGTCTATGGGCCATGGACTATGGACCATTAAACTATGAACTCAAAAAGCATTCTTCTCACCGGCGGTACGGGCCTTATTGGTAAAAACCTTACCAAACAATTGCTTGCGAAAGGTTACCGTGTAAGTCATTTAAGCAGGGAGCCAGGGAAAGATCCGCATGTAAAAACTTTTTTGTGGGACATTCACAAAGGCGAAATAGATGCGGATTGCATTGATGGAGTAGATATAGTTATCCATTTAGCAGGCGCAGGGATAGCAGACAAACGCTGGACAGAAGAAAGAAAAAAAGAACTTATTGATAGCCGTACAAAATCAATAGGTTTAATTTACCATCTGCTGCGTACTAAAAAACACCAGGTTCATTCCATTATATCGGCCTCTGCAATTGGCTATTATAGTGACCGGGGCGATGAATTGATGACTGAAACAAGCCCACCATCAAACGATTTTATGGCTAAATGCTGCATCGAATGGGAAGCTGCTGTTGATGAAGGTAAACAACTGAACCTACGGATAGTGAAATTCCGCACTGGCGTTGTGCTTGATAATGGCGGAGCGCTTGCAAAACTGGCAATGCCCATAAAGCTGTATGTTGGTTCGCCATTAGGCTCTGGCAAGCAGTGGATCCCGTGGATCCACTGGCTCGATGTAGTAGACATGTATATGTATGCCATAGAAAATGAAACTTTTACAGGCACCTATAACATGGCGGCTCCAAACCCTGTGACCAACAAACAGCTTACCCGGGCCGTTGCAAAACAGTTGCACAAACCACTGTGGGCGCCAAAAATCCCTGCATTTTTGTTAAAGCTTTTGATGGGTGAAATGAGCACGATAGTATTAGGGAGCACCAAAGTATCGGCACGGAAAATAGAAGATGCAGGTTTCAAATTCAAATATCCTGAAATTACATTGGCGTTAAAAGAAATTTATGGGTAAAGGACCTGCAATCTCGGTATTTTGGTTCAGGCGCGATCTCAGGCTGAACGATAACGCCGGCCTGTATCATGCACTAAAAAGTGGAAACCCGGTATTGCCTGTCTTTATTTTTGATAAACAGATATTGGACCAACTAGAAGATAAGGACGACGCCAGGGTCACATTTATTTATCAAACTATTGAGGAACTTGATAAGGAATTGCAAAAATATGGCAGCAGTTTACTGGTTATTTATGACAAACCTGAACGTGCATGGAATACACTTTTGAAAGATTATGATATAGCTGCAGTTTATACTAATCATGATTATGAGCCTTATGCAAGAGTTCGTGATGTAGAAATAAGCAGGTTATTAAAGGATCATGACATACCTTTTAATACCTATAAGGACCAGGTAATTTTTGAAAAAGATGAAGTAATTAAGGATGATGGCAAACCCTACACGGTTTATACACCATACATGCGCAGGTGGTATCAAAAACTCACCCCTTTCTATCTAAAGGCATATCCCAATAAGAAGTATTTTAAGAATTTCTTAGAGACACCTCCATTCGAGTTGCCAATCTTAAAGCAAATTGGCTTTGAAAAAAGCAACAAAGATTTCCCGCCAATTCATTATGAAGAACTGATTGCCGATTATGCCGAAAAAAGAAATTTTCCGGCGATCAGGGGCACTACCCATATTGGCCTGCATTTGCGGTTTGGCACAGTAAGTATACGCGAGCTTGCACGCATTGCCAACACATTTCAAGAGAAAACATGGCTTAACGAGTTGATTTGGCGCGAGTTTTATATGATGATACTTTATCATTTTCCCAAAACGGCAGATCATGCCTTCAGGCCGGAGTATGACCGGATTAAATGGGTAAATAACGAGGAGCATTTTACGGCCTGGTGCAACGGGCAAACAGGTTACCCACTGGTTGATGCAGGGATGAGGGAGTTAAACGAAACAGGTTATATGCACAACCGTGTACGGATGGTTATTGCAAGCTTTTTAAGTAAAGATCTGTTAATTGACTGGCGCTGGGGCGAGCGTTATTTTGCCCGCAAACTGCTCGACTATGAAATGGCCAGTAATGTCGGCGGCTGGCAATGGTCTGCGGGTTCGGGTACAGACGCAGCACCCTATTTTAGAATTTTCAATCCCGATTCGCAGCTTAAAAAGTTTGATCCGGAATTAAAATATATAAAAAAATGGGTTCCGGAATATGCTGATTTCAGCAAGTATCCAAAACCCATTATTGACCATGCCTTTGCCCGCGAACGTTGTTTAAAAGCTTTTAAGGAAGCGCTGGCTAAATAATTAATATTGCGTTTATATAAACACTACGGAGTGTCTCCAATTATTTCATCCTCATTTTCAGGCTCCTAAAAATACTGGACATAACTTTTATACCATTACTAAGCAGGTAGATTCTTTTACCTGTAGGAATTCTTGTAAGCTTCTTTCCGTTATAGGATTGTTCAACTTTTTCTCCCGTCTTTATATTCTTCAGGCTATTGCGCAGGTATAGCTCTTTGGTAACCATGTTTGATAGCATGGGTGTATAGTAATAACAATCTTTAAAAAAATAATGTGTTACCTGCGACCATCTTGTTGACCCTGCTTTAGTAACGGGAGAGCCGCCATGAATGATATTAGATGACCAAATAAGTGCGTCGCCTTTTTTAGCAACAAATTTACGTTTAGTAAATTGCTTAACCTCAACTATTTTCTCAATAAAGTCTTCATAATCCTTATATACTTCATACGACCCGGTTTCGCTGGTATCTTTAATTAAGGAAAAATCATATTCAGGCAACTGATGCGATCCGGGATAATAAAATACCGGGCCGTTTTCTTCAGTTATATTTTCTAAAGCAACCCAGGCGCCGCACATAAACTTTGCCGGTAATGAACTAAAATGTATCGTGTCTGAATGCGCCCTTTGCTGTGTGCCTACCCGAAAATTTAGTGTTTGGAACGGTATAGGCTCCCGCTCATACAATAATTCTAAAATCTCAAGTATTTGGGGATAAGCAGCCAATTCTTTTGCTGCATCGGATGCCTGCCAAAAATCCTGAACACGAACATCGTCACGTTGGGTGTTTAGGGGAAAGTCTGGGTTAAACGCTTTTTTTTCTGCATCATCCCTTACTCTGTCTATTAAAGATTGCGGAATTAAGCCTGGCAATACAACAAATCCATTTTCGTGATATTCCTTTACAAGTTTTAGCTGATCATCTGATAAACTTTTTGACTTCAACTGTTCATCAAAAAAAGGCGATTCAACCCAGGGCAGGTTAGCGTTCATGTTTAAAATTATTTTTATTAATAACCATTAACTAAGAAACTTACATAGCCTGTGGCTATTATAAGCAGTTATATAACGTCCGTCTTCACAACTCCAACAGGTAATTTACTTAGTATTAAAAATGGGTTCCGGAATATACGCATTTCAGCAAATTTCCAAAACCCATTATTGATCATGTGTTTATTCGTGAATGTTGTTTAAAAGCTTTTTAAAAGGCGCTGGCAGAGTAATTACTGTACGTCTACAATTTGAAAAGTAAATCTTAAACAACTATTAATCGGTATTGAACCCGAGGTAGTACTACCATACGCCAACGCAGATGGAACTATAATGGAGATCTTAGTCCCGGTTACAGCCGCTTTTTCTAAGGCTTCCTTCACACCTGACGTTAAGTCGGCTATTGTTAGTTCAGTGGTGTTGCTACCGTTATAAGCTCCGTCAAAAACAGTTCCGTTTAATAATGAACCAGTATAAGTTACAGTAACAGTGCTATTATCGGTAATTGGCGTTACTCCGGTGCCTTTTGTCAGTACTTTATAATAATAAAAATTACCAGGGTAGGCTATACTTTCAGTTTTTGTGTAGTCGCTTATATTTATATTATTATTCTTAAAATAGTTGCTAATTACCTGAGTATCGTACACCTGATAACCTGCAGGAGTAGTAATGTCAATAGTATGCACATAATAATCAAGGCTTTGGTTACCTGCTATTTTTGAATTCGCAATGGTCGAGCTGCCCGATCCATAACCGTTTACCCCATAAGCAAGGTGCGATGGTATAAGCAAGCGCATACTCGCACCCGGATATTTCAATAAATTTTTAATCGCCAGTTGCAAACCTGCAGGCAAGCCATCATTTACCAAATGTCCGAGATAATCTTCTTCATGGTTTTGAATGGTGTCTGCTGATATATATTTACCATCTAACGAGCTCAATGTAAATACATACGATACTTTATCAGGATAATCTAACGGTGTCAAAGTAGTATTTCCGGGAAGGATTAGCTTATAATACATACCTGTGGTGTCTCCTCCTGTAGGATCTTTTAACATACCGGTTATCCCATGAACGCTGATATAGTTTTGGATCTGGCTGTCGTCATATTGCTTAATATTCTGTTCGACCTTATCTTTCCGGCACGATACTAAACCTATAGCAGAAATTAACAGAAGGGTAAAAATTTTTTGTTTCATTTGTTATCTTTTGTTTTAGCGGCTAAATGCAGCCCTCATCACATATTATGCTTTGCGCATGTGTTTAATATGCTGATCTCTTTTTTTGCGTTAGTTGGTTATGTTATAAACTGTTATTTTAAAAATAAGTATTGCATTTGCCGGCAAACCCAGCGTTGGCTGTGGATAAGGCCCATAAGCATAATGCGATGGCACATACAATGTTATAGTCCCACCCTTTTTCACATTAGGAATCCCAAACTGCCAACCTCTCAAAGTGCCCCCTAACGCGTACGACGGATGAAAGGTATCGGTAGAGACAACTTGCTTGCCTGTTGTTAATAATGTAGCTGTATAACCCACTGTTACCTGTGTTGCGGCTGTATACAGATCGTCACCAGTGCCCTGTTCATTTATTATATAATAAATACCTGTTGAAACACCTGCAGAATCCACCACTTTTGCAGTAAGGCTATGGGCGCTTAAATAGTTGGTTATTATATTGTTGTCAATAGCCAATTGTGCCCTTATCTTCTCTTCAGCAGTAGTTGATTTTTTACAAGCTGTTAAACAAGCAGAAAAAAGCAATAAAAATAACAGTATCCTGTTCATCTGATCAATCATTCAGTTTATTTGCCTTTAACCTAAATCAACCGGTTTTTGCATATTACCAGCATCCTCATTTCAATCGGCAAATTTATTCTTTTATAATTCAAAAACAGCAGCTTAACAATTTTTAACATTTAATGCGATGTAAACCTGCTTTTTATTGTAGTAGAGCATCATTTTTATGATGAAATAACGTGGATTTTATAAAAAACGTGTGGTGTTTGAATTGAATATATATTTGCCCTGGGTTACCATCAGACTTACGGAGTTTTGAAGACTTCGTAAGTCTTTTAGTCTTTTATAATCAATTATCCTCAGGTTTATAATTAAGCGTTAGCTGATTAATTTTTTTAAGGGTTTTTATTAAGTATTCTTTATCGTTTTCGCTGATATGCGCATTGAGGTAATTATTGAACTGTTTTACTATGGCCCGTGCCTGGTGGCGTTTTTCTTTACCAAGATCTGTCAAGTATATTTTAACCGAGCGTTTGTCACCTTCGTTCGATTCGCGGTAAATCAATCCCGATTTTTCTATTTGCCTGAGCATCCGCGAAAGACTGGTTGATTTTAACCCAAGCAAAGCAGCAGCCTGCGAAACAGTGGTACCTTCCTTTTCATCAATATTAATCAGTAAATAACCTATCGACTGTGTTATACCAAACTCAGTAACCAATTGGTTATACCGGTTGGCTACAGTTTGCCAAACTACCTTTAAAAAGTAATCAATGGTTTCCTGGTGTCTTATTTGGTTGTTCATAGTTCTGGTTGATAATTCATGGAAAAAATTGCGATTGGCTGATTGGTTGTAAAGTGCAGCTGCCATGAACCATTAACTATGATCCATGAGCTGTTCTCCTAATACCCTAATTTCGTATCATCCCCTCTCGGATCAGCGCCGCCCTGATAATATCCATCCTTTGTTATTAAAATAGCATCAACCCTGCCGCTTGGTCCGCCTATAATTATCTTATATCCTTTTTGCTTTAATTTATCAATAACTGTTTCAATAAGTGCACCTCTTTCTACATTAACATTATCGGGCAGCCACTGGTGGTGAAACCGTTTGGAATCAACTGCCTGCTGCATATCCTGGTTAAACTCAATTACATTTAAAATGGTTTGAAATACCGATGTAATAATTGTCGATCCTCCGGGCGTGCCTACAACCATAAATAATTTACCGTCCTTTTCAATAATGGTTGGTGTCATTGATGAAAGCATGCGTTTGCCGGGCTGTATACTGTTTGCTTTACCGCCGATAAGCCCGAACATATTTGGTACACCCGGCTTGGCGCTAAAATCGTCCATTTCGTTATTCAGTAAAAAACCTGCGCCTTTAACAACTATTTTTGAACCAAATGAACCATTTAAGGTAGTAGTAATGGCAACTGAATTTCCATCATGGTCGACAATAGAATAATGGGTTGTCTGATCGCTTTCATAACCAACAAACGAGCCTGGCTGTATACTGCTGCTAAGTGTCGCTGCGTTCCAGCTAAAGCTTTTCATACGGAGATCAATATAAGCAGGATTAAGCAGGCTGTCGACAGGTACTTTGTAAAAATCAGGGTCACCCAAATATTTTGAACGGTCGGCATATACCCTGCGTTCTGCTTCAACAATCAATTGTACGGTTGAATCCTGGTTGTAACCCCAGCGGTGCAAAGGGTAATTTTCAACTGAGTGCAGTAATTGCAGTAAAGCAATTCCTCCGCTTGATGGCGGCGGCATAGTGATAATTTTATAGCCTTTATATTTTCCAGTAATAGCCTTACGCCAAACCGAATGATAATTTGCAAGATCGGTTTTCGAAATGATGCCGTTGCCGTTTTTCATTTCCTCAACCAGTTCATCAGCGATTTTGCCTGTATAAAAACCATCCCTTCCTTTATCGCGGATCAGTTCGAGTGTTTTTGCAAGGTCTTCCTGTATTAACAGGTCGCCTTCCTTCCATCCTCCAATTTTTAAAAAATAGGTTTTGCCTGGGTTCAATTTTTCAAACTGGCTTTGGTGCGAGTTCAATGAACCTGCGAGAAGCCGGGTTATCTTAAATCCATCACGGGCCAAATCAATCGCGGGTTGTACCAGGTCAGCCCATTTCAACTTTCCATATTTACGATGCGCTTCAACCATGCCGTCTACCGAACCAGGCACGCCCGAAGCCTGATGAGTTAAAATACTCATATCAGGTATAACGTTACCGGCGCTGTCAAGGTACATATTTGGACTTGCCGCTGCTGGGGCTTTCTCACGGAAATCGAGCGTATTACTTTCTCCTTTAGCCGAACGGTAAACCATAAAACCGCCACCACCAATATTTCCTGCTTCGGGATGGGTAACGGCAAGGGCAAACTGTACAGCTACAGCTGCATCAACAGCATTTCCTCCTTTTTTCAGAATGTCAAGGCCAACCTTCGCTGCATCCGGAGTAGCACAAACCACCATCCCGTTGCGGTATTTAATTGAGGCATCCTGTGCAGATGCGCCCTGTAAAAATGAAAATGCTATTAAAAGTAATAAGGTTCTTTTTATGTTGAATTGATATTTCATTTAGTTCAAAGGAATTAACCCGGCTAATTTATCATATTTCGATGTAAAAAACAGAAACTGGGGCTTATTTAAGATTCATGGACCACACTAGCTATCATTAATGTAATATCCTATTATCTGTCAAAATATATTATTTATACCACATGCCTGATAAAAATATCTCAATTATTTATACTTGAAAATCAGCAGGTTGTTAGCTGGCAGCCATCCACTTCACATCCAAACACCAATAAAACACCAATTCTACCGTTAATTTGCAGTACATATTATGGAAATATTATTCTGATATTAATTTAGAATAGCAGCTTCATTACCTAAAAAACAATTACACTAATGAAAAAATTATTTATCTATTCATTCATTTTAGCTTCATTTTTACTTATCGGCAAACGTTCAAACGCACAGGATTATAAAACCGCTGTGGGCTTAAAATTTGGCGGTTATGAAAACGGCTTCTCTGCTAAATACTTTACTACTAACGACGTGGCCCTCGAAGGCTTGTTAGGTTTCAGATCGCATGGCGTTGTGATAACCGGCTTATATGAGATCCATCAGGAAGCATTTGGAGTAAAAGAGCTGAAATTTTATTATGGAGCCGGCGCGCACATTGGTGCAATAGGCAGCGGCCTTTACCGCAGGTTTAACGGCAGCGATGAATATTACAACAGCAGCCATATCCTGCTTGGTATAGATGGTGTTTTAGGGTTGGAGTATTTGATACCTAAATCGCCTATTGCAGTTAGTCTTGATCTTAATCCGCGTGCAGAGCTGGCAACCGGGCCATTTTTTGATATTGCACCAGGGCTTGGATTGAAATACACTTTTTAGTTGAAAGGTAAAAGCAGAAAGCTCAAAGCTTAATCAGCTTTTAATCGAATAGAAAGGTGACGACCCAGAGTTTTAATGGCTTTAGGTTTTCACCTTTTTGCTTTTAGCTCTTACCTCCCTATAACAATCTTATTATTATAAACCTTTTGTCCCAACTGGATTTTTAAAACATATACTCCGGCTGGTATAGCCGATACATCTACAACTGTACTAAAATTTCCGGCAGCAATTGCCTGTGCTTTCTTGTAAACAACCTGGCCTGCCGAGTTTATAATTGAGGTAGTTAAATTAGCATTGGCTTTGGCTGCAAAAATTATATTTAAGTCGCTACTAGCGGGAACCGGGAATATATCGAGCGCTATATCTGTTTTATTACCCTCGTTAGATGTTATCACATAAACATAATTATCGGATAGTAAGCTGCAGCCACTTGCCAACGTAACTCCAACCTGGTAATTACCGCTCTGTACAGGAGAGAATGTTGCATTTGTTGCCCCGGTTATAGCCTTCCCGTTTAAATACCACTGATTATTGGTTGCAATATTTGAGCTTAAAACAGTACCATTTTGTGTTATAGCAAGCTTGGTGACGGTTACAGGTAACCTGGATACTGAAGGGCAACCAGCACTTTTTACCTTAACATCATACAGATAATAATAAAAACCTTTATAATAATTATCATCTCCTGCCGATGTAGCATTATTACCAGTGATACTAAAAATATTGCCTATTGTAAACGGATAGCCCGTTACACCTGCATTACTGCGGTAAATAGTTGCTGTATTGTCGTACACAATATTAATGGTATAGTCTCCTGCTGAAGGCAATAATAAGTTTAAGTTATAAACCGAGCCCTGGTCGGTAGGGTCATCAGGCTGGCTTCCTGGTTGGGGGTTTGAGCGGTTAGCAACAGCATTTATAGTAACCGTCGATACGATCTCACCATTTGAATCGGAAACATTAAAAGTTATTTTCCCTGAGTTACCAATATATAAACGGGCGCTTTCAATAATTACCGGGATTTGTGTAGTTACTGTAATATACGGTGTAAACTGATCATACCCTCCACCTGTAAATGCAGTTTTTGTGGCCGGGCCAACGCTTCCTTTAAAATCGTTAAGGCCTGCATAATATGTATTATTAACAGGCGGGGGCGATACTTCAGTAAGCGAACCGTAACCTATTGGTATGGCATCGCCCTCATTCTGATACCATAGCAACTCACCATCGCCGGAGCCTGATAGCTGGTATTGTTTACTATCAAGGCAATAATAAGCGGCAAGATCTGTTGCCGATGGTGGCGAGCTGATTACAACTGTTTCGGTTACCTGATTATTGGAGCTAACAGGATCATTAGCAAGATTTGTTGTTGCCGAAATTTTATAGGTCGATCCTGCTACCGCATTAAAAGAAGTGTTAAAGGTGAAGTTTTCTTGCTCTAATGATTGTAAAGTACCGGTATAAGTTTGCTGCAATGTTGTAACCGTGTTATCGGGTGCTGTAATGGTAACGGTAACCGGTATATTGCTTATAGCTGCGCTGCCAAAGTTTTTAATACTTACCGTTACCTGCGTAGCTGCTGAACATGAACCCGAAGCATCGGGACTAACAATGGCTGCAATACCTGCATCAATACTTGTTTGTAAAAATTGTACCCGGTAATCCTGAGTTTCACCTTTAGCATAAGTGCCGCAAGGGGTAATAACCGATGCATCATTTGTTTCGGCTAATACCACTCGCATTATGCTAAAATTTCCGGGTATCACTGTTGCAGGAACAGTTATGTTGGTTGTAAAAGTACCGGTAGCATTAATAATTCCTGTTGTTGCTACTAATTCGCTCGCATCAAAAGTACCATCACCATTCCAATCAATGTAAACTTTAGCGGCTTTATTAAAGTTAGCGCCGCAAGTGCCCAGTGTGATACTTAATGGATAGGTTTTACCTTGCTCAAGCTTAAATGTTAAATCGGTATGATCGGAATATGTGGTACAGCCCGCAGGCTGGGTATAGTTAAGATTTGCCAGCGTTACGTTATTAACACGCGAGTCGGCATTTGATAACGGAGCTGATGCACAATAAGCGTTGCCACCAACCCCGGTTACTATAAGCGAGTAATCCTGCATTGAAGATTGCAGGGTACCTTTGTGCGATACAGTTATGGTGTATGTTTTCCCGGTTACCGTCCCGGGTATATAAATTTGCTCAATATTATCTAAAACGTTATCGCCTGTTGTTGCCGCTACTGATGGGTTTGCCGGGTTAAGGATCCAGGGCATAAAGGTTGTTGTGCCATCGCTGATGCGTATGTCCAGGTCGTTTACCAGCTTAGGTGTACGGTTGTTTATTGTTCCATCCGGAGTGGCCGATCCGGCGGGGTCAGTCCACGATATAGTTGCCATTAAAGGCCCTGCGCCGGATGCTATAACATTAAAGGTTTGCTTTTGCCCTTGTTGCAATGTATTTTCTTTTATCAGGCTTTTCCCGTCATTGTCTGTTATTGTCTGTGCTGCTTTATGCATATCAAGCAAACCCCATCCATAAATATAATCTGGGCCCACATTGCCTGCATCAATTGCAGTATGGCACACCAATCCTTTAAGCGTTGCTGCCTTCATAAAGCTATTCCTGCTTTTGTAAGTATAATAATACTCCTGTAACAGGTATAACGATCCGGTTATATTAGGGGCAGCCATTGATGTTCCGGATAAGGTAATATAAGATGTAGTACTGCTACTCCCTGTTGACAACACATCCACGCCATCGCCAACAATGTCTGGCTTTATCCTGCCATCATCTGTAGGGCCATAGCTGCTAAAATAAGCGATGGTTATATTCTTGCTGTTTCCGGGTCCGTTTGGTAAGGGGTTTATTGCGCCTACTGTTAATATATTCTTCGCATTTCCGGTAGTGGCAATAACATCGTAACCGCTATTGTCGCTTATTCCGGCGGGGCGTGGCCCCTTATCAACCAGGGTTTGATCTGTTTTGCTATTATACCCGTAATAATCCTGACCAACAGCAGGCCCTGTATCAGCACGGCTATTACCCGCCGACTCCACTATTAAATAATAGGGTGCGCTATATGCTATCTTGTCCCAGCTTTGTGTCCGCGAGCCATAAAAGCCAAAGTTGTAATCAACAGTGTCGCCAGGTAATCCGTACCATTCCCAATGGCTGTTAAGATCATTAAAATACCACCCTGCGGCATCGCCATAGGAGTGATTGGAGAGCAGCAAGCCAGATGCGGCTGCACTCATCTTTGTTATGTCGTTATCAAAATCGTACGACTGTAGTGTAGCCGCATTAAATGCCATGCCTTTAGCTGGCGGGTAAACACCTTTTGCTATCATGGTACCGGATACATGCGTGGCATGATCAATTACTCCTGAATTTATATCGTGAATAGTAATTGTTTTTCCGGCAAACTCCTGGTGCGATGCAAGGACTGAGCCACCATCCCAAATAGCTAATTTGTTATTGAGGGCTGCACTTGATCCGGATAAATTTAAACCAAGCGATCCGCCGGGTTGTACTGTATTTGTGCCCGTAGTTGCCGCTGCGGTAGTATTATTATCGGTTTTGAGATATATGGGAAACCCAAGACTATTTACTCCCTGCAAAGAAAGCATTCCTCCTTTTTTTGTTTTCCTGCGGATGGCCCACCCCTTGTTTTTGGCCATTGACAATGCCCTCTGATAACCACTTTGGTAGGAATTGTTCAATTTGGCAGAAAAATCGGTAAGTTCCTTTTTCTTCGCGTCGCTGACAGGAATTTGCTGACCAAAAGTTTGATCCGCTAAACACAGCAATAAAAATGGGAAGACAATTGCTGCGTAAAGTTTATTCATGTTATATTTTTAGTAAGATACAGGCTAAATATAATGCATTCCTGTTAAAACACGTTTTTGTTTTTTATAATGCGCTAAAAAATTTGTTTTGTGTGTATATAACTAAGTGAATGGGAAATATATTTCCCATTCACTTAGTTATATACCTCCTGTTTATAGCCAAATCTACCTCGGCGCATATTTTGTTTAATCAATATTTGAAAAAACCGTTGTTCCAATATGGGAAGAGTTGTTTTTTAAGGGGAATTAACCCCTTTTTTAAAAAGCTTATTCTGTATGGGAATAATTGCAACCAATTGATCTTCATTGCGTATAAGCCGCTCGTTGTTAATTTAAGTAACAAATAAGGAAACCTTAAGTCTTCATAATTAATAAGTGTTAGCAATCAATGTTGGCAACTATCCTATTGTTAATGATTAACTGTTAATATGATGTTATGTTGGTTACCTAAATGTTAATTTTGAACTCTAATTTTTTGATAAACTATTGAGAACGATACTAATAAAAACATCCCTATTAGGGATTGTTTTGTGTTTTATGGTCGCAAAGGCCGGCGCACAAAGATATATGAGTGATACTTACGGGTATTCGTGTTATAATTACTTTGATAATATTAATGTAAGCTCAACGGTTGGCGGCACAACAACCAACTCAAGTACGGCTAATGTATATGCACCGGGATTTCTCCCCGATCCGGACGTATCCGCAAATAACACATCTGTTGTAGTTTCATCAGCAGCCATAAACAATTTAACATTGTCGGCCACCGGGAGATGCTTAACTTCCAAATACCAGGCTACTCCTAAATCTGTTTATGTAAATAACATCAACGGTGCGGATGCGGCAACCTATGCACCTTTAAATAGCAATGACTGGGAATGGTCGTTTTTGTTTAAATCGAACCTGGCAAGCGGCACTTATCCTTCATCAGCACCTCAAAATGCGGCAATTACTTCAAGCACTGCAAATTCATGGCGTTATTGGCTGCATGCCACTACCTCTACCATAAGCAGCAGTACACAAGGTTTTTACGTTACACAAACCAGTGATGGTTACCTGCGGGTTTATGTTCAGAATGGCAGCGGCACAACAGCGCAGCTTATACAAAGCAATGCGGCATTACCAAACGGGGTTACTTATTGTATAAAGATACAGCGACTTACAGGTGGCTACTGGAAAATGTATATAGACCCTTACACCGCATCAGTAACCCAGGCTAAAACGTTACAGACATCAAATACAAACAGCGATAATCAGACAATTTCACTTACGTATACTAACTCCGTATTGGAAGCCGAAAATAAATCGGGAAGCGACGGCGCTTTTCAGTTTGATGAAATGCATATGTATACCCGCTATGCAAGTTTTACCGGTATAGCCAGTACAGCAAACGGTGTAACCCCCTCCCCCTTATATGCGGGCGAAGGAACGGTGATATTATATGGCGAACAAATACAAATGCGTGGCAACTATGAGCTTGGCGGGCAAATTTATTTCGGCAAAAATGATACTGGTTACCCGGAAGGGAACCTTAATGGTACAGCCACGCTTTATAAAACCAGCAGCAGCACTTTCAGCACATCTACAGGTACTGCTATAACAACCCTGAGCCTTAGCGGCGGCGGTATTGGCGGAACCTCGTCTGCAGCAGGTGCCTCTTTAAGCGACACTTATGTATCAGCAGGCAATACTGATGGAACATTAACAACTACAGGGTATTATTTTATTACAACTACCGTAAATGCTTCCATTGCTTCCTATAACATCACAGGCGTATCAATGGCGTTTACCGGGAATGTGCAGGTATACGATAATGCAAAAAATAACAGCCCGATTGTTAATACCAGCTCGGCCGGAACAACCACATCGAACATTTACTTTGCAGGTGTTTATGACTGGAACGGATCTACAAGCGTAAATACGCAAACAGCCGCAAATTGGACGCCCAATGGTGTGCCAGGTGCAACAGATTATGCGCGCATAGGTTATATTGATTATTCATCGCCATACAACCAACCAACTGTATCAACAACTTCAACTATTTATAATATAATAATAGGCCCATACCGCAACCCTAAAATAACCATAGCCGCGGGAAAAACTTTAACAATTGCTGCCGGTTTCGCTGTTAACACTGCAACTACGGCAAGTATATCGGGCCCGGGTACGTTAATATTAACTGGCACATCTACCGTAAACGGAACAGCCAGCTTTACAATTAACCCAACTGGTGTGTTGAGCCTTGCTAATAACAGCAGCACTTTAACCGTAAATGGCAGCGCTACGTTTACCCTTGCTTCGGATACTACGGGCACAGCAACTGTAACCGCCATACCATCCGGTGGTACGGCAGCTATAAACGGAATTGTTACTGTACAACGCTTTTTACAAGGCAGCCCTACTTACGATAACGTAAAAAAACGCTGGCTCGCACGTAGCTACAGGATACTATCATCTGCAGTGAATGAGGGAGCTGATGTTAATGGCAACTATCCTTATAGCTTAAACTATCTTGGAGCAAAAACTATTATTACCGATTGTGTTTCAACTTATTCATCAACGCCCGGCAACCCTAGCCTATACTTGTATAGCGATAAGTATACACCGAGTAATGCAAGCTTCACAAGCGGGAACTTTATTGGCGTTACCAATATAAGCAGTACAATAGCATCGGGTACTATATCAACAACAGACGCTACTAACAGTACCGGTAAAATTTATGTCGGAGGTGGCTTCCTGATGTATTTCAGGGGTGATAAGGTTATACATATTACAGGCAGCCCGAGCAAAACATCTTATCCTTATGTATCGCCGGAAGGTGTGGTTTTTAGCGCCACAGGATATTTAAATCAGGGGACCTATTCGGTAAAATCGTGGACAGGTGATGCAGGTTTAATGTTTAACACTTCAAACTATCCAAATAATAGTAGTATACAGGGCTTTAATATGGTCGGCAACCCTTATCCGAGCTCTATTGATTGGTCGTTATTCAGTAACACCGATCCATCAGCACCTATATATGGATATCATGTAGACCCAACCGTTTATATTTTTAATCCCCGCACAAACAACTATGATACATATAATGCAGGTTCGAACCAGCATACAGGGAGCGCAACCAATATTATACCAAGCGGCCAGGGCTTTTTTGTTAGGGCCACCGACCTCTCGCCAACCCTAACCTTCCGCGAAAGCGCTAAAATCACCTCACAGGTTACCAGCTCTAACTTATTAATGGGCGTACCTGCCGGGCAAAATGTTACTTCGCAATTTCTGAGATTAAAATTATCTGCCGATTCATTGAACGATAATGATATTGTTATCGGGTTTAAGTCTACAGCTACAACAAAGTATAACGGTTTTGAGGATTCAAAATTCCTTTCAGGCTCCGGGGCAATTGTAAGTCTATCAAGTTTTTCAACCGACAGTATCCCCGTTCAATTGTCCATAAATTTTTTGCCATTGCCTAAGCAAACACAACAGATAATAAGGCTGAATACGAAAACTACCCTATCAGGTACGCTTACATTGCAAAGAACCGAACTAAGTGCATTACCACCCATTTATGAGGTATGGCTGATGGACAACTATAAAAAGGATTCGCTGGATCTGCGCAATAATGCAACTTATACATTTAATGCAGATCAGGCAGATACCGCAAGCTTCGGAAAAAACCGTTTTCAGGTAATTATCAGGCAAAACCAGGCATTGGGTGTACATTTATTAGACTTTACTGCTGTAAAAGCATCCGGCGGGGCACAAATTGCCTGGAAGACTGAAAATGAGCAGAACTATACCAATTTTACTGTAGAGAGAAGTACTGACAATGGCGTAACGTTTGATGTATTAGGTGGCTCTTTGTCCAATTCACAAGGTATTTACAGCTTCCTTGATAAAAACCCTGCCAATACAGTTGACCGGTACCGCCTGAAGATAGAAGACCTGAATGGTATTATTACCTATTCGAAAGTAATTGCATTAACTTATGGCGCTGCAGCTAATGCTATTGCAAGCAGTAACATTAATGTTTACCCTAATCCGGCAAGCGGTGTTTTAAATTTATCTATCAAAACTAATAGCAACTCGCCCACTATTTTGTCGGGATTGCAAAATATAAACAAAAATCCTGTGTTAGGGAACCCTCAAAGTGGCCAGTCGCCATCATACGCTATTAAAATAATAAGCATTTCGGGAACTGTTGTAAAAACTGCAAACTCATCGCAAACTGACTGGCAGGATAATGTAAGTACTCTTTTGCCTGGTACTTATATTATACAGGTAATAAATAACAACGATAAAACTCTGGTAGGAAAAACCACCTTTGTAAAAATATAATTGAGAATTGGGGGAAGAAAGCACAATCAAGAGTAAAGAATCAAAATGATCAATATAACCTATCATATACAAATCTGCATGTGATGGGTTATATTGATTTGACATCCTTACTATTTTAAGCTCCAATGCCAGGTTCTTATTTTGAATGGTTTTCTACTCAAACTACCTTCATATTCTCCGCATCCCAGTGGATCACTTTATTTTGAAAATAGCTTTCGTTGCAGGCTAACGCAGGTGCTGCTGCTCTAAAACCAAATACTGCATCTTCCACAACTGGTTTGCCATTGCGGATAGCATCCATAAAATTGGCAAAGTGATCGTTTGACGAGTTATACCCATCCGGTGAATGATAGGTTACTCCCGGAAGGCTTGGCGCTTTCTGATCAGTTGCAGAGTACTTTTTATTATAATCGTCCATCAACGCTTTTTGCATGGCTTCGGGGTAGGTATAAAACGAATCCCAACCGCCGATGCCCGGAGCCACCGGCATTTTATTTTTTCGTATAGTAAAACCCTGGTCGTCATCAAGCTCAATCACACCTTCAGAACCTATTATTTTGGTTGAAGATCTTTCACCTTCTCCACTTATAAAATTCACCCTCAGGTTTGCCTGGAAAGCCGGATGCTCTTTAGTTGCGGGGTATTCAATTACAGCGCTCATTACATCGGGCACATTTCTGCCGTCTTTCCAGTAATACGTCCCTCCTATTGAAAATATCTTATCAGGTCCTTTAGAGTTTGTTATAAAATGGATGCCAGTTAACAGATGAACAAAAAGATCGCCTGCCACACCTGTACCGTATTCTCTATAATTACGCCACCTGAAAAACCGGTTACTTTCATAAGGTAATTTTGTTTTTTCATTGGCTTGGAAACGGTCCCACCCTACAGTTTGCAATCCAGCATCAAGCGGAATAGTATATTGCCATGCACCAAGCGCATTTTGGCGATTAAAGGATGCTTCTACTGTATTGATCTGCCCTATTGCTCCCGATTGATAAAGTTCTTTTGCTTTTTGAAAAGCCAGGCTGCTTACCCGTTGGCTTCCAACCTGGAAAACTGCCTTGGTTTCCTGTTGGGTTTTTATTTCGCCCAAGCCTTCACTTAAATAATGCACCATGGGTTTTTCGCTGTAAACAGCTTTGCCCTTACGCATGGCGGCGTTAGCTATAGTACTGTGCCAGTTATCGCTGGTTGCCACAATAATCGCATCCACATCTTTGCGGTCGATTATTTCATGATAATCAGCAGTGGTAAAAATATTTGCCCCATAAATTTCTTTGGCTCGCTGCAATCTCCCCTGGTACAGATCGCAACAGGCAACGAGCTCAACTCCCAGACAAGTGAGCGCGGCGCGGGTATCATTAAATCCCATAATCCCCATCCCTACTGTGGCAATCCTGATCTTATCATTCGGACTATATCGTTTTTCTGCTTGTAGAATCCTTCTTTCATGATCCTCCATAGCTGCAAAACCTGAAAGTGAGGCCGAAGTAAGCACAATGGTACTGCCCAGCTGTTTAATGAATTTTCTGCGATCGGATGCCATAATTTTTGGTTTTAGGAGTTGTAATTGGTTAATGCAAGATAAGAATTAGTTGATTCAACTCATCAATCTGATATTACTTAATCAATAATTTAAATGAAATCACTTTTTAATATTATTTAAAAAGTATAATTTGCATGCAGATATCTCCTTCCAGTAAAATCCATTATTGAATTAAACATGAAAAAATTATCCTTAGCACTATGTTGTTGTCTTATTAGCTTCCTGTCATTTAGCCAAACCAATAAAAGCGGATTGGCTATTATACCCGAACCAGTAAAGGCTATAACAAAACCGGGCGAATTCACCCTGCCTAAAAATATTACTATCCAGGCAAGCTCGAAGGCAGATATATTGCCGGTTACCGCTTACCTTAAATCGAAATTAGCGATATCTACGGGAGCATTGGTTACTGTAAAAAGTGCATTTCCAGTCCCTGCTACAATTAAACTGATGCTTAACACAAAAGCGGATACTGTGCTGGGAAAAGAGGGTTATCATTTATGGGTTGGCAAAAAGGGTATCATAATAAAAGCTAACGAACCGGCCGGATTATTTTATGGCGTGCAAACATTAATACAGTTATTGCCTAAAGAGATTGAGAGTACAGAAGTACACCACATAAAATGGACTGCGCCACTTGTTGATATTACTGATTACCCCCGATTTAAGTGGAGGGGGCTGATGTTTGATGTTTCGAGGCATTTCTTTACCAAAGAGGAAGTGAAACAGTACATTGACCAAATGGTGCGCTATAAATTTAATGTTTTACATATGCACCTTACCGATGACGAAGGCTGGCGCATTGAAATTAAAAGCTTGCCGCGTTTAACAACAGTAGGAGCTTATAACGTTAAAAAGATTGGCGAGTTTGGTAATTTCTCGACACCTACGCCTGATGAACCACGCACTTATGGCGGTTTTTATACTCAGGAAGATATTAAAGAACTGGTAAGATATGCAAAGGAAAGGTTTTTGGACATTATGCCGGAAATCGATGTACCTGGGCACAGCCTTGCCGCTGTTGTTTCTTATCCCGAATTGTCATGCACTCCTGGCGCCGATCAGTACCAGGTAAGATCTGGAGAGCGCACTATGGGTGATAATACGCTTAACCCATCAAGCGAGAAAACTTATGCATTTTTGGACAAGGTGCTTACGGAAGTAGCCCAGCTGTTCCCATTTGGATATGTGCACATGGGCGGCGACGAGTGCAATAAGGCTTACTGGGCAAAAAGTGATTCGGTAACCGCTTTGATGAAACGTGAAAACCTGAAGACCTACGAGGAAGTACAAAGCTATTTTGAAAAACGATTGGAAAAGATAGTAGAATCGAAAGGTAAGAAATTTATGGGCTGGGACGAGATAATTGAAGGCGGCCTGGGACCGAATGCTGCTGTTATGAGCTGGCGCGGCATACAGGGAGGTATCACCGCTTCGAAGCTTGGGCACGAAGTGGTAATGAGTCCTACAACGTTTGCTTACCTGGATTATATGCAGAGTGACAGGGTTACTGAACCGCATGTATACGCTACGCTGCGTTTAAATAAATCGTACGAGTTCGAGCCTGTGCCGGATAGCGCTGAATCTAAATTAATACTAGGAGGTCAGGCTAATTTATGGACAGAGCAGGTATTTACTTTCAGGCAGGTAGAATATATGACCTGGCCGCGCGGTTTTGCTATATCAGAGTCTGTTTGGTCGCCTAAAGACAAGAAAAGCTGGGGTAATTTTTATCCGAAGGTTGAAAAACATTTTGCCCGTTTTAACGAAGCTGAGATAAAATATGCACCAAGCGTTTATGACCCCAGCTTTGATGCGCACATGGGAGCAGACAGCCTGATAAGGGTTACCCTTACCAACGAGATCCCTAACCTGGATATTTATTACAGCTTTGATAATTCGTACCCGGACAAGTTCTATCCTAAATATACAGAACCTTTAATAGTGCCGAAAGATGCAGTACAGCTACGTGTAATAACTTACAGAGGCAAAGAACCGATTGGAAGAATGGTGACCATGCCAATAGCTGAATTAAGGAGAAGACTGGGAAGGGGAAGGCAATAGGAAAAATCTGGAGTTTTAAGTCAAAAGCCCGAAGCCCTGAACCATAGAAAAACTAAGGTCCAGGCTTCGGGCTTTAAATTAAGGCAACTACCAAACATCAACCTTTACAAATATTTGTAACTTTTAATTAGTTGAAGGTGTTTGCGGTGCTTTTTTATTAGCTAAAGAAAAAATTAATTTAAAGGACCAACCACTTACTGTTTTGTTATAGAAAAGATTCGTGTCTTTAGTATCTAATGCATTATAATTAGTCCCATCACCTTTAGGAATTGGTTTATCTGCATAAGCGTTTACTATATAATCACGCAACTGGCTGATCCTACTCACATCATAAAACATTGCTATTTGGAGGTTCTCGGTAACAAAATATCCAAGACCCATACCTCCATTTATATTTTTATTAAATGTTACATCAGGGGCAACATTCACAAGGTCCAAAGCAAGGTTAATTGACAAATGTTCCCAAAAACTAACACCGGCAATATTTTGAACGCCCTTATCAAGTTTTTTCGATGTTGCAAATGCAGAAGTACTTGAGTCTGTTAAAAATCCGGATTGCTTAGTCAAACTATATTTTTGTTGAAGTAGCGAGTTATAACTGGTGGTTTTTGATTGCTTTACAAAAGTATTAGCATTTTGGTCTACGGCTATTTTACCAAGCTTAACCATAATAACTGATGATATTACAAAAGCCTGTTTACTAAGTGGTTGCAATTTTAAACTATGATTATTATCCGTTGTTAAGGAATAATCGTATGTTTTTTCGTTTGTGTGACTGTATCCTGCCCCAAAGCCAAATGTCACACCATTTAAATCAGCTGTTTGCCCAAAAGCCAGGTCAATTAAACCCAGGAACATTAAGGTAAATATTAATCTTTTCATTGTAATAAAGTTTAGGTGCCTACTCTAAATCCGTTTTCGGCTTTCCGGGTTTTAGGTTCGTTAAAATATCATATTGATGCATTATTTATTTTAAGGCTGAAGAAGCTTTATTAAAGCCATAAGGCAGAACACCAATTCCCAATCCATAAATAACAGTGGTAAGGTTTGATAAATCGGCAGGCTTAGCCGGATCTTTAAAATAACAGTACATATAAAAAGTGCTTAAACAAACACCTATTGTAAGCGCCACCAGTCCGGTCAAGAATGCAATAGCACGGCTGGTGCTTTGCGGCGGAGTCGGAGTACCTGTACTGCTTCCGGCAACAGGAGCGGCATTTTTATCTTTTTCGGCCAAGAGGCCAGAGGATTTTACAGTACTCTTTAACTTAACGGTTGTTACAATTAAAATAAGGGCAAAAAAGATGACCGGTAAAAATGCTATCCAGGTTTCAGGGATATTGGGCTGATCATTTTTTGCAGTATCAGCCAAACAACAAAAGGGGGTCAATAACGCGATGGTTAATAATAAATTTTTAGTTTTCATGACTTTAAGGTTTTAATGAGATTGAATACCTCAAATCTCAGCAGGAAAATAAAATGGCAATGCCGTAAAAAAGCCTTTTTTAACAGGGTGATTTTACGGTATTAAAAAGGGCATAAACACATTGTGGATGTGATAGTTAGTGCAGAATATTGGATTATTAAATAACACATTAATTCATTAAATTTATCACAACTTAAATCTTAAAACATCATGAAAAAATTAGCATTACCAATTGTCACATTAATAATTGGGTTTGTAACAGGTTATCTTATTTTCAAAAATTCAACTCCAAAATTTCCTTTTCAATTTGGACCAGGTAGTTTCGAGAAATCTCATTCACTTTTACCCCAAGCTATTGACAGTGCTGTAGCAGCAAAAAATATTGCTGATTATCAAAAAATGGTTAGTGCTTCCGTACCTGGAACACAAGGTCCTTTCCATGGTTTTTTTCTTGATTCGGCATCTCTTCAAAAAGTACTATCTGAAAAAGTAGATGGAATAAGCTTTTACCTAGGTATGGATCCATATAATTCAATAAATCATCAAAATTATGTAACTATTTATTATACTGGAGCCAAAGCCAACCTTCATGCTCCACCTAGATTTATAAATTCAAAAGATGTTTATGAATATGTTTATCCATGTCCCACAGCTTGTGGAACTTTAGCACCTTGATCATGTTTATTAATTTTATAATTTATCTTTTGCTATTATTATTGATTTTTATAAATGGTGCAGTGCAATTAAAAAGGCACTCAACACCATTTATAATTTTAATAACACTTATAGGATTGACATTTTTAAGTGAGTTAATAGGCAGATTTTTAGCTATGAAACTTCGTAATAGTATGCCTGTCTACCATGTTATTTCTGTGCTTGAGTATACTTGTATAACTTTGATTTATTTGTATTTTCTAAAGGGAAAAAAATTTAGAGTAATCAAATATTTACTACCAGTCCTAATTATTTGTTCCTTTTTAAATAGTCTTTATATCCAAGGACTTTTAAATTTCCCTTCAAATAGCATATTATTATTTCAAATAGTTTATTTATGTTATGCGTTATTGGGGTTAATTCAAATGTTAAAAATTCCAAATCAAATTTTAATCCGTAAACAAAGTTTCTTTTGGTTAAATATATCACTGTTATTTTATTCAAGTACTCAATTATTGTTTTTTGGATTGCTAAATTATGCAATCAAACATCATTTAAATTTGAATCCAGTATTTACTTTTTCATTTATAATTAATTTAATTTACTATAGCCTCCTAGCTATATCAATACGTTTGGATAGGATTAGTCCTAATAGATCAACTCACAATGAAGTCCTTGATAAATGATGACTTTGAACTATATGAACTAATTTTTGTTACGGCATTTTTTTTTGCTGGTCTAACTGGGTTTATTATTTATTTTTTAATATTATATAGAAAAAAACAAGTATTAAATTCAATTCAACAAGAAAAATTAGAAATTAAATTTCAACGGGAAATATTAAAAACCCAGCTCGAAGTACAGGAACAAACTATGCAAACCATTGGCGCTGATCTGCATGATAATATTGGGCAGTTGTTGAGTCTTACCTCGTTAACGCTTAACTCTATTGAGTTAGATAATGAGCTAAAGGCCCGACAAAAAATTGATACCGCTATTGATCTCACTGTCCGTTCTATTAAAGAAATGCGTTTGCTTGGAAAATTGTTACAGGGCGACCAGCTGATTGCGATGGGTTTGCCGGAAGCTATCAGGCATGAGATCAACTGGATTGAAAAATCAGGCCGCTATCAAATTAATTATACTGAAGAGGGGGAGATGCCTGCAATCAGCTGCACGGAAAAGGATCTTATTCTTTTCCGGATCATCCAGGAGATCTTAAATAATATTATGAAACACTCGCAAGCTACGGAGATAAATATTAAGCTAAATTACCAGGATGCATCGCTCCTATTAGCTGTTAATGATAACGGTATAGGCTTTAATGCAGATAATTTACCCACAGAGCAAAGCGGCATGGGCTTGCAGAATATTCAAAAAAGAGCAGGCATAATTGGCGGCGAGGCTACGATCATTTCAAATCAGGGTGAGGGTACCACTATAACTATTTTTACACCATATCCTTAAACAATGCAAAAAGAACAGATATTAATTGCGATTGTTGACGACCATACACTTTTCAGGAATGGTGTTGCATCGCTTATGGGTGAGTTTGAGGAATTAAAGGTTGTTTTTGAAGCCGAAAACGGCGAACAGATGCAATATATGTTGGCGAAAAAACCTTTGCCGCAAGTAATATTAATGGATATTAATATGCCTGTGATTGACGGTTATGCTGCAACCAAATGGCTTAAAGAAAGGTATCCCAAGATCAGGGTTTTGGCGCTAAGTATGTTTGAGGATGATAAGGCGGTTATCCGGATGATAAAAAGCGGGGCAAACGGCTATGTGTTAAAAGAATCAAAACCAAGGGAGCTTTTGGAGGCTATTAAAACTGTTAATGAAAAAGGTGTTTTTATTAACGAAATGGTTTCAGGTAAACTTATCCGTACCGTTGCGGGTGACGAAACGCCTCCCGATTTCTCGGGCAAAGAGCTTGAGTTTTTAAAGCTATGCTGCTCGGAATTAACCTATAAAGAAATTGCTGATAAAATGTTTGTAAGCCCGCGTACAGTTGATAACTACCGTGAGTCGCTTTTTCAAAAGCTTAACCTAAAAACAAGGACAGGGCTGGTGATGTATGCCATTAAAAATGAAATTTTTAAATTGTAGATTTAGCTTTCGATGCTCATATCGGGCTTTAGGCAGCTTTCAAACCACAGTTTTCCACACCTTCTGGTTAACTTTTTGCTTATAGGTGGTTAAAATAAAGTTATCTTAGGCAATTAATATCATTTAAAGCGGTTTGTCACAAAAGTCAGTTCAAAATTATATACCGGCATTAACAGGAGTGCGTGCAATGGCAGCCTTCCTTGTATTTATATCCCACTTTGCGTATGTTTTTGATGATAAATTTCCACACATTATACAACGTTTCCTGGGTGAGTTCCACATTGGGGTAAGTATTTTCTTTGTGCTGTCGGGCTTTCTGATCACTTTCCGTTATTACAACAGCTTCAATTTAACTACCGACTGGTTTAAGCAATATTTAAAAAACAGGGTTGCGCGTATTTACCCGATGTATTTCTTGCTGACAGTAGCTGCTTTTGTTTACTATTTTATCACTAAAGATCAAACTATAACAAAAGGTTCATCCAACCCGGTAGGGTTAATGGTATTGAACATAACTTTTATACGCGGTTTTTTTTATCAGTACTGGGATACCGGTATAGCGCAGGGATGGTCGCTTACGGTTGAGGAATGCTTTTATTTCTCTGCTCCAATTATTTTCCTTATCGCCAAAAAATATAATAAATTCTATATACAGCCGGTAATTATTACGCTGTTCGCTATCGCGATGGTGTTCATTTTCCGGGATATAAACTGGCATGGTTTTTTTGGCAATTTTACATTTGTGCTGTGCTTTACCTTTTTTGGCCGGTGCTTTGAATTTTTTGTTGGTGTACAATTAGCCAGGTATGTGCTTAAAAACGGTTTTACGCGCACGCATAAATTCAGCTTTACCTACGGGGGCTTTATTATGATATTTGTTTGTGTGTTTGTTATGGCGCTACAAACACCAATAGCACCCTGGATTGCCGGATTAGAGACCCCGGTAGGCATAATCACTAACAATTACTTTTTATGCGTGATGGTGGCCTTTTTCTTTTACGGCATCTTAACCGAGGAAACCGCATTTAAAAAGCTGCTGGCAACACCATTTGTAGAACTGCTTGGCAAGAGCTCTTATATATTCTACCTCATCCATTTGGGGTGGATGTATAACCTGATACATGATAACATTAACCACCTTAATGACTATATTTTTACGCTTTATGATAGATGGGGGAAAGATTGGTTTTCGCCCTTTCAATACGATAGTTTAAACCTTCTGTACATTTTTATCGTATTAAACGCCGTTTCTATATGTTTATTTAAACTAATTGAGGAACCACTAAATCATTATATCCGTAAATCAGACTTTTTAATAAAGTATAAACCACGCCCTAAAGGGATTGAAGATTAACGGATGTATTTGGCCTGTGGATTTATTATCTGATGAAAAGAACATTTACGTTTACTTTTTCCTGGTGCCTGTTTTTTGTTTTGATATCTACATTTAAAACATTTGCAGGTTTCCCTATTGGTAAATACCGTAATGTTGTTGTTCCTACCTTCTCTTATTACCGCCAAACAGACAGGTTTGATATTAGTGGTAATATTATAAAGGGCAAACCAGGCGCCAGTTTTACCTCTTTTTCGGCTAATTTATATATTGGTTATGGCATTTCACGCCGATTGGATATTATTGCTACCGTACCTTATTTATACCAGGTGAATAAATTGGCTCCTGGCCCGGGTAATACCCTGATTAACCAGGGAGCAGGTGATCTGCTTGTTGGCTTAAGCTATAACCTGATAAATTTTAATTACATAAGGTATCTTTCTGTGCAGGTATCGGGCATTGCACCGCTATATAAAACAAATGGCGGAGAGTCAGCTTTGGGTTTAGGAAACTATGGCAGTGAGGTTAAGCTGATGTATTGCGGAAACCTGCCGAAAGCTATTTTTGACAAAGGTTATTTCAATACAGAGCTTGCTTATCGCAGGTATTTTAATGCACAGGGGCCGGATCAGGTAAGCTTTACAGGCACGTTTGGTTATCCACTAAACAAACACAACCAGTTGAGCCTTGATATTTTACTTTTCCGTTCATTTAGTTCGAACAAAGAATTTAACAATAACTTTTATGCCGAACGGGATTATGCTTTTTTTAAGCCCCAGTTGAACTATGGGCATCAGTTTACCCGTCGGTTTACCATGTTTGTTGGTGGGTTTTATGTGCCATTCGGGTTAAATACTGGGGTTGGCTATGGCGGCACAGCTTTAGCGGTTATTAAATTATAGTTATGAAAAGGATCAGCTATTTAATTATTCTTTCTATTTGCTTGCTGCTTGTTGCTTCTTTAAAGGTTGCAGCCCAGGAACAGGAGGAAGAAGCTGTTGAGACTGGAGATGTTGTGCTGAAACCTATGCCTCAAAACAAAAATGCCCTTTTCAAAAGCAATGAAGAGATAAGGTACAAAATACAGGTAAGCAATAATACAAACCAATATCAAAACGGAAAGATCTCTTATATAATCACAACCGATGAAGGGAAAAAAATCGCTATTGATTCGGTTCATTTGAGCATCAGGGGTAGCTCTAATAAGGAGCTACTGATAAAGATCTCACCAAAAGGAGCCGGATTCTACAGGATAAATTTTATAGTGAACCTGCCTGAATATGATGATACCGTGAGAAGAGTATTTGGTGTAGATCCTGAAAAGATCCGATCGCAATTGCATAAACCTACCGATTTTGATGTTTTCTGGAAACAAAGCCGCGAGCAGTTGGCAAAGGTAGTCCCAAGTTATCGGGTATTGGAACGACGTGACCTCTCAACCGACGAGAAAAGGGTCTATGCAGTCGAAATGCGTTCGTATGGTGATATACTGATCCGCGGCTGGTTAGTTATTCCGCGCGACGGGAAAAAGTTTCCGGTACACTATCGTGTTCCGGGGTATGTAGTTACGTTAAAGCCTAATATGGATAACGACGACTTTATTGCGTTCGACCTGAATGTGCGCGGAAACGGCAACAGTAAGGACGTAATTAATATCGGTACAGACATTTACTCTGTAGTAAACATCGATAATAAGGATAAATACATTTACAGAGGTGTATATATGGATTGCCTGCGCGGGCTCGATTTTTTGTATTCGCATGCTAACCTGGGTATTGATACATCCAAGATTTTTGTTGAGGGAGGAAGTCAGGGTGGTTCGTTAGCACTGATTACTGCAGCGCTTGATAAAAGGGTGAAATTATTAACCATTCAGGTGCCTTTATATGCCGATATCCATGATAACTTCGCGATATCAGAATCGTACGATAAACAGGTTTTTCCATTTAAAGTATTCAGGAAATATCAGAGTCAGCATGCCGGCTTTACATGGGATAAATTCTTCAGCACATTTGATTATTACGATCCGCAAAATTTTGCTCCGATGGTAAAATGCCCAGTGCTGATGGGGATAGGATTACTTGACCAGTTTTGCCCGCCGCGCTGCAGCATGTCTTTGTACAACCATATCGGCAGTACGAACAAGGAGTTTGTTTGTGTACCAAACTCCACTCACGAAGTAAATTTTAATTATTTCATGTTCCAGAATTTATGGCTCCGCGAAAAATTCAGGATACCCTAAAACCTGATAACTGTTGAAATGTTTACCCATTAATTAAAGAATAATAATATATAAGTGAATTGAAATATCCCCAAAAGGGCTATTTTTAACCTAATTAAGCACGTAACAGATAGTATTAATATAAAGGTTAAACAATAAAGTAAATTTCGGCACGGTAATAGCCATACAAGGCCGATAAAAAAGTTAAAATCAGGCTAATGCTGATTATTAAACATTTTGCAGAGGTTAAAATACTTCGGCTAAATTTATGAGTTAAAATATGATGGTAAGATTTACAAATAAATTCTCAACTTTAGTTTGCATGCTGGTTGCCATTTTAGCAACACAGCAGGCATTTGCGCAAGGCGGGAGTAGTGAAGGCACGGTAAATGCCGTTGTGACCACGCATAGCAATGACGGTATTTTTAATTCAACAGCATCTTATACATTCGATGTTACCAACAACTACCCAAATCAGCAGGTTGGACGGGTTAAATATGTGGTAACTACCGAATCAGGCAAAAAATTAAAATCAGATTCGGTACATGTAAGCCTCGGCAAAAACAGCTCAGCCAGTTACAATTTTGATATTCCGGGGTTAAAATCTGGTTTTTATAAAATCAACTTCATGATCAATACCACTGATTATGACGATACAACACGTAAAGCATTTGGTATAAAACCTGAGGATATCAGGTCGCAATATGGAAAACCTGCCGATTTTGATAAATTTTGGGATAATGCAAAAGCCGAGCTTGCTAAGGTAAAACCTGAATTTAAGGTTACTGAATTGCCAGACTCAAGCAAGGATAAGCGTAATGTATTTTTAGTTGAAATGAAATCAATAGACGGATTAACCATCAGAGGGTGGTTAACCGAGCCTATTACAAAAAACAAGAATAAAAAATTTGTAGTAATGCTGGCCCTTCCGGGCTACCAGGTTGATTTAAAGCCTCTATACGGCCTTGATCCGGATATTGCCATTCTATCCTTAAATATAAGGGGACAGGGAAACAGCAGAGATGTAATTAATGTACGCAGGGAAACTTATATCACCCTGGGCATTGAAGATAAAAATAAATATGTTTTACGCGGCGCTATTATGGACTGTGTGCGTGCGGTTGATTTTATATTTACACGCCCTGAATTAAGGCATGATAATATAATTGCAGTCGGCGGAAGTTTGGGTGGTTTCCTGGCGCTTGCAACTTCTGGCATTGATAAACGTATAAGCTTCTGTTCAGCTGCGAATCCTATACTTAGTGATGTACGCAATTTGGTTAGCGAAGTTGACTGGCCGTTTATTGATATAAAGAAATACGTTAATACAAGGCCGGGATTAACTTTTGATAAGGTGCTAAATAATATGGATTATTTTGATGCTAAAAATTTTGCATCAAGTATAAAATGCCGCACATTGGTTGGCATGGGTCTGGTTGATAATATTGCACCTCCAAATACAGTACAAACACTTTATAATGGAATTACGGCAGACAAACACCTGATCATATTCAGAGACCTTGCGCACGAAATTGGTAAGAAATACGTGATATATGAAGGGCGCTGGATGCGGGATACATTTGCATTGTTTTAACATTAACCACAAATCATGAGCCTTTTAAAAACAATTACCAAACTTTCATTTTTAACATTAGTACTTTTTATAACGGCGCAAAGCGTAAGTTATGCCGATGGTGGTTTCCCGGTAAGACCAGGCCGGTTATTGATAGCCCCTTCTGTAAGCTACTTTTTTGCTAACTCTCAATGGGACTCCACCGGAGTAAAAAAAGCATTTGCAAACAACGGCCGTTTTTCGTCGGTTGGTGTTACATTATATGCAGAATATGGAATAAGCAGGAAATTTGCAGCGGTAGCCTCGGTTCCGTTTGTATATAATATGTATACCCAAAACACTGCCCCAACCAGCACTAATAGCTCTGGCCTTGCCGATATGGAAACAGGCTTAAGATATTACCTGGCTAATATTGATTTTATTTACTATTTTTCTATCCAGGGAACAGCTATTACGCCTTTATATTCAAATAACGCCAGCTTAGGTTATGGCCAGGAAGGTGCGGAACTAAAACTTGCATTTTCCGGAACTGGTAAATTGGGAACTTTAAGTACTTACTTTAATGCGGCCGATGGCATACGCCAGTATTTTGGCACAAACGGCCCTATTCAAAACAGGTACAACGCAACTTTCGGGCTATCACTTGATGAGGAGTATGAAAACCAGATCTCGGCAACAGTAAGCGGGATTTATTCACAAAGTAATGATAAAAGATTCTCGGTAATACCCGAAACAAATAAAGATTTTTCATTCCTGCAGGCCTCTATAGGTTTCGGCCATTCATTTACAAGGGAAACTTCATTGTTTTTAAGCGGTGGCCGCTTCTTAACAGGCCGTAACACAGGCATAGGTACTTCAGTATCGCTTGCCTTTATATACAGGTTGGATTACAGATAATTTTAGCTGAAAGCAAAGAAATTAGAAGCCGGAGTTTATTGAATATTTCAATAGCTTTCGGCTTTTTGCTTTAAGTTTAATGCCCGAACTCCCCGAACATTTCCTTTATTGCTTTTTCGCGGTAACTGAAAATGTCTTTGATTTGTTTATCTACTAAAATTTTATTGGCCCAGGTACCAATAAAGCCATATGGGATGGCATAGTGTAAAATATCATTCATCAGTACCCCTCCATTTATAGCTTTGAAATGATGCTGATGATGCCACAGGGCATAAGGACCAAAGCGTTGTTCGTCCACAAAATATTCGCCTTCTTTTACATGGGTTATCTCAGTCATCCAGTTCATCTTTATGCCTAATACCGGCGCTATTTTGTAAGTAATAATCATCCCGGCATAAATTTTAGTGGTCTCCGTAAAATCCGAAGTAACCTTAAAGCTCATGTTCTTAGGGGTAATTTTAGCGAGATTTAGTGGTGATGAAAAAAAGTCCCAGGCTTCATTTAAGGTAATGGGGATGGCTTGTTCAGTTTTTACCAGGTATGTTTTCATAAAGCATGTAAAATAGTGTGTTTGGCGATTGAACCATTATCAGACTCCTTAATGTTTCTCAGCTTGTACCTGTTTCATGGCCTTTTCCAATTCCTTAATGAATTTTGGCTTATAAGGCGGGTTGCCATTTTTCTGCTGAATATCTAAAGTAAACATTGCTCCATTATTCCTGGAATTATTAGTCATAATTGAAATCATGACTTTATCGTTCGTTTTTAAAGTCCAATTTAAATCTTTATTTATTCTTTTATAATCTGATTTAGGATTATCGAACCTGGCTATTAAGGCCGGCATATATTTAACGTTACTGAACCCGGTCATATAATGAATACAAACCCCTTTAGGAGAAAACATAAAAAGTCTTATAAATATTCCGGTCCGGTCAATCGTTGTGGAAGGAAATTCATACATTAATTGATTTCCCTGGGTATTTGTAATAATATCGAGAGTTACAACCTCCTTTTTTAAAATTCCTTGCTGCCCTTTCATGTATTCCTTTATCTGTTTCACATTGGCATTCAGCAATTCCTGACACTTTACTTCTGATCTTATAAATAAAACCAATAAAAGAGATATACCTAATCTTAATGCTTTCATTTTTTGTGGCCAAACAATCCTATTTATTTTATCTCTCATAAATAGTATCTCTACTATTTTTTCTTATTAGCATAATTAACAAATTGTCTTTCTTTTTAATTATAGTATCTCCAACGTGAATTTTAATTTGCCTATCCCACTGTACATTATAAAGATAATATTTTTTATAATGTACTGTTACAGAAGGAGTGTGTTGCCCATCGTAGCTAACTTTTTGAACAGGTCCTTTAAAACTCCATTTTAAAGCTTTTTTAGGCTCAAGAATGCTATTAGTAATAAATATAATTACCATTACAAAAAAAATAATTTTCACAGCTGAATCGTACTCTCTCTTAACATTTAAATCCATATAGCAGCTTTGTGTATCTGTATCCAAATTTATTCATCAAGCCCTATTCGCATTTCGAGTAAATTTGGGATAAAACCGGCTTTTTCGTAAGCTTTAATTGCAGGCAAATTTTCATTATAAACTTCCAGTCGCATTTCGGTTACGCCCATAGAAATAACCCATTGCTTAAGCGCCTCAATAATTATATTATTTACACCCTTTCCCCTATGCTCTGGTTTTACATACATAAAGCCCAAATAGGCATGTTTAGGGTGTTTCAGGTAGACCTTTGAATCTTCTATCCGTGCATATGCAGAACCTATTAATTCGCCATTTATTTCTGCTACAATAACCTCCACATGAGGTGCGGCAATCATTCCTGCAATGTCGTAATAGTGAATTTCGCCTTCTTTTAATGTCGGATCAAAAGGGCGTTCTGCTGTAATAATACCCTGCTCAAAGCTCAATAATATCTTTAGGTCACTTAACTCTGCCTTTCTTGTAATAATATGTTCCATTGTTTTAATTAGTGAATTGGTAATTTAGTGAATGACTAATTGTGAATTAGCGATTTAGTGATTGAATTATCGGATGATAGGATAAATATCCTAATATTCACTCAATCACTAACTCCCCCATTCACTAATTAATATCGTTCAATGGTAGCCATAGGTAAGTCACGTCTGGACCATTCACTCCATGAGCCAACATATAGTTTTGGTTCGGGAATGCCTGCGTAGGCCATACCTAAAAGCGTATGGCAAGCCGTAACTCCAGATCCGCAATGAACAATCACTTCGTTATGGGCTACATTGCCGATAATATCGTTATACATGCTCCGGAGTATTTCGGGTGGCAGATATTTGCCATCGCTGTCGAGGTTTAAAACGTAGGGCAGATTTGCAGCCCCAGGGATATGCCCGGCAATAAGATCTATCGGTTCGGTTTGGCCGAGATAGCGCGGCGTTTCCCTAACATCAATTACTATTCTGCTTTCATCCTGTGCGGCTGCACCGGCTTCGTCAATATCAACAGTTCCTTTATAATCTCCTGTTACGGGGTATGGCTTTACGGGAGTTGGTGTGTATATATCAGTACTTAATTTTACACCTTCTTTGTTAGCTGACTGCAAGCCTCCGTTTATTACCTGCACTTGTTTATGACCGATAGCCCTGATCATCCACCATAGCCTGGCAGCGCTGAATGCGCCTGATTTGTCATCATAAATAATAACACGACTTTCTGGAGTGATGCCCCAATCGCCTAATAGTTTAGCAAAATCTTTTACAGGGGGCAAAGGGTGCCTGCCACCAATAGAAGCATCGGTAACTTTTGCTGCAAGATGTTTATCTAGATCGGCATAAATGGCATTTTTTAAATGCCCTGCAAGGTAACGCTGATAAGAATCCTGCCCGCCGCGGGCATCGATGAGGATAGTATTCGCGCCGACGAAAGCCGGACCGTTGATTTCAATTAGTGGCGACATAGCTGCTTCGATATTTAGTTTAGAAGAACCAAGATTCAAGAATCAAGAGCCAGAATTAAAGCAAAGTTGTTTCAGCTTCAGATCTTGATTCTTGGCTCCTGATTCTTGAATCTTCTTCAGATATCAAATATAGATACACCGCATTTAGTTTCGCAATTTTTACTGAACCATTTTATTAGCGCAGTACGAACTTGCAAAAGCTTCGGGTTTAGCCTTAAATACAAAGCCCATGCTTAAAATGTAGCCCATAGCTTCGTGCAAAGCCTGGTTCGATTTAAACATAGGGTTGGTGTTAATGTCGGCATGTACTTCCAGATCAACATCATACAGATCAAGCAGGTCGCAAAGTTTGTAAGCAATGTCGATTGATTTTTGCACTTCTGAAAGCATCCTTTCCTTAATGCTCATTTTTTGCGAGGTACGTTCCTGGTGGATAAACATAAATCCTCCTCTCTGCTCGCGTAAAAAAACAATTACGGTTGCAAAATCAGTCACATTACCTTTTACCTGCGAGTCGGTACCGATACATACTTTAAGTTTGTTGCCGAGCGCAGATTCCCTTTCAATGGCCTTCTCAACTTCTTCTAAAATGGGCGAATTGATAACCTCGCCGCTAAATTTTCTCCAGGTCATAAATTTATTTTTAGGGTTAAATTTTAGCTGACCTTTTTACGGTCTATAAAAATAAGCGATAACGTTTCATATAAACGTGAATACAATGTGATTTATTTGTTAACATTTAATTGAATATTAACAAGTTAGCTTAATACATTAATATAAGGGTATTTCGTTTACAGAAATGGCAGTATGGGGATGCGAGAAGGATTATAGTTTATAGTCAATGGACCATGGTCAAAAATTGGTAAAATAGAAATATAATTGGTTGAATAGCTGATAATAATCAATACTATTACAATCTTACCGTCACAAGGCCGTTACATTATGAATGTTATAAAATTCACATTATTTCTGATACATTTATTGACAAATTAATAAACCATTAGCATGAAATTAACCAAATACCTTTTATTTGCCATACCTGCGGTTATTGTTGCAGGATGTAAACAGTCACAAAAAGATTCATCGGCAGAGACGCCGAAACGCACTGTATTTTTTGACAAAGCCGGGATGGATACTACCGTTAAGCCCGGAGACAACTTTTTTTTATATGCCAGCGGTAACTGGATGAAGAAAACGCAGATCCCGCCATCGGAAACAGGCTGGGGCTCTTTTTATACCTTATTTGATGACAATGAAAAAAATCTACATCGTATTTTGGAGGATGCCGCCAAACAGGATAACACCAAAGGTAGTATTGAGCAAAAAGTAGCCGACCTGTATACCAGCGGTATGGATACTACAGCCATTGAAAAATTAGGTTATGAGCCTGTTAAACCATTCCTTGAAAAAATTAATGCAGTTAAAAATTATAAAGACCTGCTTTACCTTGCTGCTGATAGCTATAAAGACGGCGATGGCTATCTTTTAGGCTTTAGTATTGGTGCAGATGACAGGATCAGTACTAAAAACATAGCTCATTTTGACCAGGCCGGCTTAAACCTGCCAAACAGGGATTATTATTTTAATACGGATTCGGCAACTGTAAAAATAAGGGCTGAGTACTTAAAATATATTGCCAAACTATTCACGTTGACAGGTACCGATGCTGCAACAGCAAATAAAAAATCTGCTGCCATTTTACAACTGGAGACTGAAATTGCCAAATCGCACCTTACGCCTACTGAGCTGCGCGATCCGGTTAAAAACTATAACAAATTTGTAGTTGCCGATCTGCAAAAACAATTACCCGATATTGATTTAAAGGAAGTATTTGGCCATTTAGGATTAAAAGCTGATACCGTTCTGGTTGGGCAGCCCCAATATTTTAAAGCGTTAGATAACCTGCTGAAAACACAGCCATTAGATGTCTGGAAAGATAAGCTGGCATTTACTGCCCTTAATAATGCATCTACTTATTTGAGCAAAAGCTTCAGGGATGCTAATTTTGACTTTAACGGCCGGATACTGAATGGCCAGAAACAACCAAGGGACAGGTGGAAAACAATTACTGATAACGTTGATGGTGGCATTGGCGAATTATTAGGACAGCTTTATGTTCAGAAATATTTTACGCCTGAAGCCAAAAGCCGGATGCTTGCGTTAGTGAATAACCTGATAAGCGTTTATAAAGACCGCATTGAGAAACTTGACTGGATGAGCGCTGAAACAAAAAAGCATGCGCTGGAAAAATTAGCTGCTTTCACTAAGAAGATCGGGTATCCAGACAAATGGAAAAAGTATGATGACGTAGAGATAAGCAAGGATACTTATTTTGCAAACATGCAGTCAATTAGCAAGCATAATTATAATGAGGGGATAAAAAAAGTTGGCAAGCCCGTTGATAAAACCGAATGGGGAATGACACCGCCAACAGTAAATGCCTATTATAATCCAAGCAATAATGAAATTGTATTCCCTGCAGGTATTTTGCAATTCCCATTCTTTGATAAGGACGCTGACGATGCCATTAATTACGGAGCTATTGGAGCTGTGATCGGTCATGAAATGACTCATGGTTTTGACGATCAGGGAAGGCAATATGATAAAGACGGCAACCTGAAAGATTGGTGGACAAAAACAGACGCTGATAAATTTAAAACCAAGGTACAGGTAATGATAAACCAGTATAACGGCTTTACAGTATTGAATAATCTACATGTTAACGGCAGCCTTACCCAGGGTGAAAACCTTGCAGATATCGGCGGTGTTGCCATTGCTTACCAGGCGTTTAAAAACACAGAGGAAGGCAAGAGCGATAAAAAGATTGACGGCTTTACCCCCGATCAACGGTTTTTCTTATCGTTTGCGCAGGTTTGGCGTGTTAAAACCCGCGACGAAACTATGCGTCTGCGTATCAGCAGTGACCCGCATTCTCCTGAAATGTATAGAACCAATGGTCCGCTTTCAAATACTGAAGCATTTTATAAGGCATTTGACATAAAGCCAGGCGATAAAATGTACAGAGATGAAAAGGACAGGGTAAAGGTTTGGTAATTATTAATTAACAAAACAGGTATCGATATGAAATTAGTAAAATATATGTTGTTTGCACTACCGGCGGTTATAGCTACCGGATGCAGGCAGCATCCGAAAGATGCGGCGGCGGACGTACCCCAACGCACCATTTTTTTTGATAAGCCGGGAATGGATACAACCGTTAAACCAGGCGAAAACTTCTTTTTATATGCCAACGGTACCTGGTTAAAGAATACTAAGATCCCACCTTCGGAAACAGGGTGGGGTTCTTTTTATATTATGCATGAGGATATCCAAAGAAACCTGCACCATATTTTGGAAGATATTTCGAAAACGGATAATCCTAAGGGAAGTAAGGAGCAAAAGGTAGCCGACTTTTATACCAGCGGTATGGATACGGTAACTATAGATAAGCTTAATTACGACCCGGTAAAACCGTTATTCACAAAAATAAATGCCGTTAAAAATTATAAAGAACTGATAGATCTATCGGCCAGCAGCTTTAACGACGGCGACGGGTTCCTATTCGGGTTTTATGCATCGCCTGATGACAAGAAAAGTTCGGTAAATGTGGCACACTTTGATCAAACAGGATTAGGATTGCCTACAAGGGATTATTATTTTAATACGGATTCGGCAACTGTAAAAATAAGGACTGCTTACGTGAAGTACATTGCCAAACTTTTTACGCTGACAGGCGCAGATGCAAAAACTGCGGACAAAAAAGCAGCCGACGTTTTAAAGCTGGAAACAGAAATAGCAAAATCGCATTTAAGCCCTATTGACCTGCGCGATCCGCAGAAGAACTACAATAAATTTGCCGTAGGCGATTTTCAAAAACAAGTACCTGATATTGACCTAAAGGATGTGCTTAATCGCATGAATATTAAAACCGACACTATATTTGTTG
>Ga0206904_1002_pt1 | contig 86458 bp, 77 predicted proteins | sample Alteio_BWOrgHeat_42_FD_152981 | JGI IMG/M metagenome (GOLD analysis project Ga0206904, IMG submission 152981) | Enriched cells from forest soil in Barre Woods Harvard Forest LTER site, Petersham, Massachusetts, United States -... | ecosystem: Environmental > Terrestrial > Soil > Temperate forest >...
TCGCGGAACAATATGCGGCTGCCATCCGGAAATCGGGTGTTCGCCGGGTCGTTAACCTGAGCAGTGTCGGGGCGCATCTGGATAGCGGCACGGGTCCCATTATCGGCAACCATGATGCGGAAGCAATCCTCAACCGGCTCGATCAAACTTCAGTAACTCATGTACGGGCCTGTTTTTTCTACACCAATTTTTACGGGAACATCAACATGATCCGGAACATGGGAATCATCGGATCCAACTATCCCGGCAGCAGCCGGCTCGTGATGGTTCATCCCGAAGACATCGCAGCAGCCGTGGCAGAGGAATTACAAAAAACGGCCGACCAGAATTTGGTACGCTATATCTCGAGCGACGAACGTAAACTTCAGGAAGTCGCCACCGTATTAGGAAAGGCTGTGGGTATTGACTCACTGGCCTGGGTGGAATTTACCGATGAACAGTCGAAAGCAGGGATCCTGAAGGCGGGAATTTCAGAAGAAATGGCCAGCCGCTTTGTTGAAATGGGCCGGGCGGTTCGCAGCGGGATTTTATGGAGTGATTATGATGCAAATAAGATCACACCATCCGGAAAGCACAAACTGGAATCCTTCGCCGGGGAATTTGCCGGGAAATTTGGATTCGTGATGAGCTAAAGAGTGATTTAATGGATCCGGGGAAGGGGAAAGTGGAGACGGTGAAGTGTACGCGGTTTGCATGGGGCAGTAAGAAACTTCTCTCCACGGGAAGTTTTAACTTCGCTGAACCAATCGGGATTAAATCGCACTCCATGCTGGACATTGTTATTGAAGCGCGTAATGCCGCCATCAGTGAAACCATGAAAGTGAAGCGTATCCTGCCTTTCCGGCTCCGGAGAATGGTAGGCCCCTTTATTTTTATGGATCATGCGGGTCCTATAACGGATGTCCCTTCCAGGCCTTCTTTACTGGATGTATTGCCGCATCCGCATATCGGACTTTCAACTGTTAGTTATCTTTTTGGTGGCCGCGTAACCCACCGCGATAGCTTGGGTGTGGAGCAGATTATCCGTCCGGGCGAAGTAAACTGGATGACCGCCGGCAGAGGCATCGCCCATTCCGAGCGGTTCGAAGATCCGACTGCGCTTGCAGGCGGAGAACTCGAAATGATACAGACCTGGGTCGCACTTCCTGAAAAAGATGAGGAAGCAGCACCGTCTTTCAACAATTACACGCCGGACATGCTTCCCATATTTACGGACAAAGATGTCTGGATGCGGCTCATTGCCGGTAACGCGTACGGATTGAATAATGATGTGAAAACAAATTCACCGCTCTGCTACCTGCATGTCGTATTGAAACAGGGTGCGAAGTTTGGACTTCCTAAAGAACATTCAGAACGTGGTTTCTATATTGTAAAGGGAATAGTTGAAGTATCCGGAATTGAATATCATGCAGGACAAATGCTGGTGTTCAGTAAAGGTGCTGATCCGGTGATCCTGGCAAAAGAAAACAGTGTATTGATGCTGTTAGGCGGTGAGCCGCTGGGTGAACGGTTTATCTGGTGGAATTTTGTGTCGTCCCGTCGGGAGCGCATTGACCAGGCAAAGGAAGACTGGAAACAGGGCCGCATCATTTTACCGCCGACCGATAACAAAGAATTTATTCCACTGCCCGACGATAAATCAAGACCGGCAGGCAGTCCGCCGAAACCAGAACCACTTTCCTAGTTCCTGATTTTTATTTTTTAGGAATGGGTTTCACGGAGACTTCCTTAAAAAACACGATGTCCTCATCCCCATGATTTTGCAGCCCGATATAGCCGGCATCGGGTCTTCGGCCCCGGTAAGGCTCAAAATCGAATTTGCGTTCAGGCACCGGATCACCTTCCGTATAATCGGTTACTTTTTCACCGTTCAGGTATACGATGGTGTGGGGCCCGTCCAGCGTAATCTCCATGGTATTCCATTCCGGACCTGGTTTGCCCGATTTTGCGAGTGGCTTCGTGAGAGAATATAATGTGCCGGTGATATGGTAGTCATCTTCTTTGGAAGTTTCCGGATGATTATCGATCTGCACCTCATAACCATAAAATACCGGCATCCATTCTTCAAAGGGTTCAACGGGAACGCGGACGAACACGCCGGAGTTGCTGTTGAATTTCTGCATTTTGTAAACCACGCGGATGGTGCAGTTCTCAAACTTTCCTTTGGTGGAATACAGGAGACCCATGCCACCTGAACTCCTGATCAAACCGTTCTCCACAGTATGCGATCCCTTGCCGACCTGTTTCCAGCCGGTCAGATCTTTTCCATTAAACAGCTGTGTCCATTGATCTTCCTGGGATTTGACAATGGCGGGTTTCAGGCATAATAATAAACAGTACAGGGAAACCAGTAAAGCTGGTTTTGCATAAAACAATTTCTTTGGCATGGCGAATCGTTTAATTGGAACCCAAATTTACTCTGAAGCGGGGATTTGGCACCCTAATTATTTTACCCTAAGATTGTGTGCCCAAAACGACTCACCCCATCTAACTATACTGAATGAAAAGAAGCTTTTACATGGTCGGTATTATTATGCTGACTTTTTTCGTCATCTCTTTTTTAACGAATGTCTTCGGCCCGCTGATCCCGGATATGATCACGGGGTTCAGTCTTAGCCTGACGCTGGTTGCCATCCTTCCCTTTGCTTTTTTCATCGCATATGGCGTAGTGTCGATCCCCGCGGGTATGCTCATTGAAAAATACAATGAAAAGACGATCATGGTGGCCGCTTTCATCGTCGCCTTCACGGGCTCCCTCATCCTGGCCGTATTTCCGAATTATCTCGCTGCTGTCGGATCCCTCTTCATTATCGGCTGTGGAATGGCGATGCTGCAGGTGGTGATCAATCCGTTGCTGCGCACTTCAGGTGGTGAAGAACATTATGCATTCTATTCCATCCTCGCACAACTCATTTTCGGTCTGGCCTCATTCGTCAGTCCGCTGGTGTATTCAAATATTGTGGTCAACCTGAAACAAAATAATACGGGGAGTTTATTTTCTAAATTACTGGGGGAGGTGGTCCCGTCGAATCTGCCCTGGATCTCCATGTACTGGCTCTTCGCCATCATCTGCCTTCTGATGATCGGAATTATTTTCTTTTCCCGCTTTCCGAAAGTGGAATTAAAAACGGAAGAAAAACCTGGAGCATTTCGGATCTATGGCCAGCTATTTAAAAAAAGAGTGGTTGTATTATTTTTTATCGCGATGATCTGTTATGTCGGTACCGAACAGGGAGTGGCCAATTGGATCTCCCAGTTTCTCTCTACCTACCATGGGTATAACGCACAGGAAACGGGCGCCGAAACAGTGGCATTTTTTTGGGGGCTAATGACCGCCGGTGGGGTGCTCGGGCTATTGCTCGTAAAACTGATGGACAGCCGGCGGGTGCTGATCCTGTTTTCAATATTGGCAATTATTAGTCTGACGGCCGCGCTGTTCGGTGGTGCCCGCCTAACGCTTTTCGCATTCCCGATGGTCGGTTTTTTTGCCTCTGTGATGTATCCCATTATATTTTCGCTTGCGTTAAATTCCATGGATGAACACCATGGATCTTTCTCCGGTATATTGGTCACAGGTATTATTGGTGGTGCGATCGTGCCATTGATTATCGGATGGCTTGGAGATCATATAGGATTGCGATACGGCATGTGTTTTCTTTATGTGACGATGGGATTTATCCTGAGCATCGGGTTCTGGTCGAAGCCAATCGTAACCAATAAAACAATCAGGCTGCGAAAGAAAAAAATTCAAACCACTTAATGGGTTCTGATATGGATGAGCAGAAGGTAATCGGCCTGGATCTGGGAGCCACCAATATCCGGGGTGGTCTGATACATGGCAGCCGGATTTCGCAGATTCTATCCCGTAAAATTAAAAGTGCGGGTACCGTGGAGGAAGTGCTGGACGATATCTATGCCATCATCGACGGGCTGACAGAGAAAGAAGTGGCCGCTATTGGTATAGGCGTACCCAGCGTCGTGGATGTTGAGCAGGGCATTGTATATGATGTTCAATATATTCCCAGCTGGAAAGAAGTGCATTTGAAATCTATTCTGGAAGAACGATACCGGGTTCCTGTTTTCGTAAACAATGATGCCAATTGTTTTGTGCTGGGAGAATATTATTTCGGCAAGGGAGCCGGCATGGAGAATCTGGTCGGGCTGGCCATCGGTACGGGACTCGGTGCGGGCATTATCATCAATCACCGCTTATATGCGGGCCCTAATTGTGGCGCGGGCGAATTCGGCATGGTGGATTACCTGGATCATTGTTTTGAATACTATTGCAGCGGGCAGTATTTCCAGAATGTTTATCAGGTAGACGGGCAGGTAGTTTTTGATAAAGCCAGGGCCGGCGATCTCCAGGCACAGCAATGGTATGCAGAAATGGGAAAGCATTTAGGTAATGCGATTAAGATGATCATGTATACCTACGATACCCCGCTGATCATATTCGGCGGATCCGTACGTCATGCTTATCCTTATTTCAGTGCTGCGATGTGGGAACGTATTAACGGTTTCGCCTACACGAAATCGCTGGCAAAATTCCGGATTGTATTGTCCGAATTGGAAAACAGCGGCATACTGGGCGCTGCCGGATTATATTATAATTCAAGGGCACAAAATAATGTCTGACGCCAATCCCTGGCTTGAGATTCCATTGGAAGATTATGAACGCCATATGTCCCATCATCTGGTTGGGCAGTCCATTCTTCTGAATTCACTGACAAAAAAATACCTGGATGAGATTAAGCCGGAGACCGCACTGTTCTTAGGGATTGCCGGTGGAAATGGATTGGAACATATTGATACGAATAGAACGCGGTATGTGTATGGAATAGATATCAACCAGGATTATCTGGATACCGCCTTTAAACGATACAACCATCGAATCGCTTCGCTGCAATTGTTGAATCTTGATATAACTAAAAACCCGAAAACTATTTGCAGGGCTGATTTTATCTGGGCGGCTCTGGTGCTGGAATATACCGGTATTGATGAGGCCTTCGCTTTTTGCGCAAACAATATTCGCAGAGAGGGGCACCTGATTATTTCGATTCAGTCAAATAACAATAAACCTTCGGTAAGTTCTACGGGTATAGAAAGTGTAAAAAGGGCAGGGGAAATATTTTCTATTGTTGATCCGGAAGATCTGTTGAGAAAGGCAGATGAAGGCGGTTACAAATTCATCGGTAGTGAAGAAAACACACTTCCCAACGGGAAATCAATAATAAGTTTTCATGTCCTGAGCAAATAGTCTGTTTACGCCGCTGATGAAAATTCGGGTAAAAAAAAGCCAGGGAACTAGACAGAACCCTGGGAGCGTGACATATTTGAAGTCACATGAGAAATTGTTTTGAGACCCGGCTATCCAACAGCATCAGGGAAACACCCACATAAACGTACCTGAGTTGCTGCTCACAACCACGGAAGTATTCTTGTGCAGAAAATAACTTCCTGAAATTTTCAGTGGGAGGGCAACATTATGTACGCCCGGAAACTTCAGGGTGACCGGAATGCTGCCTACGCGATGGCCGGGAAGAATATTAATCGTATCTGAAATCGTAAACAGGCTGTCGGAAATCGTAGCTAAATCGGTGCCGTTGGCTGAATTATATGCGGATACCTGCGAATTGTCGATGCTGATAATCGTCTGCAGGGTGTCTGACTCCACCTGCGGCGAAGCCAGCACCAGGGCGATAGCAGTATCGACGACTCCGGTTGTGTCCCCGGCATACATAAACGGACCGCTTACCCCCTGTGCCGGGCTCTGACCAAATTCGATCACCGGCGCGGTGTTGCTGACATCCATGTAATAATTATCCTTCAGGCAGGAGGCTGCGAGGATGCTGAACAAAAAAACGATCGGGATTACTTTTTTGAGCTTCATATAGAAAATATTATGGCTGCCAGAATAGCTTTTGATAAATGGCTGATGGCGGCTGAACAGCGCTGCCGAGGCTGGCCTGCAGATTCACCGCATTCTGCGTGTATTCACTTTGCGGATACAACAGGCGCACCGGCATCGGTGTACCCGGGGGCACCGAAGAAGAAATAAAATTGAAGACGGGGAACCCGGTTTTCCGGTAGTCTGAATAGGCTTCGAGCGGATCCAATTCACATTGTGCCACCCATTCCTGATACATAATGGTTTGCAGTTTATTGGACGACGCAGTGAAGTTGACCAGTGTGTTCGATGAGGTACTGATGAACTGGTCGGCAGCCGGCAGTGCATTCGGCACATTCAGAAACCGGAAGGATTCCTCCACCGCCTGTTTGTAAAGAGTTCCGGCGTCTCCGCTGATCATCCCGCGCTGAGCGGCTTCTGCCTGCATGAAAAGAGACTGGCTGGCGATCAGAATCCATGCGGGCATGGAAGCAGACTGCAACACACCCGGGCCTATCGGACTCGTGTTGTTGACACTGTTATTACTGGATCCCAGCACATTTCCACCATAACCTCCGCTCGCATTTTGTCCGTAAAATGCTTTTAACCTCGGGTCGGCTGTTGAATCCAAAAAATTAAGCAGCGTTACATTGGCTACGAAAAAATTATAGTTCTGATAATAGGTTCCGGTTGCCGGAGGGCCGGGATCGCCGCCGGGCTGGAAACCATATACTGCCCAGAATGGACTTTGTGCCTGTGTAGCATCCTTGAAACCCGGATTCACGGTAGCGTCCTGTCCTGGTCCCAGAAATCCGCCGTTAGAAATGGCTGCATTTAATTCCCCTGTTACGTAAGGATCATTCGGGCCATATACATTGGGCACCTGTCGCAGGAGTATCCGCAGTTTGATTGTATTGGCAAATTTTATCCAAAGCGTTTTATCACCTTTGAACATCACATCCGAAGCATCATCGGCTGTTGCCTGTGAAGCCTGGATGGATATAATGGCGGAATCGATCTGAACGATCAGATCCTTATAAATGACCGTGGCTGAATCGTATTTAGGAGTTGTGATATCGGCCTGTGCTGCCTGGGTATAGGGAATATTGCCAAACTGATCTACCAGCTCCTGAAAGGTCATGGCCCGCATAACTTTAGATGCACCTGGTAAAATGGAGTTTGCCGTACTGTGGGCAATCACAAAATTGTAATCATAAATATTGTGGTAGAGCGACTGCCAGATGCCGTTGGAAAAACTGGTTGGCAACTGGAAGTTCTCGATCTGTGCCTGGACACCGGACGCTGCCCAGTCGGTGTTTCTTGCCCAGTAGCCCATCCAGTTTTGTACATAGTCATAATTATCATTGGCGTTGGAAATGTTTCCGCCGGATTTATTTTCAGCTGTTGCTACCAGCGCCTGGGCAAATACATCTTTTCCCGAGAGGGAATTTATACCTACTCCATTAGGATCCTGGGAATTTGTATTTAACTGTTTGGTACAGGAAAAGCTCAGCACGTACCAGGCGAGGATAACTGCCATTCGCTTCATGGGGTTTCTCGTTTTCATACAATTTCTTTTTGGATCATAATATGTTTACTGCGATCGATGCACTGATAATGCGGGTGGGGGGAGTCTGGTACTCGGTAGTGTATCCAACCGCATTGCCATTGGCGTTGGTACTGAATTCCGGATCCGACCAGATATTGGTTTTCGGTCGCCACATGAAAAGGTTTCTGCCAATCACCGATAGTGTCAGACCGCGGATTACTTTCTGCGTACCCAACATGGACTTCGGAAATTCATAGCTCAACACCAGTTCACGCAGTTTCCAGAAATCGGCGCTGGTAACATAGGGCATACCGACCTGGTTGTAAAAATTCGCCCACCAGAAAATGGGCACCGGCAGGCCGCCAAATCCGGACGTGATCGGCACATTCGTATTCGGCATAAATGTTTTTGGTCCGGTCTGGATAACCGAATTGGGAATTACAAATGCCTGCCGGTTGGTGGCATCACCGGTACTGATGCCCGCAAAATCCATAGCGCTGCCCACTTCATTAAATATTTTTGCTCCGCCGCGATAGTCAAACACGGCCCGCAGGGTAAATCCCTTATAGGAGAAGCTGGGCGACAGTCCCAGGAAATATTTGTAATTGGTATTTCCCGCGTCTACCGGATTGGGATTGATGGAAGGCAGACCGGTTGCACCATCCACGATTATATGACCATTCGGATCGCGGTTGAAATCGGTGACCAGCAGTTCGGGATAATTCTTTCCGGCGATGGCATAAATTCCTCCAACAATCGTGGTTCCAAAATTGATTTGATCGAGCAATTGTTTTCCACCCTGTACATTCACTACCCTGGAATTCACATAACTGAAATTTCCGGACATATCGAATTTGAACTGACCGATTTTGATCAACGGTGTGAGTGCCAGATCCACTTCAACACCATTATTTCTGATCTCGCCTGCATTTGTCAGAAATGTGCCGATGCCGGCTGCATTGGAAGTCTGCAGGGGAATGGTTTGATTATTTGAAATCTGATCGTAATAGTTTGCCTCCAGATTTACCCGGTTCCTGAATAATCCAAGCTGGAATCCGGTTTCGAATGACTGCGTATGTTCGGGCTTCAGACCATTCTGTACGGCTGTATAGCTTTGAGAAAATCCATTGGTGCTTCCAAAGGGAAATCCGGTGCCTACGAGCGCCGTCGGATAAATCGTGTATGCACCAAAAGTCGGCAACGCCAGGGTATGACCGCCGAACTGGGTTCCACCGGCAATATTACCCATCACGCCCAGGAACTGATAATTGTCGAGACTTACATTTCCTGTACCGGCATAACCCACGCGGACCTTCAAAAAAGAAATGGAAGCGCTGTTTTTGATGGGCGTGAGTTTGTCGCTCAGCACGGTTGACAAATCAACAGCCGGATAACTGAAGCTTCTGTTTTGTGGATCGAGGATGGAAGTCCAGTCGTTACGAAAAGAAGCATGCAGGAATAACCATCCGTCATACCCGGCGGTAAAATCGGCATATACCGATTCATCATATCGTTTATAACTGTATGTGGCGGTCGCATTGCCGAGTGAATCTGTTTTTTTTGTATAGCTGTTAGGCACTACATTCTGACCGATAACCGGACCAGAATTTACCTGATTTGAAAACCAGTAGCCATAACTCTGACGCTGCCGGTAGTTGCCGCCGATGATCAGGGTGAATTTGAATTCTTTCACTTCCTTGGTCATAGTGGCGAATAAATCGCCATTCAGATCATCATAATGGTCTTTAACATGTTCCATCTGATAACCTACGTTGCCCGGATACGTGCCGAGTGTACCAAATCCCCAGGGTCCGCCGTTGTCTCTGAGGAAAGACGGAAAGCTGATGCTGTCGATATAAGAGGGCGCGTCGGATGAGGAGCGGCTATACCCACCCCGGGCAGTCAGCGCCAGCCAGTCGTTAAATTTGTAATTCAGTTGCAGGTTCGTGAGCAACTGGTCGGTGCTGTTCTTGGATTTGGAATTATATACCTGCCACCAGGGATTTGGGAAATATGAATTTATAAAACCCTGGTTATTCTGAAAGAGGCTGACATTTTTTACCGTCTGCAAATCAGTACTCGGCAACTGATTGATCACATCCCAGTAAACTGGTCTGTTTTGATCGTAGGCATTGCCTACAGTATTTGTGGTTACGTTGTTGTAACTGATTCCGCCGCTTGCGGTAAACTTACCAGCCGTATAGTTGGCATTAATTCTACCACCATTCCGCACATAAGTCTCTGTTGGCACAACGCCGTCCCGACTGGTATGTTCACCGGAGAAATAGAATCCACCCCATTTAGTAGCCATGGCACCGGACAATTTATTCTGATCGCCCACACCGGTTTGAAAGAAATCCTTTCTGCCGTTGGGAACATTCCGGTAAGGAACAAAAAGCCATTTCTCATTTTCCGTTACACCTATCGGAATTGAATCCTGCCTGAAGTCAAGACTGCTATATGCATTTCCATAGCTCTCATTTTCGAAGGGTACCGTATTGACCAGTCCGGAAAACGGATTAATGAATTCGATGTTGCCACCTGTGGAGGGGTCTGCATACGTGCCCGGTGGTTCACCACCCCATCCGCTGTATTCATTCTGCAAAGAAGGGAAATAGGAAATGGATTCGAAGCTTACGACATTCTCATAGGTGAGTGCAAATTTTCCGCGGCCTTTTTTTGTCGTGATGTTCATCACGCCGTTGGAGGCTGACATGCCATAGAGTGCGGCGGAATTTGAACCTTTAAGTATCGTGATATCCTCGATGTCTGTCGGATTCAGATTGTTGAGATACGTTTGATCCACCGGTACCCCGTCTACAATGACCAGGGCCGTGTTGTTGCCTTCGATAGAACGGCTTCCGCGAAAAGTGACTTTCACCTGTGGATTAATTCCGTTATCGGCGAGGCGGATATCTACGCCTGAAACTTTTGCCGACAACCCGTTGGCCGGGTTGATAACTGCTGCCTGGTTGAGTTGCGCCGTGCGGATGGCCGTCGTTGCGTAACCCAGTTCCTTAGCCTGGCGACGGATGCCGAGTGCAGTAACTACTACTTCGGAAAGCGCCCGGGTGACTCTGTTCATAACCACGGTTATATCCTGCCGGTCACCAATATTGATTTGCTGATCGTCAAAATCTACCGCCGTTACCAGCAATGTTGCATTGGGATTTGCCGACACTTTGAAATTGCCATTCATATCGGCACTCGTTCCGGCCTGGGATCCTTTTATTCTGACAGAAGCATTTGGGATCGGCATACCTGCCTGGTCTGTAACTTTTCCGGAGATGGGCCTTGACTGGCCATTGACTTTAATACTCACCAGGATGGTGAGCGCAGTCAGAAGGTTTATTATTCTCATGGGTAGTTCGTTTTAGTTCTTACTAAATTGTCCAGATCAATTCCTGGTTATTTCCCTGTGGAAATATTTACCGGATTCGATTTACTACCGGGTATAAAAATTCGGGCACATAATGCTTATGTATCGGGCGGTCGAATTTCATTTCTCTGTATACCCTGAAAAAAATAATTGCAAAAAATAAACCACACATTAAAAAAAAGAATGATGAAAAGTGAAAACGGGTTGCGGAAAGATTAAAACACTTATATAATGTATAGTAGGAAATGAATAACGAGCGATTAACAGGAACGCAAAAACGGTCCTTTAAAACTCACCCTTTTTTGAGTTCTAAAATGTAGAGTCGCGGAAAATATTTCCACATTTTTATTTCTCAGTTTTTAATTATCCCCCGACAGGGGGGATGCCCATCCGTGCGATTCAGTTCACTCCGAACGCAGACTGGTAACCGGATTTGCAAGCGCCGCCTGGATGGCGCGATGCGCCACCGTGATCCAGGCAATCAGTATAGAGCTGCCGATCGCCAGCAGAAATATGGAAGCGCTGAGTGGGATCTGGTAAGCATAATTTTTCAACCACTCATGCATGATATAATATGCAATGGGAGCCGAGATAATAAATGCCAGAATAATCAGCAGGGTGAATTCCTTTGATAAGAGATAAATAATATTGCGGACCGATGCACCGAGCACTTTCCGGATGCCGACTTCCTTTGTACGCTGAACGGCCATGAAAGAAACCAATCCGTAGAGGCCCAGGCAACTGATGAATATGGCGATGCCCGCAAATATTTTATACAACTGTGCAAGCTGGTCCTCCTGTTTGTAAAAATTCTCAATCGTTTCATCCAGGAAATGATAATCATATACATAATCCGGGTAGGTGGTAGTCCATAATTTTTCTATGAAGGGCAGCACCGTTTTTTCAGTTCCCGGTTTTATTTTGATATTGATAGTCTGATATACACGTTTCCAGGTACTCAGTACAACCGGCGCCAGCGGCCGGCGCAGGGAATTGACATTGAAATCGCGTACAACGCCGACGATATTGGCAACCCGAGAACCATCCCAGAAATTAATTTCCTTACCTATTGCATCCTGCGGATTACGCACACCCAGTTTTTTCAGCAGTGTTTCATTAACCACGAACTCCCGCACGGTATCACTGGCGCTATATGGCCGGCCGGCAACAAACTTCAGGTCGAAAGTTTTAAAATAATCCGGATCCGCCCATTTAAGATTGGCACTGAAATCGGTTGTTTTGGCGGAATGATCATATTTAAAATCGCTGCTCCAGTTATTATCGGCGGAAGGGCTTCCGTAGCTGAAACTTACACGCTGAATGTCGGGATTCGATTTCAGGCGATCACGCACGAAATCAAGTTTGGTCAGGTTGACACTGTCATTGATCAGCGGCACATTGATGATGGCAGCTTTATCAAATCCGAGTGAGGCATTTTTAAAAAAATTCATTTGGCTCACCACGAGGATCATTCCGATAATCAGGATATGGGCAATGGCGAATTGGAGAACCACGAGTCCTCTTCTCAATGAAACACCGCCCGCCATTTCGGAGGAAATCCGGCTTTTCAATGCAGTGATGGGATTGAAACCGGATAAAATGACGGCGGGATAGCTGCCGGATAAAAGAGTGACGATGATTGCCGTGATGATAACGAATACGGCCAGGGAAGGTGATTCTATAAAATTCAAATGGATTTGTGTTTCGAGGAGTTTGTTCAGAAACGGCAATACGGCTTCGGCAATCAGAATGGCCATCCCGGATGCGGCACAGACGATGATGGCAGTCTCCATCAGGAATTGCAAGGCCAGTTGTTTGCGGTTACTTCCCAGTACTTTTCGAACGCCTACTTCTTTTGAACGGTTTACTGCCTGCGCCGTGGCCAGGTTGATGAAATTGACACAGGCAATTACAATGAGGAAGATGCCGATGAGCGACAATGCAGTGATCAGGGAATGACTGAACGTGTGTCCGCTGAAAGTTCCAAAGCGGTCATCATAATGAATTTCAGTTAAGGGTTGAAGGATGTAACTGTCTTTGGCATATTCGGCCGGTTTATGTTTGGTGGCAAAGCGTCTGAGATCGGCATTGAATTTCTGAACGGATAATCCGGGAGGTAAAACGATAAATGTGCCGGCGCCACCAAAAGTGCTCACCCAGTCGGTCAGGTTATTTTTGATGCGCGAATTGGCGAGGGCGGTATAGGGGATTACGACTTTCAGGGGAAAATCAGAATTTACCGGCACATTCTTTAAAATGCCGGTGACAGTATAAGGGGTCTTGTTATTGAGTACGATGGTTTTACCCAGGGCATCCTTCCAGTTCCCGAAATATTTTTCTGCAGTGGCCTGTGTGAGTACGGCGTTATTGGGATTCTTCAGCGAAGTTGTGGGGGTGCCGTTCAGCCATTCAAAATGGAACATACTGAAGAAAGTCGGTTCAGCATAATAGATATTGTCTTCCACGAACTTATTCGACTGTGTGTTCCCGTTATTAACGGTGATCTGTCCGCCACTGTTAAATATGGCGGCCACTTCGGGGATCTGTGGGAAGTCGATCCGGATACCCCCGGCGACAGGAAAGGAGACATTTTCTGAATAGCTAATGCCGTCCTGGTTATGAAATTCCGTACCAACCCGGTAGATGCTGTTTTTCTTGGGATGAAAATTATCAAAACTGCTTTCAAATCGTATAACCAGGAAAAGAAGCAGGCAGGAAGCAATCCCGACGGTCAGGCCCAGGGTATTGATGAACGCATAGGTTTTATTACGTTTCAGGTTTCTGAAAGCCGTTTTAAAATAATTTTTAAACATGGGAGGCTGGTTATAATCGATTCCGGCTCAATGAATATGCCAGTTTAGAACAGGTTGTATATTAGCACGTTTGAGGTTGTTTTGATCAGGGACCTGTGCGTATCCGAACACAAGGTGTACCAAAACAGTATTCCATTATCTTTAAGGCCTGAATTCATCCCTTTCCCCATGATAAACCCAATTACCGGCATGGAAGTGCATCACCACCCTGATGCAGATGGAAACTGATCCAGGAATTGAAGGAAAAATATGATCTGGCGGATGATTAAGTTGTTTGAGTGGATACAACAATTAAATCTCGAGACATTAATACGGTTAATGTTCGTAAATGAAACAACCTAAGCGATTGCTCTTATTTGTCGAAGTAGTCATAGTTGGATTCCTGCCGTATTTTTTTCTTTGGTTGGTTCGTCTTGTGGATTTTAGATTGGGGCCACTGATCTCTTCATTAATTCTTTGTCTGCTGATTCTTCTGTTTGTTTTTATCGTAATAGGTTTTCGAAAACGATTTAAGAAGATATTATCTTCGGAAAACGGGAGCGAGCCACATGTTTTATTTATATACGGAGCGATATGTGTGCTAATGTTTTATTTATGGTGGGGAAAGTATACTATTGACATATATATACACGATACCTATTATATTTTGCCCGCCTTTTTTATAATCCTAAGCGTCGCGATCTCGTTCGTGCTCGTCAGTCTAATTTATTTTGTTTTTTTGAAATTCATTCGCCGGCCATTGATCCCCGCGCTCGCCAGGTTTCATTTCTGGCTGACATTTATTGCTGTCGAACTTTTACTGTCTGAAACTAATTTTTATAATGACGAAATGGATGGGCTGGCGGGCGCCCCACGCAGGTATGTTGAATATTCCCGGGGATGGGCCGTGTTTGCAAATTTCCAATATGCAAATCTTTTTGTGCGTTTTACGGTTTTCGTAACGCTACTGGCACAGATAATATTTCTGATAAATATATTAACCTCATTTTTCAGAAGATCGAAACCAGCTAACCCCTAAACATCATATGAAATATCTCTTAACCCTGATTGCTCTGGCCATATAAGCAAAAAACAGGCAATTAAAAGGGTTATTTCACCCTTTTTTCAAATGAATATTGCTATAGCTTCGAAAAGGATTTGTAAATTATTATCATTATAATAAGAACGCTATGGAAAAATTTAATGTTTCATTTGAATTTGAAAACGGGGTAATCAAAATTCATCCATCACAATTGGACGACCCGGAATTAGCGTTTTTACTCGGGGAAATAACCGAAATAGTGGAGCCGGTCATATTGGAAGACAGTTTATCCGGCAAAATTGAATGCACGGTTTACGAAGGGCGAATGAAAGTCAACTATATCAATGTAATGCCCTTTGAATCTGTTCCGAAACTGATGGAGGTACTGCGGGACGCGAGTATCTATGACAAACGGAGTTGAAACCACTCCGGGAATACCCGGTAAACCATAAATTTGGGCCATGAAGATATCCAATTCAGGAAGATGGCAAAGGCTGTTTATTTATGCCCTGATCCTGATGGTAATGATATTCACGATTCGATTTCTTCAATCGGAGGGCTCCGTCACCAATAATATCTTTATACCTGTTGGATTCATCGCCATTTTCATCAGCTTCTATCTTTTCAGGGAATACAACCGGGTTCAGCGGGCCAAACGCGATGAACGGCGCGAGCACCTGAATGAGCGCCGGCAGGAGTTGCTGGACAATGTTGTTAAAAAGAAGAAGGAGAACAACGACAGGGATTAGATAAGAGGAATGGGGTTTCTCTTTCATACCTTTGCCGAAACGACTGCTATGCCACACGCCATTTTACTCGAAGACTGGCACGCTTACGACAACCGCAAAATAAAAGACGAAAAAGATGCTTCCAAATTCTCCTGTGCCGAACGCTGGGAAGTCGATTATCTGGCTGAAAAGCTTAAAAAATATTATCCCCTGAAATCACCGCAGGTTATCATGCAGGCCATTCAGCGTTGCTGTTCACTGGTCAAAGCACCGCATCCCAGGGAAAAGTTCGTCGAATGCGTGGTGAGTAATTTTGTGAGCGAATGACATTGCGCTATGGCTCCTGATACAGACCAAGTATATTTCCAGAGGGATCCCGGAACCAGGCGGTAATTTCAGGTGAATCCATGCCAACCTGCCGAACGATGGTTCCACCTTTTTCCTTTATTTTTTGAATGGTTTGTTCGATATCATCTACCATGATATGTACGAGCATTCCGATTTCGGTGGTGGGTTTCCGGTCCATTCGCCAGGTACCGCTAACCTGGCCCACACCATCATCAAATGCTGCGGATCCATCGCTTCGGGTCCGGACATGCCAGTCAAAAACGGTTTGATAAAAAGAACTGGATTCAGCGACATCACGGGAAGGTAATTCCAGGTAACAGATTTTACCATTACCAAAGTCGGGTTGTTTATCACTCATAACTATATTTTTTATTTAATTAAGGTCGGTTTCTTCCAGGCTAAAAATTTCTTCTACCGGCTTCTCAAACACGCGGGCAATTTTCAGGGCCAGCAGGGTAGACGGAATATATTTATTGCTTTCAATACTGTTGATCGTTTGCCGGGATACCCCTACTTTTTCAGCCAGCTCAGCCTGCGTGATATTTTTGATGGCCCGCTCCACCCGGATATTATTTTTCATTTGGATTCATCTGATTTAACGGAACGGTTAAGCCGGTACAGCACCCATTGAAATCGCAGGATAAAAAACAGGAGCGGCAGCCAGATATTAAGCAGGAGAATATGTTTTGTGTCGCTGCCCGGTATAAAAACCAGGGTGAAAAGCAGGATTGCATAGTTCAGATAAATGGCCCAGCGAAGGGAGTCGAGCCTTAGCTGAACGATTTGCTCATCTTCGATTTTTTCCCTGGAAAAAGCCACCAGGAAGAGTCCGACCAGAACCATCAGTGTGGTTCCGATAAAGAACAGGTGCGGAGGCGAAAACAATAGATTCTTCGCATCCGGCTGGTCGTGGGAGTCGTATCCGCCAGGGTAATAAGCATCCCACAACAGTTTTATGGGGATATGGACCAGAATGAGGATAATCCCCAGGAACCGGGTTTTATAGGGAAAAAGCCAATTTGTTTTGGTCATATAGTCAAGTTTACACTACCAAATGTACAGTTTACTTGACATATTCTCCAAATATTCTTTTGGGGAGGATACTTTGGAGGGACTGCTGCGTACTACTATCCTAAGGGTGGCTCATTCCCGCCCGAACGGGCATATGAATTGCCCGATAATTATAAAATGGGTTAATCACTTATCATATATTATATGAGAATAAAATCGCTTTTTACTTTTTTGACGATCGCCTGCCTGCTGGCTGGCAACCGGCTGACAGCCCAAACGCAAACTCCATATAAGCTGCCCGAAAGTTATGTTTTCGATTACCAGGTGACCCAGGTTCTTGTCGACCGGAAATCAGGCGAAGACAGTTCACTCCTGCATTCCTTTTATACGAAGAGCGGCGATTATGCGGCGGTCCTTATTAATCAGCGGGGTCACATGAAGGGCAACCTGTTCATGGTATTTACCCGGGATGGCTATACTATTATTTTTAATGAACAGAAGAAAAATATAACGATCATCAGTATTCGAAAAATACTGTCTGACCTGGCCGGATTGACGAGGTGGATCCGGATGGATAGTGTGATGGCCCATATGCGTCAGAATTCCGATGGTAAACATATTCAGTCTGTCAAAACCGGAAATACCAAACCGGTCGGAACCTATACCTCCGAAGAATACCAGTTAACGGATAGTGTTGGGCGTAAGGCTTCCGTCTGGCTTGCCAGGGTTGATTTCAATACGCCGGCAGATTATCTCCTGGGCGCCGGTGGAACAAACGCATTAAAGATGATGAGCGGACAAATGGCTGCTCATCCGCTCTTCCAGGCACTGACCCAGCCAAAGACCCTGATCACGGAAATTAATGTCCGTGATTCTGCCGGTGGTCGTAAAATGGGGATGTACACAGTAAGTATTAAGAATCAGATCCCCACTGCTTTTCCAACTACCGGTTATCATGTAGATGATTACAGCAATATGTCGCTCCCCGAAATCTTTCAGGCGGAAATGAAGAAAGAGTATCATTGATTTTCCAGCACCAATACGGACTTCGTAATCTGGTAATTTCACTTCGTAATTCTACGGTTGGAACCTGTTTCATTTTTTTTCGGTAAATTATGGTTCGGTAAACCTTATCCATGCCCCTGTAAGGCATAATTATGAAATCATGAAACCCAGCACAACAGGGCGTCCCAATTCTATCCGGCGAACCAGCTGGATATATATCAGCGGAATCGCCTTCTTACTCGCACTGGGAGCATCGGCTGTACTTATCATTTACGGTAAAAAGCTGGAAGATCTGGGGATCACAGGCAATATTTATTATATCATACTGATTCCTTTGGGATTCAGCTGCGCAGCTTTTCTCGCCGGCGCCATGAAATCCTATGCTTCTTTTAAATCCAATGAAAATTTTACCTATGGTCAGTTAAACCTGACCGGACCCGTAGTGATTTTTGCGTTGGTTGTTGGAGGTGGATTCATTCTTCCCAACCTGAATAAAAAGCCGCCTTTCGAAATCAAGGTCCGCATCATCAGCAACGACAAACCCTCCAAAGAATTTAATGATGGCCTCGTTACCCTGTACATCGGCAAGGAACCGAAGAATGTGAATATCCATGAAGGCGAAGCGACATTTTACAATATTCCACTTGAGTTCAACAATAAGATCGTTCAGATCACGCCTTCAATAGATGAATACCAGGCCGACAGCTCAGATCAGGTTTTGATTTCCAACAAGGAAGACTATATCAATATCCATGTTTCCAGAACAAAACAATCCTTATCCACACAGATACGGGGTACAATTCTGAATCAGAAGAATGCACCCGTCAAAAATGCCCTCCTGAATTTTAGCAGCGGACTCGTTACCGGTCGCACAGATGCGCTGGGTGACTTCCTGCTGACCATCCCCCTTCCCGCCGGTAGTAAAGTACCCCTGAAAATTTTAGTGGACAGCGTAATTATGTTTAATGAAGATGTTACCCTTTCGGCATCTACTCCGATCAATATTAAGCTGGCCGCCGGTACACACTAATTTATTCTGTAATGAATCGTTTTTTGAAACCTTTCCTGACGGGAGTATTCCTGCTGCATGCAATTGCCGCTATGTGCCAGGGTGATCGGAAATTTATCGGAAGACTGCTTTATCTGGACGGGGGCAAGAAGCCGGTCGTTAATATGTCGGTCAGGTTGGTAAATGAAGGCAGCGGCACCACCGGCACGGATGGAAAGTTTGAGATTGCGATCAACGGCAATTCCGGCGCGGTAACACTGGAACTGGTGAACAGCGACCGGTCTATCATATATCCGGCAGGCGGCGTGGCCAAAGTTCCGAAGGATCCAAATGAACTGATTGAATTTTATATCGGTGATTCGCCAAAAGATATCTTAACAAAGGCGCTGGCGAAATCGAATAATGATTTAAAGAATAGTCTTTCGCAGCTTGGAATAAAACAGGACGGGATTGAAGAATCATTAGCCGCTTTCCGCGATGAGATACAGAAGATGAGTGCGATAAAAATTGCCGACCTGCAAAATCAGATGGATCTGGCCAGCAAACGGGATACGTTTTATCCGGTATTATCTTCTGCCATCAATAACTATATCAACGAAGCCAAGGATGTAAAAGATGCATTCAAGTTCACTGCCCGAAATGCATTTGAGGATCCGCAGGCTTTGCAGATGCTGACCAATTCGATCAATAGTTATAACCAGGCCTATGAAGATCTGAACCGGAAGCATAGCGGCTATGAGCGAACGGTAAATGACCTGTGGCAGAGCGAATCGAAAACGCTCGAAGTAACGGAGCTGTTTAATTATGCCTTGGGTGAGATACACAGTGCCAACATCTTTACCCTGAATTTGAAAGTCAGGGATATCAATGATTATTTCAGAGGAGATGTAAAAGGTTCGAAGAAGGCATTCAAAGATAATATCATCAGGGAAATCGAGACGGCCACCCTGCAACTGGAGCGAAGGCTGGATGAACTGGATAACCAGGCCCATATTGTACTGAACAAACTGGCGACTTAACCATTCAAAACGATTTTATGAAAAAAGATTCAACTAAATACCCGCTGTTAATTGTGCTGATCTGCTGGATGTTTACCATTCCACAATGCAGTAAGAAATCCGATGGCCCGCCACCGTCCCCACCCACACCACCGGCGTTAACATCTGTTGAACCGACTATCGACATCATAGGGGATCCGGTTACCCTGCATGGAACGAATCTTACGGATGCCGACGGAATCAGTTTCAATTCCGTCGCAGGAAAAGTAATTTCAGCCACCAGCACCCAGATAACAACCGTAGTGCCGCCAGGCGCCACCATCGGCGCAAACCAGATTACAGTTCATACTTCGGCCGGCGAATCAAATCAAATTGCTTTCACGGTTGCACCGATTCCCGCGAATATAGATTCCCTGCCCCCTTTTATTATGAAGACCATACCAACATCTAATTTTACGGATTACCCGGTTTTAATATTTGGCAATAATCTCTCCGGCGTAATTAGTCTTACGTTTAGTGCCGCAACGGTAAGCAAGAACGCAGTGATATATACCAACAATCATACTTGTGTAACGGCCACTGTTCCCAAAGATCTTCCCACAGGTAACGTTACCATTACCCTGGTTACCGTAAAAGGAACGTACACGAAGGATTTTCAGATTCTCGGGGCTGCACCCAGTGGTGTGACACCGGTGAATTTCTCGATCATCACGATCCCGCCTCCGGATTTTGTTCCCTCTATTTCAAATGAATGGACTTGTGGAACTTTTCAGGCGGATAGTAATAACGATAGTACTTTTTTTGATATTAAGTTGCAAGACCCATCCGGAAATAGTTACGTTACGGGAGTATTTAAATATCATTTCAATAAGACAAAATCGTACAATGATCTGAATTATGTTGAATTTACAAATAGCAATACGGGCGAAACCAAAGCGGGCCTGTTCTCATCAAAATTCAACAATCCCTGTACACTGAGGATGGTATTGATATCGTCAAAAACGGGACTGGTAGATACTTGTACATTTGACAATTCGGACAATGTTGGCGGGGCATGCGAAAACTGATCTAACGGCTTGCGTAGCGAATACTTAAATTATAATTATTAAACCCCTGGTAATTCTTACCCTTGATATCATTTGTATAATATCCGTTCACCAGGAATTTTTTTGAGATCTGGTACTGCACGCCGCCGCCGATCTGAAATGTGTAGCGGCTGTAACTCCAGTTTTTATCCTGCGTGAATATGGGCACATAATTGAATAAGGCAAATAGGATGGTTTTTTTGGGAATCAGGAAACTTAGATAAGCGGCCAGGGGTGTTATCAGTATCGAAGGGTTGATGGATTTTTGTCCCCCGTACTGCAGGCTCAGCTGGGTGAACAGGAACATTCGCTTGCTCAGGGGTTGATTATACAATGCCTGCGCGAGGAAATAAATCCGGTTTGGTCCCAGCACCTGTTCTTTTTCATAAGGGATACCTGTCGGGAAACTGATACTGCTCTGTATGGTGAAGCGATAGTCGCCTTTGAATGGCCGCCACCGGATACGCGGACCGAAGGAAGTAACTGCCCGGGCGTACTGGCTTCTTCCTGTAACCTGTGTGTCAAATACTTTTAAGGGGGAGCTGCCCTCGTCTTCGTCTATGCGGCCGGCAATCGCATTCACGTCGAGCCCGACATTGAACCGGGAATTTTTTGAAACACCATAGGTGAATTGGAGGGTGGAATAAAAATAGCTGACACGCAGGCCCAGGTCGGTGAGCTCGCCCTGATTGTTGCGGATCTTATCAGCTGTGATCAGGGAATTGTAAAAAATGATTTCCAGCTGTTGATAGTGCAGTACTACAGAGGAAACAGCCGGAATCAGGGGGTGTAGCAGCGAAAGCGAATCTCTTATATGCCGGTATTTTTCTTCGATCTGTTTGTAATGATCATCCGTCGTACTGTCCTGTGCTGATCCGCTGAAACCGAGCAGAAGAAGAAAGAGCAGGATTGAAATATATGATCTCATGATATAATTCATTTAGAATATGAATCGTCATGACCAGCGGGAGGGGAAACTAAAGTTACGGTAAAAACGATTAAATTTAATGTCGCCTTCTTTTGGAGAAAGCTGTTTACGCGTTTTAAAAGGATCGGGATGATCACAAAAAATAGCCACGGGGCAAGAAGAAATCTCACGGGGAAAAGAAGTCTCTATCATTATTTTGGTGTCAACACCCGAAGCGGTCATGCCAACCTCCGCTATTCCTACCAGGAGGCAGCGGGGAAAGAGCCGCCGCGCAGATCGGCGACGGTGCTGCATCGTCTTCAGGATTTTCTGAACAATAATATTTTAGCCTGGTTCATTCATAACTGGCGCGTGCGCAAACATTATGAATATCCGGTTGGAGTCGGGGATGAAGTCATTTATACGATTTCCGAAGAAGCAGGTACAGATATTACAATGGGTGTCGCGGCTGACTGGGCTTCGTTCACCCCTCAGTCGGCCTATGTAGGCATGAGGATGAACGAAAAGAATTTTCAGTATACGATTCATCTGGGCGACACGTATTATTCGGGACAGGATAAGGAACTGGCAGATAATTTCGGAGCGGGTATCAACGATTTCGGTTATTGGCCAAGAGGTAGTAAAGGATGTTTTGCGCTGGCAGGAAATCACGAAATGTTTTCATCGGGACAGGCCTGGCTGGATATGGTGAGAGCGCCCTACCGGGGATTTGGTATGCGCATTCCGGGCACCGGTTCATTTACCGGTCAGCCTGCCCCGTTCTTTTGTTTTTTAACGGAATCCTGGTGTGTGCTTGGACTCGATACGGGTTATCAGTCATTGACAAGAGCATTTCTCCGGTTCAATCCGGACAATGCGTCGCTTAATTTTCCCGATGAAATGATGAACTGGCTGATCAGATTTGTAAAACCTAAAATCCAGAACCGGGGAATTGTTGTACTTACGCATCACCAGTATATCTCGGCTTTTAAAAATGAAACGGAGTATGTGAATCCGGCTAAACAACTTACGCAGCTGACGGACAAAGAGATTCTCTGGATCTGGGGTCATGAACACCGGTTTTCGATGTACGGAAAATATTGCAAGGGAGATGGATATATTGCTGCCTATGGACGCTGCATTGGAAACGGAGGCATGCCGGATGAACATACGGAGGGAAGGAAAGTAGATCCGGACAAAATAAAATCGAGGAACCTGGTACTCTATGATTATTGTGTCGCTGACAAAATTGTATTTAACGATGGGGAAGATGGTGAACCGGTAAGGAGTGAGGATTTTGGTTCCAACGGATATGCCGCCTTAACCATACGCGGGGAAAATCTGGCAATCGAATATTATTCCTGCTATGGAAATGGGCAGGACCATTCGCTGGACAAAGATGATATTGTATTGAAAGAACGCTGGCGCTACGATCCGGATGCGGCGAAAATTGTGTTTATGCATGCTGAAGATCTGGCCATGCAGACGACTCATAAAATGTCGTACCCGACAGGTGTAAATGATCCCGGTGGAATCGGAAATTCGAATACGGCATGATAAGAATTCCATGTGATTGGATGCTTCCGAAAATATTCTTAAACCGGCCTCTGGCAAGGTTAATATGACCAGTTATACAACGCGAAGGTGATGGGGGACGATTTTAATTATATTTACCGGCCACCTTTAAGCACTATCCCTTCCTTTTGCGTAGCATGAGATAAATAGATACGTACTTTCTTTAGAATAAACTCTTAAAACATGAACTCCCTGCTATCGCTGGCTGCTGTGCTATTCATCCTGAGCATGATAATCGAGCGGATAGTCAATTTTTTCAAGCTGCCATATTCCGGCTCCAGCATATTTGGTATCAAAATCGGGAATCTCAAAAACAGAAAACCAGATGCCGGTGAAGAGGACGCGCGTACCAAAAGAATAATAGGTGCAAGTATTTTCTTCGGAACACTCGTGGCTATTAGTATACGGGCTGATTTGATTGCCATCATGAGCCACATAGAGAAACCAGCCGATGGAATTGGCTGGGATAGCCTGACCGGTAATTGGTATCTGACATTGGTTCCCGGCTGTTTTTTGACGGGATGCTTTCTGAGCGCAGGCTCTAAATTCTGGCATGACCTGTTCGGTCTCATCAGGCAGATGAAAGAATATAAAAGAACACTGACGGATGCACAGAAGATCAGCAATAGTCAGGCTGTCGCCAACGGGTTAAATCAGCAACCATCACCATCGAAAACAAACCTCCTTCATTTTCAGCCGGCGGGTATTGACATGGCGCATCTCGCCATTCAGAATAATCATGGCAACCTGTTAATGCAATATCCGAACATCAACAAACTGATGCCAGCATATCACGTCACGGATGAAGATCGCCAGCCCTGTGTGGATATTTGCCTTTCCGACGACTGCCATACTCATATGCCTTTGTTTCTGAATTATCAAAATCCGGACGGAACGGCTGGCAGCATCAAGACGCGAATTATCAGGGACTTTCAGCATGTGCAGCCCCAGGCCGGAAGGGGTGAGATGATTATCAATACGAATTCCCCGGCTGCTTTTGGAACCATTGCATGCATTCTGAAAGGCAAAATAACAAATGAACTCTACGCACTGACATGTAATCATGTATTAACGGCGGGAAGATTCGCCAGTCCCGGAAATCTGGGTGAAGAAGCCGACGAGCTGCTGGTGAATTCAAATGTATTAATCGGCAAATGGGTTGCGGGTAAAATGGACAACCGGGTGGATGTCGCGTTAGTTAGTCTTGACGATCCCGGTTCAGCCGAACCCAATGATCTTTCATCATCCGCTGTATACCACCTGGAAGAAAAGGATCAGGGTGTTGTACGGATTGAACTGATCGGAGCCGTATCCGGTTTGCAGCGTGCCTTCGTGATTCACATTAATCAACTCATGCATGTGGATTATGAAGACAAAACCGTTGAGCTGGCCGGATTGTTTACATTGTCTGCAGGAACAAATCCGCATAATTTTTCGCCGGTAACACAAAAAGGCGACTCCGGTGCACTTATATGCCACTCAGTCACCAGGCAACCGATTGGAATTGTGCTTGGCGGAAACAGGCAGTTCACATTTGGTATTCCGATGAGTAGCGTGCTTGGTGCTTTTCCTGAATTAGCGTTAACGATATTGAATAACTAAACTTACCAACATGAAAAAGGGCAGGTTCATCAGCGTCTGTATGTTGATTACCGTTGTAAATCTGTTTCCCGGCCAGGGCGTTTTTGCCCAGGGTGATCCCAAGGGCTTTCCGCTGTACGATGTACAGATCATTAAAAGTAAAATAGATTCGTTGAAGACCACCAGGAGTGCGGATACTGCCCAAGATATTGCAGCAAGAATTACGGCTGCTTTTAATCTCTATTTGCCTGCGGGTGAAACGGCAAAGAGCTATGCTGATTTAAAAGCCAGACTCGCGGACAATAAATATTTGGATAATGTTTTACCGGATTTGCCGAAAGCGATCGCATTTGCAGAGAAAACCGTAAAGTATAACCCGGCATCGGTGAACGGAAGTCCCGAGGCAGGAATGTTCAGCGCGAATGCCATAGGAGATATGCTGGCAACTTTTATTGCCGACCGGTTTAAACAGGAAATAGAAATTGCTTATCTGAAGAAATTGAAGGACTGGCTGAATGCCGATCCAACACTGGCAGCCCTCCTGCCAAATACGCTAATTATATTGAACCAGAACAACCCCTATGAGTATACCATTTTTTTTGAGGCGCTCAAGGAGGCCATGTCGAAAGATATAAGCAACCTGCCTGCCAACTTCGGAAATTTCATGGCTACTGATCCTTATAAGCTCAGTGAAAAAAATTTGTATTATTTTCCGGAGGTTGCTTTATATCAAAATACCATTAAAATAATTTATGGTTCCACACCAGCCCTGGTACTGAACAATCTGGACCAGGATCCGCTGATCAAAGATCGCGCGGATGCATTTTCGGCTGTGATGAAAATGGCATCCATGTTCTCCCGTGCACTGACAAATCCGGATCAGGAAGAGGGGAAATGGATCTCCGCCGGAAATATTGAAAGCAGTTTAAGTGATCCCTTCAGCGCCAGACTATTTGTTGGATTGTTTCTGTTAAAGAACAAAGAGGAATTGCAAACGATAAAATTGAATGACCGGATTTTGTATTCCGTAATCAATGACGGTCAGGCCAAAATAAACCAGGTAATCGACTGGATCAATCTGTTGGCAAACAGTTATGAAGATCTTGCGAAATACACCACCGCCATACAATCGCTTAAAAAAGGATTTAAGGAGCCGTCCGGGAAATTGATTTTAGATTATAGCAGTGCCATCGTCAATAGCATTTCGGCACTGACTAAATTCCCTCTTGTGGATTGGAATACCATCATCAAGGGGAATGAATGGCATAATGCGTTTCTCATGACTTCATCATTCGTTCGGATCTCCAGCGATATTGCGGATTCGAATTATGGACTGGCTTTAGCCGAAATCGTTAATATCCTTACGATCATGGGTGTTCCCTCTAAAACGATTACGGTGGTTAAGAATTATGGAAATTTCGCCGTGTCGATTGCCGTGGCCAAAACCAGCGCCGAGCGGGAGGAGGCATTGAATGCCGCTGCACTACCGGTGGGAAGTTACCGGATTAAAAGGAACTCCTATATCAATATCTCTTTTAATGCATATGCCGGTTTTTTCGGAGGTGTGCAGCAGTACAGTGGTACAGTACCGCCCGGAGTAAAGAAGACGAACGGCACAATCGGATTTACGGCACCCGTTGGACTGGCCTATAGCTGGGGATCCTGGTATCACTCGGGAAAAAAACAGGATTCATTAAAAGGAGCTTCCAATACCATTTTTTTGAGCATCATCGACGTTGGAGCTATAACGGCTTTCCGGCTGACACACGATTCCACTGCCACTCTACCTGAGTTTACCTGGACGAATATCCTGGCCCCCGGAATATTTTATGTTTATGGATTTAAAAATTCGCCGGTTTCGCTGGGAGGCGGTATCCAATACGGTCCTCAGTTAAGAAGTGTCGAGAATAATGTGGCAACCACGTTGCCCAGTGCTTTTACAATCCGGTTGTTTTGTGTTATCGATATTCCAATTTTCAATTTTTACACCCGGACAGATTTAAAATCGAATCCTTAACGACAAGATATTTTTTTGGATTAGAAAAATTCGATACCTTTTCATTCTACGAATGAGATAAACGTCGCTGACGGTCCTGACCTTATCGATTCTTTCACCCCTTTGCCAGTCCATGATTTATTGAGTACACCCTTTGGTAAGAGTGCAGGCTATGCCTTGTGCTTTTGCCGGGAGAGGTGCGGCTATTTTATTTAATAAATTAAATCCAGCAATCATGTCAACATGCACATCAACCTGCTTTATGATTCCCAATTACGTAAAGGAGGTGCTCATCAAACAGGGTTTGATGAATAAGGAGGTGGTAAAAAAAGCGCTGGCCATAGATGCGACTCTTCGCAAGGCCCGCAAACAAAAACTGAGTGAGCTCTGGTCGAGCGACCTGGTGGGGAAGCCGGCATTGAAAGTGGCTAAGAAGAAGGCCAACCGCACGGTATACAACTGCCAGAACTCCGAAGACCTGGAAAAGGAGAACCTGATGCGTACCGAGAAGGTGAAGAAGCTTTCCAAGGATCCGGATGCGAATATGGCCTTTGACTACGGAGGTGTGGTCAGGGACTATTATGCGAAATTCCTGAACCGCAATTCCCTGGACAATAAGGGACTGAACCTGGACTTCTACATCCATTATTCGAAGGGATATAACAATGCGTTCTGGGACGGCACGGAAATGGTGTTCGGCGACGGGGACGGTCATATCTTCCGTCACCTGGTGCGGGGCCTGGACGTGATCGGCCATGAGCTGACGCACGGGGTGGTGCAGTATACGGCGGGGCTGAACAGTTCGGAGTTTCCGGGCACGATCAATGAACATATCGCCGATGTATTCGGAACGGTGATCAAACAGAATTATAAGAAACAGACGGCAAAGAATGCAGACTGGCTGATCGGCGACGAGATCGTGGCGCCGTCGTTTCCGGGCAAGGCCTTGCGGTCGCTGAAGGCGCCGGGGACGGCTTTCAAGGGAGACCCGCAGCCGGCGGACATGAAACATTATAAACCCTGGAACCAGGATCCGCATTTAAATAACGGGATCCCGAACCGGGCCTTCTACCTGGTGGCGGCGGGCGTGGGTGGAAACAAAGGACTGGACACGAGGCTGGCGGGCTTACTTTGGTATACGGCGCTGCTGAGTTTGAAACCGACCGCGAATTTCAAGGATCTTTACAACACGGTGCAGAAAGCCGGGGCGAGCCTGACGGCGCTCAAGAAGATCCCGGACTCAACAAAGCTGATCACCGCCGCCTTTAAAACAGTCGGGATTATTTAGTATGAAATTTACATTCAAATATGATATTGGAATTATGGGCCCATCGGGACTTAAATACCAATATGACGGAGATTCAGCAGAACTTCCCAGTCCGCATAATAAGACGATGGAATCACTTATTGATTATAAACCGGCGCAGACCGTTAAATCCAATCCGGCTGCGAAGGACTTAACTCAATATGAGATTGATCTGAAGGATGGGAAAAGAAAAGTTGCTCTGGTATTTAAAGAAGATACGATTCCGGCAAACATTAAATCGCTGATCGTATACCTGAGATCGAAGGCCACACTGGTTACAAAATAAAAGCCGGCGTTACCGGTCGTTAAAGAAAATAATATGGAATCAATCGGAGCAAAGCTGTATTCGCATGATAAATATACATCGGATGAACCGGCGCATTTGATTTTTGAATTGACCAATCATACAAAAAAACCGGTTCACATTCTGAAATGGAATACTCCCCTCGAAGGGCTGAAGAGTGATTGCCTTCAGGTAACCAAAAATGGCAAGACTGTTCCTTACGATGGCAAGCTGGTAAAAAGATCGCCACCCAAACCGCGGGATTTTATAAACCTCGAGCCCGGTAAATCTATAACGGCGAAAACGGATGTGAGCGAAGCGTATGATTTATCGGGAACCGGTACTGTAAAAGTGAACTATAAGCCGGATAAGCTGGTATATTACCGGCAGCCGCCAACAACAGAATCTCTGCTATCGGGACCCATTCAAAAGACCGACAAAAGGCCGTTAAAAATTGTAACGAAGCAGGCGGTATTTACTATGACCAGGGGAACCGCAAAAAAATTAACCCAGGCGGAAATGATCCGGCAACAGGAAACAAAAAAATCGTCAGGACTCAAAAAAAAAATTAAAAATGTCCGGGGGTTGAGCGGCACCCCTTCACTCAAACCCTGCCTTACAAAAGGAGGCTCTTCCAGGCGCAAGAAAATTGTAGTGGAAGGTCATCAGAACGGCTATGGGCTCGCGGTTGATGTAACGAACAATATTAACAAGGATGCGAAATATAAAACCTGGTTTGGAGCTTATACCAAAGCGCGTTTCAACCGGGTAAAGAAAAATTATAAGAACATACGGGCTGATTTCGAAAACGCGCAGTTCACCTATGATCTCAGCGGAAAGGGCTGTGACCCGGGAGATTATGCTTATACTTATCCGGGAACAAAAACGATCTCTCTGTGCAATTCCTTTTGGCTGGCTCCGAAAACCGGGGCAGATTCCCAGGCAGGAACCATGGTACATGAGCACAGTCATTGTTCTGCCGGCACCGACGACAATGCATATGGCGATAAGGACTGCAAGGCACTTGCGAAAAACGATCCGGAGAAGGCAGTACGGAATGCAGATACGCACGAATATTTTGCAGGCGGCTGATGCTTCGGATCATCGCAACAACGAAATCCCATATACAATCCAGACTCCGAGCCAGATGAGTACGGCGAGCCACTTAATTGCAGAAAAGATCCGTTGCCAGTTTGCTTTTCCTCTGGAAATATTATTCAGGATCATGGCCGTAAAAATGTTTTCCAAAATATCCATAATCCAGGCGATCAGCGGCAGGCGAAGCGTACACTTCCAGACTACTGCCCATACAGCGGTTTGGAAATGACAATGTGTTATAAGACGTACGAGCAGATACATGGCTCCATAGGCAAAAAACATAAACAGAAAATCAAGGCGTAGTCCCCACCGGATTGTGTCTTTCATTTTGTCGGTCATTCCGGCAATCATGGTAGCCAAACGATCATAGTTTGACCACAACTCTAAATTCCATATCACTGAAATGGGGCGTTGTTCTTCAATTATTAAATCAGGGGCCTTTTTAACCTGCAGCGTATAGAAATAAAATTTGGAGGCCATGACCATTATCCGGCCGGTGATTAAAAAGCCGGTCACCATGAGCAGGATAAACCAGGCCAGCATATGGCAGGGGCAGGCGATGTAGAAACAGATCTGGTAGGGGATATCACAATTACACATGACTGATCGGTTTTCGTTATGAAGCCTGGGTTTTCAGGTTCTGTTTCTGAATCGGATGTGCGAGCAGCGACCGGATCCGGTCTTCTTTATACACTTCCCAGTTAAATCGAACATTCCCCAGAAGTTTGTCCAGTTCGGCACATTCGAAACATTCGGACTTATCCTTATACATTGAAAAATGACCGTTGTCTGCTTTGGTAAAAGGGATGTTGTTTCCCAGGTCGCATAAATCTTTTGTCGCTGCATCATCTATTTGTGAGCCGGATAAAAAGATGGTGGCAGCCAGTGCTCCCCTAAAAAAGAGCTCGATTTTTTGCTGGTCACTCAACCCGAAATTCAGCCAGCTTATTTTCCCGGTATCCACACTTCTTACTGTTTTACGGTAGGATTCATTCTTGATCAGAAAATCACGGTCGTAGAAAAAGCGCATCGTACTCACCATCTTTGAACAGAAGGCTACCAGATCGTTGATCGGATCGCTGGTGGACTCATCATTATATTCCAGTTTAATACCCAGCGTCGGTTTGCGTGGGAGTGGAATGGTCGGATCGTTGAACACATTGATGGGGAAATTAGAAAGAATACCCCCGTCGATAAACAATGCATATTCCCCCAGGTTCTTGTATACCTTGGTATATTTATTCCATTCCCTGCGAATGGCATGCATTTCCTTCGGATTGTAATTGACGCGAAATGGTTTAAAGAAAAAGGGGACAGACATGGATGCACGCACATAATTCGCAGGCGATATTGTATCATCATCACCCCAGTACATGCGGTGCATGCCAGGAAACTCCACTTTTATTTCATTGGTTAGATCAGAGGTCACCATCACCAGTTCCCGCGTGATGGTACCCGGACCGCTGATTCCTTTCGTTCTTGCATTCAGCGTTCTTTTCTCAAAGGCCTCCACAATCCGGGGCATATCCTTATTAAGCTGCACCAGGTCGGGCATGGTTTCGATCGTAGCATCAGTAACATTGAGATTATAAATGTGATTGAGCTGATCGCAAATAAAATCGAGGCTGATGCTGTTATTCTGAATCAGGATGAGAATGGTTTCCAGATCTGCATAACTGGTGACTTTATTCGGATCGGGCAGAGTGGCAGGTGGTGTGACCAGTTGCTTCAACTGTTCTGATTCAGGGGGTTTATAATCGGCTTTAAACTGGATTTCCGTATTTAGCTTATCCTTCAGCTGCTTAAGAGTATCGACTTTGTTTTCCTTTAATATATCGCGTATCCAGTTTAGAAAATCATCACCGGGATTGATACCCAGCCTTTCCGCATGCCGGTAAAGAAACCGGAAGAGGATTCCCTTGCCCACGAAGCCAATGGAAAAAATCAAAATTACCGCCAGGAGTATCCAGGTTGCGATATTGCTCCACCTCAATAGTCCCGGATTGCAGCAGCGGAATGTGAGGTACAATGAAAGGATTGCGACCAGAATAAACAAGAGGAACGTGACAAGCAGGAAAATTCCCCACCGTTTAAATTGCCGGCCCAGGATTTTTACACCATTGGGGTTGTTGAAAATACCAAGTATGATTTTCCGCCAGAAGGGATGACCATCTACAATATCGCCCAGATTTTTTTTCGCCAGGTATTCCAGCACTTTCTCAGAGCGCGTATCATAATAAGGAGCCGGATCCAGGTTCAGGAATCTGGCTTCCTCCTTTGTATACACCGCCGAAAGAAGCATGGTGTTGACTGAACCGGCGCTGGTGCCGGCCATTTTAATAAAGGCAATATTCATTTTCTCCAGTATATATGTATATCCCGCAAGGGCAATACCATATACCCCGCCTCCTTCCTGAACAAGATCCACACACTGGCGTTCCAGCCCATCCCGGATATCGGATATATACAATTTATTATCCGCATATGTTTTATTTAACCTGTCCAGGAGTGGTGCGACAGAGTCTGTAAACTCTTTCGGTGTAAGTGGAATGTTGTCTGGCATAATCAATCGTTCATTTATAAAGGGTTAGTAATTTATGTCTGTTCACCGCCGGATTCCGGATTCGCTCCTGCATTCTTCATGGACTGAATCGTTTTCAGGATGGAAACCAGCGAGCCCGAAATCAGACCGCCATTCTGACTCACGATGCCGCCCGCCAGACTAATGACCGATCCCGTTAAAGTGATAATGTCATTGACCGACTGAATATGATCGATCGCTTCGGTGATCTGCGCCGTAGCGTTGGTTACGCTGTTGAAATAAACATCTGAGCCATCAAAAGAAAGCGTGGTTGCCAAAGAAAGGAATGTATTGGAATACGTGATCAGCCTGGTTTGATCGTCTGACAGAATGGAAAGCTCCCGGGGTGAAATATTTGTTATATTCTGATGCAGATAATTGCCAATCTGCTGCGCCAGTGTCTGATAAAAACGACCGGTATCGTAAGCGAACTGCGTTTGTTCAAGCTGGGTCATAACATATTATTTGGGATGAGCATTCAGGGACAGTTCATTCACCACTGTTTTCAATTTAAATATGAAATCCTTGTTCTTCAGGTCCTCCTGATTCTGGTAAATCAGGTCACCGGCTTTTATCAATGTTTCAAAATCCTGTTCCCTTTTTTTATAAATTTCAATTTCCCGGTCTATCTCTTTTTTCTGCAGTTCGTAGCTGATCAGAATGGGCCATTTCACTTCTCTTTTACTGGTAATGGTCAGCAGAGAATCGGCTTCCTTCGTTAAGAAGTCTTTCATGTTCACCAGAAGGGCTTCAAATATGGCACTGCGTAGTTTCAGGTAGGATATTAATGGTTGCACGGAATCGTGGTAGATCGTTATAAATAATTTCATTTTTTTAGCCTTATAACCGGATGTGAGCACATCCGACACGGCGGTGGCCAGGCCCGTCATGATCGTAGTTTCTTCACTGGTGACTACAACCCCGCCGTAAGAACCGGCTGCCAGTGCATTTCCAACCGGCATGGCATCGATGGCCGATTCCGGATCTGTAAAAACGGCCAGTCTGGCGAAATAATTAGCGGTAACCTGGCATTCGTCGCTGGTGAATGCGTCCAGCTTTTTTTGCGAGGCACAGTTACAATCCACTTCCAGCAGCTGCCCGGGATACGGGTGATATATGTAACTGGAATCCGTAGCGAATTCGAAAAAGCCGTAGGAAATATTTTTGTTATTCACCATCACCTGGTGACTGGTCAGCGCAAAACTGTTTATTTCTTTCAGATCGGCACAGCCGCTGAGTGCGGCAAAAAACAAACAGCCCGATAATATGTGGATCAGATTACGGTGCATGGAATCAGGTTTAACAGCTACTAAAGCTATTTTATTTTTCGGAATAAAATCATCCTGAATTGGCAGAAATAATACCTTTAATATCTTCCTGCCCGCCCGGATCCGATCACTTTAAACCTTTGCTATATGAATACCTATCTGGAAACCGCCATTTCCGTTATACTCATCATTCTAATTTTCAGTGTTGTTACTTATGTGGTTCAGGAGCTTATTGCGTTCAGACTGCAGTCACGCGGAACCATGCTCCGCGATTCAATCACACTGCTGTTGAGCGCGACGGATTCATCCTCTACCTGGCCGGATACATTTTTCAAACATGCGGAAATCGTTTCCCTGCGCAGGAAGACTGACCGGCTTGCTTCTTATATTCCGGCCAGTAATTTTGCGCTCGCTGTGATGGATATGGTAGCTGCCAAATCTCCGGCTGCCCGTACCAATGATCTTTTTAATGATGTACGCAGCGGACTCACTTCATTTAACAGCTCCGACGGAAATCTGTTTGTCGTGATGCGAAACCTCGCGGATACGTCTTCAAACATCAATGAACTTCAAAATAAGCTGGAACAATGGTATAATAATTATATGGACCGGGTTACCGGATGGTACCAAAGCAATACGGTGAAAACGGTGCGGGTAATCGCGATTGTAGTCACCATCGGCTTTAATCTTAATCTGATTAAAATAACCGGCGATATTCTCCATAACTCCACTTTGCGGGGAAATCTTGTGGGGATGGCACAGGGGATTGCAGAGGATCCGGAGTCTATAACCGATCTGTACACCAGGAAATTTGAGGACAGGAAGAATGAGATCCTGGCACAAAGCATAAAAACGGCAGACAGCACAGCGCGTAAAGATTCCATGATTGATGCGGCTGTCCATCACTTTACACAGGAGAAGATCGATGCTCTTCAGAGCCTGGTCGGCGATCTGAGTAAAACAAAATTACCCCTGGGCTGGCATGGCATTCCGGTATTGACACACCGGACAACGTTCGGAAATTTTGAAAAAGGACTTGTGACGCTGACGGGCTGGCTGATCACTGCGGGATGTATTTCCATGGGGGCACCATTCTGGTTCAACCTGCTGATGCAACTGGTGAATGTACGGAGAGCCGGTATTAAACCAACGGATAATTCAGGCAAGAAAAAATCCTAAGGAATATCCTGCAAACTCATTAAGGCCATACATACTGCCGGCCGGGTTTAACTATTGATGATAGCCATGGTTTTTTCATCTTTCAGGCCATTGTAGAATTTATCCAATATCAAACCGAACACCGGGTCGGCATCCGGCAGGGAGGAAAATAAGGTCATGGAAGATTTTAATTTCAGATCATCGGGGCTGCCAAATATTTTATTCGCGCTGGTTTCCTCCAGATTATATAATGCTGCGCAGATCTGAACCAGTCTATTACCCAGGACCGGGTGATTTAAAAACGCTACGGCCTCGGCCGTATTTTTAATAGCAAAAAATTTCGAAGTTTCGGAATATCCCAGTCCTTTTATCTGCGGGAAAATAAACCACATCCAGTGGGTTTTTTTTCTGCCCTGGCGGATTTCCGACAATGCCTGGGAGAAGACCTTATCCTGTACATCGAGAAACCTTTTAAGCCCGTCTTTGGAATCGCCTGTTTCTTCCATTTCAATAATACGTTAGGTATATAAAATAGTATAAATAAAACATCTGAACGGAGATTCTGTCAGCGGATCAGTGTAATAGTCCCCTTAAAAACCTCTGTGGAACCATTCCCGAATGAAATGGTTATGACATAAACATAGGTGCCGGTTTCGGCCGGCTTGCCGTTTAACAATCCGTTCCAGCCGGATTTCGGATCATTTGCCTGCGCGTTAGTAACCTGAAATACTTTTTGACCCCATCGGTTGAATACGGAGAAATCCTTTATTACTTTAACGTCTTCGCTGCCCAGCACATAGAAAACATCATTGTGTCCATCGTTATTCGGAGTAAATCCATTGGGGATATTTACTTTTCCTCCTGAAAATGTTTTAATGGATGTTGTTCCGGTTGCCTTGCATGCAAATTCATTCTGAACAGTTAACCGGTATTCAATGCGTGTCGGTGGGGTGGCCACAGGACTGGGACAATCCGAGCAGGATAAGTATTCGACCGGTTCCCATTGATAGATTGTGGGATGTCCCCCACTGAACTCAGGGATCAATTTGATCGGATTCAAACGTGTTATGGTTGTATCGGAAGGACTTATCGTTACTAAAAAGGGCGTTACCAAAGCCGTATCTTCATTATTGTCATATCGGGCTTCATCATAAAAACTGCCGGGCAATGCAGTACTGTCTGCATTCCTGGGATTTACAACTGCAAATACTTTGGCTGTAGTTGGGAGATTCAGAAAATAACCAAATGATGCACATCCGGCCGGATATATTTTATCAGTCGCAAACACCGGTCCCAGGAGATGCGCATCCGGTTCGCCCGGGTCTGCATCATAAAACGAAACCCGAAGACCCATTGGAATTTTTCCCTTGGCGAAATTGTTGCAAATAGTAAATCCGGTGTGCAAACTGTCTTCGCCCGCGCATTCCACACTATCGATGGTAACCTGGTAGTCGTCTGCCGGGGGAATGTGTAATACGACAAAGGAACTATCCGTGCAGCCATTGGAGCTGGTTACCAATATTTTTTTGGTAATGCTGTAGAATGAATCTTCTGCCGTGAAATAGGGGTTTTCGCATTGGGTACAGTTTAAACCCATCGCTGTGGTCCAGAGCCATGAGGTAGCAGATCCATTGATTGCGTTGGCGCCCAGGTGAACCGTGTCGCCGGGTTGAAGGGTTGCACTATCCGGGAATGCGGAGACCCGGAATTGAAAATTGGTTTGTGAATCAATATTATTGAGATAGTTTGATTCCGGCAGGGCCGTGTTCGGCAGATTCAATGGAATGCTGTTACCGTTGTCATTAAATACGGCATATAATTTATTGAGTCCGGGTTTGTCGACATTGACAATTGTAGAAAAAGAATGGCAACATTTTCCGGTGACCGGAGCCGTAGTAAGAAAGACAGGCGATAATTTATGGGCATTCGGATCACGCGGATCTGCATCATAAAATGTCACCGGCGTGCCGGTGGGCACAGGAGCATATCCGCTGTTACAGATATTCATGTTTACCATAATTTTCGTCTGCTGATAGCATTGAACATCCTGCAGGCTGATCATTCCGTCGATCGTAGGATCGTATACCGGGAAATTAAATTTTTCAGTCGTATCGGTACATGAACCATTTGCTGCAACCAGCCAGACCGCATAGTTCCCGGGTGATTTAAAAATATAATTTAAGTCGGATACGGTGCTGATTATCTGAGGAGACATTCCGTTGTCACTGCTCATCCACCATTGATAGGATGAAGCATTTACCGAACGGTTTGTGAATAAAATGCTGTCGTTCAAAATGGATTCTTTGGACGCGATTTGCCGGACGTTGGGTGTAAACCGCGCCATTACACCGCAGTTTACGATGATATCATCCGAATAGCTGGCAAAACAAGCGGGGTTTGCATTGTAAACTTTCAAAGAAACCGTTGATTTACCCGCGGGAAACGTCATGGAAAATGAAGGGCTGTTGCTACCGGTTGCAACACCATTTACGCTCCATTGAAAATTTGCACCGCCGGTGGATGAACTGGTAAAATTTATTGGATCGCCTGTTTTTGGAGCCCAGTTATCCCGCGTAAAACCGGCCGTTATATTTTCTGCGCAAGGGGCATCGCATTTATTTGAAGACAATAGCGTGCTTCTGGAAGTAGTCAGGTTTCCGCGCATTTTGGCGGCCTGACCGGGGGTGAATGAATTGGTGCAGGGACCGCTCAAGCTCATGAAGTTCGAATTCAGGTCGGGCATATCACTGGTAAATCCGCTAAGGGTGTCTGTGCTGCAGGAATTTTGCACGGTGGTACAGGATGAACCAGGTAGTGAAGCCGGCGGTGTATCACAAACGCCGTCGCCATCGGTATTACAGTTTGAATTTGTGCAGCTGCCCTGCACAAAACTGAATTTGAGTCCGAGATAGGAACCCATCAGGAATGCCAGGGTGGAACCAAATTCCTGGGTTACAATGCCATCGCGGTAATCACCAATATGATCGAATGTTCCATAGCCGATATTAAATCGTCTTGACCAGACGCCACAGGAAAATTGAGTGAGCCATTCATTTTGAACATCTTTTACATACCAGATATTACAGTATTGCAGCGTGTTCCAGGAAACCAGGTTTTTCAGCCTGTCGTTTTCAATATCCTCGTCAAAATCGCTCAGAACCGATTGAGTTCTGGTAATTCCATTTGTGTTACCACCATCCGGAGCAATCTTTGCCAGGCAAAAACGTATCCCGGTGTTGGCACCGGCGGCCCCGGCCGCATAGTTTCCGGTATGTGCAAAGGCATCATTCAGGTCCGCAACGGCATCAATAATCTGCTGATCGCTGACGGCGCCGGGGTTTTGACTGATGATATGAAAGACGACCGGAATAACAAGAGTGCCGGATGTATTCTGGGCAGCAGAAGGCACACTAAATACAAGTGCCAGGAGGAATGGAAATAACTTACCATGAAAGAACTCTTCCACACGGGACAACTGCTTCATTATGATTTATCTAAACCGAAGTAGAAAAGTATCCCGCCTGATTTTCATCATGGGATATGGCAGCTTCTTTCTGGCAAAATTTGTACCGTTAAGCTGTATGTGAAAAAATAAATGTAAGTCGGTCTGAGGCGGAGGGATCCTAACCTGAGATTTCTTATGTAGTTTAGAATCAGGCGATTAATTGTTAGTATCCGAAAGTTTCATCCATTCCTCGTACGAAATGACGCCTAATTCAGGCCTGGCCTCACCTTGCAGAATAGCAATAAATTCAAGTTCATGTCCATCCGGATCTTTGAAATATATGGCGAGGGCGGGCGTCCAGGCAAAAACCATGGGCTTATCCGTTCCATCTTTCAGGAAATTATAGGGCTTGAGGTTCCTTTCTTTAAAAAAGCCGGCAGATTTTGTTAAAATATCATCCGGGTCACAGCGAAAGGCAAAATGTCTTATGTCAATTTCTTCGGTTGGCTTTTCCCAAAGCCCCAGCATGGCTTCCTTTGGCTTTCCGATCCAAAAAAAAGCGATTCTCCGTTCTGCTTCGAAGTGGCATTGTTCCAGCCCCAGAACCCGGGTATAGAAATCAATCGAGCGCGCTAAATTCTGAACAAACAGATGGGTTTCATATAATCCTTTAATCATCACAGAGCATTATTTAATTTATTGCCGTTTTATCATTTTGTCTTTCACGATTTCATTGATCACTTTTTCGCGCAGGTTCTGGCTTATCGCAATCTTTTCATTCCCGATATTCAAAATATTGCCCTCGATGCTTTTTATTTTGCTGATGTTTACGATAAAGGATTTGTGGACCTTGATAAATGTTTCTGAGGGCAACTGTTCTTCCAGGCCCTTGATCGTGATATATACCATCATTTTCTTCGAAACGGTATAGAGCATCACATAGTTCATCATGGCTTCGGCGTACAGTAGTTCATCATAAAATACTTTTTCGATCTGATTATCACATTTTACGAAAAAGTGGTTGGCATGTGCTGATTGTGCCGGTGCCAATGCTTTTTGTGTTTTTAATTCCTTCACTTTGTTACAGGCCTTCAAAAATCGCTCAAATGATATGGGTTTCACGAGGTAATCAAGCACATCCAAACCATAGGCTTCCACCGCATAAAGAGGATAGGCTGTCGTTATAATAATGCTGGCATTCAATTTTGACGATTTCAGAAAATCGATGCCATTGATCTTAGGCATGTTGATGTCCAGGAAAATAATGTCCACATCATTGTCATGCAGCAATGGTATGGCCTTCAACGGGTTTTCAGCCTGCCCCTTCAGCTCCAGGTAGTCGATTTCATCTATGAACTCCTGCAGTACTTTCCTGGCAATGGGTTCGTCTTCCACGATGATGCATTTGAGTTTCATGCGAGATCAATATTTAATATTGTTTCATAAAAGCAATTCTCATTCCGGATGGTAAACTCATATTTATCGGGATACAAAAGTTCCAGTCTGCGTTTTAAATTGACTATACCGATACCATTCGACTTATTCAATGCGTCCGCTTCGGGCAATTCTTTAGTATTCGAAATAGAGCTGTACAAAACGTTTCCCTTCGTTGACAAGTGAATGCATATCTTATTTTCACGGTCAGCGTAGCTGCTTACGTATTTGAATGCATTTTCAATCAGGACCACCAGCAACAGCGGAGCAATTTCAAGTTGTGGTGCGAACTCATCAATGCGCAGGTTTACAATCAGGTTTTCATCTTTTCTAAGCCGGTGAAATGCGATAAAATTATGGATATAGGCAATTTCTTTTTCAAGGCCTACTTTTTCCGCGCTGCAATCATAAAGCTGGTACCGGAGCAATTCAGAGAATTGAAGTAAAATTTTTCTGGCAACCTGGTTGCTTTTATCAATATGACCATAAATGGTATTGAGCGAATTAAAGAGCGCATGCGGATTTATCTGGGCCTTTAAAAAATCCAGTTCATTTTTTACCCTTTCCTTTTCCAGCAGTTCCAGCTGGCGTTGTGTCTGAATCCGGTCGACCAGCATTTTTCCTACCGTAATCAACAATACCCAAAGAGAAATATTGAGCAGGGAATTGAGGTATACTGTTTTGAAGTCGATGATTGAAGGACTGGCAAAGAAATGCCGGTTCATCCAGCGTGCAACCAGCGCCCGGAACCACGCTGAAAGGGCTATCAGGATGATGAGCGTAGAGACGAAATGGATGTACTTTTTTTTGATCAGAAACTGCGGGATAATGAAGTTATTGAGTGCATAATAGTCCGCTGTAATGAAAATCAGATAGCAAAATTCAACCGTCATCGTTTTGGTAAGGGTAAACGAATAGCTGCGGAATACCGCCACCCATAACAGGTAAATCGCTGCCCAGAAAAGAACATGATACAGGAAGGTTCTGCCTTTCAATGCGTTCATTTTTCAAAGGTAACGCCGCCGCCCAGCTTTTATATTTTATTACATGATACAGGTAAAATCCTTGACGACCGGTGTTTAATCAAGTAAACTCACTGGATAATGTAATTCGTTTTACCGGTTGCCATGAAGAATGGAGGTTTGCGGAATCATTTTACTAAAAATATTAAAGCGATGAAAAAAGTAATGAATTGGTTTTTAAATCCGCCCGTTACGGGCCAGTCGACCATCCTGATCATCCGTCTGATGGCCGGAACTGTTTTTTTCTGGGAGGGGATCCTGAAATTCGTTTATGTAAATCAGGGCGTTGGGCGGTTTACCAAGCTGGGCTTTCCCTTCCCTGTAACCACAGCACATTTAATTGCATCGGGTGAGATCATTGGTGGTCTGCTGTTGATCTTCGGATTATTTACGAGGGTCACTGCTTTCTATTTTATCATACAGATGATCGTTGCGGTGCTGAGTACGAAAATCGATTTGTATTTTGGCAGAAGCCCGTTGCCAATGCCTCCGGCTCCGCCAAAGATGGGCATTTGGGCGGTGTTGCACGAGATACGCTCTGACTACGCCCAGATTCTTGGCTGTTGTTTTTTGCTGATTGAAGGGGCTGGCAGAAGATCACTTGACTTTGTAGTATCTGCTTCTAAAAAACTATACAGAATTACCGGTATTACGGTTCCGGAATCAATAGAGCAAAATTCGCCATTTCTCCCAAAAACAAAACAGGGTAAAATATATGCGCCGGTGCAGCCGGTACATTGAGCAAAACACCAGTAGACAATTTGATCATTTATAAAATTTTAACTATGGCAAACGAGGATTTAATTATTAGCGACAAAAACGATGACGGGATTGACCGTGCAGGATTTATTAAATGTATGGCCTGGGCAGGCACCGGCATTTTATGGATGATGAGCGGAGGTGTTTTGAAATCCTTCGGGATGAGTCAGATGATTGATAAAACAACCGGGGGACTAAAAGAAGGCCTGATAATTCCAGCTTCGGATTTCAGTTTTGTGCAGATCAGTGATAGTCACATCGGTTTTAATAAGCCGGCGAACCCGGATGTGGTGGGAACCTTGCAGGCAGCAGTAGCAAAGATAAATGCCATGCCTGCACCTCCGTCATTCATATTACATACCGGAGATCTTTCTCACCTCGCGCAGCCGGATGAATTTGATACACTCGATCAGGTTTTAAAGACGGTAAAGACTGAGAAAGTATTTTATGTTCCCGGTGAACATGATGTACTGAATGGCGATAGTAAACAATTTCTTGCCCGGTATGGGAAAGGCACTAAAGGTGATGGATGGTATAGCTATGATTCTCATGGTGTGCATTTTATTGGCCTGGTCAATGTTGTTAATACAGCCGAAGGCGGCCTGGGTGTACTGGGAAATGAGCAGCTTGAATGGCTGGAAGATGATTTGAAGGCGCTTTCCAATAGTACGCCCATTGTTGTATTTGCCCATATACCTCTTTGGGCTATTTATCCCCAATGGGGTTGGGGAACCCGGGACAGCGCACAGGCCCTGTCTTATCTTAAAAGATTCGGGTCAGTGACAGTTTTGAACGGACATATTCACCAGACCATGCAAAAGGTGGAAGGGAACATTACATTTCATACGGCCACATCCACCGCATTTCCGCAACCGGCGCCGGGTTCAGCTCCGGCACCCGGACCGATGAAAGTGCCTGCAGAGAAATTGCGCGGGCTGCTGGGATTAACCAGTGTTCTTTATCAGGAACACGATCATACACTGGCAGTTACGGATACCCCATTATCGGCAATCTGAATTAATTATTATGTTTTTAAATCGTACCCTTTTTGTTATCACCGGCCTGTCCCTATCGATATTAGGGACAGCCGCCGGTATAAAATCGGGAAATCCACCAGCTGAGCAATATAAAAACCTCCGGGTATTGCCAAAAAACATCGGCTCAAAGCAATTATCAAAGATCATGGTTGATGAATTCCAGGATGATCTGGGCGTGTCCTGCAATTTTTGTCATGCAGAAAACAAAAATACACACCGACCGGATTATGCCAGTGACGAGAAACCTGAGAAAGAAATTGCGCGGGCCATGATGCGAATGACAATAGGGATTAATAAAAAGTATTTTAAACTCCGGCATCCGATGATTGGGGATTCGACACTGGCGATTACCTGCGCCACCTGTCATCATGGTGTTCCCCATCCGGATAATTCGATCACCCAATGAAAAATTTATTTAAATGAAGAACGTGTTATTTTTTTCGCTGTTTTGTATGACAACCAGCTTTGCATCTGCGCAATACAAGCCGAATGATGCAGGGTCGTCTGTTCAATTTAAGATCCGGAACCTGGGATTTAATGTAAATGGTTCGTTTACCGGACTGGATGGTAGTATCCGGTTCAATCCGGATAGTCTGGCTGTATCAAATTTTGACGTGAGTGTTGATGCCAATTCAATCAATACGGACAACAATATGCGGGATAATCATTTGCGAAATGACAGTTATTTTGATGTGAAGAATTATCCCCGGATTCATTTCGTGTCCACGAAAATAGCACCTTCCAATAAGAAGGAGACCTGGATCATGTTCGGAAATTTGACGATTAAAAATAAAACAAAGGAAATATCCTTTCCGTTTACGGCCATTCCTTCCATGGACGGATACCAGTTTAAGGGAGCATTTAAATTAAACCGGCGGGATTTTGGAGTAGGCGGTGCCAGCACCATCTCCGATGAGCTGGAATTATTATTGAGTGTATTGTCCAAAAAACTGTAGACGGGCAACGGGCATTTATGGTAGTTCCGTCATCTCAGTTCGCTGCAAAATAGTTTTCGGTTTTTACCCATCTGGTTAGCAGGTAAATCAAAAACCCCAACGGACCCAGTATGCAGGTGAAAATCAAAGATGGGATAATGAGTCCGTGACTGATATTATACTGAAGCGAATTGTTTTTTATCCATACAGCCACTACCAGATCGAATGCCAGAATATGACACCATGCTGCCATCACCAGCGGCTTTGACGAAAAAAGTTCCATGACTCCATTCAGCGTGGAAAATTTCTCCAGAATATCCGAACGGAAATGCGTGAAGTTCAGGGCAGAATAGGCGACTGCCAGCAGCATTACGACAATTCCGATCACAATAAGGTCATACCGTTTCCAGTGCGGACTTATTATCAATATCAAGATCCAGCCAATGCCGGCAAATCCGGAAGCCAGAGAGAAAAACTGGTCAATATTCATGATCATGTTTTATATCGTAGTCAGGTAATTGATCGTAGTGATGGAAGGGAAAAAGAAATAGGCGCCCCCTTTTACCGTTACAAAACTCTTCATATTAGTAATGTATTTATTCACCGGCTTTGCGGGTATGGTAAAGTTTTGTTCAGTTCCCTGTACGGCTGTTTCCCGGATACCGGTTATCGGATCCGGGTCATTGTAGAGCTCCAGGAACTTCGGGTAATTAGCCCAGGTATAGGAGATAAATTCAAACTGGCGTCCGATGTCGGCATTGAAACAGGAGAACAGCAGGCCGACTTCAGTCTCGGGTGTGAGGTTGGTCGGTGAACCTTCATAGGGACAACCATATAACCTCGCCCGGCGAATGATTCGATGCCGGCGCGTCAGCTTGAACGATTTCTCCGGCGCATTATCTTCGAAGTTATCCCGCGGATTGGTGCGCCGGATATGTGCGCCAAAAGGACACTTCAATCCATCTTTGTCCAGATCCTGGTAGGTAAAATATTGCGTATAATAGTCGTCATCCTTGTTTTCTCCGCAGGGATCACCATCGGGAAAACGTGAAAGGGGCGCACCGCTTGGCCATCGGCCCATCATCTTGCTGGCGAGTTTGATGCTCTCCTTAACGTTTATAGTGCCGTCTTCATTTTTTGTGTTTTCATTCATAAATGTCCAGTAAGCGCCCACATCCTCCTGCAGTTGTCGCATTACCAGGTAACTTCCATTTCGGCCGATATCTTTTTTGCCGGTCCCCATCGGATCGACCGGAAGATCGGATGTGTTACCTTGTTCCTGTTCCAGTATCGGCGTATCCGGGTATACGTTGTATTCATTTTTATATCCCATAATAAATTCACCGGCGTTGACGAAATCTTCCGGCGGTCCTTTGCGGTCACTACCTTTAATGATCGGTTGCGAAATGCCGTCCCTGAAACCAAAATGTTCTTTATTGAAGGGTAGCGTCTGACCATCCAGTTCAAAAATATTTTTCAAACCGGCGGCTGTAAACTGTTCCTGCAATTGATTAAAATAACTGACAGCAGTAGCTTCGTCCCTTCCAAAAACCATTAGCAAAATATGCACCTCCTCATTGGCTGGTCCGCCCCAGCGCCATTTTTCCGGTGCGCTGCTGTCATAATCGGCCAGGATCCGCTGACGGTGCGGTGTGGTCATTCCTTCCGAGAACTCCCTGCGAAAGTTTTTAATATTGTCCTCCGACATACCCAGTGCCCGCAGTCCGGGCGCGGTAAACGCTATATTCAGGCAATTGGTTTTCGGGTAATGTGTCACATTGGTTATGCTGCCACTAATGTCTTGTATAAAACGTTTGGCTTTGGTACTATCTGTTACATGTAAGAGTACATACCGGGAATACATCATATGTTTGTACCCCCTCACGATATAACCCTGAATATCGGCCTCTTCGAGATTTTCCATTGAGTCTTATTTAAGTCTGTGTTGAAAGGTTTTCTCAGATTCTGTTCAGAAACTGTTGTGCCTGTTTTTCATTGGCATCCATGAAAAGTTCATTTCTTATAAATGTATTGTTCATTACATTTTTAATGGAGAGATTCGGATAGGCGCAATACCATACTGCAGTGGGGATTTGATAATAACGGCTCCAGGCCAGGAAATGTTCTTCATCGTATGCGCCACCGGTAAAGAGAAAACGGGTGCGCGGAAAGTTCTCCGTATTGCTCCAGATTCCTGTTAAACCCCAGCCCGATTTGTCGATAAAATCACCCAGGTATTGCTGCCAGCTGCCATCAAAATTGCTGAAGAAGAGCATGCGCCTTTTTCCATCCAGGAGCAGCCATCGGGCGAAATGTATGGTAGGAATACCCATCAGCTTGCCTTTTACAAAAAGATTATTGACCAGAGATTTGGCAAATAGCATCAGCCCCAGCAACGTGATAAGTCTCATTTTACCCGGTTTCATGATCAGCAGCTGCGTGAACTGATTTTGATTATGGATGTCTTCATATTCTTCCAGCTTACGTATATGGGCTCCGTCTACCTGGCTCGGTGTAAGACCTAGTGGTTTGTCTTTCCTTTCTAACAAAAAGTGGAGCAGTAAAATCCAGATGATTACAAATGGCAGGAGCACCAGCAGGATGATGCCGAGTAACGCCATGCCAAACCAGTTTTCAGATAGCATGACTGCTTTTTCCTTTGCCCATTGGAATTCCGGCCGCACTGATACACTTTCTTTGATCGCACTATGAATCTGAATGGCGGTTTTGTTTTCCCAACTGCCATTATGAATAAGATTCCAGATATAGTTTCTCAGTTCATTTTCCTTTCTGATCTGTACAAGGGTGCGGCCCGGGGCACCCGCAAAAAATGCTGATGCTTTCAACCGTCCCTGTTTTAGATATGCTTTGCGGCCGTCAGCTGTTCTTGCACTGATCTGCGGGTATCCCTCACAGTTATCATACAGTTTGTCCATTAATTCTGTGCAGGTTTGAACCAGGGTTGTCAGCTGAGTTTCTTCATCTCCGTCGTAATCGGTGCTTAGTACAAATGTTGGCGGGTAACCATCGCCCTTCTCATCGGGCGGCTGCGCTTCCAGCAGCACCAGCCGGAAATAATGAATGGTATCTATATTCTGAAACGGCTGCTGGACTCCCTGTTCCAGGTCGGCCCGGAGCTGTTTTAAAACAGCATCCAGGTTGCTGAACGAGGCAGGTTTCACGGGCGATACAATGGTTAGGGGTTGTTGGCGAATCATAAATCGTCTTCATTAAATGCTACCACAAAATTGGTAGGGAATGGACCCTGTTGTAAACCTGTTCTCATTCCGGCCCGGCCTGCCGCCCTCCGCACATGATCGAGCCGAAGTACTGCGGCCACCAATTCGGAAATGGTTACGGCGTTTATATATTTTCCATAACATTCATGCAAACCATATCCATAATTCATATAAACGGATTTCCGTTCGGGATCGAATTTTTTTGGATCCGGAAAAGCATTCGGGTCAAACATAGCCGCTGCGGTCAGCGCGAATACTTTTGTTTTTGGCGGAATCGTATATGATTTGGTTCCCTTGCCTTTTATTTCCTGTTTGATTTCTGAATAGCGAATAACGCCGGGTTGCGCCGGATTAAACCGCAACGCTTCTGAAACATAACCGTACATTCTGTTCATGTCCTTTTCGCCGGCCGTTTTTATTGCACCGGGCAATATATCCGGACGGTTGAATAATTCGTCCAAAACCAATACCACGGCTTTGTTGGTGGTCTCCAGGATTCCTGTCAGCAGACCGCCCACATTACGTTGTACGGCATCGTCATCGAACCAGGCATTGCCCGGCTGCTGCTGCAGCAAAAGCAAACGGTTGAGAATATTGTCATTCAGTTCTTTGCCATCTTTGAGTAATTGTTTTCTGTCTTCGATCAGTTCAAGGATCCATTGCTTTCTTTCAAGGGAAGCATCCACCGCCAGTTTGTGCCTGGCGGGGTTATTGGTGAAATTCAGGAAGAGATCATAGAACAGCACCCGGTGCCAGTGCTTCATTTTTTCCAGGGTGGGGGCGGGTACACCAAAATAGAAATCGAGCAGTTTTACCAATACCGGATAGCTCAGTGTATTGGGCACATCCAGTTTTCCATAATCCTGTGCGTTGGTAAGAATTTCGTCGGAGGCTGTTCGTACAAATCCGCGGATAAGTTCCAGATCGTCCTTCCGGGTGGCGCTCCGTACAAAATTTCTTTCCCGGTCGAATTGCGGATTAGTTCTGTCCCAGCCGAGAAAAAAAGCACCCTGCTGGTCAGCCATTTTCTTTGAATTGATTTCTTCCACCGTAAAATCAAGATCGCGATCCAACAGCTCCGTTACCAGATCGTTTCTGTTCACCGTCATTAGTTTGAGCATGTTGAGCTTTAAAACCGGATAACGTTTTTGCAAAAAGTAAAAGAGGTTGGATTTGCTGACATTCATCGACAATTTTAATTTGTCGGCTATAATTGCCAGTATACCCGGCTCCTTGGGCATGGCGGAGGGCAAACGCCTCGGGGGCCTGTCTTCCTGATAAAGTCTGAGTACGAATTGTCCCGCAGGCATTTTCCTGAGATCGTTTACGACTGTGCGATAGCCATCCGGGATCTGGTTAATATGTGGCACCACGGCCCCGCATTCTTCGGGCAATATCAAAGGCGAGGACACGGCGGCAAAGGCAATATCCGCCAATGTCAGCTTGTCGCCGGTGAGATATTTTCGGTTATCGGCTAACAAATTATTTACCTGGTCAAATACTGATTTTATGAAACTGAGCGCCTGTTCGTCGGACGATGCAGGCAGGTTATAATCTTTTTTTAACCCGTTGGTTATGGAAGCGTATTGAAGACTAAAAGCAATCTTTTCTCTGAGGGGCACATATTTAGTAAATACGCTTTTGGCGAAAGAGGCATTCGACAATAATTGTGAATAAACATATTTTGTTACCTCTTCTTCGTACTGACCGTTGAAAAGATTGTACAGGTCCAGCACTTCTTTCTTTTTGAGCGGATCCGCAGGTAAAAGTTTTTTGGACTCCAGACAGTTCTGTTCGGAATACTGCAACACACTGTTGGTGGTGTAGATCAGGGTATCGTTTTTTATCAGGACCGGATTGGTTTTAAGCCCCTGACTGTTTGTAAGTCTTTGCACCACCCGCTTATGGAGTCCGGGTGCATGCGGCTCATCTTTATACGGTATATCATTGATGTCAAGTACCCAGCGGGCAATTTCATCGGAGCCACATACGCTGTTGCTCACGAACGTTGGAAACGTTTTGGCGTATTGAAAAGATCTTCTGAAATAAATCTGATCCGGGTCGTTATACGTGTTGGTCATAATAAGGTATCAGCAAAGGATTAATAGCAAAAAGATTTGTTATCTAAACGTTTGTTATACGGATATTATCTCGGTAGGAATAGCGTCGTCGGAGTGGATATGAAACTAGGATTTTTTGACCTAAAAAGAAAAACGCTTCTTAAATAATTAGTTTACAGGGCATTATATTCCTGTGTGACCGCAACTCCTGCGGAATTGCCCGGGTTATATTTAAATACACTTATATAGTTTGATTTTGGCAATGTTTGGTTTCATTCAGGCATTGATTCCGCTGTCCTGCGATAATAGTTTTGTGTTTTCATTTTTAAAATTTAAAAACAAAATTTATGAAACATTCAATTTACAGCGCACTCATTTTCGTAGGCGCATTATTTATGAGCTTTAATTCCTCTGCCAATAACGGCACAGGAAATGATCAGGGCAAGACAAAGACTGTTAATGTAAACGGCGCAGATATTGCCTATCGCATCTATGGCGATAAGGGCGGAACTCCACTGGTTCTGCTGGCACCGCTTGGATCATCTATGGATGATTGGGATCCGGCAGTTATAAAGGGTCTCGCACAGTATTCGCAGGTTGTCGTTTTTGACAATAAAGGAGTCGGCAGCTCAGCGGGCAAAACTCCTAATACTATTGCAGAAATGGCCAATGATGCAGTTTCCTTTATCCAGACACTGGGTTCTTCAAAAGTGAACCTGCTTGGATTTTCAATGGGCGGTTTTATTGCCCAGGAAATTGTAGAAACCCAACCGCAATGGGTGAACAGGCTGATCTTAGTCGGCACCGGTCCACAGGGTTCAGAAGGACTCTCCGAAGTAGGCGCCAAAATTCAGTCTATTGCCAAACTCAATCCACAGGAACAATTCCTGCAATCCTTATTTGCTCAAACTGCCACCAGCAGACAACTAGGCAAAGCTTCATTTGCACGCATCGCCGCTAAAAAAGAAGGTCGTGATTTGCCGCTTTCACAGGATGCATTTGTCGGAGAGTTAACCGCTGTTCTCGGCTGGGCTAAACCCGATTCAGTTGCTTTCGCCCGTGCTGCAAAAGTGCCAACTCCGGTCCTGATCGTCGGCGGCAAAAACGATTTGTTGGTACCGATCGTAAATCCATTCAGATTGTATCAGGCCATCCCCAACTCACGTCTGCTTCTTTTACCAGACGCCGGTCACGGAGTTATGTTCCAATACCCCGATCTGTTTGTAAAAGCAGCTGAAACCTTCCTTAATAGTTAAGAATCTATCTAAAGAAAACCTATTTGTAAAACATTTAAAAATCATCTATAAAAAATAAACAAAATGGAAACTATAACAAAAACATCAAAGGTTTTATACACAGCGAAAACCCACACGGTAGGTGGTCGCGAACACGGAGTTGCTAAAAGCTCAGATGGTCACCTGGAAGTTAATTTATCCACTCCGGGCACCGATGGAACCGGCACTAATCCTGAACAATTATTTGCCGCCGGCTGGTCTGCCTGTTTTGAAGGAGCCATCGGAATTGCAGCAGGTAAAGCAGGTATAACACTTTCCGGAGAAACCGCCATCGATGCAGAAGTAGATCTTTGTCTGAACAGAGCGGATTTTTTCCTGCAGGCGAGACTGAATATAAGTCTTCCGGGACTGGACAGGGAAGTGGCATTGAAACTGATCGAAGCAGCAGAAAAAATCTGTCCATATGCTAAAGCAGTCAGTGGAAATGTCAATGTTGAATATAATCTGATTTAAGAAAATATATCCAGGATCGTTTCTCAATTACATCTGGTTTGGTTTACGGGCTGCAAACATTGCAGCCCATTTTTTAATAAGATTTCCGTCAACGGCTGTATCTGCTGTTTCTCCTTTTCCTTTTTGGCATCGACTGTTATTGATCCCCGTCGCATCTCACTTATTCACAAATGTGAACGTCCGCGGATTTTTTCAGCAATTACTTTGTATTTGAAAATCAATTGCTGAATCATGAAAAACATAAAACATACCATACTGATTATCACGCTGCTTGGCGTTTTCAGCCAATCGCACAGCCAGGAAAATAAGACAAGAACTCTAACTATGCAGGAAGCTTTTGAGCTGGCAGCCAAAAACAGTGCACAGCTGAGAGTTTCTGAAATAAATACAGGGTTGGCCCATCAGAAAACCGACATCGCCCGGTTAGCCAAACTGCCCGAAATTTCCGGCGGACTTAATTACGGTTATCTGAGCAATTCGCAAATCTGGGATCCCTCCTTCGACAAGCTTCCTAAGAAGCCCATCCCACACACCCTGACTCAATATTCCGTGCAGGCTTCCGAAGTTATTTTTAAGGGTGCCGAAGTAACCAATACTATTAGAAAAGCCAGCCTTGAAGAACAGATCGCCTTTTTAAATCATAGCAAAAATGGAGAAGACATCCGGTTCCTGGTGGCTGCAGACTACCTGGATATTTATCGTTTAATCAATCAGCACAAAGTTTATTCAGATAATATCGTCCTTTCAAATGAAAGGCTTAAAAATATTCTCAGCCTTCAGAAGCAGGGTCTCGTAACCAATAATGATGTGCTGAGAACCAAATTAATCATCTCCGACCTGGAACTGGCGCTTCGTAAAACAGATGATAATATCAGGATCCTGAATCAACAGTTCAATACGATACTCGGTCTGGATCTGAATGACAGCCTGTTACCGGACAGTAACTTACTGGCCTGGTTACCGGAAGACGAAAAAATTGAGAATTTAATGGCGCAGGCTTTTGCAAATAACAAGGATCTGCAAACCAGCCTCAAAGAAATTGAAATAGCCCAAACCAATCTGAACCTGATCGGTGCAGACCGTTATCCCAGAGTAAGTCTTTTTGCAGCCAACAATCTGCAGCGGCCCTATACCTATTCAAACCCGGCCCTGGATATTTATTACAATAACTGGCAGATGGGCATAAGCATTGGCTATAATATATCCTCGATTTATCAGTCACCAGGAAAGAGAAAAGCAGGAAAGATTCAGGTAGAACAATCACTTGCCAGAGAAACCCTGCAAAAGCAAAACGTTGAAGTGGCTGTAAACGCAGACCTGGTAAAATTTAATCAGGCGAAATATGAATTCGCCACCTATACGACCGATCTGCAGGCTGCTGAAGAAAATTTCCGGATTGTAGAGAAAAAATATTTTAACCAGCTGGCTTTACTGACTGACCTGATCGATGCAACCAATACAAAAATCGAAGCAGAATTGAAAGTCAGCAATGCGCAGATTAATGTGCTGTTTACTCATTACCAATTACAAAAATCTATCGGCTTATTATAATTATCTGAAAATTAATTTTATGAAACTTAATATTAAAAACAAAAAGCAGTTCGTCATCAATATTATTTTGACACTTATTGCAGCGGTATTGGTTGTATGGGGTTTAGCCACCTACTTCAACCTGAACAATGACCTTTATACCAATAACGCGCATATTGAAGAATATGTCAATCCCGTCAATACCCGCATTCCGGGATATATTAAAGAGGTTCGATTCGTCGAACATCAAAACGTAAAAAAAGGAGATACCCTGGTACTGATTGATGACCGCGAATACAGGATCCAGGTAGAACAGGCCGAAGCGGCTTACCTGGCAGCAAGGGCTTCTAAAATAGTTACAGCCGCCAGCGTAAATACCGTTCAAAGCGGCATCAGTACAGCAGATGCCAATATTGAAGCGGCCAATGCACGTGCCTGGAATGCTGAGCAAAATTATCGCCGCTATGAAAATCTTCTACGCGACGGAGCCGCAACCCAGCAACAATTCGACCAGGTAAAAACTGACTACGAAACCCTGGTAGCCCAGACAAAGGCACTGCGTGAACAACGTGCTACGACTGGTCTCTCCACCGTTGAAACTTCTAACAGGATCTCAGTTAATGAAGCCGAAGTTAAACGGACTCATGCCTTATTGGAATTTGCCAAACTCAATCTCTCCTATACGGTTATCACAGCTCCTTACGATGGCGTTACGGGCCGGCGCACAATCCAGGAAGGACAACTGGTGCAGGGAGGTCAGACTTTATTATCCTATGTGCGAAATGACAGCACCTGGGTGGTCGCCAATTATAAAGAAACACAGGTAACCAGGCTGGCCATCGGGCAGAAAGTAAAAATGAATGTGGATGGTTTCGGATCTCATGAATTTGATGGCATCGTTACTGCGATTGCACAGGCAACCGGTTCGATATTTTCATCCATACCAACCGATAATTCAACCGGAAATTTCATCAAAGTGCAACAACGTGTACCGGTGAAAATTGAATTTATTCATAATCCTGAAAACACAGAATTCCTTAAACGCTTTCGTGCAGGGATGAATGCAGAAGTCAGGATCACAAAATAAAATATTCAGACAATGGAAATCAAACAACTATTTTATGCCTGGGTTCCGAAATGGCTGCGTTACGCTATTTTGCTTTTAATGTTGTTTGTCGTATTGTGTGCGAACGGGGTTTATCAGGGAATAACAACCGACATGTACAGCGATCTGGGAGTATATTCAGAACCGTATACCATGGCCATAAACGCCATGTATATTGGTATGGCCGCCGGTATGATCATCATGATCCGGTTTGCGGCAAGATTTAATGAAAAATTTCTGATTATCACAGGCTTTAGCATCATGCTATTGATGAACCTCATTAGTGCAACTACCAGCAGTCCTGCATTGACAGTTGCCGCCACACTTGTTTTGGGATTTGGAAAAATATTAGCGCTGGTTATCATATATGTTGCCTGGCTGGTTATATGGAGCAAAAAACTGGATTCTGCGCAGGTTTATCCGTTAATTTATTTCATGGCCCTGGCCGGATTATATTTTTTAACCTGGCTCACCAGCCGCTTCGCCTATCTGTATTCCTGGCGATATGCTTATCCTCTTATTCTAATTCTTCTGATTATTTGTATCGTGCTGGCACTGGTATTTGTAGCTAGTCATGAAGTAAAAAGGAAAATTCCATTATATCAGCTCGATATTCCCGGCCTGGCTCTTTTTATTATATCACTGATGTTAATAAACTATGTGGCTGTGTATGGTAAGGTGGAAGACTGGTTTGAATCCAACAATATTCGTGCAGCGTCTTTTTTATCTGCAATTACCGGCCTGTTGTTTTTTAAAAGAGAATTAACCGTCAAACGTCCATTTTTGGACCTGAGATTATTTGGGCTACCCAATTTCAGAATGGCATTATTGCTCTTCTTACTGTTGGGGCCGCTGGTTCCCGCTACCTTCCAGTCTTCATTCGCCGGTACCGTTCTCCATTTTGAATCCTTCCGGAATACAGAAATAAATTTATACCTGATTCCGGGATTTTTTGCCGGAAGTGTACTGACCTTTTTCTGGTATAAGTACAATTACAATGTTCATTTGCTGATCGTTCTCGGTTTTTCTGCATTTGTTCTCTATCATATCATGATGTATACCCGCTTTGTGAGCGATCTGGATATGAGTGATTTTTGGATACCCTCTCTTTTCAAGGGATTTGGCACTGCGGTGCTGTTTATTTCCATCGGATTATACGGCCTGGCCAATGTGCCCATCCTGGCTGCGCTTAAGACGGTGGGAATGATCATTATGGTACGCTCATTCCTTGGCCCGACTGTCTTTTCCGGGCTGTATAATTATATTTTATATGCAGAAAGAAACCGCCATCTGAGCAATCTTGCATCTGAAATTGAAATGAATGACTCGATGGTATTTCAACAGGCAGATCGCGCTGGTTATTTTAACTATATCCAGCAGCAGGCCCACCTGTCAGCCCTCAAAGAAATCTCAGGAAATATCATCATTTTTGGCTTATCTGTAATAATTTTATTGAGTGCAGTATGGGGATACCATAAAATAAAGAAAGGATTTATTCCTGCTTAACTTTTAATTGGCCGCCAATGACTTCTGTCGAAACCTGCCAACCTTACTATGAATTTGCGCGAAAGTATGTGGAGCTGGATACGGAAGCCGAGCAATTAATAGCCTCGCAGATAAGCGAAGTACATTTTCCGCCAAAGCATGCTATTCTCTCTGAAGGTGGTGTGTGTAACAAGGTTTATTTTATTCTTTCAGGCACCGCAAGATCTTACTATACCGATTATTCAGGCATAACGGTCACCTGGTCATTTCATTTTAATAATAATCTGAGTCTTATCAGAAATGTGTTTGTAACGGACTACCGCGCTTTTTTAACAAACAAACCGGCTTCCATAGCAATCGAATCATATACTGAAGTAACCGCGCTTGTGTTTACCCGGGAAGCCGTAGCGTATTTAATGGATAAGTCATTAAAATATGAAATATGGATGCGGAAATTAAACGAAATGGCATACATATCCATGTTCGACAGGGCCTTTGCCCTGTTAACTATGTCGGCAGCCCAGAGATATCATAAGTTATTGCACGACGAGTCTCACCTGATGCAGATGTTTTCCAATCATTATATAGCTTCCTATCTTGGAATTGCGCCTCAGTCGTTGAGCAGGATCAGGGCGCAGAATTAGTTGGCGGTTGACGGATAACGGTTGGCGGTTGGCAGTTGGCGGTATTCCTCGATGACCGATGACCGATGACCGATGACCGGCGTTAAGCCTTACGCCTTACGCCTTACGCCTTAAGCTTTACGCCTTACGCCTTACGCCTTACGCCTTACGCCTTCCTCCTTTTCTTAACAAATGTGAATGCATTTACTTTTTAAAGGGTTGAACTTTATGGGACAAACTTGATCACCATGAAACAGACAACCATCATTCCGCTTGTAAAACCTCAAAGCGTATCCTTTATATTCAACGTGCAAACCATACAAAATTTTATAGAAAACCGGGATGTTAAACAGGAAGGTCCGCACAGCCATAATTATTATGAAATGGTCTGGCTGACCAGGGGTAATGGCACACTGCATGTAGACATGCAGGAGTACCCCGTAGAAAATAATACGATCCATAGCATTAAACCCAACCAGATCCACCAGTTTCAGATGGAGCCGGGAATGGAAGGATTCGTATTTTCTTTTACAGATTCCTTTTTTAAACTGGATGAACACGACTTTGACTGGGCATGTCAGGCCGGCATTCGGCAGCTTTTTACCGAAGGCCGGACACTCCGGGTGCCCGCTGAAATGGAAGATGATTTGAAAGACATAGCATTGAAAATGATCCGGGAGTTCGAAAGCGAAAAACCACACAAACTGGAAATATTGAAACGGTTTTTTAAAATTTTCCTGATCTATTTAACCCGGTGGACCGATGAAAATGCAGAATCTGTTGAACATTCCAGGGAAACCGAACTGGTAACAAATTTTCAGGAATCGCTGGATAAGAATTACAAAGAACAAAAGATGGTGGCCGAATATGCCAGGCAGTTGCTGGTAACCCCGGCTTATCTCAACCGCGTCGTGAAGAAGCATACCGGACATTCCGCCGGTCACCTTATCCGTGAGAGGCTTGTTTTGGAAGCAAAAAGAATGGGGCGTTATTCCGGCGCCGGAATGAAGGAAATTGCTTACAGCCTGGGATTTATGGACCCCGCTCATTTCAGCCGTTTTTTCAAGTCATTTGCCGGTATAAATTTCTCGGATTTTAAAAGAGGATCGCTGGTTGTTGCATTGGCCGGTGCACCCAGAAGGGCTTAATGATTTTCTAATGCAGCATTTACATTGATGGAGAGTCCTGTTACGTGATTGCATTTTATTCTTCGGGCGCCTTTGCATCGGATAACTCATTTATTTTCAATCGTTTGTACTAATACTGATGTCCGTTTGATCAGCCCTCTGTTCAGCAGCGGAATAGAATTAATAAATGAAGCGAATAACAATAAAATAAAGTGAAAGGGCTCCCGTTCTGGACTATGAACTATCCTCCGCAGTAATTATCTTTCTGTTCAGAACATATGGAGATGCCTTTTAACCCCGGGAACCCAAACAACCGAAAGTCATTTGCTGGCTTTCTGAAAGGGTTTTTATTCTTTTTCCTGCTGGGTTCATTTTCCTACAAGAGTCAGGCTCAGTTCCGGGAGAAATATCGCGGCGGGGCTGTAACCAACGACGTTAACGGAATGTTCTTCCTTACTCCATCTACCGGTTTCGTCGCTTTTTCAAATTATGTCGGCTTCACGCAGGACAGCGGTAAGACCTATACCCATCGCCCCATCAGTTATACCAATGTTGACTTCAATGGCTTTTTACCAGTGGGACTCACATATGGGTTTACACCCCACGGTGTGCTGGCCTTCTCCACCGATTCATTGCTGGTATATGGTGATTTCAGTTTCGAACCGACGATCCTTTTTTCGAAAGACCAGGGTCTTACCTGGAAAATGGTCTACCATGTTCCCCTCAATGTGAACGCCCCGCTTAGTGAAGGATTCACAGATCTCAAAATGATCGGAAATACAGGATTTGCGGTGCACCATGAAGGGATTCTGAAAACCATTGACCGCGGACAAACCTGGTTTCCCGTTGTCAATGAACCATTGGGCAGTCTGCATAAAATCAGTTACCCGGTCTCCGGAACAGTCTACGCTTCGGGTGGCCCTAAAATTTATCGCAGCAATAATGACGGGATCAACTGGACCGAACTCGCGCCACATCCCAATGGCGGCAACGAGAAATTCAATAATATTTACTTTACCTCCGCCAGTGCAGGTTACTGCACAGAGGCCGTGCAATTCCTGATTTATCGAACAGTAGATGGCGGTTCGAACTGGGTCAGGATGAATGACCCCGATGTGGATCCGCGGACCGTCAACGATATTGTTTTTACAAACGACAGTACGGGGTATATCGCTGCCTCGCTCTACCTGGTAGACAAGACTACGGACTATGGAAAGACATGGGAAACCTGTAAAAAAACACCCGAATACCAGTACCTCTCTTATTCGATGCTAAGCCTTTTCTTTCTGAATCCGCTGCAAGGCTGGGCGGGCGCTCAGGGCGACTATCTTTTAATGACGACCGACGGGGGTAGTGCCACCTGGCCAAAAGCCTATTTCAAAACAGATACTACCGGAATAACAGCAACGGACCTCGTGCATCTGAATAATTATTCCAGGAAATCATATCAGTACAGCTGGTACAAAAACGATACGCTTATCGGAACTTCTTACGATCTCGTGTATGCGCATAATATTTTTCAGTCCCGCGACACCATCAAGCTGATCGTAAATAACGGCACGGACATTGACTCCAATGTACAGTATATAGATTTCAATCCGCCGGTGATCCTGAGTTCATTTTCACCGTCATTCGGCACCACCGGATCTTTGATCACGATCAACGGGATCAATCTCGACGGTACAAATTTCGTAAGCATCGGAGGCGTGCCTGCTGCCATCCAGCGGGTCAGTTCAACCCAGGTGCAGGTGATCATTACTGGTAACGGCGCCAGCGGCACCATCCTCACGGGTTCGGGTTGGGGTGTCGGCAAAATAAACGGATTTCTCTATGTAGCACAGCCACTCGTGGACCTTCCTCTGAGCATCCCGGATTCCATACTTTGTAAATCGGAAAGGGCTTCGATTTCCATCCAGCAAACGGAATCGGATGTTGTCTATGAGATCCGCGACAGTCTCGGTCATCCGGTCGCTTCAGGAAAAGGAAACGGAGCCTCTATCACGCTGCTCACTGATTCTATTTCCCAAAGCGGACCATTCACCATCGTGGCTACCCGGGATTCAACAGTAACAAAAAGTTTCTCCCTCCCTATACGCCTGACAGTAGAACATCCGAAATCGGTTTTTTTCGCCGACCGGATCAATATCGCAAACAATGAGCCCGTGAATTTTCACGGATATTCCAATGAAGCCGCGACTTATTCCTGGACCTTTAATCAGGACGCGAGCGCGTCGGTTTCCAATCTGCAGAACCCGGCGCCGGTATATTACTCTTCCGCAGGTCAGAAAACATTATCGCTTGTAAGTACAACTGCCAATGGCTGCGCGGACACTGCTTCGTTCAATGCGGTAACAGTATACACGAAGCCTGCAATACCCGAGTCCTGCTGGGCAAATGATGTCGAAGATCCGGATACTTATAGTTTGTCCGGCACACTCGGCAACATGAGTCCCGACGGACACGGCGGTTTTTTCATTTGCGGATCTGCCAATCAGCCGCTTTTCAACAGTCGCTATGGCGTCACAAAGAAGCTTCCGGTAACCTCTACTTTTATATCACATTATACAGAAAACGGAGTGCTCTCGTGGCTCGACTGGATTGACAACGGAAATATTAATGCATCTACTACCGACGACGAGGGGAATATTTATATCACCGGATTCTGTCCTTCTTATTCCTTTATTCATTTAAGCAATGGCGATTCGATTCAGATTTATGTGGTGGAATCCGAAAAAGATGACGTTTGGTCCAAGCTCAACGGTTTCATATTGAAACTGGACCCCAATGGGAAATACCTCTGGCATACGATACTCTACGATCCTTCGCCCATCTACCAGGGCTATCCGGTGCAGGGCGGGATCGGTACAACGATAAAAATTCAGGGCGACCGCATCCTGGTGGCAGGTGCATTCCTGGCGAATCTATCCTATGTGCGCAATCAGCAATCGACGCCACTCGTTAGTTTGCCAAACAGCGTGTATGCCAATGACAACACAAATGATTTCATAATCAGTATCGATAAGAATGGTGTGCTGCAATGGAGCGCCTATCTCCGTTTTTGGGCAACCAACCTCATGTATCGAATTACCGGCGCAGGTTTCGATGCAGCGGGCAATGCGTTCCTGAGCGGTTATTATGAGGACCGCATGCTGATTCATGATGCTGCGGGCAATGAAACCCAGCTCGTCGGATTCACCGGTGAAAACTGGGGTTCCAAACACGGCGTGGTATTGAAGTTTGATACTCAGGGAAAGCTGTTGTGGAATCTGCATATGGACAACAATTTTGCGTTTAATGAAACAGGCATCTCCGGCATCGCAGTAGATCCCCAGGGTTATTCTTATGTAACGGGCACTGTCTCCAGTCTGGATTCGTCGACCTATTTCATGATTCGAAATGCGGATGGAACCAGCGAACCCGTCAGCCTTTCTTCTTATTTTGTTTCCAAGATCAGTCCGGCTGGAAATCACGTCTGGACCCGCGGAAGTAAGTACGCTTATTATGATGGCGGACTGGCGATTTCCCTGAAGGGAAACACGCTGTACACAGCTGGCGTTCTTAGAAACAATGGTGAGGATTCAGCCCGCTTCTCCCTCACAACGGGAGGAGGCGCACTTTATCATGTGCCATTTTACGAATCAGAAATGTTCCTGATGAAATATGATACGGCAGGTAATCTTCACCGGATTATCCATAGTGGTCAGAACGCCGGTGGCCATGTAACGCCATCTGATCTGTTTGTGGACAGCAGCCAGAATATTTTTATTGGTGGAACAATAGATAATTGGAATGGCGGTAATAGTACTAAGAAACTTTTTGGAATACCGCTCACGCACGATAACACCGATATCTTCTTCGCCAAACTCAATCCTGATTTTTGCACGACAGATTCTGTTCCGTCGGCCGATGCCGGTGCGGATAAGTCTGTATGCCGCGGAGATTCTGTGGTACTCGGTACGAGCACGGCAGGCGGATCGCTTTCCTGGTCTTCCCGTCCGTCTGGTCTGGTGTCCGAATCCCTTCATCCGAAGGTTGCGCCGGACAGCAGCACGGTATATTATCTGACGGTGATTAGCGATGGTGGCAGCGTGGTAAGCGATTCGGTGTTGGTGACCGTGAATACGCCAAAGGCGGATGCTGGAAAAGACGCACTGGTTTGTAATGGTGTTGCCGATACGATCGGGATGGTGGATCTGGGCGATCAATACAGCTGGACTTCCAATCCAACCGGATTTATTTCCAACTCCTCTAATCCGTTGGTGAGTCCCGATACCTCCACCGCATATTTTCTGATGGTTAAGAATGCACAGGGATGCACCGCCTTTGATACCGTTTTTGTAAAAACAGGGCTGGTGTCGGTGGATGCGGGAAGGGACACGACGATTTGTGCGGGTCAGCCGGTTCGTCTCGGTACGACGGCAGACAGCAGCTATGGGTATAATTGGAATTCAGATAATTCAGGATTCAATTCTGCGTTGGCGAATCCTCTCGATACGCCGGCCGGCAACACCTGGTATCGTGTAACGGCTACCAGCCCCTCAGGATGTAAAGCAAGTGACAGCCTGCAGGTAACCGTTAAACCGACTCCGGAAAAACCGGTTATTTCAGAAAATGCATCCAATGAACTGGTATCTTCAGCGGCGCTCGGTAATCAATGGTATACGGACACCCGCGTGATGTTAACAGGCGCCAACGGGCAGCAATATAAACCCGCAAACGATGGCTGGTTTACCGTGCAAACGGAAGCCGATGGATGCTTCAGCGAATTTGCCAGTTCTTATCATTATATCATTCCTGTCGTTACCCCCACGGATACGACGATTTCCATTCGCGTGTCGCCCAATCCGACACCCGATAATATAACAGTGACATTCAAACTCAAAGATATTCCGACACTCGACTATATACTCTGTGATCAGAGAGGAAGGGTTCTGCTCACGGCAACAAATATTTCCAGCGGCGATATGATCACGCTCAATGGTTTGCCTGTTGGTATCTACATCGTCCGTTTCCTGCATGAAGGAAATAATATGCAAACTTTCCAGGTAATGAAGAGGTAAGATGATCAAGCACTAAAACAACCACCACTCGACCCTGAAGCCAATATACCAAAGGTAGAATGCAAAGGGCAAAGTAAATTGTTGCTAGCCGGAGTGGGGGCCTGCTTAACTCTTCCTCACCAATGGAATCTGAAGATTGGTCGGCCTGTTCTCTTCTTTGTCAAAACCCCGTCCGTCTACATTTCTGGCGCCCCAGAAAAGCAAATCGTTAAACAGATAAATTAAATCAAACTCTTTAAAATTTATTCCTTCAACCAGACCGAACGGTGCAAATGATTTTCCGAAAATACTTTGAGTTTTACCGACTTCCCATTTATCATAGCTATTACTGGTAATCTTATTAAGTAAGTCTGCAAAACCGGAAATTAACGGAGTAACCTGATACGCCTCATCCGCGGTAAAATCTACTTTTTGCGCTCCTTCAGCGATGGGATGATCGCCTCGCCAGGAAATATGGCCCCTGATGAAAATCTTAGCCAGCGGGACTTTGCCATAAGCGTCAGCTGAATTAACAATGGTGAGTTCGAAAATTTCCTTGTCTGCATACCTGAAATCGCGTGTCAGATAAAATGGTTTCGCGCTGCCATCCTCGTTTTTTAAAGCACCCGGCCGGATTTCCGGAGCAATACTTACCCATTCACCCAGCATGACTTTCCTGGTTTGTTCTATATTCATTTTTTTGATTTTTACTACTCCGACCTCAAACTATTCACGGGGTTTGCATTTGCTGCCCTGACGGATTGAAAAATGATCAGCAAGGCCGTAACGGTACTCAGAGAAATTCTCCAGGCTATTTTAACATAGTTTTTAAGCATAATTCAGGAAATCAATTCTAAGTTACGTTTTTGATTTCAACAGTAATTACAATTTCCTTGCAAAATGAATATATACAGGCCTGTTGAAACGAGAATTGGTTTGGCAGTTTATGCGATCTTTCAATTTATAACTTCGGCGGCATTGGCACAGGGACAAATAAGCGGCAACATAAAAGGTAATTCAGAACTTTTGTTTTCGGCTACGATCCGGAATATCAGTCAGCATAAAATAAACACTTCCGACATGGGAGGCAATTATAAGATTCCTGCCGAAATTGGGGATAGTTTGATATTCAGCCATCTGGGATATATCTCCGATACCATTGTGGTTGACGGCACAATGTTTACCGAGCGTCTGCCCATTGAATTGAAAATTAAGATGTCTTATTTGCAAAGTGTGGATGTAGATGAAATGGCGAGATACAGATTGGATTCGTTGAGCAGGAGAGAAGATTATGACTATATTTTTCATGGTAAAAACAATAAGCCCTTGTGGGATAATAAATTGTCGGGCGATGGACGCGGAGTAAACTTTAGCCCGATTGGTCATTGGTCTTCCGAAGAGAAGCAAAAGAGGAAACTAAAGGAAAGATTGGAAACGGACGACAAAGAGGAATTTATTTACTACAAGTTTTCGCGTCGCGTCCCCAGGCTTACCGGTCTGACCGGCGATACCCTGACAAAGTTTATAATTAGGTACAAGCCCGGCTATGAATATTGCGTGCATGCAACCAGTATGGATATCCTGATGTATATAAATGACAAATTGATTCTCTTTAAAAAGGGGAACTATAAATAAATTGGCCTTCGGCTTAATGTCGCAATGAGCCACCATGATAGTCACACTCACACATCATGGTATCGTATTTGTTACCGAAATTTATATTCTAATATAACCGAATTTATATGAGAAAGATTACCGTATTATCCATGATCACATTAGATGGAGTCATGCAGGCGCCTGGCGGACCCAAAGAAGATCCAACCGGCGGTTTCAAATATGGAGGCTGGACCGCGCCGTATGGTGACGAAGATTTTGGAAAAGTGATGCAAAAAGAACTGCAACCTGCAGATTATCTTTTAGGAAGAAAAACATTTGAGATCTGGGCCGGTTACTGGCCTAACCATGGAGACTTCTGGCCGGGAATTAATGCAGGCACAAAATACGTGTTTTCCAAACGCATGAAAAAGGCGGACCCGAAAGTGACCGGGTGGAAAACCTCCGTAGTGATAAGAACCGTGGGAGACATCAAAAAGCTTAAAAACTCAAAGGGCCGTGATATTCAGGTTTGGGGTAGCAGTGAACTCATTCAGTTGCTCTTAAAGAATGATCTTGTAGATGAACTAAGAATTAAAATTTACCCATTGACCTTAGGCAAGGGAAAAAAGATTCTGCAAAGCGGAACAATTCCGGCAGCATTTACATTGACAGAGAGTATTGTCACTTCAAAAGGAGTCATTATCGCCAGCTACAAACGGGGTGGAAAAGTTAAGACAGGCAATGTTGTGGCTTAGACCTGTCAGATCACTTAAGGCTGCCCGGATTTTTTTACAACAACTTTATCCGTTCTTCTTCGAGATCGATCAGATAGAGCTGGTGACGAACGATATCTTCATTCAATGAAGGATCCTGGTTTGCCTGCAGGAGAAATGCGCGCTGACTATTGAGCATTTCGAAATACCTTTTCTTGGTCTCCTCATTTCGCCAGTCCTCGTCAGGCGTTTTTGTTTTCTCTTCCCAATGTCGCAAAAGACTTTGAACATGCGGATCGTCCTTCCATGCACCGTCGAATTGGGTTCTGAGGAAATGATGCGTGTGTTCTTTTAATCTCTTTCGTATTTTTTCCGCAGCGATGTCGTCCGGTTCTGCGCTGAACGAAACCGCTTCAAACAATTGAGACCGGTTGATGAAATAAGGCAGAGTGAGTCCCTGCACCACCAATGTGAGCAGGATCACAATGAAAGTGATAAACAAAATGAGGTTGCGGTGCGGGAAATTTTGTCCATTGTCCAGCGTCACTGGAATGGCCAGTGCGGCGGCCAGCGACACCACGCCCCGCATGCCCGTCCAGCCAAGGAGCATCGGGATCAATAATATTCGTTTCCTGGATCTGCCGCCGGGCAACACATTACGCCGGAAAAGATAAGTTGCCAGCATCGCCATGTAGGCACTGATCATCCGGGCGAGGATCAGGACCCCGGTCACCAGCAATCCATATCCGATGGCCGTCCTTAAGGGAATGCCCTCCGATCGGATGCCTTCCACAATTTCAGGAAGATCAAGACCGATGATCAGAAATACGATCCCGTTCAAAATAAAAATAAAAGACTCCCATACGTTGTAGCCCATGATGCGGCTGGCACTGTTCAGAAAAAACATGTTCCGGTTCGACATATACAGACCTCCCGCCACGACAGCCAGTACACCCGAGCTGTGAATTTCTTCACCCACCCAATACATAAAATAGGGTTCGATGATTGTAAAGGCGATGTCGGAAGAAGCATCCGTGGGCAGTATCCGGTGCATCTTTACGAAAAACCATCCCAGTAGTAAACCCACGCCGGTGCCGCCGATGATCATCCATACAAAACTCAGGGCCGCCTGCTGCCAGATAAATTGTCCGGTTCCCACGGCGACCAGTGCAAACCGGAATATGATCAGTGAGGAGGCATCGTTCAACAGACTTTCCCCTTCGAGAATGGTGGAAGTCGATTTAGGAATTTTTACAAATTTCGTGATGGCGCTGGCGCTCACGGCATCCGGAGGTGATACAATGCCGCCCAGCAGAAATCCCAGTGCAATGGAGAAACCGGGAATACATTGATTGGCAACAACCGCCACCGCAAGCGCCGTAAACAGGACCACCAGGAAGGCGAAACTGCCGATGATCCGGTACCATTTTTTCATTTCTTTAAACGAGATATTCCACGACGCTTCAAATAACAGCGGGGGAAGTACAATGAAAAAAATCAGTTCAGGGTTCACCCGGATCGAGGGCAGACCCGGAATAAAACTGATCAGCAGCCCCGCCACCACCAGCACGATCGGGTAGGCTACCCGGAGTTTGGCTGCCAGCATTTCCAAAAGCACAATGGCCGCTATCATTGCCAGCAAGAATGGTAGGATGCCATGCATGAGACTGATAAATTTCCATAAAGATCCCTTTTCAAAATGAAAAAGCTAAACGAATTATTAATTTTGAGGAAACTTGCTATATGAAAATCTACCGCCTTCTTCTGCCATTTCTGACGATCCTCTGTTTGCACAGTTCAGCACAATCTTCTTCCGATCAGGCAAAACAAGCCAGTTATCAGAAACTTAAACACGGGATCGATTCAAGGCAATTTCATTTTTTAGCCAAATCCGCCACGACTTCCAAGGGCAAGACGGTTCAGTTAACCGGCGCTTATTTTGTATTTGTAGGAGGGGACAGTCTTACTGTTGCATTACCTTTTTTTGGAACGCAGCACCAGTCCAGTCATTATGGAGCATCCAGCGATGATGCAGGAATTAACTTTCATACCCATCAGTTCACTTATAAGGCCGATACCACAAAAAAAGGTGGCTGGGATATTACCATACAACCGGAGGGTCAGTCCTCGGCAAGCAGAATTTATTTATACATAAGTTCTTCGGGGAGTTGCCGGACCAACGTAAACAGCACCGGCCGCTCGGCTATGACATTTTATGGAAATGTTCTTTCAAATTTTAAAGATTAGGCGGATGAACGTTGGCGGTTGGCGGTTGGCGGTTGGCGGTTGTCGGTTGGTCGTTGACCGTTTGTCGGGTCCAGACTCATTCCGATCGTAAGCTATTTACCGGGTTGGCAATGGCTGCCTTTATTGCCTGGAAACTTATGGTGATGACGGTGATGATCACGGCTGCGATGGCTGCCGCTATAAAAACCCAGGGACCGATCGTTATCCGGTAATCGTAATTCTGCAGCCAGTGTTGCAGAAAATAGTAAGCGATGGGGGAGGCAACGATACAGCTTATTAAAACCAATACAATAAAATCGCCCGTCAGCAGCAGCCAGATCTGAGACACGGAAGCGCCCAGCACTTTGCGAATGCCGATCTCTTTGTTGCGCTGTTCGGCCATATAAGCAGCCAGTCCAAAAAGCCCGAGACAGGAAATAAAAATGGCCAGCCCGGCAAAGATGGCTGCCAGTTTTCCGATCAACACCTCCGAATTGAATTTTTGAGCGTAGTCAGCATCCTGAAATCCGTAGTCATAAGGATAGGACGGATTGTACTTATTAAAAATGGGGGTCAGCCTGGCGATCGCGTCCTGCGTGCCAATCTGAGGTGCCAACCGATACAGAAGCAGGCTGTGCGGAGAAGGATCATAGTCGTACAAGAACATGGTTGGGTCCGCGGGATTATAGGGAGACTGCATCAACGCATCTTTGACTACGCCGATGATCGTGCGCGTCGTATCATATTTGAAGGTTTGACCGATCGGATGTTTCAGGCCGAGACGTTTTACGGCCGCTTCATTAATGATCACGGTTGCCCTGTCTGATTCTCCGCTAAAATCCGCCCCGTCTGCCAGCTTCATCCCAAGCGTTTTAAAATAATCGCGGTTTACCCAGATGGTGCCCAATTCCATTTTTTCACCTGCCTTCTTTCCCGGCCAGTTTTCAATGGCTTCGTGTAAGTTGACCCAGGTGGCGCCACTGGACGACATGGTGACCGATGAAACAATGCCTGCTCCAAGCAGTTCGTTTTTCAGCGCAGAAAAGTTTTGTACGAGGTCCTGGCTCATACCGGTTATCATCACCCGGTTGAGGTTAAAACCCGTGGGTCTGTCTTTGGCATATTGTATTTGCTTATAGACGATCATGGTGCTAATGATCAGGGCGATGGAGCAGGTGAATTGCAACACGACCAAAACTTTTCGTGGAAAACTGGCGACCCTGCCGGTTTGAACCGTTCCCTTTAAAACCTTCACCGGGCTGAAGGAAGACAGATAAAAGGCGGGCCGGCTGCCAGCTGCCAGGGCCGTGATGCAAAGGCTTCCCAGCATCAGCAACCAAAACCGTTCATTAGAAAAAGGGATGGTGATCTCGCTGTCCATAAGTGAATTGAAAGCGGGCAATGCCAGCCGGCTCATTACAACAGCGACGCCGAAAGCAAGTGCCACCAGCATAAACGATTCCAGCAGGAATTGGAAAATCAGGTCCTTTCGACCCGAACCTATTGCTTTCCGGACACCTACTTCCCGCGCTCTTTTTTCCGAACGGGCAGTGGTGAGATTGATAAAATTGATGCAGGCGATCGCCAGCACAAAGAGACCGATGATGCCAAACAGCCTTACATATTCCACGAAGCCGCCGGACTCCTTTCCATTCATATAGTTTGTATACAGGTGCCAGTGCGCCATGGGCTGCATAATTATTTCCGTAGTTTTCGCATACGGATTATCCGTCCCTTTCTCGATATTTTTTATTTTAGGGGCTATCTGTGCATAGGATACTCCGGGTTTGAGCTTCACGAAAATTTGAAAAGCATTTCCGCTTCCGAAAGGCATTGAACGCATACGCTGTACCCAGGGGTTCGTCTGTTCAAAAAAACTGAACGGAACCAGGTAATGAAACTGGAAAGAAGAATTGGCAGGCAGGTCTTTGAGAACGCCCGTAACCCGCAGATCATTTTTATTATCGAAGCGAACGGTCTTGCCGATCGGATCCTGATCGCCGAACAGGGCTTTGGCAGTTGATTCCGTAAGGATGATCGAATATGGATCTTCGAGAGCAGAACGGGCGTCCCCATTGATTAAGGGAAACTGAAATATCCGGAGGAAGTCTTTTTGCACCTGTCCGCCGTGATTATATAGTTTTTTATCGCCTGCAATCAAACCATGATTCCCGAACCAGTCGGTCTCTGAGGCGTAGGCGATCTCCGGAAATTGGGTGCGCAAAATATCCGCCAGTTTCGGCGGGGTACTATTTTCAGTATCGATATCGCCATCCGTATGGTAATTGCTTTTTACCTGGTACACCTGCTCATACCCGGGAAGAAAACTATTATAGGAATACTGGTAATAGACCCACAGGCCGATCAGCAGGGCAATGGTCATGCCCGTGGCGAACCCCAGGATATTGAGAACGCTATACCATTTGCTTCTGATGATATTCCGCCAGGCGGATTTGAGGTAGTTTTTGAGCATTTTTTTTAGGTTTGTCCCGCATGTGCGGGAGCGGCTTTGTCCGCCGAAGCGTTAGCGTAGGCGGACGACCGATGACCGATGACCGATGATCCCGCATGTGCGGGAACCGATGACCGTTGGTCGTCATCTCTGATAATCCAAGAAAGTGCCAGTTTCGTAAGAGCTTATCCGTCAATGCAAAATGGCGAATGCGTTTCCCGGGAACTGTTCGGATTTGAACGGGGGTGTGCGGTTTAATGCAATTTTATATGCAACATGGTTCGTAGTTAATGTCCGGTAAAAAACCCGAGCATCATTTTTAATGCACCTTCCGAATGCATCCGTTCACCATTTTCGAGCGATTCGGCTGCTGCAATGGCTGCCCTTTTGCGCATTTCTGTTTCAAAAGAAGCAATGGCTTCTTTTATTGAATGGTAGTTTTTACCAGTTAAATATTCACTCAATGTCAATGCATCCCACATGGCGACGTTGGCGCCTTCGCCTGCAAAGGGCGGCATTACGTGCGCGGCATCGCCCAGCATAGTAAGATTGGGCAGGGCTTCCCATGTCTGGTCCAATGGCATGCAATAAATTGGGCGTGCAATAAAGGGGGTTGTAGCACTTTCAAAAAGCTCGTACCAAATGCTGCTCCATCCGGAATAGCCTGTTGTAAACCATTTCAGGACTTGTTCTTTATCGGTATAATCCAGGCCGTTGGTATTTGCCCAGTTTTCGTCTGCTTTGAAACTTGCACCAAAACCAATATCGCCGTTTCCCTTCTGCCCAATGAATAAATCTTTTGAATTTCCGAAAGCCATAATTTTTCCGCCGTTTAGAAAATTATTGATATGCGGAGCTGCTTTCTCTGCCTCATATATATTGCCTTCCAGCATGGTGATACCCGAATAAAAAGCTTTGATGTTGGTGATGTAAGGTCGGATTTTAGAATTGGCACCATCGGCGGCAATGACCAAATCAGCGTACACGGATGAACCGTTTTTGAAATGCAGGAGCCAGCCTTCATTCTGTGCTTCCATGGAGATAAAATGGCTGTCCCACAGAACCGTTTCCGGATGCAATGACTCCAGCAATATTTTTCTTAACGTGCCACGGTCTATTTCAGGACGAAAATATTCGCTTCCAAAATTTTCTTCCAGTTTGGTATCATGATCGCTGAAAAATATTTCTGCACTTTCATTGGTGATCCGTTTTCTATCTGCACGCGGAAGAAAATTCTGCTTAAACTCATTTAATAAATTTGCTTTTCGAATTGCTGCCAATCCAGATTCATCGTGCAAATCAAGCGGTGAGCCCTGTACACGGGCATTTTTGTCAAAATCCCTTTCATACAATTTTACATGTGCGCCTTTAAGCTGTAAAAGCTTTGCCAGGGTAAGTCCGCCGGGACCGGCGCCCACGATGGCGATTTCTTTATTTTGTATTAGCATCTGTCGATATTTATTCTGCAAAATAATGCCAATGCTGAAGTTAAAATTTCTTTCGTACAAAGTTTCCCGAAAATATTGGCTTTCCGCGGGAACTTTTCGACAAGGGAGTGAAAATAAAGGATTAAAAGCTTGCCCAATTGAAGTTTAGTTACTAAACTTGCATATTGTTTAGTAACTAAACTATTATAAAAAATGAGCCATAAAGACAAATACGTAAATAAAGGGTTTGAAGTGTTTACCAGGATGTTTATGAAATACGACATTTTGGGAAAAAGGTCTTTAGAAATAGGTAAGGGGGTTAAAATGAATGCCTCCCATGTACACACCATTGAAGCGATTGGAAAAGGCTATGCAAATACTGTTACTTCCTTAAGCGGATATTTTATGATAACCAAGGGAGCCGTTTCGCAGGTCATTTCCAGGCTGCATGAAGATGGATACATCCAAAAAACCCAGGGCAATAATAAAGTGGTAATCCTTGAATTGACCGATTCAGGGAAACACGCGCTTAAATCTCATGATAAATATAATATGTCCATTGTCAAAAAATTACAGGTGGTGGAAGATAACTACACTAAGAAAGAACTGGAATGTTTTTTAAATATTCTTACAGATGTGGACAGGATCTTCGGAGAATTTATTGAAGAAATAAAGTAATAAATCAACAGGGTGAAACTGAATTTTAATAAAAAGAATATGGATGTTGGAACCCCGGAATTCCTGTGGATGCGGGCAACTATGTCCATATGTACAGGAGGTGCAGATCTTGCGGAATGTTTAAAAATCATTGATCAGACAGGAAGTTCAGACGATAGCTGGGTAAATGAATGGAGTAAAAAGGCGGAAGAATTATCGGATGCTGCAAAAAAACATTTAGCCGAAAATAAATTTATTACAGGCAGGAACGAACTACTGAGAGCATCAACCTATTTCAGAACAGCGATGATGAGGAGTAAAGCGGCCTCTAAGCAGGCAGATGATTTATTAACAAAGAGCCGGATCAGTTATATCCAGGCTTTGCCGTATATAAACAAATCTGTTCAATTTGTCAAAATACCTTTTGGGAAATATCTGCTTCCTGCCTATTACTATAATTCAGGCAAGCCAGACGCGCCGACATTGATTGGTATAAATGGTGGTGACTCTACTAATGAAGAAATGTTCAACCTGCTTGGATTTGCAGCCATTGAAAGGGGCTGGAATTGTCTTGTTTATGAGGGCCCCGGCCAGTACACCGCGCGGCAACTAAATCCTGATTTGCATTTAATGGCCAACTGGGAGGTTCCTAATGGTGCCATAGTTGACTGGTTAATGGAAAGGCCTGAAGTTGCGAAAGATAAAATTGCGCTTTTCGGCTGGTCACTTTCGTCTAATCTGGCGATACGGGCAGCAGCCCTGGATAATCGAATAGCAGCCGTTATTTCCAACGGATTAATTGTGGATGTTTATGAGGCATGGTATGGTGTCTGGCCAAAGTGGCTTCAAAAAGTGAAACCGAAATATTTTGATTTCTTCTTTCATATTTTAGAAAGACTCAGTTCACAGGTGAAAGTAATTACAGGCGTATTTTATCAAATGCACGGAGTTAATACTCCAACAGAAATGATACAGGCATGGAAACCATTTAATATTGCAGAATTCGCCGGCAGCTTATCCTGCCCGACTTTATTTATAACCGGTGAAGCAGAATACGCAGAACAATCAGCCGGGCCATTGATACTGAGTATCAGTAAGTTTTTAAAAAATGTTAAAGCTCCTGCCTGGTTTCATGAATTTGGTTACGATGACGCCTGGGCAGCTTCTCATTGTCAGATAGGTGCGCAACAGGCCTTGCAGGAATTGGTTTATGACTGGCTCGACAAAGTTTTGATTAACCCCAAAGAATTGGAAAACCAGGAACTGAGACTACATGACTTCAGTAAAATAATCTCATATTTTGGTAAAATGCCTGAAGTGAAAAGTATACTGTCTGAGATTAGAATACATTCATTTTAAGACATACTAATAGCCCCAAAACTAACGGACCTATTATTTTTCCTTTAATAATGCTTCATTTACTCGAGAGGCAGTTGCTTGTATTGAATTTGTTGCTGCAAAAAGCCACTCAGATCCTGGAGTCTTTAAGAAAGGAATACGATTTAATATAAAAGCACGAAATGGCAACTTAATTATCGGGTACAAAATTGAATCTAAAGGCGGTGAATCGAATTATACCGATGGCAATCAATCAAATGGTCATTCACCATTCCTGCCGCCTGCATAAAAGCATAGCATATGGTTGAGCCGACGAATTTAAATCCTGATTCGGATAAGGCTTTGCTCATTGCATCGGAATGCGCAGTTCTTGGAGGAATTTCTTTGACGTCCTTCCAATGATTTTGAATTGTTTTACCGTTCGTAAACTGCCAGATATATTTGTCAAATGAACCATGTTCCTTTTGAATTTCCAGAAATCTCTTTGCATTGTTTACTGTAGCATGAATTTTTAATTTATTCCGGATGATGCCTTCATCACTAAGCAGTTTTTCAATCCGCTTTTCGGTGTAACGGGATATTTTCCCGGGCTGAAAATCATCAAAGGCCTTTCTGAAATTTTCCCTTTTCCTGAGTATTGTATTAAAGCTTAATCCTGCCTGAAAAGCATCCAGCACAATAAATTCGAAAAGTTTTATGTCATCATGCAACGGCACGCCCCATTCTTCATCGTGATATTTGATCATCACGTCGGAAGAAAGACTCCAGGGACAGCGAAATATTGAATCGGAAGAAACCATAAAACCAGCCATTACAGCGTACACGTCTAAAGTCGAAATTAAAGTTATCGATGTTTAATTATTTTCATAAAACCGAATAAATAATCAGCTTTAAGAACTGTGTCCTAAGCCGTTGCAGCCTGGAATCGCCTGAATACCGGAATCTGAAGGGATACCCCTTTTGGACTTTACAGCAAATAAAATTTGGACCGTACAGAAAATGGGGATACAGATAAAAATTTGAAAATTTGTATAAACAAGGGAAATGGATATCGTCAAACTGAGTACAGACTGGGCCAGGGCAGAAGTCTTTTCCGCCAGAATTGTCTGGCTGTTCAGTGCGATAACAATAATGGCAGCCATTGGTTTCTGGTTTTGGGGCAGAACGGTCACGGCAAGGGCCTTTATATGGCCAATGCTGGTAGCCGGAATTTTCATGGCCGCAATAGGTGCGGGATTGTATTTTGCAAACAACCCAAGAATAGCACGATTTGAAAGTGAAGGCCATCGCAACCCGGAAGCTTTTATACAGGGAGAAATCCTACGGACGGCTGAATCTAAAAAGGAACTTGCACTGGTGTTTAAAATTCTGCCCGCAATAATCATTTTTGCTGCGGCGGCTATTTTATTGTTGCCGTCCCCCCTTTGGAGAGCCATTACGGTTACCGTAATAATGACGGCTATTTTCTTGATGATTGTCGACAGTAATACGGAGGCAAGAAATAATATCTATAATTCCGAACTATCATCTTTTAAACCATGAGACCGGTTATCCAGATGCTCGGAGAATCTTTTATTTATTCGTGTACGTTTAATAAAGCGTTCACTTATGAGCAATTTGTTCCGGAGCATATACTGGCTTATCAAATATCCGGGCAAACGCATATTTTTCATCAGCGTGGTGAGATGGTACTGGAAGAAGGACAGTTACTGCTTGCCCATCGGAATCAGTTTGCCAAAAGCATCAAAATTCCGGGGGCTGTTAAAGAGTACCAGTGCATTTCCGTGGTGCTGAACAATGAACGATTGCGGCAGTTTGCGCTGGACAATGAAATATCCTGCGATGAGAAATATCATGGGCGAAGGAATATTTTACTAGAGCCGGATAGCTTCCTCAAAGGTTACTTTCTTTCTTTAATGCCTTACGTTGAACAGTGGAAAAATGTGAGTAAGAAACTGGCGGTTATGAAAGTAAATGAGGCCATTGAATTGTTATTGCAATTGCAGCCGGAACTCAGCTGTTTTCTGTTTGATTTCAGCGATCCGCACAAGACCGATCTGGAAGAATTCATGCTTAAGAATTTTCATTACAACGCACCCATAGAAAATTTTGCCAAATTATCCGGCAGAAGCCTGAGCGGTTTCAAACGGGATTTTGCCACGACTTTTAATAACCCTCCATCCACCTGGCTAAAAAACAAACGTCTCTCCGAAGCATACTATCTGATGGGACAAAAGAATAAAAAGCCCCAGGATATTTACCTGCGTCTTGGCTTTGAAAATATATCTCACTTCTATACGTCATTCAAAAAAAAGTACGGCATGACGCCAGGGGAAATAAACCAAAAAAACAAATGACAATGAATATCGAGCAGAAATTACAAGAGCTGGAAGACCGGATCGCCATACGTGAACTGATCGATCAGTACGCTTTTTGCGCCGATACCCGTGACGCGCATGGGCAAACGGCGATTTTTACCGAAGACACGAATTTCGAAGTGTATATGGATGAAAAATTACCAACGCCGACGCAGGTGATCAGTGGAAGGAAAAACTTATTCCCGGTGTTCAACGACCTGAACCAATACCTTTCTACCATGCACTTCAATGGTCAGAGCACGGTCAAATTAAACGGGAACCGGGCCACCGCCACCACCTACTGCCGGGCTTATCATCTGAAAGTTAATGAAGGGCTTCAGAAGCTCATGATAGCCGGTATTCGTTACTATGACATTATAGTAAAGCAGGACAGTCAGTGGCTTTTTGCTGAACGGAAATTGAAAGTGTGCTGGATTGAAAGCAGATGATAACGGGGAAAAGCACTATACTTTTGTATAGTGCTATCTTTTGTATAGTGAATGTATTGTAATTTTGTATTTCACAATTAAAAATGATCAATATGTCAAATACAAAATGGACTCTCGATCCAACACATAGTGAATTGGGATTCAAAATCAAGCACCTGATGATCTCCAACGTATCCGGGTCTTTCAACAAATTCCAGGTAGAGGGAGAAACGAAAGGCGAGGACTTCACTACAGCTAAGATTAAACTGACTGCGGATATGGATTCGATTCATACCAACAATGAACAGCGCGATGCGCATCTGCGGAATGCCGATTTCTTCGAAACCGACAAGCATCCAAAGATGATTTTTGAATCCACCAACGTTGAAAAGATTGACGGTGAGAATTTTCGCTTAACGGGAAACCTGACGCTGAAGGATTTCAGCTATCCGGTTATTCTGAATGTGGAATTTGGTGGAATCACGAAGGACCCCTGGGGTAATGAAAGGGCCGGCTTTACAGTGAGCGGAAAAATTAAGAGAAGCGACTGGGGCATTAAGTTTGGCCTGATGGAAGCCGGTGGTGCCATGCTGGGTGACGAAGTGAAAATCCACAGTGAAGTGCAACTGGTAAAGCAGACAGTAGCAGAAGCAGTAGCGGTATAATAAGAAGCAGAGAGGGTAAGGGGTATACATGTCATCAAAATCTGACTAATTCAGATTGGTTTTTGGTGACGTGTATACCCTTTACCATTTCAATTTGGACTAATGCTACTACTGATGGAATATACTTAAAGACAAAACAGAATGACGGATAAGTAGAAATTCCTGCATAGATTTCTATGATAAACAGATAAATTATAATACATTAGAGAGTCTTTATTTTACCCTGAACTACAACAACCTGCCATGATCAGACTCTGTTTAATTCTATGTCAATTACTCATTTTTTCTTCATTAAAATGCCAGATCAAAGCGTTGACCGAAAATGGCCGGGAAGTGCAGTTGAATGATAATGGAACATGGCAATATGCCGATAGCATTTCAAATAGCTCCGATTCTTTAGCTACAAATCCCATCGAATTTCATACAACTCCCGGCGCTACTTTTCTTGTAAAAAGCAATGTACTTAACGTTGGTATTTATTTAAATCATACTAAATGGGTTTTTATACCCCACAAAAGCGGTGAAATCAATCCGGAATATAAATTTGAATCTAAATTGAACAATGGTTATGCCATGATGCTGACAGAAATAACGGCCATTGATTTGGAAAATATGAAGAATATTGCCTTACTGAACGCGCAAAAGGCTGCTCCGGATGCCAGAATTACTCATTCCGAATATAGAATGGTTAACAAAAAGAAGGTTTTATGTTTAACAATGAAGGGAACTTTACAGGGAATTAAATTTGTATATTTTGGATATTATTATTCCAATCAAAATGGCACTGTTCAATTGGTAGCATTTGGCAGTGAGGTTATGTTTAAAAATTCATTTAAAGAATGGGAAGATTTTCTAAATGGATTTACTGTTATTAATTAAAATATCTTCTAATCAAAATTCCTAATTCCACGGATCAAAGTTGGCGACACCGTCAATACATCCCTGGTACATATTCTCCAGATCATCGGGAACAAGATTGGCAATTCCCTTCGTGTCGAAGATCAGGTCCCTGTCCAGCGTCTTCATTTTAAACTGCCAGCCGGCGGGTAAGCTTAGTTTGCCAGCCAGATGCGGGAGATCCAGCATCGTCAGATTTTGGTCGGTATGATTTGTGTACGTCTGCATGACCCAGGTATGTCCGTCGGGCGACCGCAGCAGGTAAACAGCTGCACCTTTCAGATACTCGCATCTGTAAACACGGCGGATTCTCTGTGGCTTGTATGCGAAGGCGGACTGTCCCGTAGAAGGTTTGAAGCCAGCTGGCATTTGCATATTCGCGACATAGTTGAATTCAAGTCCTCCAAAGTTCCGGGGTTCACCCATTAGGAAAATGGTCAGATTGTCTGTTACCCAAAAGCGCCTGGGGTTTTTCCAGACCATGTAAGCACCGGTCTCTTTCGCAAGTTGTTGAAGGCCGATCGGATCAAATTGATCCGGCGGGCACTCATTTAATCCTGTGGTATTATAAACCGCTGCGTTTAATATTCCCGAGTCATTACTTATAATTAAAATTTCACACTGACCATAGCCCCTGGTTCTATCCAGAAAAAGAGACGGGTGTGTAGCGCTGCCACCAAACTGCGCGTTTGCTGAGCTCACGGACAGAAACAGGAAATAAATACACGCCATTGCTTTTATCATCGCGGCCAGTTTATAAAGTTTATAGCGAAGTTAGTTTTCATAATTTAGTCCAGCCATTTAGGGGGCTGGGACAATTCCACTATAAAAACATTGTTTATGAAACTTCCGCTTCTTACTATATTAATAATTTTTCTATATGCTTCTGCCCTTGCTCAGCAGGATTCGATTGAAGAGGTACCGATTACAAAAGTAGCAATAGCTACCATAAAGATTGAAGGATTTCCTGATTTTCTGGCAGCAGATGGACGAGACGTGTGGATTACTAATAGGAAAAAAATAGAAAAGATTTCTCTTGGCCATTCAACCCCCGTTATGACTGTGGCAGTTTCGCAGCCATGTGGCGCGATGGCTACGGGTTTTGGTTCTCTGTGGGTTGCAAACTGCACCGACAAAGCCATTTACCGTATTGACCGAAAGTCTGGAAACGTAATCGCGAGTATTGCCACAGGACTTGCCAGTAAGTATGGTGAGTTAAGCCTTGCTGTAGGCGCCGGATCTGTTTGGGTTTTGTCAGACAGCGCTGGTATATTAACCCGCATTAACCCACAGACAAATACTATTCAGGCGAGCATCAAAGTAAAACCCTTTTCTTATTGTGCTGCTTTTGGGTACGGTGCTGTTTGGATTACCAACTGTGGGCAAATTCAATATCATCGGAATGGTGAAGTCACTGCCTTGGATCCGGGATCAATTCAAAAAATTGATCCTAAAACGAATCAAGTCATAGCCACCATTACTGTAGGGTTTGCGCCTAACTTTCTGGCAGCGGGCGAAAAAGCCATCTGGGTGTTAAACGAGGGTGATGGAAGTGTTAGTCGAATAAATCCTGATACCAATCAAATCACTGCTACCATTGATGCAAAAGTTTCGGGTTGGGGTGGCGACATTAGCGCAGGTGCCGGCACAGTTTGGTTGAGAGGAAATAAAACTTTTTTTTTAGTGGCGGTCGACCCCAAACATAATGCTGTTTCAAAACGCTACGGCCCTGTTTGTGGAAGTGGTGCTGTACGGGTTGCGAAGAACATAGTTTGGGTGTCAGCGCACGACATTAACACAGTTTGGGCCATTAAAAAATAATTACTGTGTGGCTAACAATTCATTTTAATAATTAGCGCGTGACTATACGGTTGCTGAAATGCTACTTATGCCTTTCAATGAACAATTAATTAAAAGACTGATAGTCGATTATCCATCGAAAGTCCCGGCTGTTTAGTTTGAATTTTGTTTTCAGAGGCGTCATAAATATGGAAACAGAGTCTTTTTGTATAACCCCCGTTAACTGTAAAGTTCCGGCCCCGGGTCGTGTATATGTAAATAAATATTTTTTCGTTGTGTCCTTATAAAGTGTGAAACTTATGGTTTTCGAATTGGTGTCCAGGTTTGTTTTAAACCAACGGGCACTGTCTTCCACCATGTACCTGACAGCCGACATGCCTTCCCAATCCAGGATCAGCTGTTTCCACCGGATGGTATCTGTTGTTAAGGGTGGTAAAATATGATTATTGATCCGGAAGGTATCCACCCGATACAATCCATATAATTTTGACTTGGGATAAAGATCGCCGCGTTGTTTTGCCCTGTCGACAGATCCGATGGTTTCATAAATCAATGCATAACCAATAATGATTATTTTGAAAAGCAGTTTACCCGTTCGCAGCCATTTTTGATGGATCTCCGGAGCCTGGATAACCGGGAGTGCGACAGCTTTTCCGGAGAAAAAGAATTTCCACAATTGCCCAAAGCTGGTTAATAGCAGGAACAGGGTCATGATGAATAATTTCGACGAATGAACTTTCACCGGTACATCATAACAATAATTCACCACCACAACGTTCAGGGTAACCATTAAAGTGAGAACGGCTCCGAATATCATGGTTCTTCGAAAAAGTAAAAAAATGGCCGCCAGTTCACCTATGCCCATGAACAGGTTGTAACCATATGACTGCCCGAAAAATATCCAGGCAGATCGTTCGGGAGAAAAATTTCCCACTTTTTCAGTCAGTTCATACAGATCCGCATAGGGGAATTGGGCCTTGATCACTTTTATAAGTCCGTAGTGAATGAGTATGAGCGCAACATAAAAACGAACAGCCGCCGTAAGCCAATAGTATAAAGTGGCGTAGTTTTCCCGCTTTTTGTCCATATTGGTCCATAGTATGGTTCCAACGGCGGATACAAGAAAAAAGATGAGCAGAATTACAAAATCTATCGTAGTGTCGCCGCTGTCTCCGTCATTCAGCGTTATATCGTAGGAGATATGGAGAACATGTTTCCCAAACCAGACAGCGATATTGGTTATCCATATTTCAGGATAATGCATTAAGGCGTCTGCAAATGGAAATGCCGGGTAGTAGATAACGATGATCAGCGTGAACAGACAGAAGATAAATCGAAATGCAAGTTTCTGTCCAGCGGTCCAATGGAGCGGGGTCAAAGGATTTTCCATCATATAATGCGTAGGCTATTTTCCTTTATCAAGATGATAGTCTATTCCCATGTGCTTGTCCTTCTTCCCGCTCTGGAATGTGCTATACGGCTTGGGTTAAATCGCTAATATATAATATAAGTCCGATTTCTAAAAATCTTACAAACCCTGAAAACGTCGCCATTAAACATTTACCGTAACCAGATAACCGGGGGTAAGTAAATACACCTGCTTTATTTCTATTGAAATTGGTAGTTTTGATTTTTATATTTGTTGAGTTGAATCTTCTCAAAACCCTGCAACGTTCCATTATAAACCCGATTATTTGATTTTTCGCCAACGCTTCGCGCAGGTCCAAAACACGAATATGAAGTTGATACAACCGTTTATAGTAATTTATTTTTTCTTTCCCTGCAAAACCATCGCGCAAAGCTATGTTTTGCATTTCAAATACGTTATTTACAATACCTATGTGGCAGTCGGAGAAAAAACAAATATTGGGATTAAAATCATTGACCTTAAAACAGGCAAGACGTCTGATATAAAAGGAAACATCAAATCTAGAAAAGGTGATTTGAGTGATTTCAGGGACAACAACCTGTTGACAATTGGCGAAGAACTATTTGATTAAACTCCGTATCCGCTATGAGATGTAAACCTCTTTTAAAATCAAGACAGTTTTATGAATTCAGACTTTTATTGTGATGAAGTTTTAAGTGGAAAGATCCCTGTTGCTAAAGTAACGGAGACTGATCTCGTTTTGGCATATCATCATACGAAACCATTCTATGAAAATCACATTGTCGTAATTCCAAAAATTCATGTAGGCTCCTTAATTTCTGATGAAAATGAAAATACAGATGACCTGATGTTAGAATTAATGAGAGTAATCAAAAAAGTGGCGGCTGAAATGGTGTCAAAAACAGGAGCGGCTACATTACTTACAAATATGGGCAATTATCAGGATGAAAAACATTTTCATTTGCATGTAGTAAGTGGTGAAAAAATCAGGTGAAAAATGACCCGTCCTAAAAGAACTATACACTAAAACTGTGTATAATGTTAAATCAAGGGTCAGAAAATCAGGTCAGGAACGAAGGCCGGAAGCCTCGTTTGAACAAAAAAGCGATTTTAGAGATAGTACGGGCCGTCGAACGGGGTGCAACCCGAAGAGAGGTGATAGACCGTTATGGAGTTCCGAAAGCCACATTGAGTTTATGGATGCAAGAACATGGCTCGCCAGCATATCTGGCGAGCATAAAGCCAATGAGTGCATCGGATCGTCGGTCTATGGTTCGGGCAATTGAAGCAGGTCGAATGACCATGGCGGAAGCAAAAGTTTTCTACAAGCTTCCTTCCTTGACAGTGGTGAAAGGATGTTTGCGTCAATGCGAAAGAGAAAAAGCGGAACTTCATAGAATAGCTACGCTTATGGACAAAAACGAAGCAAGGTCCGAGGCAATATCATCAGAGGATGTGAAAGCATTGAAGAAAGCACTGGAAGAGGCAGAGCTTAAGATTAAGGCGCTCAATACGCTGATAGATATAGCTGAAGACCAGTTCAAAATTGCTATCAGAAAAAAGCCTGGTGCCAAGCAGTCTTAAAAATGAAAAGTGATTATCCTCAAATAAGCAAGGATGTCCTTTGCAGATTGTTTGGCAAAACGCGCCACGCGATATATGATTATTTATGGCGCCAGCGCGATGACAATATGAAAGAAGAAGTCATCTTACAATTGGTACACCAAATCAGATCTCAATTGCCAAGGGTCGGAACGCGTAAGCTGCTTTATATGCTGACTCCGGAGTTAAAGTCGCACCACATCGATATGGGCAGAGATGCCTTATTTGATTTGCTTGCTGATCATAAACTACTGATCAGACAGCGTAAAAGAAAAGTGATCACGACCGACTCCAGGCATTGGATGCGCAAATATACCAACCTGATTAAAGACCGGGAGCTTACGGGACCTGAGCAGATCTGGGTAAGTGATATTACTTTTATCAGAATGCATAATCAATGGGGTTATCTAAGCCTGATCACTGATGCTTTTTCCAGAAGAATTATGGGTTTGGGTTTTAGAAATGATCTATCAACTCAGGGCTGCCTCGATGCGCTCCAAATGGCTCTCGGCAATCGTCAATACAAAGAAGAAAGACTCGTTCATCACTCTGACAGAGGCTCGCAATATTGCTGCAAGGACTACATCGAACGGCTCCAATCAGCGGGTGTAAGTATTAGTATGACAGAAAACGGAGATCCTTATGAAAATGCGCTTGCAGAGCGAATGAATGGTATTATTAAAAATGAATTTAATCTACATACTTCTGCGCTAAGCTTTGATGAAACCAACCAATTGATCATACGAAGTGTGGAAGCCTATAATCGACTAAGACCTCACAGCAGTTGCGACTACCTAACGCCGCTGGAAGCACACAATCAAAAAACAAACACTTAAAAAAAGATGGAGAAAATATGAAAATAAAACATCAGCAAACTACCATTGCAGCAGGGCCAGGGGCGGCTCATTAAAAAGCAAGCCCCTGGCCCACATAAAAAATGCTGAAAAATCAGAAATTTGACAAAAATCCAGCAACCAGCTATCTATAAGGACAAGTGTATAACACTTTCAGGATTTATTCATAACCGTGTATAGCTATATCAGGACGAGTCATGTGTTGTTGTAATCAGACAGGTGCTGTACGATAGCGAACATGGTCGGCCGTATCAGTTGTACGTAATTCGTTGACTGATAAATATATATCAATCCGGCATCGGTTTCGCAATGAAATGAAGAATTTAAACCGCAGTCATGTTCAAAAATTATTTCAAAATTGCATGGCGGAGTTTGTTTAGAAATAAACTCCATACAATCATAAACCTGGGTGGTCTGATTATCGGATTTACGATCGGTATAACGATCCTTTTGGCTGTATATGCCCAGTTTACTTACGACCGGTTTAACCTGAACGAGAAAAGGCTTTATCAGGCATATCAGGTTTTCAATAAAACAGAAGGTGAAGAAATAACAAACCAATTTGGATTTGCGCCTGCACCCGTGTATAAAAATGAAGTGGCTTCCATTGATAAAGTTACCCGGATTACGGATGGCGGAAATCATATTACTTATAATGGAAAGGACCTGGTTATTCCGGTGATGATGGTGGATGAGGATTTTTTTTTCGATGTTTAGTTTCCCGGTCATCAATGGTAATCGGACAAATCCATTGAAGAATTTATCAGATGTTGTGTTATCCGAAACAGCCTCGAAAAAAATATTCGGCAATGAAGATCCCATCGGGAAGCCGATAAAAATTTCTGCCGGGGAATCCTTAAAGACGATGATCGTATCGGCTGTGGTACAGAGTGTTCCCGGCAGTTCCATTCAATTTGAAATTGTAACGCGCATTGAAAACAGGAGCAACTATGCCGAAAACCGGAATGATTGGGGAGATCGTTCGCCATACATGTATGTCGAACTTAAGGAAGGTACTACCCGTCAGCAGGCAGAAGGTGAATTGAGAGCGATCGATAAAAAATATGTTCCGGACTGGTACATAGAGCTGACAAAAAAAGGAGCGCGACCGGATCGTTTTGGAGATATTTTTGCCACCCGTTTGTTGCCCATGCGCGACGTTCATTTTTCAACCCGTGTGAATGGCCATAGAGCTGTTAGCAGTATGCAGATTATCACGGTTCTGACCATCGGTCTCCTGATTATTTTTATTGCCTGCTTCAATTTTGTAAATATCAACCTGGCTAATGCGGTTAACCGGAGCCGGGAAATCGGCGTCAGAAAATGCCTTGGGGCCTCCCGGATGAAGCTGTTTATGCAATTGTGGAGTGAAAGTTTTCTTGTTTGCTTTATAGCTTTTATCTTATCCCTGGCGCTGGTGAATATTCTGCTGCATTCGTTTAATGGCCTTGACAATTTTAAAATTTCATTGCTACCGGTTATCGGGCAACCCGGTTTTATTTTTCTTGCTATTGCGCTATTATTAAGCGTATCCCTGCTGGCCGGAGGATATCCTTCCTGGGTGATGATTCGTTTCCGTACTGTAGAAACGCTGAAAGGGAAAATAACCCTGAAGCGAAAAAGTGGTTTAAGAAGTTCGTTGATCGTTATGCAGTTTGTAATAGCCTGTTTTATGATCAGCTGTACTTTTATCATTTATCAGCAGTTTCAATTTCTGCAAAATGCAAATACCGGAATTGAAAAGGACTTTCTGGTCAGCGTATTGCTGCATAGCCCGGATAAGGGCAGAGCAACCATTGATAAATTAAGAAGCCGGCTGGCGTCCAATCCGAATATTATTTCCATTTCCGGTAGCAATATCAATATGGGACGCGGCCCGGATAACAGAACAGTAAAGTCCACAACTGATTTTAGTTATAACGGCCAAACAATCCGTACCAATATGGCGTCCGTGGATTATGAATACCTGAAGACATTTGGGATTAAAATAATTGAGGGACGTGATTTCAGCAAATCCTTTGGTACGGATAGTCTGAATAATGTAATTATTTCGGAAAGTGTTGCAACCCAGTTTCATGAAAAGACGCTGATTGGAAAAACAATCGGAGCGGACAGCAATTCTACCGGCTGGCATATCATTGGCATTTTTAAAGACTTCCATTTATATACCATGGAAGAAAAGCTGGAACCGCTCACCCTTACCATGGATAAAAACGGGCCCATGTATTATTGTTTTATTAAAACAAATTCACGAAACGCAATTGCCAGTATGAATGCTATAAAAAAGGAAATGTCGATTCTGGAACCCGGACAGGATTTCAATGCATCCTTTGTGAATGATAATATCAGCAGTTGGTACCAGGCCGAAAAAATGATGTCTGTATTATTCAGTATCGCAGCCGCAATTGCCATTTTACTTTCCTGTTCGGGATTACTCGCCATGGTTTTGCTTATCGTTCAGCAGCGTTTAAAAGAAATTGGAGTAAGAAAAGTATTGGGAGCCAGCGTCCGGAGCATTTCGGTTCTGATTTCAAAAGAATTTTTATACCTGGTTTGTATCGCCATTGGAATAGCTATCCCGATCGGCTGGTTCATTATGAACCAGTGGCTGAATGGCTATCCATATCGAATCCATATCGAAGTCTGGATGTTTCTGATGGTCGCATTATCAGCTTTATCTGTTTCTTTATTGACTATTGCCGTCAATACTATACGTGCGGCTATGCAAAATCCCGTTGACAGCCTTCGTTCGGAGTAAACTGGAATTGTTAGTTTGGGAAACCTATTTCAAAACCCCTGTCATGGTCGATTTCTTCGATCCAAAATCCAAACTCCTTTCAATATCGATGGTAACCTGTTTGCCATCAAAATGACAGGTAGTGGTTTCGGTATGCGGACTTTCAATATAACGCAATTCCATGACCAGGGTATTGTCGTCTTTCCAATAAAAGTTACCGGTTACTTTATATGGAGAAAGCAAAGCAAAATTTTCTTTGGCGGTACCGAAAAGAGACGGACCTGGTTTGTTTGTCTGCCCTGATTTCCAAAACCCGGCTCCGTAATACAGGTTATAGGTGTCAATTGATGTATTCACAATAAAATGACAAATACTGTCTTTAATCTCCAGCGTTATGGACCCGATATTATTTTCGTTTGGTTCCAGTACGAAATATTTGTTCAGGCTTTTGTTAGCCGTGAAGGAGGTAAAGCTGCCTGCATTTGCTTTGAGCGCCAGTGTAGATAATTTTGCTTTTAAGGCATACAGGGATTTGGGATCACTGGGAAGCTTGTCTTTTTTTATAGCCGGCAACATATAATCCCATACCAGATTTAGTTCATTCTGAATATCCTGGGTCTCCGCCTGGATGGCCAGTACGGCGTCAAGATTGGGGAAAACAATGATATACTGTCCGAACGCTCCGTCTTCCCGGTATGCCTGATGCCGGCAACGCCAAATCTGATAGCCATACCCCTGTTCCCAGTCACTCGAGTCTTTTTTGGACTGCGGCAAATCGGGATGCTGGATAATTTTTGTTGTGGTGGCTTCTTCAATCCATGAAGCCGGCAATAATTGATTCCCGTTCCAAGACCCCTTTTGCAGATAAAGTTGACCGGTTTTGGCCATATCCTCTGTTTTTAACCGGAGTCCCCAGCCACCGGTATTCTGACTCATCATGTTTTCTTCCCAGTCTTCTCCGGAAATGCCCAGCGGCTCAAACAACCTGGTTTTTCGGTGCTTATACATGGACCGGACTTGGCCCTATTGTTTTTCAAAAAAGCCGATTCTTTTTATACCTTGGTTTCTTTATTATAGGTTGTATTCTGGGAATTCCGGATCCCGATACGGGTTTATTTTCCTCCGGTTCAACATTTGTAAAAAAATGGCCGGTCTGGCTGGCTGGCTGCATTTTTTTCTATTTGTTATTGATATCGCTTGAATATTTTTTCCCCAATGGAGCAGGGGAAAGAGTCATTGGCTTGTGGCCGTCCAGATTCATTTATAGCAGCGTATACACGCTTTCTACCTGTTTCAGTTGTCTGGCTTTTTTAACCGTTTTTTAAAAGATTTGTCACGCACCCGGCAGTAATTTGGAATTCGCTTAGTGACAATGCTTATTGTGTATACCTGGTGCATTATGTTTTTGTACTCTGGTGCCAGTATATCTTGCTTGATTTCCCCTTGCCGGCGATCGTCAAATTTGGAATCACGTTTGTTCTTTCAATCGTATGCAGCTGGATAGTCAGTATCCTCCTGAGAAAAATACCGGTTGTTAAAGCGTATATATAGTTTGAGGCTTAAGGCGCAAAGCGTAAGGCAGAAGGCGTAAAGCTTAACGTCGAACGCTTAACGCATGGATATAAGTAATAATACCTAAATTGATTTTAATATTAAAATATTCCCGCGATATGATCAGAAGTCGTTTTAGAGTTTTCCTGTTATTTGTCTTATCAATCTCTTCCTTTTATTCAAACGCTCAAACTTCCAGCCCGCTTCCACGAAGTGTTCCAGAAGCCGAAGGTGTTTCGTCTGCTGCTATCCTAAATTTTATTAATGCGGCGGAGAGAAGTAAAAATGTACTGCATAGCTTCATGCTTCTGCGTCATGGCAAAGTAGTCGCTGAAGGATGGTGGGATCCTTATAAACCAAACCTGCGGCATACCCTGTACTCTGCCAGTAAAACATTTACTTCCACTGCGATCGGATTTGCCGTGAGTGAAAACCTTTTAAAACTTTCAGACAAGGTCATTTCATTTTTTCCAAATGATCTGCCTGAAAACATTTCACCCAACCTGGCTGCCATGTCGGTCAAAGACCTGCTCACCATGTCCGGTGGTCAGGGTCCTGACCTTTCCTTTTCTATCGGTTCAAAAAACAAAAACT
>Ga0206904_1003_pt1 | contig 75302 bp, 67 predicted proteins | sample Alteio_BWOrgHeat_42_FD_152981 | JGI IMG/M metagenome (GOLD analysis project Ga0206904, IMG submission 152981) | Enriched cells from forest soil in Barre Woods Harvard Forest LTER site, Petersham, Massachusetts, United States -... | ecosystem: Environmental > Terrestrial > Soil > Temperate forest >...
TGGTGCAGAAGGGTTATCAAGCTTCAAGTGTCCCATAAGCAGAAAAATATTGTTTGGTATAAACGTTGGATTTTAATTAAACAGACATGAAAAATATAAAATATATAAAAATAGTAGTTACCATGTGTATTGCAGTAATGCTGCTTAACGCATGTAAAAAAGTTGAGCCTTCCACAGCAATTGATGAACGCTCAGCATTAACTAATCCAGGTGATATTTACACCTCTACAATAGGCAATTATGCTGAATTAAGAGACCCTGACTATACCCGGAGTGGGCATTTCCTGATGGAATATCCAAGTGATAACGTTGCACAGGGACAGCCATCGTCTGATGATCTTTCCAGATGCTATAGGTATGCTACACAGATCCCTACAGGTGCTCATGCTACCGCTTTTTGGACAAAAGGATACCACATTATTTTTGCGGCCAATAAAATTATTGGAGCGATACCCGATAATGCAAGCGCTGATTTAAAGCTGTTAAAAGGCGAAAACCTATATATCCGCGCAATGGTTGATTTTAATTTAGTGCGCATTTTTGGCCGGCCTTATACTCAAGGGAATGGTAACAACCCCGGCGTTCCATTATTAACCGAAAGCAGTACAGATCTTTCACCCGCCAGAAGCTCTGTAAAGGATGTTTACACAGCTGTTATTGCCGATCTTCTAAAGGCCGCAGACTTGATGACAATTCCGGCTACTGCAAGCCCTAAAAGCGATATCTTTGCATCGAAAGAGGTTGCTCTTGCTCTACTGTCGCGTGTGTATTTATATATGAATGATAATGCAAACGCCATTAAATACGCCAACCTGGTAATTAATTCTGGTCGTTATACATTACTACAGGGAAGTGCTTATCAGGGCTACTTTAGCGTTGCACCTGAAGGTAATACAGAAACTATATTTTGTATCAGGCATACAACAACACAGGATCAGGGCTTTAGCGCCATCGGTTCAATGTACTATAGCGGATTAGGACCTGATGGAACAAGCTCCTTGACCACCCCTGGTGGACAAGGAAATACCGGATGGGGTGAGGTTTATGCATCAAAAACTTATGTAGCCGATCTTGATAAAAATCCGGGCGATCTTCGTCATAGCTTTATTGCTCCATATACCATTAATGGTGTTTTGCAGATGAATCAAAAGCTTACACCAAACACGCCAATGTACTATATCACCAAATACAGTTTCCAGGAAGGTATTGTAACATTAAGCTCTCCGGTTTACCTGCGTTTGGCCGAAATGTATCTGAACCGTGCCGAGGCTAATGCAAAACTGGGCAACAGCCAGGCAGCTATTGATGATGTTAATATTATCCGTACCCGCGCAGGGATCCCAACTCTTACCGTTGCAAGCGCAGGAGATGTGCTTGGAGCGGTGCTTGAAGAGCGTAGATTGGAGTTTGCCTTTGAAGGCCAGCGTTCATACGATTTGTTCAGGAACAACCTGCCTTTGATAAGAGATTATCCGGGTACACATGCATTGAACAATGTGCCGACAACAAACATTATGCAAACTATTTTGCCTACCGATGCAAGGGTAATATTTTATATACCTCAAACAGAAATAGCCATTAATCCAAAGCTTACCCAAAATCCATAATATATAACAATTGTTTATCCAACCCGCCCCTATAGTTTAGGGGCGGGTTTTTTATTTGTACGGGGTTAGGCCATTTGTTGCTGCGATAGGTAAATACAATTCATTTTTCAGGTCGCTGTATCAAATTAAATTGTTTAATTTTAATACCAATTTCAAACCAATCAAACATGAAACCAAGTCATTTCCGTACCTGTATATTAGTAGCCTTTTTATGTGCTTCAGTAATTCAGGCCAGGGCACAGTCAGCTTCTCATTCAGAAGAAACAGCAATTATTTCAGCCATGAAAAACTCTGAAAACGATTGGAATAACGGAAACCTTGACAATTTTATGAAGATGTATACTGATTCATCAACCATGATGATGCCAACCGGGCCGGTTGGATTAAGCGCTATCTGGGCGCTTTACCAGGATCATTATTTTAATGGAAAAATGCCTAAACAAAAGTTGCATTACGATGAGCTTAAAGTAACATTCCTGGGTGCAAAGTATGCATTGTTAACCGGGAAGTTCATTCTTACGGGTAATAACCTGCCAGAGCGTTCCGGCCGTTATTCGCTGGTGATGGTGCGCACCAAAAATGGCTGGAAAATTTTGCATGATCATTCAAGTTAACTGGGAGCCATTACAGCGAATTCCGATAAGTAACCTTAAAGGGTATAGCCAGGTGCTCCTTACTGTTTGTGAGCACCATTTCGGCAGCTTTTTCTCCCATCAGTTTAAAGTCTGTCGAAATGGTAGTAATACCGTTTAGTATGATCTTTTTTAAAGGCGTTTCGTTATAACTTATCACGCCTATATCTTCACCGATCTTTAATTTATCACCTATAATTTTTTCTATCAGCTCAACAAGGTCATCTTCCATTAAATTAATATAGACAGTGCCAGGTTGAAGAGTTTCGTTTTTGAGGTGATGGATAATATCGTATTCAAAAGCATATTGTCCGCAAAAATTCAGGAACCCGGTCAGTATCTCTTTCGAGTAGTAACTATTTTCAGGGAAGATGATCTTTAGTGTGTTGTACCCGCTTAATTTTTCGAGTAGTTGCTCCAGGGCATAATAAATATCCTGCTCAAATTTTTCATATACTGCACCAAAGTTTCCTGTTATTCCGTCGGGCAGTTTATCCATTAATATCAGCTTGTCCTTTGGTAGTTCATTAAGTACAGGGAAAGCGTTTTCGGCGTTTTCTATAAAATGCGGAATGATAACCAGCTTTGAATAATGATCGGTATTATTGGCGAGCAGTTTTTTAAAAACATTAAAGTTATTGTTATAGATATAAAAATCGATAGCAGCATTACTACCCAGCGTTTCGGCAAAAGCATCATAAATGATCTTTTTATGGCTGCTCAGCTTGTTAAATAATAACAACACTTTTATTGGCTGATTGAAAGAAGTATTCGATATAAAATAGCCCTTGCCGGCTATTGACTTGATAACATTATATCTCCTTAACTCCTTATATGCGCGCTCAATAGTATTACGAGAAACCTCGAAGGCAATGCTAAGATCATTTATTGATGGCAGGATATCATCCTTTTCAATTTTTTGGTCCTCAATTCCGCGTAAAATAGAATTGCTTATCTGCAGGTACTTAGGGGTGATGGAGTATTCATCAATATGAATGATCTTTAAATAGTTTTTCATCAGGCTAAAACCGGCTTTTGCTTTAAAAAGTAAAGCTAAATAAATTGAAACTATTTCCCCTACCCTCTTTGCGGACAGAAGTGAGTTGACAAGCGTAGCGAAGTTGGGCTGAGTTTAGGAAAATGTTACATCATAAGACAGTACAGGATGGTTAACTAAAAGCATTTTCCTTAACTTGCCTATACAATTAAATACAACCTAATTACCAGAGATGAGAAAGCTTATTATTTTGCTTACTGCCCTAACCATCGGAACAGCCTGTTTAGCGCAGGTAAAAGTTCAGTATTTACTTACCGAAAACAAAGTCGACCCTAATAGCATAGATGCAATTAACCCGAGGTTTAGCTGGCAAATAAATGCGGGCGACAAACGGGATGTGATGCAAACAGCTTACGAAATAAAGGCAAGCGCAGCAAAAGATAAGCGCGAAGTTTGGAAAACCGGAAAGGTAATGTCCGATCAATCAATGTACATAACTTACAAGGGCGCTCCACTGGTATCAGGACAAAAATATACATGGCAGGTAAGGATTTGGGACAACGCCGGCAAAGCCTCCGCCTGGAGCGAACCGGCTACCTGGCAAATGGGACTGCTTACCCCAGCCGACTGGAAAGCCAAATGGATAACCCCAGGTTTTAAGGAAGATTCGGTAAACCGCCCAAGCCCATTATTTCGCAAAGGGTTTTCGCTAACAAAGAAAGTAAGATCAGCAATGGCCTATATTACCGCACATGGCTTATATGAGGCACAGATAAATGGCCATCGTATTGGCGATGCCTATTTAACCCCCGGATGGACCAGTTATAACAAACGCCTGGAATATCAGGTTTACGACGTTACCAGTTTATTACAGCCTGGCCAAAATGCAGTAGGCGCTATGCTTGGCAATGGCTGGTACAGGGGATATTTTGGTTACGACCCTAAGCCGAATCTATATGGAAAAGATATTGCCTTGTTATTCCAATTGGAGGTTACCTATACCGATGGAAGTACTGACACTATCATCTCCGACGATAGCTGGAAATCATCAACAGGACCGGTGAGGTTTGCGGAGATTTATTATGGTGCAACCATTGATAACCGGATGCAGCAAAAAAACTGGTCGACTGTGAGTTTTGATGATAAAGGCTGGTCGGGCGTAACAGTGAAGGATTTTTCGAAAGATGTTTTGATCGCTACCTATAATGAACCCGTAAGGAAACACGAAACCTTTAAACCGGTTAAGATATTTAAGACACCAAAAGGCGAACAGGTAATTGATTTTGGGCAAAACCTGGTTGGCTGGGTACAAATGAAGGTTAAAGGCCATGCTGGCGACACCATAAAGATTTCGCATGCAGAGGTTATTGACAAGATCGGCAATTTTTATACTGAGAACCTGCGTACAGCAAGATCGCAGGATATTTATATTCTTAAAGGCGGCGAAGAAGAAACTTTTGAACCACAGTTCACCTGGCAGGGTTTCAGATTTATAAAAGTTGAAGGTTATCCCGGCGATCTGAAACCTGAAAACTTTACAGCTATTGCACTTTATTCGGATATGAAGCCTGCAGGTAATTTTTCCTGCTCAAATGCGTCCATTAATCAACTACAGCACAATATACAATGGGGGCAAAAGGGTAATTTTTTAGATGTACCTACCGATTGCCCGCAGCGGGATGAACGCCTTGGCTGGACTGGCGATGCGCAGGCATTTTCGCGCACGGCAACTTTTAATATGAACGTGCATAACTTTTTTACCAAATGGCTTAAAGATGTTGCTGCTGATCAATATTCAAGCGGGAGCATACCTTTTGTAATACCCAATGTATTAAGAGCAGGTAACTACGAAATGGGAGGAAGTACAGGATGGGCCGATGTTGCTACCATTATTCCCTGGAATATGTACCTGGCCTATGGTGATAAACAGATACTGGAGAACCAGTATAATAGCATGAAGGCTTGGGTAAAATACATGCAGGATAAAAGTAAAAATGACCTGTGGAACACCGGGAACCACTTTGGCGACTGGCTTTTTTACAGCGTAAATGATGATACAGATGGTAGCTCGGCCATTACCAGCAAATATTTAATAGCACAATGCTTTTATGCACATTCAACCCAGCTGGTTATTAACGCAGCTAAGGTTTTAGGTAAAAAGGATGATGAGGCTTATTATACAGATCTGCTTGCAAAGGTGAAAAAGGCTTACATCAATGAATATGTAACACCGAACGGGCTGATCTCGTCCGATACGCAAACCGCTTATGTGCTGGCACTGGAGTTTGATATGCTGCCCGAAAATTTAAGGCAGCAGGCCGCCGACAGGCTGGTTAGTAATATCCGCAGATACGATAATCACTTAACAACGGGCTTTTTAGGTACGCCCTACCTGTGCCGTGTGCTGAGCCGTTTTGGGCATGCCGATGTGGCTTACAGGTTATTATTGCAGGATACTTATCCATCATGGCTATATCCTGTAAAAATGGGTGCAACCACTATTTGGGAAAGATGGGACGGTATCCGTCCTGACGGAACATTCGAAGCGCCATCAATGAACTCTTATAATCACTATGCCTACGGTGCAATTGGTGATTGGATGTACCGTGTTATTGCAGGCATTGATACCAAAGAGGATGCCCCTGGTTATAAACAAATAATAATAAAACCAACTATCGGTGGGAACCTGCAAAACGCATCAGCTGATTATGAGACCAATTATGGAAAAGTAAGCTCGCATTGGAAACTGGATGGCACTAACCTGTTGCTCGATGTGGAGATTCCGGCAAATACAACGGCAACCATTTATATCCCCGGCAGTAGCGCCATTTTAGAGAGCGGTAAGCCAATTTCATCTGAACCGGAGATAAAACCTGGCGACGCTATTGCTGGATATACAGTGGTTAATGTTGGTTCAGGTGTTTATCATTTTAGTACTATAAAACCATAAACATCCATTTTGTCATTGCGAGGAACGAAGCAATCTCGTCGCTACTTAACGAATAGAAAGATGACGGACATACATATTTAATCAACCAACAATGGGCACAATATTTGGCGTTTTTTTTCACTTCCTGGGGGGCTTTGCCTCGGGCAGCTTTTATATTCCGTATAAAAAAGTAAAAGGCTGGGCCTGGGAAAGCTTCTGGATAGTTGGGGGGATATTTTCGTGGCTTATTGTGCCGCCGCTGGCTGCCTGGCTTACCATCCCGGGTTTTGCGGAGATCATCAAAAGCACAGGTATTGATGTTATCGGGTGGACATATCTGATGGGGCTTTTGTGGGGGATCGGCGGTTTAACATACGGCCTTGGGGTAAGGTACCTGGGGGTATCATTAGGCAGCACAATCATACTGGGGCTTTGCGCAGTTTTTGGTTCGCTGGTTCCATCGGTATATTATAAATTTTTCCCGAAGGCTGGTAAAGATACTATAACCACGCTCATCAATGCGCATTGGGGGCAAATGGTATTGCTGGGTATATTCATTTGCGTTATCGGCATAATTATATGCGGCAAGGCAGGCACAATGAAAGAAAAAGACCTCGCCAAAAACTCATCAGCAAAAGAAGAAAATAAAGACTATCGCTTTGGGCTTGGCATTTTTGTGGCTATTGTATCGGGTATTTTAAGTGCCTGTTTCAACTTTGGTTTGGAAGCCGGCAAATCAATGGCCGATACGGCCAATACCATTTGGGTAGCCGCACATCCAGCACAGGGAAATTTTCTGTTCAGGAATAACGTGGTCTATATTGTAGTGTTATGGGGCGGCCTTACCACTAATTTTATATGGTGCATGATACTGAATGCCCGTAATAAAACATTTAGCAATTATACCGACGCTAAAACCCCGTTGCTCAAAAACTACCTGTTTTCGGCATTGGCCGGCACAACCTGGTTTTTGCAGTTCTTTTTTTATGGAATGGGAGAAAGCAGGCTCGGTAACGGAGCAAGCTCATGGATTTTGCATATGGCCTTTATTATACTGATAGCCAACGTTTGGGGGCTGATTTTAAAGGAATGGAAGGGTGTAAGTAAAAAAGCATTTACGACAGTTATTTTAGGGATAGCTGTAATTATTTTATCAGTTATTGTAGTTGGCTACGGTAACGCTATTAAGTAGAGGGGGGAGTTGGGAGCCATGACGTTCTTTGCTCTTTCTGTTAATAAACATTAAAAACATGTCTGTCAGAAAAACAAATTTTAAGTATGTAAGCTATTTATGGGACGATGCCAAAGCCGCTGAGCTTGCTGGCGATGAAGTAGCTTTACTTATTTACCGCTCAAATCTTTTAGGGGCCGATCTGCGCCTCACAAATTATGGTGGTGGCAATACATCGTGCAAGGTTACGGCCAAAGACCCTTTAACAGGTGAAGATACCGAAGTAATGTGGGTAAAAGGATCGGGCGGCGACCTTGGGACGTTAAAAAAAAGCGGACTGGCAGTCTTGTATGTTAACCGCTTGCGCAGCCTTACCAATGTTTATCGCGGTATTGAGCACGAGGATGAAATGGTTGAGCTATTTAATCACTGCATTTTCGATCTTAGCTCAAAGGCGCCATCAATAGATACCCCGCTACATGGCTTTTTACCTTTCAAGCATATCGACCACCTGCACCCCGATGCTGCAATTGCTATCGCGGCAGCAAAAGATGGTAAAAAAATAACCCGGGAGCTTTTTAAAGGTACAATCGGCTGGGTTGAATGGCAGCGGCCCGGCTTTGATCTGGGATTGAAGTTAAAGCAATGCCTCGACGAAAATCCCGGCATAAGAGGAATAATGCTTGGTTCGCATGGTTTATTTACCTGGGGCGATACCGCGTATGAAAGTTATATGAACACCCTTGAGGTAATTGAGCAAAGCGCTGAATACCTGGAGCAGAGCTATGGCAAAAAGAGCCTGGTATTTGGCGGGAGTAAAGTTATTAGCCCAAATGAAGAAATCCGCAGAAAACAGGCCATTGCAATAGCTCCTGTTCTTAGAGGTTTTTGCTCGGGAAACGTCAGGATGGTTGGTCATTTTACAGATGACAGCAGGGTACTTGAATTTATCAATTCAAATGATTTAGACAGATTAGCTCCAATGGGTACCAGCTGCCCGGATCATTTTTTGCGGACAAAGATAAGCCCGTTGGTATTAGCCCTTGCGCCTGAAGAAGATCTGGGCGATACCCAATCTATAAAAAATAAGCTTGCACCGGCTTTTGAGGCTTATCGTAAAATGTATGCAGCGTATTACGAAAGCTGCAAGCACCCGAACAGCCCGGCCATGCGTGATGCCAACCCGGTAGTTGTTTTGTACCCGGGTATAGGGATGTTCACCTTCGCAAAAGATAAACAAACTGCACGCGTAGCCGCCGAGTTTTACATTAACGCCATTAATGTAATGAAAGGCGCCGAAGCAATATCTGAGTATACTTCCCTGCCACGGCAGGAAGCATTTAATATTGAGTATTGGCTGCTGGAAGAAGCAAAATTGCAGCGCATGCCAAAACCCAAAGCACTTTCGGGCCGTATTGCGCTTGTTACAGGCAGCGCCGGGGGCATAGGAAAAGCTATAGCCAAAAAGTTTGCCGATGAAGGCGCTTGTGTAGTTATAAATGACAATGACGCCACCCGACTGGCACATGCCGCAGATGAGTTTTTGAAACAATACGGTAAGGATGTTTACACTTCGGCATTGCTGGATGTAACCGATAAAGCGGCTATAAATAAAGCATTTGAAGCCGCAGTTTTAGCTTTTGGCGGTGTAGACCTCATTGTGAATTGTGCTGGCCTATCTATCTCCAAACCAATTGAAGATCACACCGAAAAGGACTGGGACTTGCTTTATGATGTGTTGGTAAAGGGCCAGTTTTTGGTTACACAGGCCGGGGTTGAAATTATGCGGAAGCAGGACTCAGGCGGCGATGTATTAAATATTGTAAGCAAAAACGCATTGGTATCGGGGCCTAATAATGCAGGCTATGGTTCGGCAAAGGCCGCTCAGCTACACCTAAGCCGCCTGAACGCAGCCGAATTAGGTAAAGACAACATCCGTGTAAACGTAGTTAATCCTGATGCTGTAATAGCCGACAGTAAAATATGGGAAGGCGATTGGGCGGCAGGCCGTGCAAAAGCTTATGGGGTAACCGTAGAAGAATTACCTGCCTACTATGCTAAAAGAACATTGCTGAATGAGATCATCCTCCCTGAAGATATCGCTAACGCATGCTTTGTTTTTGTTGGCGGCTTGCTCAATAAATCAACAGGTAATGTTTTGAATGTAGATGGCGGGGTTGCAATGGCATTTGTGCGGTAGCGTCGCGTCACCTATGAATTAATGTTAGCCAGTAGTATTTATACAAAAAGTGTAAACCATGTTTTTTTCAAAAAAAGCAATTCAAGAAATTGATTAACAGATACTTATATGTGGGTTTACATTGAAAAGTGTAAACCCAATGTAAACCCACTTTTTTTTATTTGATTCAATTTCAATGCAAGGCAATACGTCAATTTGTGGTGATATAACAGTAGAAAATAAATTCATTATTTGTGGTTAAAATAGAACTGTTGACCCATATTAATGCCCCCATTGAGCGATGTTTTAATATTGCACGCAGTATTGATGTGCATGTAGCATCAACTAAACAAACCGGGGAACAAGCCATCGGCGGACGTACAAGCGGGTTAATTGAGTTAGGTGAGACAGTTACCTGGAGGGCCAAACATTTCGGCATCTGGCAAAACCTGACTTCAAAAATCACAGAATTTGAGTATCCCAATTATTTCACAGATGAGATGGTAAGCGGCGCCTTTAAAAGCTTTCGGCACGAGCATCTTTTTTATGCCGTGAATGATCAAACCGTAATGAAGGATATATTCATATTCGAGTCTCCATATGGAATATTGGGAAAGGTTGCCAATTTTCTTTTTTTAGGCAGATACATGCAAAACCTTTTAATCAAGCGGAATAAGGTAATAAAAGAGGTTGTCGAAAAGCAATAATCGCTGTGATTTATTCCAATTTAACCACGCAGTCGCTCGGCTCTGCCGGGTGACGATTATATTGAGGCGTCTCGCCAAGATGTAAACAAATATCTATTGAATATAGGCCAGAGGCCCGTTAATACTGGTCACTAGGCAGAGCCGAGCGACTGCGGAGTAATGCCCTCTTAATTATAAAGCTTAAACTCAAATGGTTCATATGAAACCCCTTCATTACGAACCTTGATGTTTTTCTTTTCCAGATCTGCTTTCAATTCCATCCACCTTTTATTACGTAAAGTAGAGGCAGGGTACAATGTGTTTTCAAAATCATTGGTAATAATTCTTAACGATGTTGGCCTTTTATAAGGCTGTTCAAATACTATTTCTTTAATATCAGAAAGTCGATATACCTTTTTAAACCAAGGTATATTGTGTAGCCTCATCTCAAAATAATTGTCCGAAAGTTCAAAATAATACATTTTGAATCCCCAAAAAAAGAACCAGATAATGCCAAACGCAACGAAGCCTATCATTTGGTCAATGTTAAATATTAATGCAGCTTTTATAAATAAAAATATTGCAGGGGTTAAAAGAAACCACATCATTATTCCTGTAAAGCTTAGAAGCTGATAGCCGTTGTATTTAATAAATGTCTCATGGATAACACTTGGTACAGGTTGTAATTTTATAGCTTCAACAGCGCTCTTATCAACAACAACTTGCTGAATAAATACTTTAATTTGCGATGAATTACTGTACATATCGTCAAAAATATACTTTTCACGTTCTCCTTTAAATTTGAGAGTAACGGCTTCTCTCCTGTCAAAATCCATAAAGCTGAATGATTTTTTGCCAGTAAGATCTATTTTTTCAAGATCAGTCCAATACAACTTCTCAGAATGATTAAATGTGATTGACTCCAAGTTAAGTTTAACCGCTGGAGTGTTTTTGAAAAACACGACTATGGAAATAACACTTAAAAATATCAGCCCTAAGCCCATCAATATCAATATGTATTCACCAATTTTTGAAGTTGCCTGATTATGCAATGTAAAAGCTATTGTGGCAAGTACTCCAAAAAACAGCAGGCGAAAAAACAAGAATAAATAAAATTTTATAAGGTGCCGATGCGCAGTAATATCTGTCATAGCGCTAATTTATATAAAAGAAAATTGCGGCAAAAGGTGCAAAATATTTTCATTTATTACATTGACCATGAACCATCAACTATGAACTTTCCCTCAATTCCCCAACTGCTTAACGGCCAGGTAAGCCATTAATCCTGTAGAAATTTTAAATGCATCTTCTTCCACATCGAAGGTAGGCGTATGAACTGACGAGGTAATGCCCCGGCTTTCGTTACGGGTGCCTAAGCGGTAAAAGCACGAGTCTGCAACTTGCGAGTAATAGGCAAAATCTTCAGCAGCCATCCATATATCAAGGTCGAGCACGTTTTCTTTTCCAAGGTAGTCTTCAGCATGGCCACGGGTACTGGCAGTTAACTTTTCTTCATTGATCAGGAATGGGTATCCCCGCATTATATTGAATTCACAACTGGCGCCCATGCTTTCGCAAATGCCCTCAGCCATTTTTTTCATTTTGATATGAGCCTCCTTGCGCCACTTTTCATCCATTGTGCGGAATGTGCCTTCCAGGTAAACCTCGTTAGGGATCACATTTGTTGCACCATTAGCTATAACTTTACCAAATGAAAGCACCGAAGGGCTTTTAGGGTCGGCAAAGCGGCTTACTATCTGCTGCAATGCAGTTAACATATGTGCAGTGATAATAACAGGGTCAATATTTTGCTGTGGTTGTGCACCATGACCCCCTTTACCCCTTACGGTAACATATAGCTCATCGGTTGAAGCCATGTATTTTCCGGCACGGAAACCTACTTTTCCTGCGTCAATCAACGGCATCACATGCTGACCTAAAACGGCCTGCGGCTTCGGATTTTCCAAGACTCCTTCTTTAATCATCAGGCTTGCCCCGCCGGGCAGTTTTTCTTCTGCCGGCTGAAAGATCAGCTTTACAGTTCCGCCAAACTGGCTTTTCAGATCAGTTAATATCTTAGCTGTCCCTAATAGTGAAGAGGTATGTGCGTCATGTCCGCAGGCATGCATCACGCCCACATTTTGCGATTTGTAGGAAACTTCATTAGCCTCGGTAATAGGCAAAGCATCCATATCTGCACGAAGGGCAACCACGTTGTCCGAAGGTTTATCACCTTTAATTAAAGCCACCAGGCCGTTATCAGCCATTCGTTGATACTGTAGCCCCAGTTCATCAAGTTTTCCAGCCACAAAAGCAGAAGTTGCAACCTCGTGGAACGAAAGTTCAGGATGTGAATGAAGATGGCGGCGGTTAGCAACCACATCGTTAAAAATATTTTTTGATAACTGCTGTATCTGCTCTTTAATCATTGGGGGTATCCGTTTTTGGAGGGTTGATCTTTTCCGAAATAATAAACAGGCTGGTAAACATACCGGAGATTTCGGTTACCAGCTTTTGTGCCTCAAGGCGTGTGCGGAAATCGCCCGCCCGCACCTTAAAATTTGGTTCGCTGTAGCTAATATAGGTACGCAGCTCAGGATATTCTTCATTGAATTTAGCCTGGGCATTATAGGCCGCTTGCCTGCTCGAGCCAAAAAATATCTGCACACGATAACCATTTGAAGTTTCGCTGCCTGCGAAAGTGTTTTTATTAAAAGAGGCCCGTTTTGCCATCAGGGTATCAATCAACGGGTCTTTTATTACTTCAACCGTACCACGAGTTTGCGCAGCGGCTAATAAAGGCAAAAAACCAATTACAAAAAAAATGCAGAACCTTATCCGGCTTAATTTAGCTTTATAATAAGATACTGCGTTTTTCATTGTCATAATATCAATCTATTGTCATTGCGAGGAGGAACGACGAAGCAATCTCGTCGCCAATCATGGCGATCATGCATAGCGAAGAGATTGTCACGCTTCGCTCGCAATGACAAGTTTGTTATTTGTGCCCCTTACGCCTGGCCTGCGCCGTGGCAGTTTTTATATTTTTTACCGCTTCCGCAAGGGCAGGGATCATTTCTGCCCACCTTCTGCTCAACTCTTACAGGTGTAGTTTTCTGTAGCTCGCGCATATCCTGCATAGCAGCGCCGTTTGCTTCGCTTACCAGCTCTGGCTTTGAAGTACGCATTTTTTTCAGGTCGAGCTTTGGTTGTGGCTTAGCCTCACGTATTTCCTCGGCATCCTGCTGAACCGGGATACCCCCCCTGAACAGGAAGCTCACCAAATCTTTATTTACACTGGCCAGCATCTGGCGGAACAATTCAAAAGCTTCAAATTTATAAACCAACAACGGGTCTTTTTGTTCGTAAACAGCGTTTTGTACCGACTGTTTTAACTCATCCATCTCACGTAAATGCTCTTTCCAGGCATCATCAATCAGGTACAGCGTCACATTCTTCTCGAATGATTTAAATACTTCTATCCCTTTATTTTTGATGGCTTTTTTTAGCGGAACAGAAACCTGGATACCATTTATACCATCGGTAAATGGTACTACAATGTTTTCTACATATTCGCCGCGGGTGTCAAAAACATCTTTTAAAACCGGATAGGCTTGAGCGGCAATAGCATCCTGTTTACGTTTATAAAAATCGTTTACCTCGGCAAATACTTTGTCTACTATTTTGTTTATCGGTTTATCGGTAAATTCATCATGGGTCAGCTCAACGTCAACCGAGAATAACCGAATCATTTCAACTATAAAACCTTCATAGTTGTTCGATTCTTTGTACTCCGTTACCACATCTTCAACCACATCAAAAATGGTGTTGTTGATATCTACTTCCAAACGTTCGCCAAAAAGAGCATTTTTACGTTTTGCATAAATAACGGTACGCTGTGAGTTCATCACGTCATCATATTCCAGCAAACGCTTACGTATCCCGAAGTTGTTTTCTTCTACTTTCTTCTGCGCACGTTCAATAGAGCTGGAGATCATGGAGTGTTGTATCACTTCGCCTTCTTCAATACCCATACGCACCATAAGGTTAGAAATCCTTTCAGAACCAAACAAACGCATCAGGTTATCCTCCAGCGATACAAAGAACTGTGACGATCCCGGATCGCCCTGTCTGCCCGCACGACCACGTAACTGGCGGTCAACACGGCGCGATTCATGGCGCTCAGTACCTACAATGGCTAAACCACCAGCATCTTTTACGCCAGGGCCTAATTTTATATCCGTACCACGACCAGCCATGTTGGTAGCTATGGTTACGGTACCAGCCATACCAGCCTCGGCAACAATATCAGCCTCTTTCTGGTGTAATTTGGCATTCAGTACGTTATGTTTTATACCGCGCAGCTTAAGCATACGGCTCAGTAATTCCGAAATTTCAACCGATGTTGTACCTACAAGTACCGGGCGACCAGCTTGTGTCAGGGCTGCTATCTCTTCGGCAACAGCGTTGTATTTTTCCCGTACTGTGCGGTAAACCAGATCTTGCCTGTCATCACGGCTGATATTGGTATTGGTCGGGATTTCAACCACATCAAGCTTGTATATTTCCCAAAACTCACCCGCTTCAGTAACTGCAGTACCCGTCATACCGCAAAGCTTGTGGTACATACGGAAGTAATTTTGCAGGGTAATGGTAGCAAACGTTTGAGTGGCATCTTCCACCTTAACATTTTCCTTGGCCTCAATTGCCTGGTGCAAACCATCAGAGTAGCGGCGGCCATCAAGTACACGGCCTGTTTGCTCATCAACAATCTTTACCTTGCCTTCATCTAAAATGTATTCTGTGTCTTTTTCAAAAAGGGTATAGGCCTTTAAAAGCTGGTTAACCGAGTGGATACGTTCCGATTTGATCGAGAAATCGCGCATCAATTCATCCTTGCGGCTAACTTTGGCTTCGGCAGGTAAGTCCGATTTTTCAATTTCCGATATTTCTGTACCTACATCAGGCATTACAAAAAAGTGAGGGTCTTCACCTGAGGCGGTGATCAGCTCAATACCTTTTTCAGCAAGCTCAACCTGGTTGTTTTTTTCGTCAATCACAAAAAACAGCTCCGCATCAACCTTATGCATTTCCTTGCTTTGGTCCTGCATATAAAAGTTTTCCGATTTTAATAGTAACTGCCTGTTTCCACCTTCGCTCAGGTATTTAATCAGTGCTTTGCTTTTTGGCAACCCTCTAAAGGCACGTAATAAGGCTAATCCACCTTCATCAGGGCCGCTTTTGCCTTCGGCAATTAATTTTTTGGCTTCATTTAAAATACCGTTCACATAGTTTTTCTGTGCATTAACCAGTCGCTCAATGCGTGGTTTCAGCTCATAAAACTCATGCTCGTCACCGCGAGGTATAGGGCCCGAAATGATCAAAGGTGTACGGGCGTCGTCAATTAATACCGAGTCAACCTCATCCACCATGGCATAATGCAGTTTTTTCTGAACCAGTTCTTCTGGGCTGCGTGTCATATTGTCACGCAGGTAGTCGAAGCCGAACTCATTGTTGGTGCCAAAAGTGATGTCGGCCATATAGGCTTTGCGCCTTTCTTCCGAATTTGGCTCATGCTTGTCAATACAATCAACCGATAAGCCGTGGAATTCATACAAAGGCCCCATCCATTCAGAGTCACGGCGTGCCAGGTAATCATTCACTGTTACTATATGTACACCCTGGCCAGCTAAGGCATTAAGGTAAGCGGGCAGCGTAGCTACCAGCGTTTTACCTTCACCTGTCGCCATTTCCGATATCTTTCCCTGGTGCAATACAATACCACCTATTAGCTGTACATCGTAATGCACCATATCCCAGGTAACTTCATTGCCTGCAGCTAACCAGGTATTATGGTGGATAGCCTTGTCACCTTTTATAATTACGTTTGATTTACGTGCAGCCAGGTCACGGTCGAACTGATTTGCAGTAACTTCAATTGTTTTATTTTCTTTAAACCTTTTGGCAGTTTCCTTTACAACGGCAAAGCCTTCGGGCAAAATGCGCATTAAAATTTCTTCCAGCTCTTTGTTGCGGTCTTTTTCAAGCTTATCCAGTTGGGTATAAAGCTCAACCTTTTCATTTACATCAATGTCGGGGTTGTTTTCGGTCCGTTCCTTAATTGCAGCTATTTCGCTGTCAATCTGGGCAAGGCCTTCTGCTATAGTTGCTTTAAAACCTACTGTCTTATCCCTAAGTTCGTCATTGCTTAATCCGCCAATTTTGGCAAATTCAGCTTTAACCTTTTCAACAATAGGCAATATGCTTTTAACGTCTCTATCTGATTTGCTTCCGAAAAGCTTACTTATAAAATTTAACATGCTATTTTTATATCTGTTGCAACAAACTCAACAATTGCGCCACGGCAATTTATGAGCCATTATGACAGGCAAAGTTACAGTTTTTGAGGGATTACACCGATTTCGATCACTGATTTTTACTGATTAAAGGGATTTAACTGATTATTTGATCGCTAATGATATTATTTAACTTATTATAAAAAGGAAAATCCTTTAATCATTTGAAGCAAGGTCATTAGATTAAAGGATATCTTTAATAAATTATTTATCTGCTAAATCACAATCATCAGCAAAAATCAGTGATTACTTTTCCTGGGCGTTCATAATACCACCTACAATTTTACCATAGGCAAGCACGGGTGCAGCAGCGTACGAGATTTTTTTCTTCCAGTTAACGTAGCGGTCGTTTATAAAATTATCCCAGTTATTGCCGTTCAGTTGGGCACGGCCCAGGGAGATGCATGGCTCAGTGATTTTTGTGGTATGCCACCAGCCTGAAGGAAAAAGCAATGTTTCGCCTTCCTGTAAAGTAAATTCTATTGGTTTTGCCTCTTTAAACAATGGGAATTTTTCATAATCAGGGTCGAGGAAATTCACTTGCGAAAATTTCGGATTATCCTCAAATGGGTACATGCTTGGTGTTTGCTCTGGTGGGTACATTATAAAAACCTTCGACCCATATACCTGGGTAATCTGCGTATGCATAAACAACGCATCATAATGCAAAAACGGAAAGCTTGAGCCTTTGCCGCCTAAAAATATTTCATACAATACTGTACCCTGCAACATTTTGCGGGGCATTAGCTTATGGTTTATCCTGTCAATTTTTCCGTAAATAATTTCCGGTAAAAAATCTTTCATTAATTCAGGAAAAACCTTCTCTACATCAAAATTATATGGATATGGCGCCGGGTTTTCGGCTGTGGAGGTTAGCATCTGGTCGATGAAATCGCCCATATTATGGGTAACCCCGTTTATATTTTTGTTTATGTGTGAATAATTTTCTTTGAAATAAGCAGGTGTGAGCTTTTTCATGGCCTTCCAGTCCTTAGCGGCATCAGTAAGCACTACCGGAAGCGATTTTTTAACATACTCGTTTAAAAACTCTTCCTGCGAAAGGTTTGTCCGTCTGTCAACGCCTTTAATATCACTATACATTGGTTTTGCTTGTAATTGCTCAGTAACCATATTGCTTCTATTTAAAAATCACAGATTCACTTATACGGTTTTGAAAGCGACAGAGTTATAACAAATTACAGGTGGGGGCTACTGATTATCCTCCGGATCAATATCGTCCTCATCGTCATCTTCAAATTCATCAAAAAAGCGGTCTTCGTCAAACATCAGCTCTTCCAGTTTTTCCTGTTCGGGAGTACTGGTATCAAAACGGATAGCCCAATTATCGGGGATATCATAAGTTTTATCAAAACCCCTTATCCAGTCAACAAAAACTACCCTGAACTCTTCAACTTTATCACGCATCAGGTCTACATAATCCTCTTCGTTTATCTCCATCATAGAAGCAAACGATACAGCATTAAACATATCATGCACCGCCAGCTTTATTAAAACCGCATTTTGCATCCGTAACGAATATAATCCGCCGCCTTCAGCGCCTGCTATTTTGGCTTGTATCAATGCAGCATTGCTAAACATTTGTGCCGCTAGGTCTTCCTTCCGGTCGTTTTCTTTTAATGCATCGGCAATTATCTCTACCAGGTCAAATAGTTCCTGCGCCATTTTGTAAACCGGCAGTTTCTCATATTTTTCTAATCGACGGGGCATGGTATCAGAGACTGGAGGTTAGAGACCAGAGATCAGTTTATTAAAAAACGAATATAATAAAATATAGTCGCAGAATTCATATAAAGGATATGAGGTGCAAATCAAATTGTCACGTGTATTGTTTACTCACCTCTATAGGAGTCCTTCGGACCGGACTTCTGTAGCTTCAATTTTTCACCCTCTTTTTTGCTTGCAAAAGAGAGGGTGGTCAAGCGAAGCGATGACCGGGTGAGTTGAATAGGCGACAATTTGAATCGCAGCCAGGAAACGGGCATTTACTAACTGTTAAAAATAACTAACCTCTGATCTCTAACCTCTAATCACTAAATACTATCTTTGACCCATGAATATCCTGCTCCTCGGTTCGGGCGGAAGGGAAAGCGCCTTCGCCTGGAAATTATCGCAAAGTCCAAAATGTGAAAAGCTTTTTATTGCCCCGGGCAATGCAGGCACCGGCCAATACGGGACAAACATCGATACAAAAGTGACCGATTTTGAAGGCATCAAACAGATTGTTTTGAACAATAATATCGATCTTGTTTTGGTAGGCCCCGAGGAACCGCTTGTTAAAGGAATTCATGATTTTTTCCTGGCCGATGAAAAATTAAAAAGCATCCCTGTAATTGGCCCGCAGCGCGAAGGGGCACAACTGGAAGGCAGCAAGGATTTTTCCAAACAGTTTATGGTACGCCACAATATTCCGGCGGCAGCATCAAAAACCTTTACGAGGGAAACCATGCAGGAGGGCTTTGAGTATCTGGCAACCATAGGTTTGCCAATTGTATTAAAGGCCGATGGCCTTGCTGCTGGTAAGGGCGTACTAATTTGCCTTACTGTTGTTGAAGCGCAACAGGAATTAATAGAAATGCTCACCGAAGCCAAGTTTGGCGAAGCAAGCTCGAAAGTTGTGGTTGAGCAATTTTTGCAAGGTATTGAGCTTTCGGTTTTTGTGCTGACTGATGGAAATAACTATAAAATGTTGCCATCTGCCAAAGATTATAAGCGCATTGGCGAAGGCGATACTGGCTTAAATACAGGTGGCATGGGCTCTGTTTCACCAGTTCCTTTTGCTGATAAAGAATTTTTGCAGAAAGTAGAGCAACGCATTGTTATACCAACCATAAACGGGTTAAAACAGGAGAACATTCCTTATAAAGGATTCATCTTTATTGGATTGATGAATTGCGGTGGCGACCCTTACATGATTGAATATAACTGTCGCATGGGTGACCCCGAAACCGAAAGTGTTTTGATGCGGATAGAATCAGACCTGGTTGATTTGTTGCAAGGTGTTGCCGATGGGAACCTTAATGAGAAAGAATTAGTCATATCCGACAAAATAGCCACAACAGTAGTTATGGTTGCCGGTGGTTATCCCGGAGAATATTTAAAGCATAAAACAATAACCGGTATTGAAAACGTACGCGATTCGCAGGTTTTTCATGCTGGAACATATCTCGATGGAGAAAATATAAAAACTTCAGGCGGACGGGTTTTGGCTATAACATCACTACAAAACGACCTGTTTACAGCATTACAACAAGCAACGGCCGATGCAAGCCGCATTTATTACGACGGCATGTATTTCCGCAAGGATATTGGGTTTGATTTGTTGTAAGAGAGTCTGAAAGTCGGGAATGTCCGAAAGTCCGAAAGACGCTGCAGCTTGTTGCGCATATACTACAGCCCCCAATGATTTAAACAAAAAAGTCCCGAAGAAAAGTTCTATAACTCTTTCTTCCGGACTTTCCGTCTTTTCCGACTTTCGGACTGAATTAAATCTTCCCGAAAATCTCTTCTAATTTGGCTTCAAGATCATCACCTCTAAGGTTTTTGCCAACTATCTTTCCGTTAGGGTCAAGCAAAAAGTTTTGCGGTATGCCTCTAACTGCATATAATCCAGCTGCTTTACTATCCCAGAATTTAAGATCAGACAATTGTGTCCAGGCTAAACCATCCTTATGAATTGCCGCTAACCATTTGTCCCTGCCAGTTGGCCGGTCAAGCGATACTCCTACTATTGTAAATTTCTGGCCTTTATAATGATTAAATGCTTTTACCACATTCGGATTTTCGTGACGGCAAGGGCCGCACCATGATGCCCAAAAATCAATCAAAACATATTTTCCTCTGAATGAAGAAAGACTTACCATTTTACCGGCAGTATCGGCTTCGGCAAACTCAGGTGCTATTGCACCCATGGCAACTGCCTTTAATTTGGGCAACCTTTCTCCAAATTCCTTTCCACCTTTCGATTCTTTTATTGCAGGTGTTAAATTATTATACAAGGGGGCAATGTCAACATAGTCAGCACTGTAAGCAAAGTTTTCCAATACATTTAAGCTGATGTATGAATCAGGGTTATCCTGAATGAATTTTTTATCTATCTGCGAGCTTTGTGCGTCAATTAATTTCTCTGCTTTGTTGCTTTCTTTTTGAAAAGCTTCAGATTTTTGTTCTTCCGGCGAAGCTGCTTTTTGTTTTGCTGATAATGCAGCATAAGCATCGTTTATAGGTTTTGTTGCCTCTTCATATTTCGCGTTTTCGAGGTTGGTTTTTGTGCCTGCAACCTTTGCATTAGCAAGAGTGTCTGTACTGCTTACAGTAATTGTTCCCTTTTCAAGGTAGATGGATTTATAATCCCGGATGCCGTTAGCGCCTGTACCTTTTTGATTAAATACCAGGTAAGCGTTCATGGGTGTTGCACCAGCAGATCCGCTAAAGCTAAACTTACCATCCTTCATCACTACAGAGTCCGTAACGGCTTTGCCGTCTTTGCGGTATTCCATATACATTTTAGCAGGTGCGTTAAACTTACCTACAGAACCCTGAACAGTATATTGGCTATCCTGGGCAAAAACAAATGCAGGCAAACTTGCCAGCGCCATTAAAACAATCTTCTTCATCCCTTTTACTTTTTTATTAAGATCGTAAACTTAATAATATTCTTTATTATCTGTATAATCAGGGCTAAAAAACTATTATTTTAATACCTCTTTTAGTTTATCGTCAAGGTCGTCTCCGCGCAAGTCTTTGGCAATTATCTTTCCATCGGGGCCTATCAGGAAATTCGCCGGGATAGATGATACATAATACAAGGCCGCAGCCTGGTTGTTCCACCATTTTAGGTCCGATACCTGAGTCCAGACCAGGCCGTCGTTTTTAATAGCGGCCAGCCAGTCGGCCCGGCCTTCTGCTTTATCAAGCGATACACCGAGTATGGTGAAGTTTTTATCCTTATATTTATTATAAACACGCACTACATTGGGGTTTTCCTCTCGGCAGGGGCCGCACCACGATGCCCAAAAATCAACCAGAACATATTTGCCTCTGAGCGATGAAAGTTTAACCGGCACGCCATTCACATCATTCTGGATAAAATCTGGGGCCATCACACCCGGAGCGGTATGTCTTACAGGCTCAAGCGCTTTTTGAAAAACTTTAGCTGCTTCCGAGCTTTTTAACGTTGGAGATAATGTATTGAAAAGCGAATCAAGCTCCACCGGGTTTGGCGATGGTCCATCTACAGAATACAAGGCCATCAGACTGAAATAGCTATCAGGGTTTTCTAAAATAAATTTTTTGATAACTGTTTTCTGTTCAGCCTGCAATGCCTTATACCTGCCCTGTAAATTACTTCTGAATGCAGGTGTATTCTGCTCAGCCGTAACTGTGCGCTTTATTGCCATCAGGTTTTTAGCTTTATTGTTTATTGGTTCTAACAGCGCCTTTAGCTTTTTATCTTCGTCGTTTATTTTTGAGCCGGTTATTTGGGCTTTGGATATGGAATCTGTACCGCTTACAGCAAATTCACCTTTATCAAGGTAAAGATTCAGTTTATCAACGGTACTGTCCAGCTTTTCAAAGCCAACACCTTTATGGTCAATAAATAATATCGCATTTGATGGAGTTAATATCTGTCCGTTAAAATCAAAGTTTCCGGCGCTTATTTGTGCCGAATCAATCACCTGGTTAGCGCCTAATTGGTAAATAAGATAGGCTCTCGACGGCGCATTTAAATTACCTATCTTACCTTTTATAGTAAAAGTATCCTGCGTTTGTGCCAATGCCAATACAGGCAGCAACGTTATTGTTATATATAAAAAAACTTTCTTCATCTGTTTATCAGCGTATACTAAGCTGTGATAACGTTAAAATACGGATTGAATTATAACCTGTTAGTTTAATTTTTGATAAGTGCGCCACCAAAGGTCAGGCATTTCGCCGGATACGGCAGTCTTATAATCGTCATATTGGCAGGGTACCAAATGGAAACGTTCGTTTTTTGAGCCGCCTGCCGGGTAAGGCACCTGCATCCACCAGCGGTCTGATTTTTTGCTTTTTACAAAAACCACTTCGTGATCATCGTGTTTCAGGCTGGTTTTATAAATAAGATATTGCGATTTAGGATTAAGCGGAAAATCTTTTTTCCGGTTATAAACGCCGTCAATAAAATACCACAACATCTGGGCAAGCAATGTTGCTGTTTGCCCGTTATTGTCGTAAGCCGGGTTAAACTCATAAAAGCCGATAGAACTCAGTTTATCATTAAATCCTGCGTAACGTGCTATCTGACAAGCCTCCTCGCCATAAAAGCCATTGGGACTGGCATTGGCATTTCCAACCGAATCAGATGAACGGATAGCGCCCATGTCAAAACTGATCATGCTTGCATTGCGGATAATAGGTTCAGAAACCGCAACATTGCCGCTTAATTCGCCTAATCGGTGTACATCAAAATAAAGCTTTTCCATCACCCTTAAACTATCCTGGCTGGCAAAATAGGTTTGGTAGCCCAGGTTGCTGTAATTAAACAGGTAATTAGGCTCGTGTAAAAATATTTTATTCAGATATGATTCTGATGTCGTTTCAATCCCTTCTGAATTATTGACGTCATCATCCAGATCAAAATGCGAATCCACAATTACAAGGTCTACCTTTTGTTCCAGGGTTTCATAAGCAAGGTATTGGGCATAGGTAAGGTCCTGTCCGCCGCCAATTATAACGGGGATTATATCTTTCTTTACCAATTCGTTGACTACCGTTTTCAAGGCTATATAAGTATCGGTTACGGTAGCGCCCTGCCTGATGTTTCCTAAATCGACGATCTTTGTGTTGTAGTTACCTTCGTTCAGCCGGTATAACTTCTCACGAACATAATCAGGTGCAAGCGCACAGCCTGGATTATTAACCGCATTCCGGTCTTCCTGAACGCCTATAATGGCAATATCCGTTTTATCTTCCATTGACGGAAAATCAACAGCATAATATTCAATCTTACTGCCTAACTGACTGGTATAATATCCCTTTGCCGGGACGATCTTCTTTTGATCAACAGGTGTAAAAAAATCGGATAATGACATTTGTTTGATTGCCCAGCAGTATGTGCAGGATGCAGCTATGCAAATGTGCAGATTTTTTGTGAACCGGATTGGTGATTTTTTGTGATTAGGTAATTTCGCGGATAACGCGCACACAGTGCACATTCAGATTTTCTGTGTAGAGACGCAATACTTTGCGTATCCCACCATGCAGAACAGGACATGCAAGGTTGGATTTGTACGCAAAAGACGCAAAGTATTGCGTCTCTACACAGAATTACCATCTTTCAGGTTTCTTACAAATTATACATCCCACCATCTGCAATAAGCTCGGCGCCTAAAACAAATGTTGAATCGTCGGACGCAAAGAAGGTTGCTATTTTAGCTATTTCTTCTGCTGTTCCGAAACGACCAACCGGGATTTTTTGAGTAAGACCCTCGCCCATACTTTTTAACTGCTCTTCGGTAAGGCCCAGTTTTTCACTGGTATGCAGCGGGGTAACCACAGGGCCGGGACTAATTGCATTAACCCTTATCCTGCGCGATAAAAGCTCTGCCGATACATTTTTAGCTAATGAGAGCAAGGCTGCTTTGCTGGCTGCATAAACACTTGCGCCTGCCATGCCTATATGTGCGTTTATGGATGTATTTAATATAATAGAGCCGCCATCATTAATTAACGGTATCAGTTGCTGCAAGCTAAAATATGAACCTTTAAAGTTTACGTTCATTATTTCATCAAACATATCCTCCTCCATACTTTCGGTGGAGTTGAACTTACCTACACCCGCATTAATAAAAACAATATCAATTGCTGGCGATAGTTGCTTAACCTTTTCGCCTAATTGTTTTACTTGTTGAATATCGCCCAAATCAGAAACAAGGCCTTTTGCATTTTCTCCCAAAAATAAAACGGCCTCCTTAACCGATGCTTCATTGCGCCCGGTGATGATCACTTTTGCACCTTCGGCTATAAATTCTTTTGCTGTAGCCAGGCCAATGCCACTGTTACCGCCTGTTATAATTGCTGTTTTACCTTCTAATCTTTTCATTATCTTTATATTTTATTGATCAAATTGACCTATAAATACTGATCTGCACAAGAATGCACTATTAAGTGCGGAACGCACTGCAAAGTATGTTTTGGGTTAGGAATGAATAGAAGGGCATCCCCCATTTTATTATGACAGAAAAAAGACAAGAATATTCATGCTCAATGGAAGCCGCTTTAAGCATTATTAGTGGTAAGTGGAAATTAACCATATTGAACAGGTTATTGCCAGGCCCGCAACGCTATAGTGATATTAAAAAACTGATCCCCGCCATTACCGAAAAAATGCTCACCCAGCAGCTAAGGGAAATGGAAGAAGATGGTATTATAAAAAGGAAAGTATACCCAGTAGTACCACCAAAAGTTGAATATTCCTTTACGGAGTTAGGCGAAGAATTAAAAGGAATTTTTCATTCCCTTTCTGCCTGGGGTCAAAACTTTGTATCCACAGAAACAGCAAAAGAGAATGTAGAAGTGGTATAACCAATCCTCGTTAGTCCCACCTGCTTATATGAATCTATTTAGGCATTGAACTAACAGAAAAAAAAATCAGACTGTCATTTCGAACGAGGAACGAGGAGAAATCTTCTACAATATCTCTGTCGGCTACTTGTATAGCGCCAATGTTAGCTGTAGAAGATTTTTCACTACGTTCAAGAGATAGTTTCTCTCTGTCGTTCGAAATGACAACCTTTTTATAAACACGCTTTGAGTCCCCGAAAAATTCGATAGCTAAACACGTTCTATTTAATATTCACGTGTATCAAGAAATAGGCAATGATAATCAAAACTTAGCTTTTGGCTTTCTGCATTCAGCTTTTAGCATTATTTAAACTTATTCTTTAATGCCGCTAATTTAATGGCGATATCTGTTTCGGGTTGTTCCTGTGGCTTTTTATTGAAAGTTGGTTTATTAACAAATGGTTTCCTTTCGTCATTTCTTCTTTCCCGTTCCGCTGGCTTGGGCTCATTTTCTTTCATCGATAAGGCAATACGTTTGCGGCTAATATCTACATCGGTAACCGTTACCTCAACCTTTTGATGCACTTTAAGCACCTCATTGGCATCTTTAATAAAACGATTGGTTATCTGGCTCAAATGCACCAAACCATCCTGGTGAACGCCAATGTCTACAAAGGCCCCGAAATTGGTAATATTTGTTACAATGCCGGGTAGTTTCATCCCAAGTTTCAAATCACCAATAGCATTAACACCATCGGTAAAACTAAATGCCTCAAATTGCTCACGCGGATCACGGCCGGGTTTTGACAGCTCCGCCATAATATCATTTAGTGTCGGCAAACCGGCATCTTCAGTAATATATTTTTGCAACGGGATGCTTTTGCGTAGTTTGTCATCACTCATCAGGTCCTTTATGGAGCATTTAAGGTCTTTGGCCATTTGTTCAACCAAAGCATACCTTTCCGGATGCACGCCGCTGGTATCTAAAGGATCTTTCGCATCGCGGATGCGCAGGAAACCTGCTGCCTGTTCAAAAGCCTTATCACCCAGGCGGGGTACTTTCTTCAGCTCATCACGGCGCTTAAATGCGCCATTTGCGTCGCGGTAAGCAACAATATTTTGCGCCAGCTGCGGACCTAACCCCGATACATAAGCCAGTATTTGTTTCGATGCGGTGTTCAACTCAACACCTACCGCGTTTACGCAGCTCATCACGGTATCATCAAGCGATGTTTGCAGTTTGGTTTGATCCACATCGTGCTGATACTGGCCTACCCCAATTGATTTTGGGTCTATCTTTACCAGTTCGGCCAATGGGTCCATCAACCGGCGGCCTATTGATACCGCACCACGCACGGTAACATCCTTATCCGGGAATTCCTCTCTCGCAACATCAGATGCCGAATAGATAGATGCACCGCTTTCGTTTACCATTACAATCGCCACGCCCGGTAAATTAAGGTTACGGACAAATTGTTCTGTTTCTCTGCCGGCAGTACCATTGCCAATGGCAATAGCTTCAATATTGTATTTTTTGAAAAGAAATTCGGTTGTTTTTTCTGCTTCCTTTGCCTGCCCAGCACCTGTATGCGGAAATATGGCTGTATATTCCAGCAGCTTTCCCTGCTCGTCCAAACAAACCACCTTACATCCTGTACGGAAGCCTGGGTCAATGGCCATTGTGCGTTTTTGGCCAAGCGGGGCACTTAGTAAAAGCTGCCGTGCATTCTCCGCAAAAACCCTGATCGCCTCTTCATCGGCCTGCTTTTTGGTAAACAGGCGTACCTCTGTTTCCATCGATGGCTTTAGCAAGCGTTTATAACCATCGGCAATGGCTTGTTTTACCTGATCGGCGCTTGGGTTGTTGCCAATAACAAAAGCATCATCCAGTAATGCTACCGCCTCTTCTTCAGCAGGTTTTATATCCAGCCATAAAATTTCTTCCTTTTCACCACGGCGCATAGCCAGTATACGATGCGATGGCGCCGATTTTACAGGCTCCGTCCAGTCAAAATAATCTTTATACTTTATGCCTTCCTGCTCTTTGCCTTCAATCACTTTCGACTGGAAGGTTCCCTTTTCAATAAACAGGCTGCGCATACGGGTACGTACTTCGGCATTCTCGCTGATGAATTCTGCAATAATATCCCTTGCTCCGGCTAACGCCTCCTCAAAGCTTTTTACGCCCTTTTCTTCATCAATATATTTAGCAGCCTCAGTTTCCGGATCAATGCGTTTTTGCTCCATCAACAGGTCGGCAAGGGGTTGCAGGCCTTTTTCGCGGGCTGTGGTAGCGCGCGTTTTGCGTTTGGGGCGATAAGGCAGGTAAATATCTTCCAGCGAAACCATAGTCTCGGCTTCGTTTATCTGCTTTTCCAATTCTGGAGTAAGCTTAACCATTTCAGTAAGCGATTTCAGGATAGCTTCACGGCGTTTATCCAGATCGCGCAATTGCTGTACCCTGTCGCGGATGGCGGCTACCTGCACCTCATCCAAAGTGCCGGTAAGCTCCTTACGGTAACGCGAAATAAACGGAACAGTGGCGCCCTCATCAAGCAGGGCAACAGTAGCGCTAACCTGTTTTTCGGCAATAGAAAGTTCGGCAGCTATTTTTTTATGGTGATTACTCATATTCAAAAATGGATTGCGAAGTTGGGCAGAAATGAATTTAAAATCAAAAAATGTTTATCAACAAATAATGATATCTATGTAACGATTTTATACCGAACAAGTATGTCCCCTCCGGTTAAAGCTCTATAAACGATTTAACTTTCGTCGAAAAGATTAAAATCAACCTCTTGTGTTGAATGCACATTTGACATATTCATATCCCAATATTGAGCAAATTTTTCTCTCGTAATTTTGGGAATACTATCAAATAAACTAACCGCCATACACCAGCTTTCTACTTTAGTAGCTATTAAATTTGTTAGCCTGTTCTGTAAAGCTGTTTTGTCAAGATTTGCCCACGAATCTAAAAAATCCGTAATCCATTTGTCCTTAAAATCTTTATGATACCCCGTTATAATTATTAACTGGCCTTTTTGCGGTATTATATTTATATAAACAGTGTTGAGGGGTTCTTTCTTTTCAAATGATTTTTTTAAAATATTAATTTCCGGATCAAGAGGACTAAATACTGCAGAGGCGCAAACCTTCATTTCATCATATATAAATGTTTTGAAAACGAAGCTTTGAGCTTCCGTAAACTGCAGATCGTTCTCCATTGCCGTTTTAAATACGTTTATGTCAAGTATACCTGTTTCAAACCCTTTTTTAGAAACCTCAAGTGCTGAATTTTTATGAGATGGATTTGAATTAAGAATGTTTGAATTTAAAATTCTCTTAAACGTTTCAACAGCGTTTTCTTTTTTCCTTAATTCAGCGCATAGCGAACGATATGAAAAAAGAAGCTGAACACGATAATCTTCAAAATCAATTGGGTAAGTTTCAACTGTTTTAAATACCTCTGTATCATGTTTATTGCAAAACAAAGGAAAGGAAATAGCATTTTTTACCCCGACACTTTTAAAACTCAGGCGGCCCATCTCCTCCATTTTAAACATATCGTTCGCCTTTATTTCTATTAAATGGCCATTTTCTACTATGTTATTTAATATGCCGTTACGCTGTAGCAAATGCGAATTAATGGCATCATCCTTACATCCCGGATGTAAGCATTTCCATTTTTTACTATCTACATTTTTTTGAATACCGGCAATTACTTTAAGCCTTTCTTTATCAGCTTTTTTATCCATACGATAAGGTTCAGGGGAATTAGACAAATTGGGATGAAGGCAGCAAAGGTTATTGCAAAGGCCTTTAACAGACAAGCTTATAGGATGATAGCTTTATGAAAGCTTCTTTTCTTTCCGGTATTTTATAAAATTTAAAATTACAGCTGCAGTTATCAGCATCAAAGAAATCGAACCGATAACAATCCGCCACGTTTCATGATACTTAATACCGCCAAGAATGGTAGTAATGCTTATAACAAATACACAAATGAATATAATGTACTGGCTTGTTTTGGGGCTGCTTTTCATAAACAAATGTATTAGGCTTTTGAAGCTGCTTTTCCGTTTTTATAATTGGCATATACCAACAAACCCGCCATCCCAACAGAGATGAACCCGCCAATAGAAGCCGAAACAATCCGCCAGGTTTCATGATGTTCAATTCCCTTAAAAAGTGAATTTATGCTTACCACAATAAAGCCTATGAATATTATAAACGGAATTATTGCTCTTTTTTTAAACTGCTGTTCCATAAGTTGCTTATAAAGTTATTACTGATGTTTGTTGCTGATCTTTCCGGCGTCTTCAAGTTCACTGTCCATCTGGTCGTCGTATTTAAACCGGTACAACACCCAGTCGTTTTGCGGTTTATAGAACATAAAGGTAAACCTTATTGGCTGAATTTCATGCTTTACCAGGAAACTATAAAAAACCAGGCTGTTTGATGCACTTTTTTGAACAATAAGATCTTTCCCTAAATATGCTCCTACCGATTGGCGTAACGAATCCAGTTTGCCTTTCAGTGTGGATATACCTGCACTGTTTGTAAAATATTTATTGGTGCCGAAAATATAATCAATTGCGGGGCCGGTACCTTCATCCTTATATTTTTTAAAGAAAGTATTAACCAGGTCCATCGCACCCTTAACTACAGGAGTCTTTGCGGTTGCAGCGGCGGCATCTGCGGGTTTGGCTGCAGGCTTAGCTGCCGTTTGTGCATCTGCATAAAAAGTAAAGCAGCAAGTAACGGCAATTAGTACAATCGTGATGCGGAGGTACTGTTTTAAATCTGAATATTTCATAGTGTAGCGTTTGAAAAATCAAAGTAAATAAAAAAGCCCGCCATTTTTTATAGCGGACTGAAAATATTTTAGTTAGATATACTGATTTGATAATTTTCGTTGACTAAACTTTGTTTTTTAACTCAGTCAACCACTCACTTAATCAACCCAATCAACCTTATTTAGTAACATACATTACTTCCTTAACCGCCTTGATTACTCTTTCGGGGTTTGGAAGATATTCCTGTATCAGTGTTGGTGCGTAAGGTAACGGAACATCACCGCCCATAATGCGCAAAACAGGTGCATCCAGGTAATCGAACGCGTCTTTTTGTACTTTAAAGGCAACTTCAGTAGCTATAGAGCCTAATGGCCAGCTTTCTTCAATAATTACCAAGCGGTTTGTTTTTTTAACCGAGTTGATAACAGTGTCATAATCAATAGGGCGTACAGTACGCAGGTCGATAACCTCGGCATGGATGCCTTCTTTTTCCAGTTCGGCAGCAGCAGCGTTGACCACTTTCATGATCTTACCGAAACCAACCAGGGTAACGTCCGATCCCTCTTTGGTTACATTAGCTTTTCCTAAAGGAATATAATAAGTTTCTTCCGGAACCTCGCCCTTGTCACCATACATCAGTTCCGACTCCATAAAAATAACCGGATCAGGATCAAGTATTGCCGATTTTAACAGTCCTTTTGCATCGTAAGGATTAGATGGTACAACCACCTTTAAACCTGGGCAATTGGCATACCAGCTTTCAAAACACTGGCTGTGCTGCGAGCTTAGCATCCCTGCGTTACCGGTTGGGCCACGGAACACGATAGGTACAGAGAATTGACCACCGCTCATTGACATGATCTTAGCTGCGCCGTTGATGATCTGATCGATAGCCACTAACGAGAAGTTAAAGGTCATGAACTCAACAATCGGACGTAAACCATTCATCGCCGAGCCGATACCGATACCGGCAAAGCCGCATTCAGAAATGGGAGTATCAATTACGCGTTTAGCGCCAAATTCGTCCAGCATTCCCTGGCTTACTTTATAGGCGCCATTGTATTCGGCAACCTCTTCACCCATCAGGTATATTTTATCGTCGCTGCGCATTTCTTCGACCATTGCCTCGCGAAGCGCTTCTCTGAATTGTATTTCTCTCATCGTATTATAAAATATGCTTTTTAGCGAACGCAAATATAATCACTAAAGTGTGATTTGCAATTTTGCTTGCCCTCTACCAATTTTTAAGGCGTTTACTACAAATATTTTACAAAAAATTAACTAAGTGGCTTTCCCATCTATATGCACTTTCGACTAAAAGATGATCTTTGCCAAACCCTGTGGATAATATATTACTGATTTATCATGGAAGAGTTACGGCCCTTGTTAATTACGTACGCTTATAATTTGTTAGGTGTTTTAGAAGAGGCAGAAGATGTGGTTCAGGATGTGTTTCTTAAATTTATTCAAATAGAGACACAAAATATACAGGATAAAAAAGCTTACCTGGTGCGTATGGTGATTAACCATTCAATCAATCAAAAGAAAAAGTTAAACAAAAAAATAATTGCATACCCGGGCGACTGGCTGCCTGAACCTGTTGCCACTAACAAAACTGACGACGGTATAAACCGGAAAGAAATACTATCGTATTCATTAATGGTGCTGCTCGAAAGGCTGGACCCCAAAGAGCGTGCAGTATTCATCCTGAAGGAGGCTTATGATTACGATCATAAAGAAATTGCAGCCGTATTGGCAATCAGCCACGATAATTCAAGGCAATTGTTAAGTAGGGCCAAAAAGCAACTTAAAGTCGATACATCTGTACCTGAAAAAAACAAGTATGACAATGATCTCAATAAATTCCTGGAGATCATTCAAAAAGCAGACATGCAAAAACTAGAGCAGATGCTGTATGAAGGTATTGCTATAACTTCAGATGGTGGCGGCAAGGTACTGGCTGCAATAAAGGTAGTATCAGGCAGGAAGCTGGGGATGTTAATGCTGACTAATCTTTATAAAAAATTCCATAAATGGCAAATGATGATTGGAGAAGTTAACCATTCACCCGCATTGTTATATTATGAAAAAGAAAAGCTGGTTAACTGCCAGGTTTTTACTTTCGCTAATAGCGTTTTAATCAATGTGTACTTTATAAGGAATCCGGATAAACTTAAATTTCTCCAAAAAAACCTTTCATTATTGTCACAGTAAAATGGCCGTATTTGTCTATAGAACCATATAATTTTTTAGTACTATGGAAAGAATACAAAGTCACGAAATCCCAAAGGGACTAATGGAAGCCATGCGGCAGGTAGAAACTTATTTGCGCGGAACATCGGTCGATTACTCGTTGTATAAACTGTTAAAAGTCAGGGTTTCACAGATAAACGGATGCGCCTATTGCCTTGATATGCATTATAAAGAAGCAATGCATGCAGGTGAGTCAGTTTCGCGGCTGATGCTGCTATCAACCTGGCGCGAAGCACCAATTTACACACCAAAAGAAAAAGTAGTGCTTGATTTTGCTGAAAAACTAACCCGGATTGCGACAGAAGACCTGCCGGAAGATTTGCACGACGAGCTAAAGAAGTTCTTCTCAATAGAGGATATTGCAAATCTTTCACTTGCTACCGCACAAATCAACTCATGGAACCGGATTATGCGTTCATTCGGGACAACAGCAGGTAACTATAAAGTTCAATAAGAATAAGAAAAACGTAAATGCATCAACGATGGCTATAGTTATTCGCCAAGCCGTTGATGCATTTTATGGTTGCTGCAAACTCAATTTTCTGAGTCTTTGCAGTAATAGGACTATAATTACAAGGTAGATGGTCATGAAAATTAAGGAGAAAGCATACGCAGTAGAAAAACTTATAGCGCGGCTTTGAAGGCACGAGAGAAAAATACCGCCAATTATGCTTACACCCAATGCCGAACCAAGCTGCTGAACAGTAGAATAAACCCCGCCTGCCGTGCCTGCAAACCGGGAATGAACACCCTTTAACGAAACATTCATTAATGAAGGTAACACAAGGCCATTACCTACTCCGTAAATAGCAAGCAGCAACGCAAGTACAATATACGATGGCTGATTTATATTAAAATAAATAGTCTGCCCTATAAATGAGGCCCCCATTAGTAAACAGCCGTATTGAAGCATCCTTACGCCATAGCGCGATGCGTTTTTTATTGACCAGTAAGCAGCCAGCATAAAGCCCAGCCCAAAAACAGAAAAAAAGTAGCTGGATACCTTTGCCGAAAAGTGATATCCGTTTTGTAAAAGCAACGCGCAGTTTAGCAAAAAGCCATTATGCACCCCAAAAAAGAAAAGCACGCTTAACAAGCCCAGGTTGAAGTTTTTCACTGAAAATAATTCCATATTGATCAACGGAGATCTGTTTAAATGGGTTTTATTTCTTTGGTCCATGATGAATACTATCAATAAAATAATAGAGAAAGCCAGCATAATAATCGACCATAACGGGAAACCTAATTCCCTGCCCCTTGTAATAGGCACAACAAGGGTAGATAAGCCGACCGTTAACAAGGCAATCCCCGAATAATCAAACTTCCGCATCTGTTCTTCTTTCGATTCATTAAGTAAAAATGCCGCAGCAACGGTGGCTATAATTCCAAGGGGGATATTGATCAGGAAGATTAACCGCCAGCTATCAGTAATCAGGTGCGATGAAATAAAATAACCGCCCAGTAGCTGCCCTATAATTGCAGCCAGGCCTGAGCAAATACCAAAAATGCCGTAGGCTTTATCCCGCTTTTTACCATCCTGAAAATACAAATGGATCAATGTATATGATTGCGGCCCCGTAAATGCAGCCGAAACACCCTGCAAAAACCTGAAAATAATTAACTGCTGAATAGTATGCGCCCATCCGCACCCTGCCGATGCTATGGTAAACGCAATAATACCAACACAAAATATTCGTTTACGGCCATACCTGTCGCCGGCACGGCTGCCGGTAATTAAAAAAATAGTATAGCCAATTAAATATGCAGCAACTATTAACTGCACATAAGCAGCAGTGGAATGATAATAGTTTTGAATAGTTGGCAAAGCCACATTCACAATAAAAATGTCAATGATTATCATGCTCGGGGCAAATAAAATAATACCAAGCGAGATCCATGGGTTTTGTCTGTATTTCAAAAATCGAACAGACTGGTTTGTATTTATCATGATAAAAAAATTATGCAATTAAATTGGAAACAATTTTCCGGGTACGTTCTATAGGCGCAGTAGATTTTAATAAAGAAGACTCAATGCCGCAGCCTTCATAAAGGGTATAGATCATTTCTGTTAATTCTTTTTGCCTGTCAGCGTTAATTTGCGGAATAAGTGATAATTGTTTGCTGATAAATGATTTTACGGCTGATTTATATTGACGGATCAGTTCAGCAGCCCTTTCTTCCAGATTTGGTAATTCATAGGCGAGGCGTACAAAAGCGCAGCCTTTATATTGCTTTTTAATAGCTGATTGTTTGCGGTAATCAAATAATGTTAGCATGTTTTTTTTCGGATCTTGTTCATCCCCAACTAATTTGTATAAACCTTCAAACCATTCCTTATTCGAAACAAGAAGGTATTCTATGAGCAAGTCTTCCTTCGATTTAAAATGCTGATAAAGGCTCGATTTGGCAATATCAGCTTCTTCAATAATCTGGTTAATGCCGGTTGCCAGGTAACCTTGTTCATAAAACAACCTGCAGGAGTTGTCCACTATTCTTTCTCTAACGCCTGATGCTTTTTTCATCTGCCAAAACTAAACACTAATTAAAAAACATACAAGTCTGTCTGATTTTTAATTCTCTTTTTTACAAACAGATGAAACACATGGCATAGGCTTTACAAAACATACATTTACATCCTGCATTTATTCTATCTTTAGACCGCAATTATATACCCGGAAGTATCCATCGATAGCCCTTTATGAAACGCTTTTATTTTATTTTAACCATTGTTTGTATAACCATGCTCGCATCTTTTAAACCTGCTCAGCAAACCGACGCTTTTAATACTTATCCGGTATATTCCGGGAACGATCTCGGGGTTAATTATTCGCCAACACAAACGGTTTTTAAAGTTTGGGCTCCAAAGGCATCCGAAGTAAAATTACGGTTATATAGTGCCGGAGACGGTGGGGAAGCAATCAGTGCAACAAACATGATTAAAGGGATTGACGGCACCTGGCAATTAACAGTCAGCAAAAACCTGAAAAATAAATATTATACCTTCCAGGTTATGCAGGACGGCAAATGGTTGCTGGAGCGGCCCGATATTTATGCAAAAGCTGTTGGTGTTAACGGGAACCGTGGCATGATAGTGGACATGGCAGCCACCAATCCAGTAAATTGGAAAAACGACAAAAAACCACCACTTAAAAACTTTACAGATATTATCCTTTACGAATTGCACATCCGGGATATTTCCATGAGCCCAAATTCAGGGATTCAACATAAAGGAAAATTTTTAGGGCTGGCAGAAACCGGTACTAAAAGCCCGGATGGCGAACCAACCGGACTCGACCACATCAAACAGCTTGGTGTAACGCATGTGCATTTGCTGCCCTCATTCGATTTTAACTCGGTTGATGAAACAACCCCGGAGGCTAATAAATACAATTGGGGTTACGATCCGTTGAATTATAATGTGCCCGAAGGAAGTTATTCAACCAACCCTTATGATGGTAACGTGCGGATAAAGGAATTTAAACAGATGGTACAAACCCTGCATAAAAACGGATTAAGGGTAATATTGGATGTGGTTTATAACCATACCAGCGATATAAAAGGTTCAAATTTTAGCCAGTTTGCTCCCGGTTATTTTTACAGGCAAAACGCTGATGGCTCTTATGCCAACGGAACTGCCTGCGGTAACGAGGTAGCATCTGAAAGGGCTATGGTACGTAAATTCATGATCGAGTCGGTAGTATACTGGGCAAAAGAATATCACCTGGATGGTTTTCGGTTCGACTTAATGGGGGTACACGATATTGAAACCATGAACCAAATCAGTTCGACATTACATAAAATTGATCCAACCATTTTTATTTATGGCGAAGGCTGGACGGCAGGAAATACGCCGTTGCCCGAAGATCAGCGCGCCATAAAAAAGAATATGGCTAAACTTAATGAAGTTGCTGCCTTTGGCGACGACCTGCGCGATGGCTTAAAAGGTGGCTGGAGCGATATAAAAGAAAAAGGCTTTGTAAGCGGAGCTACTGATAAAGCCGAAAGTGTAAAATTCGGTATAGTGGCTGCTACACCTAACCCTCAGGTTGATTATAGCAAAGTAAATTACTCAAAAGCTCCATGGGCTGCAGAGCCATTTCAAGCCATAACTTATGTATCTTGTCATGACGATAATACCTTATTCGACAGGTTGAAAATATCAAACCCCAATGCTACAGAAGCCGATCTGATTAAAATGGATAAGCTTGCAAATGCAATTGTGCTTACTTCGCAGGGTGTTGCGTTTTTACATTCAGGCGCCGAGCTATTGCGAACCAAGCAGGGTATCGCCAACTCTTATAATTCTCCCGATTCTATCAATCAAATTGATTGGGCCCGTAAAACCAGGTACAAAGCAGTGTTTGATTATTATAAAGGCCTGGTCGCTTTGCGGAAGGGTCACGCTGCATTCCGCATGCCATCAACCAAAATGATCCAGGATAACTTAAAATTTATAGAAACTAATGACCCCGGTTTAATAACTTACCAGATAAGCAACAATGCAAACGGAGATAAATGGAAAAACATCCTGGTGATTTTAAATGGAGGAGCAACCAGCAAGCCTGTTAAGGTGCCAAAAGGTAAATGGACTTTAGTTGCTGATGAAAATACTATAAACGAGAAGGGAATAAAGCCTGTAAGCGGAGAAATAACCATTCCTGGTACTACGGCATATGTTTTATTTAGTAACTAATAACAATTAGGCCGCCAATTGATACTCTACCTTTTCAATTAAACAATTAATATCAAAGGGTTTGTGTAATACATCATCAGGTGCGCCTTTCTTATTTAATGATTCGTCGATTGATTCATCACCCGAACACATAATGACCGGCAAGTTTTTAGTGGTCTTGTTAAGTTTTATTAATTGGCATACTTCCCGCCCATCAATGCCAGGTAATATGGCATCCAATATAACGAGGTCTGGATTATTAGCTTTGATATTATTGAACACTTCGCTGCCATTTGATACAGCAAATACCTCATATCCATTACTAATTAATATGTAGGTCATCACTTCTATCATCAACTCATTATCATCTACTATTAATATTTTCTTTGGCATCAGCTTACTGTTTTAACATTCGGATATTATTATAGCACAAAGTATATGCCAATTACTATAACATAAAATATAACTGTTTAGTTTTGAGGTTTTAATACTTAGGTAGTTATATTTACATCGTATTAAAACTAATTTTAAAACACAATACACAACTTTTACTACATTTAGTGGCTACAAAAACCGATTTGCGTAAAAATGGATAATATTAATATTAAGATACTTGCGAAGGAATTAAATATCTCAACTTCTACCATTTCAAGAGCATTTAACGGCAGCCCGGATATTAATAAGGACACTAAAGAGAAAATTTTAGCATTTGCCCGCGAACATAATTTTTTACCAAACCACTATGCCAGTAACCTGCGCGATAAAAAAAGCCGCACCCTTGCTGTAATAGTTCCCGAAATAGCGAACGACTTTTTTTCGCAGGCTATAAACGGCATTGAGGAGGTTGCCCGTAAAAAGGGTTTTTATATTTTACTGTACCGCACGGATGACGTTTTTGAAAAGGAAGTATCGTTTGTAAATTATTTAAATAATGGTAAGGTTGATGGTATCATCATGTCGGTATCAGGTGAGGCCAACGATCATAATTACCTGCGTAAGCTGGAGCAAAAAAACGTCCCCGTAGTATTTTTCGATCGTGTTTATGAAGATATTGAAGCGGCAAAGGTTACCACGAATGACTATGACAGCAGCTTTGCCGCCACCGAGCATTTGCTCGAGACCGGCTGTAAAAAAATAGCGTACCTGGTTATAAATAAAAGTATTTCCATCGGTAAGGTACGTATGCAGGGTTATGTTGACGCCCTGCAAAAACACAACGTCCCTTTTGACGATAGCCTGGTAATTGACTGCAGCAACGACGAAAAAATTAACTATACAATACTAAAAAAAGTATTGGAAGAGAAAAAACCTGACGGCATATTCAGCTCGGTTGAACGCCTCGCTTTTGCTACTTATTACGTGTGTTACGATATGAATATCGATATCCCGCGCGATTTGAAGATCATCAGTTTTTCGAGCCTTGGGATTGCGCCATTACTATGCCCTGCCCTTTCAACCATTACACAGCCTGCTTATGAAATGGGCATAAAAGCCGCTACCTTGTTATTTGATGAGCTCGAAAAAAAGGGAGTTGGCGTTCAGAAAAAGGAGCACGTTTTAAAGTCGAAATTATTTATACGGAAATCTTCCGGAGGATGATAAATATTGTTTGCAGTTGCCGGTGTGCAGTTTGCAGTTATATGTTTGAAATATTCTGCTAAACCTCCTATGGTTAATCGGCGCAGGCATGAATAGCACATTCAGATACATTAAACAATTTTGAACAATGGGTTTATCGGCTATTTTTGGCTAAAGCCCAAACGCTATATTATCTCTGTATCCGTCCCATAAATGGGACGGCAATGAATCCTGTTTTTTTCATTGCCGTTGGCTTTAGCCAACGGTAGAGATGACCAAATGGGGGCTTCAGCCAAATACTATTCAATATTTTATACGCTTGCTTTGGTGAATCATACAAGCCTTACAGTCATTTAAACTATACTTTGTACATTTGCCGCATGGCATCCATCAAACCATCAGTACCAAAAGGCACCCGCGACTTTTCACCTACCGAAATGGTAAGGCGTAATTTTATTTTCGATACCATTAAAAGCGTTTTCCGCAAATATGGTTATCAGCAGATAGAAACGCCGACGATGGAAAAGCTCTCTACGCTTACTGGTAAGTATGGAGAAGAGGGGGATAAGCTTATTTTTAAGATACTGAATAATGGTGATTTTTTGGCTGATGCCGGTATTACAGAATCAAGCATTACAACAGATAGCAAAAAGCTGGCATTTCAAATCTGCGAAAAAGCCCTCCGCTATGATCTTACTGTCCCCTTTGCCCGTTACGTTGTACAGCACCAAAATGAGATAACTTTCCCATTCAAGCGCTTTCAGGTGCAGCCTGTTTGGCGCGCCGATAGGCCGCAGAAAGGGCGCTATCGCGAATTTTACCAATGTGATGCCGATGTAGTGGGATCTGAATCATTATTAAACGAAGCTGAATTTGTGATGATCTACGACGAAGCTTTAAGCAAGCTTGGGTTAAAAGATTTCACCATAAAAATCAATAATAGAAAAATACTATCAGGTATCGCTGAAATTATAGATAAAGCTGATAACATCATTGATTTGACTGTGGCTATCGATAAACTGGATAAAATTGGCCTTGATGGTGTGATAAAAGAGTTAATGGAAAGAGGCTTTTCAGCAGGAGATATAGAAAAAATAAAACCTGTTATTTTACTCGAAGGATCGAATACTGAAAAACTGGTTAGCCTGCGTAAAGCATTGGTTAATTCAGCCACAGGTTTAAAAGGCTGCGACGAAATTGAAACCGTATTCAACTATATCGCAAACTGTCCGCTGCAAACTGCCAACTTAGAGCTTGATATTACACTCGCACGTGGGTTAAACTATTATACGGGAGCAATCTTCGAGGTGAAGACAAACGAAGTTGCTATGGGCAGTATCGGTGGTGGTGGCAGGTACGACGATCTTACGGGCATGTTTGGGCTTAAAGGCCTTACAGGAGTAGGTATTTCCTTTGGTGCCGACAGGATCTACGATGTAATGGAAGAGCTTAACCTGTTTCCCGAAACATCAAACCAAACCACGCAATTGCTCATTTGCTGTTTTGATAAAGAAGGTGAAAATTTTGCCTTGCCCATCCTGCAGCAATTACGTAAGCAGGACATCAATGCAGAACTATATCCGGCCGGAGCTAAATTGAAAAAGCAGCTGGACTATGCCAATAACAAAAACATCCCATTCACCATTATCATCGGCAGCGAAGAAATAGAGAGTGGCTTACTTACCATAAAAAATATGCAAACCGGAACCCAGGGCAAATACACTGTCGATCAGATAGTAGGAACCATAACCCGGTAAATTTTATAGTTCCACAACTTTTCCAACCCTACTTTACCGCTTGCGTAAGAGACGGTCGTACAGCGGAGTATTGGCGGAATAAATCTACACCCGCCAATGCATTAACTCCATCACTTCCATCTACATTGTCCGCTTTAAAATACGCCTTACTATGTAACAATTACACACACCCATGCGTCTTAATATCAAAACAGATTTACCTATTTGTCAATTGGTAAATTGTCGTATTTTTACAAGTGCTGGCGATCAAATAGCTTTTAATTTGCGGTAACATCAATGCTACTCGAAATGAAAATGCTGATTAAGATCCTGATTGTTCTTTTTACCTGTTTACACAACCTTATTAATATTGCAAATCACCATTTGTGCCCAATGGTGCTTTACATGCTAAAAATGTTTAAATAATGTATAAATTTTTATCAGTTAGCATGCTGCTTTTATTAAGCAGCATACTCTATGGGCAAACCAACCAACAAAATTCAAAAAAAAAGGCAGATAGCTTATATCGAAAGAAAGACTATGCTAACGCTGCTCCGTTCTACCTTGCCGCCGCTGCAAAAGACGAATTTAAAATAAATAAACAGGCGTATTTTTACAGGGCTGCCCAATGCTATGCATTAACAGGAAAAGCCGATAGCGCATTCGTTTTCTTAAATCTGTCTGTTAAAAACGGCAATAAAGACGTTGAAAATATAAAGACCGATCCCGGCCTTGCTTCCCTATACCCTCTTCCGCAATGGCAGGTATTTGTTGCCTCCTTAAACCGCATCTCAAACAGTTCTCCCGATCCATATAAGGCAAAGCTGGTAACCACCGATGTGAAGAACTTCTGGAAAGCGTATGATCTTGGTCAAAAAGACACCGCGCACCGTGCAGAAATCTACAAAAAATATTACCTGGATGCAGGAACAGAAGGTCTGCATGATTATTGGGCGCTCAAAGTAAAAAGCATGAAAACGTTTGTTGCCGTGCATGATAAAAAGCCGAACTTTTACGCAGCTATGCGGAAAAGCACCTTTGCTGTTGATTCGGAAAAGCCGGAAATACTGAAGTGCTTTGTGAAAATGAAAGAAATATACCCTGAAGCCCAGTTCCCTGATATCTATTTTGTAATGGGCTGCCTTACTTCGGCCGGTACTGTATCAGGGAACGGCCTCCTGTTGGGGGTTGATCAATGTGCCCGCACAGCCGATGTCCCGGTTAACGAGCTTTCCTTATGGGAGCAAAACAATAGTAAAGACCTTAAATATCTGTCTGGCCTCGTCTCGCACGAGATGGTGCATTTTAACCAGCAGAACTTAGCCGACGATACCACAACCCTGCAAATGGTACTGATAGAAGGTATGGCCGATTTTATAGGCGAAAAGGTATCCGGACAAATAGCAAATCAGCGGCTGCACACCTGGGCCAAAGGAAAAGAAAAGCAGGTTTGGGCAGAATTTGAAAAAGATATGTTATTAAACCGCGCATATAATTGGATAGGCAATGCAAAGCAGGAAACTAAAGATAAACCCGCTGATCTTGGTTATTGGATCGGCTACCAGATATGTAAAGCATATTACGATAAAAGCCCGGATAAAAAACAGGCTATAAAAGATATGCTGAATATCAAAAATTATAAAGATTTCTACGAAAAAAGCGGCGCTGATAAACTGTTTTAATAATGGTTATGGATGTGAAAGAAACTCAGATAACACCAACCCTTAATCGGGTAAAAATGGTGGTGATTAAAACCGCGCGCAACGGGGTAGTAAATGAAGATACGCTATTTGAATTTTCAGAAGAAGATAACGCTATCTCCGCTGTTTATTCAGGAGGAAAAATTGCAAAAGGTTTTTTGGTGGGGACAAGGGTTTTGGATAATCTGTCCTTTTCCTATTGTCAGCTGCAAACCGATGGAAAATTGGATAATGGATCGTCCCACTGTTACCTGAAATTAAATGAAGAAGGAAAGATACAACTGGTCGAGAACTTTGAATGGCAATCCCGCCCCGGCGAAAACGGCATAAATATCTTTCAGCAGATCAATTGATATTCACACTACAGATGATATTCACACTACAGAGACACAGGGTATTGTGTCTCTGCAGCGCTGGTTCTTAATATGCTAATATAGAATTAGCATCCACGGGCTGTTTTGCCCTTAGCTCCAGTTTTTTATGATACAGAACATAAGATGCGGCCAGGAAAACAATTGGCAGGATAATAAATATCAATTCCGGAAAAGACCTGCCAAGGGCAATATTCGAATATAAGGCGCCCAAGACATCAAATGCAAATCCGGCATAAGCCCATTCTTTAAGCCGTGGATAACCAGGAATAACGATCACAACAATGGCAAGAATTTTGGCAAAACCGAGAAAAGGGACAAGGTAAGCCGGGTATCCCAGTGCGGTAAAAATTTTAACAGAATCGGCAGCCGAGATAGTTTCAAATATGGAGCCGAAACCCACAGGGCCAAATACTAAAACTGTACAGATCCAGAAAGCTATGTTAATCTTTTTCATTTTTTAATGATTATAATATAATATTGCTGTTATAGTTTGATGAAGCAAAAATATGAGCAATAATCCTTTTGCATAGTGTGGTAATCCGACAATGTTATGTAGGGTATTGCGACAAATATAAAACCGTTATAAAAGAGCTGATTTTATTAAATAAACTCTTGACCTATAGCTGAATTTAATAAAACTCGATATATTTACAATCTGCTTGCTCTACAATGGCAGGTATTTCTAAATAGAATTTATACAACTTGTAACCTAAACCTTTTATGGAAAGTTCTCATATAGAAAAAGAGGTAAATTATGCTGTTGAGCAGTGGATTAGCCTTCAAGCCGAAAATGGTATTTCATTTAGCATAACACCAAGGGCTATTTATTTTATTTCCGAATTAATTGCTAATATTCAACTAGACCCATCCGAAAACTGGCAAAAGCTGGAAAATTATAATTCCGCTCAGGAACAAGCAATCTCTTTAATCCCTAAAGCATTAAATGATATAGCGCAGTTTTGGAGACTTAGATATAGAAACCATAGCAACCCAGTTAAAATTAGTAGCTGGGAATTGTGGGGTGCTTTATCGACTGTATTTACCAGGTTTTGTTTTATCCCTGAAAAAGATCTGCAATAAATAGTATGACTACTACGCAGACGCAGCCACAGACCCCGGCAGATATAACCGAAGCATATAAAGCCGTTATAGACTTTAACAAAGTTGTTATTTCAATTTCATCGGCAATTTTAGCTGCATTGATATCTTACCTGGTTTCTCAGGATTTTTCCTTTGCACCTAGAAATTTTGCAAGTCCAATAGTTTTAACGATCTCTATTGCTTGCTCTTTATTGGGTTTCGGTCGCGCCATCGGGGCAATCAATAAAAAGGAGCCAAGAATAAATGCTGTTAAATTTTCCAATGTTGCTGGCGGTGCAATGTTATTGGGAATATTATCGATTGGCTTTATTAAGAAAAATGAAGAAAAAAAGATCGACGATATTTTAAAAGAGATTGATAAAACTTCATCGATTCTTGAATATAAGCTTCAACCTGCAAATTGCACCGGGTTCGATCTCAGGGAGAAAACCTATGTTCTACACTACGCTTATGATACTATTGCCGTTCAGGTTGATTATTCATTAGAGAAAAGCAAAATCCTGTCACTTAATAAAACAATTATCCCTGCGCCTAAAAAACAGATAATCTATATAGAAAAAAAGAAGGTAAAGAGAAGAAAAAAGGATTGCCATTAAAAAGCAGTAACTACAAATAATCTTTTATTTAAGTGCCATACTGCAAACAGATTTTGTGGCTTTAATCGATTACAAAACCAATCAGCTATAAACTGCCGTTATTTTTGATTTAAACTATTTTTGAGGTCTTTTTCCCACAGTTTAATGGCTTTTTTCTCTGCTGCTATCGCACTTAATTTATCACCCCCATGCCTATACCAGTCAGCCATTTCCTGATATATTTTTGCCATATCACTGGGTAATGCATAAGCTGGCGACCGATCGATCTTAGCCTTGCAACATTCAGCGCCTAGCAGGTAGATTTCTTTCGTAGGAGTATTCAATTTGCGCACGTCTTCCCGGATATCATCGATAATACTGCCATAAGCATACCATTTATAGGAAGATGCTATTGCCTGTTTGCCAAACTCATAAGCCTTATGCGGGTCGGTTCTAAGTAATGCTGTAAAGGTATACCTGGCTATCTCGGGAGCATATTTTAATTTTGGCTCCATTTTAACCATTTCATCAATTACCATCAGGGTGGAATCAGGTAAGCCCATGTCATTCAGGTCGGTATACTTACCCTGGTAGCGGCGCACTTTGGATGGCAAACTATCATCCAAATTTCCTAAATAATTTTCTGTACTATCTGCAAGCCTTCTTTTCGATGATTCTATTTCAATATCCCAAGTGTTTTTTATTATTTTCTTTAAAGCCGTATCAAGGCTGAGCGGATCTCCAATCCAGGCAATTCTGCCCTGTCTGTCAACAACAAAGGTGGTTGGGATATATTGCTGATTATAATCTCTCAGCCAGTCTTTTACAGTAGAATTGGTGTCTTCCGAAGCTACATTAAAATCCATTTTATTGCCCATCGCCCCAACAAAAGCCCTGAGTTTTTCCGGAGTATTGCCTTTGGTTTCCCTGTCTTCATGAACGCTTACCGCTGAAAAAGTAACCTTGCTTTTGTATTTACGGGCTAAACCCGAAAGATGAGGCATGGATGCAACACAGGGGGCGCACCAAGTTGCCCAAAATTCAACCACATACATTTTGCCCTTTTCAAAACCTGGTACGGGAGTACCTTTAATCCACTCCCGAACCCGCAGAGGCGGAGCATAATCACCAATGTTACACATGAACGAGGTGTCTTTTTTTGCCTTGGCAAATGTAGCAGAAGTATCTTTTTGCGCACTCGCAGTTAGGGTTAGCAGGCAGAATAGCAACAATAATTGAATTTTAGGATTCATAACATTTCAATCTTATCTCATTGGATTACTCAACTTATTAGGTAAAAGGCAGCTAATGTTATACTCCTGTTGCGCTTTTATTTATTGAAAGATAAGAATTTACGATTAAAACGAGGAGATAAAAGGAACAACCTTTAGTCAAGTAATGCATGTCGGTTACAAGAGGCCTGATTTTAAGACATATTTAATTATTAAGGGCAGTTGCTGGATATATATTCACAACAGTCCAATCTACGATGGCATCAGAGATAATTAATTTGCTTGAAGTTTTAATTATCGATATTAACTTCAACGGTATATCTGTTTTATACAAAACTTCAAAGCAGGTTACAAAGATTTACCAGTGTAACCTGCCTTGGCGGATTAAACCTATTTGCAGACTTTGGTAACTGTACCAGATTTGCTTATACATTCAGCGGATCCGGTTCCTCCCCAACAAAGGCCTGTACAACTGGTAATTACAGCCGACTGCCCTGGGGGGCAAGACGCAGAACAGCCTAGTCCACCCAATACATTTCTCATCTCAGCTCTGCTGAGTTTGTTAAACTTTGACATAAACTTAATTTATAGAGAAGTTTATTAATTTTACCGCATCCACGCCCCGGTATTCAGGCTGCATGTATTGCAAAGTGCATGCTCCTTTACTTTGGTCAAAAAGTGTCTTATTATTGGCGGATTGTGAAAATAAGGCAGACGTCAATTGTTAAGTATTATAGCCTTAACAATTGGCATTTGCTTATTTCAATCCTTCTTATTTAAAATCAGTTTAATTAATTGTATAAGGTCTAGGTAAACACAGGTGATTATTTACGAGAGTAAAATAACACGGGGTTAATATTTTAAAGATAGAGATAAAATTTTTAACGGAACAAATTTATTTTATACAATTGCTCTATAGCATTTCCGGAACATTCCGCCTTCCCATCCTTCTCCCCAAGTAATTCAAAAAAATAACACAACATGTTCTTACAAAACGTATCTTTGCACCCCGACAAGAAGAAATACCGGATTGCGGAATGCAGGATACACAATTTCGGAAGTTTTAAGTTGGCATTTCGCAGCAGGCAGCTTTCTTGAATAAAAAAAGAACATGCCCAAAGACACCTCCATAAAATCCGTTTTAATTATTGGTTCCGGTCCTATTATTATAGGCCAGGCCTGCGAGTTCGATTATGCCGGTTCGCAAGCTGCCCTCTCCCTCAAAGAAGAGGGCATTTCCGTATCCATCATCAACAGCAACCCTGCTACAATCATGACGGATAAAGTAATTGCCGATCATGTTTACCTCCTTCCACTTACCAGCGACAGTATCGAAAAGATCCTGAAGGAACAGCAAATTGACGCCGTATTGCCAACCATGGGCGGCCAAACTGCGCTTAACCTTTGCATCGAAGTTGCCGAACGCGGTATTTGGGAAAAATACGGGGTAAAGATTGTAGGTGTGGATTTGGCTGCAATCGAAAAGACAGAAAACCGGGAAGCATTCCGCCAGCTAATGGTTGACATTGGTGTAGGCGTGGCTACCTCAAAAATTGCCAATTCGTTTTTGGAAGGAAAAGAAGCTGCGCAGGAGATAGGCTTTCCACTGGTTATTCGCCCAAGTTATACACTTGGTGGTAAAGGCGCAGGCTTCGTACATAAAAAAGAAGATTTCGACGCAGCATTGAGCCGAGGCTTGCAGGCCTCGCCAACCCACGAAGTATTGGTGGAGCAGGCTGTTTTGGGCTGGAAAGAATATGAGCTGGAACTGCTGCGCGATAGTAACGATAACGTGATCATCATCTGCTCTATCGAGAACTTCGACCCAATGGGTATCCATACCGGCGACTCAATAACCGTTGCCCCGGCAATGACACTGAGCGACCGCTGCTACCAGTCTATGCGTAACCAGGCCATCAAAATGATGCGCGCCATAGGTAATTTTGCAGGAGGTTGTAACGTACAGTTCTCGGTAAACCCTGCTGACGAAGCCATTATCGCCATAGAAATTAACCCACGAGTATCGCGCTCGTCGGCCCTTGCATCAAAAGCAACCGGTTATCCAATCGCCAAAATAGCTGCAAAGCTGGCCATAGGTTATAACCTCGACGAAATAGAAAACCAGATCACTAAAACAACCTCGGCTTATTTTGAGCCAACGCTCGATTATGTGATCGTAAAGATCCCACGCTGGAACTTTGATAAATTTAAAGGCGCTAATCGCGAGCTTGGCCTGCAGATGAAATCTGTTGGCGAGGTAATGGGTATAGGCCGCAGCTTTATTGAGGCTTTGCAGAAAGCTTGTCAGAGCTTAGAGATTGGCAGGGCTGGTCTTGGAGCCGATGGCCGCCAAAGCCGCAATCTCGAAGAAATTATGCACAGCCTTGAGCATCCAAGCTGGGACAGGTTGTTCCACATTTACGATGCCCTAAGCCTGGGGGTGCCAATCGAATCAGTTCGTAAGGCTACCAAGATCGACCGCTGGTTCCTGAACCAGATAGCTGATGTGGTAAACCTCGAAAACGAACTTCGCCGTTACTCATTAAATAACATCCCCGAAGATTTCTTCTTCACCCTTAAACAAAAAGGATTTTCAGATACACAAATAGCCTACATTTTAGGCAATGTTACCGAAGAGGATGTATATCAGCGTCGCAAAAGCCTGGGCATCCGCCGGGTTTATAAAATGGTAGATACCTGTGCTGCAGAGTTCCCTGCAAAAACACCATACTATTACTCCACATACGAGGGTGAGAACGAATCCATTGTATCCGATAAGAAAAAGATAATTGTATTAGGCTCGGGCCCTAACCGCATTGGTCAGGGTATTGAGTTTGATTATAGCTGTGTGCATGGTTTGCTTGCTGCTAAAGAAAGCGGTTTTGAAGCTATCATGATTAACTGTAACCCAGAAACCGTATCAACCGACTTTAATATGGCCGATAAGCTGTATTTCGAACCGGTTTATTGGGAGCATGTCCGCGAGATCATCGAGATGGAGAAACCTTACGGGGTTGTTGTTCAGCTTGGCGGTCAAACAGCCTTGAAAATGGCCGAGAAAATGCACGAGCATGGCATCCGCATTATAGGCACATCGTTCAATAACATGGATATTGCCGAAGACCGCGGTCGTTTCTCCGACTTGTTGAAAGAGCTTGACATTCCTTATCCAAAATATGGTGTAGCCGAGAGTGCCGAAGAAGCGCTGGAAGTTGCCCACGAAGTAGGATACCCGGTATTGGTACGCCCAAGCTATGTATTAGGCGGCCAGGGTATGAGTATTGTGATTAACGATGAGGATTTGGAGAAAGCGGTAGTTGGCCTGTTAAAGAATCTGCCAGGCAACCGCGTGTTGATAGATCACTTCCTTGACCGCGCTGCAGAAGCAGAGTCTGACTCTATAAGCGATGGCGACGAAGTACATATAGTTGGCATTATGGAGCATATTGAACCCGCAGGTATCCATTCAGGCGATTCATTTGCAGTGCTGCCTCCGTTCGATCTGTCTGACAGCGTGATCAGCCAGATAGAAGAATATACCGTTAAAATAGCAAACGCACTAAATGTTATTGGCTTGCTTAATATACAGTTTGCCGTTAAAAACGATAAAGTGTATGTGATAGAGGCTAACCCACGCGCGTCGCGTACGGTTCCGTTTATTGCAAAAGCTTATGATGTACCTTACATAAACATTGCCGCAAAGGTAATGCTGGGCGTTAACAAGTTGAAAGATTTCACTATCGAGCGTAAATTATGGGGCTATGCCATAAAAGAACCTGTGTTCTCATTCGATAAATTCCCGGAAGTAAATAAAGAGCTTGGCCCCGAAATGAAATCAACCGGCGAAGCTATCCGTTTTATACCCAACCTGCAGGATCCCTACTTCAGGCATTTGTATAAAGAAAAATCAATGTATTTAAGTAAATAGCGGTTAAACCAGCTATTAAAATATAAAGCCTGCTGATGCTTATGGCATCGGCAGGCTATGGTTTCACTTAGTGAATTAGTTTTGAAAGTTAATTTTAAGAACAACTATCCGGCCTTCAATTTAAACAACGTTGACCCGGATAATATTGACAATGTGCTGGGTAAGATCCAAAGATCATTTGATATCAAGTTTGAGGAAGAAGACCTGCACAACGTTAAAACATTTGGTAACTTATGCGACGCCGTTGTTAAAAAAGTAAAGCTCAAAAACTCCGATGGCTGCACAACACAGCACGCTTTTTACAAGCTAAGGAATGCTATAAACACAACCATAGCTGCCGATAAAGAGCTGATAAAACCGCAAACCAAACTTTCAGATATTTTCCCCAGAGATACCCGTTTGCAGGTAATTGCCGAAATTGAAAAAGAAATGGGCTTTAAAATGAACCTGCTGAAACCAAAGGGCTCTATAGTTTTCCTGTTTTCATTAATATTAGCCTCCTCAGTAATTGGCCTATTCTTTTTCCCTGCAATAAGCGGCTTTGGAGCAGTTATTGCCATTACCGGATTAATTTTGGCAGGTAAATTTGGTAAAGAAATGCAGGTTAAAACCCTGGGCGATCTTGCCGAAAAAATCGCCCGTGAACATTATCTCAACTGCCGCCGCAATGCATCAACAGTTAACCGCACCGAAATTGCCGAAAAAATAAAAGAACTTTTCACACACGAACTATATCTCGAACCATCAGTAGTAAGGCGCAACAGCAAGTTTTAAAGAATAAAACATCAGCTCATAATTGATGTATCTGATTAACTCCTTTGTTGCAAAATAATGCCTAGGCCTTGCCTCAGTAAAGAGAAGCGAAAAAGTTTTAGGGAACAAACATCTTCTTCGGTACTGACCCATCGGGTCTGCCCCTTTGTAGTCAAAACCATACCCCCTGATCTTTGCCTCGTAGAGGCTACCCTTCACCCGTCTAATAAGTCTTGAAAAATATATTTTTCATCGTATTCAACAGCATAATCTCTTAACATTTCAAGATATTCTTCTCTGAATGTCTTTTTTGCATGATGTTCTTTTTGATTTAAAATATATTTAACCACACCGTCAATATGTGATCGGCTGTTACTAAATGCGCCATAGCCATCCTGCCAATGAAATTTCCTTTGTGTAAAGCCTTCCTTATTTATAAATTCTGAACTATCGCCTTTTACCAGCTTCATTAATTCTGAAATAGACTGTTTGGGATTAAGCCCGACAAGCATGTGTAAATGGTCGGGCATCGTATTTATTGTTATTAATTTGTGGCCGTTATTTTGCACAATCCCGGTCATGTATTTTTGAAGACGATCTTCCCATTCCTCCAATATTGCGGCTTTTCTATATTTTACAGCAAATACAAAATGAATATATAATTGTGTGTAAGTGTTTGACATAATGATCTCTATACCTACAAAATTAATAAAAGCGGATCAAGGGTAGCCCTTACAGGGCAAAAATCTCTTTTGCCGTTTTTCTACAAAGGGGTTGACCCTATGGGTCATGCCTTATGTTTCTGAATTATAGGATTATCTCTTTTTTATAGACCCTAAGAAATATGACCCGATGGGCGATGCATAAAATTTCCGAATTAATAGGATTATTTCTCTTTTATAGACCCCAAGAATCATGACCCATAGGGTCAACCCCTTTGTAGAAAAAATCGTGCTCCTGATCTTTGCCTCGTAGAGGCTACCCTTTCGCTAATAAAATTTCTTACTTCCCCTTGTGCAATTTGACGACATCTCAGTTTGAAAAACATTGTTTTTTCAGGGCTTCTGTTACTAACTTTACCTCCATTAAAGAGATTAAGGAAAATAACGAATAATGAATGATGATCGCACCAGAATAATCCACAGAAGGACACCAGAATCAGCGGCTATGGTAGCAAACGTCAAACGAGCGATGTCAATCACTGCCGCACTTAACCGCTTGACGTTCGACGATGCAGACGGGATCCGTGCCTTGTTTAGCGAGCTCATCGGTAAAAAAGTAGACGAGAGCTTTTCACAGATTCCACCATTCTACACTGCGGGCGGGAACGAAATCCGGATAGGGCATAATGTCTTCATAAATCAGAACTGTACTTTCTACGACCTTGGTGGCCTCGACATCGCAGACGACGTAATGATCGGGCCGAATGTAAACATCATCACCACGGGGCATCCCCTTGATCCTGCACAGCGTCGCACCACTACAATCGGAAAACCCATCGTGATTGAAAGAAACGTCTGGATCGCAGCTGGCGCAACCATCATAGGCGGGGTAACAGTAGGCGAAAATTCAGTTGTGGCTGCAGGTTCTGTGGTCACCAGGGATGTTCCACCAAATACCCTTGTCGGAGGAAACCCTGCACAGATTATTCGTTCAATTGGGGATGATTGAAATTCAAACAGAAACGCTATTGCAATTTTACCTTTACCTGTCCACCATCAATCCCCTCACCTCAAAAGTCAATCTTTTTGAAGGATTGGTTTTAACACTGTGCTGCTTTTTCCCCCGAACCGTATCCCCGGCAAAATGCTGCAGATCGTCGGCAATAAATTGCTTTGCAGCAACGCCCTCAGCAATCACATATTTACCCCTTAATGCTTCCGGTATATTTATTGCATAGTTTTTAAAATGCGCGGCTATTGTTTTTCCATTACCCGCATCTAACTCAAACCAGCCGCCTTTCTGTTTAATTACTTTCACCACCCTGCCTTTTATGGTTGTGCTGATGCGCGTTTTTTTACCCATAAAGGCTTCAACTTTTTCTGCATTAAGTATCTCAGCAGTATCAGGTTTTGCGCCAAAAACAGTACCATGCGGCAGGGGAACATGTTTTTGCGTAAAAGCAGCTGTAGAAAAAAACAAAGCGAAAATAAAGAGTATTGCTTTCATGGTTTAGTATAAACAATAAATAATGCACATGGTTTCAGGCTGATGGCCGATATGAATTTTCACCCTCTTTCCGCCGCAGGCGAAGAGAGGGTCGGCAAGCGCAGCGATGTCGGGGTGAGTAAACTGGCTGCAGATAAATTTTTACCTCACAGCCATATATACTGTTGCGTTTTAAACCTTAAACACGTTATGCTATTGTACCAATGTTGTTAATGTTTGTTAAAAGTTTCCGCATATATAATATGAATGATATAATTGTAGTTGATAATAAAAACTATAAGCGCGAGCTGTATGGAATAAAAATTTTTACATCCTTATCTTTTATTTGCATGAAAACCCCCTATTTCCGCAAAGCCTCTTTGCCTGCATTATTTTTATTGACAATGATATTCGCGGCAGGCTGCAAAAAAAGCACTCCGGCTGCAACAAATTCGGTAGTCGCACCAACAATCACAACCTCCGGGCTTATCATTAATTTAACCTCAACCACGGCACAGAGTGGTGGTACTATTTCCAATGATGGGGGGGCTGCCATAACAGCAAATGGTGTTTGCTACAGTTCAACCAATCACACGCCTACAATCTCTGATAGCAAAACATCAGAAACGGTAAGTACCAGTGGGGTTATCCCAATAGACTTTACAAGCAGTTTGAACGGCCTTACAGCGGCTACAACGTATTATGTAAGAGCTTATGCCACCAATAGCGTTGGCACATCATACGGAAGTGTTGTGCAATTTACCACGAGTACAAGCGTAGCCAATGTTACGGCTACGGTAAGTACCCTGGCAGGAAGCGGAACAGCTGGTTATGCTGATGGCACAGGCCCGACAGCGCTGTTTAATAACCCAGCCGGAATAGCAGTTGATGCCAGCGGAAAAATTTATATTGCCGACTCCTACAATAACCGTATTCGTACCCTTACATCGGCGGGAATTTCAGGTTCACTGGCAGGAAACGGCACTCTTGGTTATAACGAAGGTGCTGCCGCAACAGCTGAATTTTATGGCCCGAGCGGACTGGTTGCTGATGCACAAGGCAATGTTTATGTAGCCGATTTTGGTAATAACGTTATCCGCAAAATATCATCAACCGGCATAGTAAGTACTTACGCTGGTAATGGCACAGGAGGTTTTTCAAACAATACAGTAGCCACATCTGCCGAATTCAGTAATCCGGCAGGGGTAGCAATAGATGCATCAGGAAATATGTATGTGGCCGATCTGGGCAATAACGTTATCCGTAAAATAACTTCAGCAGGGGTAGTAACCACATTTGCCGGGACAAAAACCGCTGGATATGTAAACTCAACTACAGGAACATCGGCGTCGTTTAATAAACCAAGTGGTGTAGCTGTTGATGCAAGCGGTAATGTTTATGTAGCAGACCAGGGAAACTCTGCCATCCGTAAGATCACACCAGCGGGGGCAGTAACAACCATTGCCGGCGGTACATCGCAAACCCAGCTGCTTAACTTTCCGGCAGGGATAGCCCTTGATAAACAAGGAAATATATTTATTGTGGATGAAGGCGGCCGGATAATAGAATGTACCACAAACAATGTGCTCTATTATTTAGCAGGAAGCTTAAACGTTACAGGCCTTGTAAACGGGGCTGGCGCTACAGCATTGTTCAATAATCCGCAGGGAATCGCTGTTGATGCAAACAATAATATTTACGTTGCCGATCAGAACAATAACTGCATCCGTAAGCTTACGGTAACAGTAACCCCATAAAAGTGGGAAGCTAAAAGATCAAAGCAAAAAGCAAGTAAAAAGTAGTACTCTCTTGTGTGATTTTACCTTTCAGCTTTCACCTTTCTTCCCCAGTTTTTCAAGCGCATAAAATAGCCCGGTACAATGGAGTGCCTGGGCTATTTTATTTTCAGCAAGCAGTTGTCTCACCTCTTCTATTGTAAAAGTTTCAATAATTATCTGCTCCTGTTCATCCAATTGCTGTTCCTGCACTTTCCTTCCGCCTCTGGCCAGGTAACAAAAGGTTTTATTATTCGCGGTTGATGGGTTAGCGTAAATAGTGCACAGCAGCTCAAAATCATCAAACTGGTAACCTGTTTCTTCCAGCAGTTCACGGCGCAGGCCAACCTCAGGAAGTTCTCCATCCTCTATTACCCCTCCCGGAATTTCGAGGGAAACAATACCTGCAGCATGGCGGTACTGATGCACAAGCAGTATCTTGTTGTCTTCAGTTATGGCAACTGCATTTACCCAGTTGCTGTATTCCAAAACATAATAGTCCTCAACAATATGTCCGCCAGGCATTTCACACCTGTCCGACCGTAATGTGGCCCATGGGCCCTTATGTATGTAATGTGATGATAGTTTTTTCCATTTCAGATCAATACTCATAGATCATGGCTCATAGTAGAACCCGGGCTAATGTAGGAAATAGCCGGCTAAGTTCATAAACAAACAGGTCCTTTGTCGAGGTCCCCCAATAATAGATTTTTGTATATATAAATTCTTTTCCAATCTGAATTTCATATACAAAACCACCAGGAACTATGGACTATCGACCATGGTCTATGGACTTCCCCACTACCAACTACCACTCGATCCGCCGCCGCCGAAATCGCCGCCGCCAAATCCGCCGAAACCACCACCGCTGTCTCCGCCTGATCCGCCGCCAAATCCACCATCACCATTGGAGAATCCTCCCCAGCCGCCGCTTCCGCGACCAAGCATGGCCCCACCGAGGAACCACCAGAACGGACTTGCGCCACCCCTGTCGCCAATAATATGGCCGCCACCACCGCCGCGACTGCGTAATACAATAATTAAGATAACTACAACAATAATTATAATAAACCCGATTGGCGTGCCTCCGCCATCATCAGTCTGATTTGGCTTTTTGGTGGCTTTGTATTCGCCTTTCATGTATTTCATCAGGCTGTTTGTTCCGTCATCTAAACCAGCGTAATAATCGTTGTTCTTAAAACGGGGGGTAATATCGTTTTTAATTATCTGTTGAGTAACAATGTCTGGTACGCCACCTTCCGAGCCATAGCCTGTAGCAATTGCAACCTTGCGGTCAGATAATGCAACAAGCACCAGTATGCCATTATTTTTGCCCTTCTGACCAATGCCCCAGGCACGGCCAAGTTTCTGCCCGTAATCAATAATATCATAATCACCAACCGACTTTATAATTACAATCGCAATTTGGGTAGAGGTCGAATCATTAAAGGCAACCAGCTTCTGTTCCAGCAGGCCTTTTTCCTGACTGTTAAGCACATCAGTATAATCGGTAACCAGTGTGTTCGATTTTGGGGGAAGCTGCTGCGAAAAGGCCACAAAGCCTATCAGCAAAAAAGTAAGAAATAAAATAAGTTTTTTGAACATGGGTTTATGTTTAATCGCCATCCATAAAGGCTATATCGTCTGATAATTCGTTGCTGCCGTCAGGCTTGTGTGGGAAGAATTTTTGTAAATGCTCCCCGGCAATTTTTAACCCGGTAACAATACCTTCAACCAGGTTACCATATTTAAAATGGCTCAGCATATCTTCTTTAGTATCGTCCCAAAAATTAGCAGGCACCACTTTGTTAATGCCGGCATCACCAATAATGGCAAATTTCCGGTCCACAGTAGCTACGTAGATGAGCACCCCATTGCGCAGGCGGGTTTTATGCATGTCCAGCTGATGAAAATATTTGGCTGCACGATCAAGCACCTCTTCATTGCAGGTTTTTTCAATGCAAACGCGGATCTGCCCTGAAGTATACTTTTCTGCGTCCTCAATCGCTGCCCTTATGCGTTGCTGCTCGTCGTCGGTAAATAATGCCATAGTTTAATGTTTATCAATTAAGTATGAATTAGCGGGTTATTGAATTAGTGATTTTTTTGCTGATGAATCATAAGCTTTTAAAAACTACCCAGAAAAATTATATCAATCACTAATTCAATCAATCGCTAAATCACTAATTATATTCAATCACTAAATCAATCCTTCACTAATTAAAATGCCACTTTCGGCGCTTTGTCCGCCCCGGCTTCTGCTGCAAAGCTTCCCTTTTCGTTAAAGCCAAATATTTTGGCAGTTATAACAGCAGGGAACGAGCGGATAGTTGTATTATAATCCTGCACTGCGCCGTTAAAATCCAGGCGGGCAACGTTAATGCGGTTTTCAGTTCCTTCAAGCTGTACTTGTAACCCGGTAAAGTTCTCGTTCGATTTTAATGTCGGATAATTTTCCGATGCAACCAGCAATCTGCCTAAAGCGGTGCTTAATTGTCCTTGCGCAGCCTGGTATTTCTGGATAGTTTCAGGAGTTAACTTTGTTGGATCAACCTGTATACTGGTTGCCCTTGCGCGGGCCTCGGTAACATCAACCAAAGTGCTCTTCTCAAAATTGGCAGCGCCCTTAACTGTAGCAACCAGGTTGGGGATCAGATCACTGCGGCGTTGATATTGTGATTGCACAGCGCCCCATTTAGCCTTAACATTTTCGTCCTTGGTTACCATGCCATTGTAGCTACATGAGCCAATTAAGCAGATCACGATGATGATTGCCAGTACTATTAATAGATTCTTCATGTCTTTTTAGGGTTTTAGTAATGTGAATTTACAGTATTTAGATTACAAAACACATACCGATGTTACAAAAGCCGGTTTCACGTGCCAATATGGCAAGAGGGTAAGGTATGCTTTTATTATTAGAAAGCGAGCAAACACAAAATGTTGTAGTGTGAAATTCCTTTAAAAAACCTCTATCATGCCGAATTTATTTCGGCACCTCACATACAGGTAAATAAGAGAAAGGTCTGCAATAATCAGATCGCAGACTTAGCAAGCGTAAATATCCTATGAGATGCCGAAATAAATTCGGCACGACGTCCGCTTCTTTACTTTGAACATCCACAGGCTACTGGGAAAGCCACAATCAATACCCATCGCCTACATTAAATTCATCCATTCCTTCGGCATTACCTTCAAATATATTTTTGCGATCATAACGGTCATCTCCGGAATAACTCCTGTCCCCAATGCGAACAACCTTAATGTTTTTTAAATCAGCCTTGACAATATTTTTCTCCGTTACGCCAGCCTTTTTCAATGCCTCTACCTGACTGACCAACTCTTTAAAGAAAGCCTCATCTTTAACCAGTTCCAAAAGGCGGTCTTTGGTTTTGTTTTCGGTTTCTTCATCATCCGGCTTGCTTTCAATTTCGGGCACGGTTTTAACAATGTGGGGTTTTATCCATCCCCAAAACTTGCTCAATGCCGAGTTCTCAGCATCCTTTACAAGTTTGGTATCTCCGGCAGCTTTAAAAATATATTTCAACGCCGAAATCAGTATTACACTTATAGTTACAGGTTCCATAATTATTTATTTTCGTTTAGCTTATTTTTTATTTCTTCATTCCACCAAATAGCTGTTTCTATTATAGGGTGTCCTTCAGGTAAATTTTTTTTAAAGATAGTTACTGATTTATCCGAGAGTTCTAGAGCATACGGATAATCTCCCAACTCATAATACACTGTTGCTAAATTAAGGCATTCGTATGCTATTGCTGGGTGCAAATTTCCAAAGGTTTTTTCATCAGAGGAGAGCGCTTTTTCTAAAAGTTGTTTGGCCTCCTGGTAATCCCCCAAATCTTTAAGCACAAGCCCCAGGTTTGAATAACTTGTGGCCGTATTAGGATGTAGTTCACCGAAGTTTTTTTCATTCGAAGCGACCGCTTTTTCCAAAAGCTCTTTGGCTCCCCTGTAATCACCCAAATCTTGAAGCACCGTAGCCAGGTTGGAATAACTTATTGCTGTATTAGGGTGTAATTCACCAAAGTTTTTTTATCAGAAGCTAACGCTTTCTCCAAATGTTCTTTTGCCTCAGGGTAATCGCCCAGATCCTGAAGAACCAAAGCCAGGTTTGAATGCCTGGTTGCTGTTTCAGGGTGCAATTCGCCAAAATTTTTTTCAGATATGGCGAGGGTCTTTTCTAAAAGTATTTTTGCTTCATTATAGTCACCTATATCTTCGAATCTTAATGCCAGGTTATTTTGTAAAACAGATATTTCAATAGTAGTTTCATTTTTAAGGCAGTCAAGCAATGCTTTACCAAAAGGAATCCAGATAAATTTATCTACCGGGTTATCTTTTGTAGAGTCTAAATTTAAACAGCTCGTAATGTTTTCAATCAAAAACGCTACATCTTCAATTTTTATTGGGTCTTTAATTTTTACCACATCAGCAATGATCCGGTGCATTTTATAACTGTCTGCAACACCCTTTTTTTGCAGCAGCCAGCCCTTTGCAGCCAATGCTGTTAAAGTCTTCGCAAAAACATCCTTATAAACGCCTTCTTTATCTATTATCAGATCTTTAAGAAGCGAATAAGTGTGAAAATCCGGAGGCAGACAGGCAAACTGCTTCATAAGCCAAGTCTCAGCTTCGTTTAGCCAGCTAATATTAAACACTGTGCCTAAATAAGATGCTATTTTTGTTGTTTTTCCCTGTTTCTTATTATGGTTTACGTTTAAATTTGCCTCCAAATCCGCATCCATTGCCTCTTGCAATGTGCCAATATCATACCTTAATACTTCTGCTGTTTTTGCCAGTATCTCAATGGTTAAGGTATGGCGGTCAACCATCTGGATAAGACCAATTATCTGTTCATCTGTTAGCGATTGATGGGTATAATGCTTTTTAAAAAGCTCAATAGCTTTTTGTTCATTTAAAAAATCAAGTTGCTTGGTGTGCAGGTTGTCAATTTCTTCGCGCGAGGTAACCAACAAATGCCAGTCTGGCTGTGTCGGTAATTCATCAATAAACTGGTTTAACGATTGTTCAGCGTTATCAATCACCAGCAGGTTGGGCTTATTGGTGATGCATTTTAATTTCCGGAGAATCTCCTCAAATAAAAGCTTTGGATCAAGGCCATTTTTATCAATTTCCAGATTTGCAACAAGTCCTGCAGTATTGGCAATATCGTTTGTGATATTATCCGAATCTTGTGTTATCCAGGCAATATGACTATATTCATCATAATATTTACTTACGTAAGTTTGTGCAAGTGTTGTTTTGCCTATGCCACCTAAGCCATTAACCACTACAACTCTTTTTTGCTTGCTTAACAGGTCATGCAATTCATCAAGGTCATCTTCACGTCCAATAATATCATCAGGATGGGTTTTGGGTAGCTTAATGGTAAGCTCTTTTGGCGTTGGCTTTTCAAAACCATGATAATGGTCACCTACATTAATAGTACCAATGTCTTTAAAGTTGCCATCTAATTTATTTTTGTCTTGCCCGTCTTGCATCAACGTGTAGGATTAAGGTTAAGGAAGCTCTAAATTAACACTTTATCATTAACAATTGGAAATATGTCCTGGTGATGGTCATAAAATATGGCGACATTCTCAAATCCTATAAATCCAGCTCGTGCAAACACTATAAATCAACGGTTAATATTATATTTGGCCTTTACGATCTCCAGCAAATGAAGAAAATACTGACCGTCCTTTTCTGCTGTGCAACCGTCATTGCATCGGCACAAACAAAAACTAACGATAACCTTGTTCAATACGTAAAGCCCATCATTGGTACTCAGCGCATGGGGCATACTTACCCGGGTGCCACTGTCCCATTTGGCATGGTACAGCTTAGCCCTGAAACAGATACGCCAAGCTATGAGCTGAATGGTAAATACAATCCCGATGTATATAAATACTGCGCCGGGTATCAGTACGATGATAAAACAATAGTGGGTTTCAGTCATACCCATTTCAGCGGCACAGGCCATTCTGATTTAGGCGACTTTTTAATTATGCCAACAATTGGCCCGGTTCAGTTAAATCCCGGCGTAGCTGATAAACCCGGCAGCGGGTACCGCTCAGCTTTTTCACACGCCAATGAGGTAAGCGAGGCCAATTACTATAAAGTTAAGCTCGATGCCAGCGGTATTATTGCCGAAATGACCACCAGCACCCGTGTAGGCTTTCATCAGTACACTTTTCCCAAATCAGACAATGCACATATTATCCTCGACCTGATGGCGGGGATCTATAACTATCCTGATAAAAACGTTTGGACATACCTGCGCATGGTGAATGACAGTACCGTAGTAGGCTACCGCTCAACAAATGGCTGGGCACGTACCCGTACGCTGTATTTCGCCATGACGTTCAACAAGCCATTTATCCAGATGGGCTATAAAAACTTCAGCAAACGCGAAGTGTATGGCGGCTTTTGGGGCAAATTTGCAAGGGTAAAGAACTTTCCCGATCTGGCAGGACGTCAGCTAAAAACATACTTCGATTTTAAAACTACCGAAGGCGAGAAGATAAAGATAAAGTTTGCCATTTCCCCGGTGAGTATCGACGGCGCTCTAAACAATATGAAAGCAGAAATTCCCGGCTGGGATTTCGACAAAGTAAAGAACGACGGGCAAGCGCAATGGGAAGCAGAACTGCATAAAATTGTGATTGATGGCAGCAAGGATGATAAGATAAACTTTTATACCTCCATGTACCATGCGATGATCAACCCTACTATCTATATGGATGTGGATGGTCAATATAAAGCGCTCGATCAGAACATTCACAAAGCCGAAGGGTTTACCAATTATACCACTTTTAGCCTTTGGGATACACATCGCGCCTTGCACCCGCTGTTTAACATCATCGACCAAAAACGAAACGCCGACATGGTACAAAGCATGATGGCTCATTTCGACCAAAGCCCCGAGCACATGCTGCCAATATGGAGCAACTCGGCCAACGAAAATTGGTGTATGAGCGGCTATCACAGCGTATCTGTTCTGGCCGATGCCGTAGTAAAAGGAAATGCTCCGTTCGATGCCAATAAAGCACTGGATGCCTGTGTAACCACTGCTCGTCACCGCGATTACGAAGGTATAGGCTATTATATAGATATGGGCTACATTCCCGATGAAAAGAATGGCAATTCCGTATCATCAACTGAGGAATATGCTTATGACGATTGGTGCATAGCCCAGATGGCCAAAAAGCTGAACCGCATGGATATTTACAACGATTTTATCAAACGGTCGCAAAACTGGAAGAATGTATACGATCCTAAAAGCGGCTTTATGCATCCAAAACTTGCAGACGGAACTTTCCGCAAAGCGTTTGATCCGTTCACAACCATTAACCAGGGCTTTATTGAGGGCAACGCCTGGAACTATACGCTGTATGTTCCGCATGATCCGGAAGGATTGATAAAAATGATGGGCGGCAACAAGCGGTTTGTAACTTATGTCGACAGTCTTTTTAGTTACAATCTGCCGGATAAATACTTTGCCGAAACTGAAGATATCACCCGCGATGGTATAATAGGTAACTACGTACATGGCAACGAACCATCGCACCATGTAGCTTACCTGTACGACTGGACAGATAAACCCTGGAAAACCCAGGAAAAGATCCGCATGATATTGCCACGTATGTACAAACCAACCCCCGATGGGTTGGGCGGCAATGATGATACTGGCCAAATGAGCGCCTGGTACATTTTCAGTGCTTTAGGGTTTTACCCGGTAGCTCCGGCGTCTGATCAGTATGCTATTGGCAGCCCTGCAGTAAATCACGCAGTGATCCAGGTTGGCGAAGGCAAAACCTTTACCATTAACGTAAAAAATCAAAGCGATAAAAACGTATATATCCAAAAAATCACCCTGAACGGACAGCCACATAATAGCCTGTTTTTAAGTCACGCTGATATTATGAACGGGGGCGAAATAACTTTTGTAATGGGAAGCAAGCATAAGTAGAGATTAGGCTGTACATATTAGTATTTGCCTCATCTAACCGTAATTACTGCAGCGCTGCCTGCCGGCACTGTAACTACAAAGCTCTTGCTGTTTACCATTTGTAAGGTTGATGAAGGCGAGAACAAGCCACTGTCGGTTACGGTGCTGCCAGCAAAGGTAATACTTGTAGTTGAGGCAATTGAAGGAGCGGTGAGCCTGTCGACAATCATAGTCGAAGCCTTTTTGCTTAGCTGTATAGTAAAGGCAAAATCTTTCGATTCCTCTTTGTTGATCAAAGTAATCAGGGTTGCATTATCAGGCCCTGCACAGGCATAAACCGAACAGTTGTTGTAACTACGCGGATCCGAAATTATTGCCGGAATAATTGATCCACCGTTGCTCCCATATTTAAAGGCAAGCATGGCATAATATTCAGGGCGTGCTGTAACAGTGCTATTATTCATTGTTATGGGCGAGTAGGCAAAACGAGGCGGGCCGCCATGAAAATTAATGCCCTGTCCCTTGTTTTCAGCCACAGTCCACATAAAATCAAGCGCCCATAATGAAGAAGCAAAAACATCACTAACACCGGGTTTGCCGCCACCCCAAACACTGTTACATTCAGAGATGCGGTAAGGTAAATGATGATAGGCTGATATTTTGGAAAGCTGTAACAGGTCAGTGATTAATTTATCATTTGGTTTTAAAATATCACTGTAAGAAATTGATGGGTTTGATGCCGGCCCGGTGCTGTAATAATGTCCATCAATCAGCCTGATATTTTTTTGCTCGTTCCTGGCAAAAGCAGATACCCAGTTTGGATCGAAAGGATCAGCGTCCGGTCCTGCAAAATGGGCATTTGGTACGAGGCTTTTTATTATATCGAAATAACCGTTCCATTCGTGCTGATAATCTGCATAGTTGTAACCTGGTTCGCGCAGATGGAATTTAAATACATCCGGTTCATTACCCGATTGAAAGGCGTATAAGTCTTTTTGTAGGCTGTTATAAACATACATAGCTTCATTTCCGGCAGCTGTAGGGTTATTGTCACCCAGGTTTAAGCCGAATAACACCCGCCAGCCAATGGCCTTTGAAAATGCTGATAAGCGATCGATATCAGAAGTCGTCAGTAAGTTTTTTGGCGTATTATCCTTGCGGGGAAGCCCAGTCCACGACGTTTCGTCGCTGGTGTTTCCCCCTATGCGTAAAATACCATTGCCCAGGTTTTTTATAAGCTGAATAAGCACGGTATTGTTTGCATTTAAAAACTCCGGGTCCTCGCCTAACAAACCGGTTTCATAACTTAACCCTTCAAAGTCCGATGGTATCCTGTAGCTGGGGCGGCTTTCGTCTATTGCCACGGTAATGGGTATACTTTTACCTTTAGGCTGAACTGTACCAAATTCTGCTTTTCTGCACGAAAATATACCGGTTGCCATTAGAAGAATGGCCAGCCATTTTTTATTCATTTAATCAGGGGAGTGATAAGCGTTATTTAACCAGTAACAACAATTTTACAGGGCGCAATTTATTAAAAAAAGGTTAAATCAAAATGTCATTTACGTTATTTTTCAGACACTTAGCAATCAGGAAGAAGTATTAGCAGGTGATAGGCTTCAATTTGTTTCCGAAGCGGAATTAAACAGATTGTACTATTAGAAACATCATTCATTTTCCCTCTTTGCTGCTTGCAGCAGAGAGGGTGATCAGGCGCAGCGCAGATCGGGTGAGTTAATAAGCGTGGGTTTACCCTGCCATATAATGCATTTCGTTAACAGTAAGCTTGTTGATCATCTCCTTTAAAATTGCGCGTGCGCGGTGCAGGTTTGTGCGCGATAATAATTCAGTGATACCTAATTTATCGCCGATTTCCTGGTGCGAGTAGCCTTCAATGGCATACATATTAAATACCGAACGATAGGTTTGTGGCAGTTTCTGGATCATTTTCAACAGGTCCTTAGCTTCCAATCCATGTGCGTTGTATCCATTGCTGAAAGAAGTATTATCCTCCGGAAATTCTTCAACTAAAACCATTGGCTTTAGCTTGCGGTATCTTGATATGGCACAATGTACCATAATACGACGGATCCATCCTTCCAGGTTTCCCTCGCCACGGTAGTTGTGAACGTTTTTGAACATTTTTATAAACCCTTCCTGCAAAATATCCTGTGCCTCATCTTTATCGTGTGCATAGCGCATACAAACTGCCAGCATCCTGGGTGCAAGGGTCTTGTACAAAAGCTCCTGTTGTTTACGGTCGTTTTTCAGGCAGCCTTCCCATATTTCCGCTAATCTTGAATCGGTGGTCATCATCTTGTTGTGTTTTGTACCACCATGCCAATATTGATACCCATATTTTAAATTGTTGATTATCAATTAAATGTAAAAATCAACATCTACGAAACTGTTCGTTTCCGTACGGTTAGTGATACGAAGCCGGACGATTTACTAGCGAGGAATGTTAGCCCTTATTACCCTTTCCCTCTTTGCGCAGCAGAGAGGGGTGACGAGCGCAGCGATGTCGGGGTGAGTCGACACTCATGCAAAATAGCAATAAGCATCAGTTCGCTAATTTTTTTATTTTAGAGGCATATTACAGCTTATACTAATGCCAAACATCAACATAAAAAGAACCGATTCTGATAACCCTGATTTTCGTTATTTAATAAGCCACCTTGATGCTGATCTTGAAAAAAGGTACGGCGAACAACAGGCTTTTTTTAGCCAGTTTAACAAATTAGACAAAATTAAAAACGTCGTAATTGTTTATCTTGATGATACACCTGTTGGCTGTGGCGCGCTCAGGGCATATAACGATACCGATATAGAAGTTAAAAGAATGTTTGTCGCAAATGAACACCGGCGCAAAGGAATTGCAACACAGACATTAAACCACCTGGAGGCCTGGGCCGCCGAGTTAAGCTTTAAAAACTGCATACTGGAAACAGGCACTAATCAACCCGAAGCCATAAGCCTGTATTTAAAATGCGGCTATGAAATAACCGAAGCCTACGGACATTACGTTGGCGTAGAGAATAGTATCTGCATGAAAAAGAGAATAAAATAAATCCACTTATCACTACAGGATCCATAATTATTTATTCTCCTTTAATTTCTTTTTTATCCCTTCATCCCACCCAATTGCTAATGCTATATTGGGGTGTCCTTCCGGTAAAATTTTTGTAAAGATGGTTACTGCTTTAGCTGAGAGTTCAGCAGCACGCTGGTAATCCTTCAACGCATAGTATACAGTGGCTAAATTAAGGTGCCGAAGTGCCGTTGAAGAGTGCAATTCCCCAAAATTTTTTTCATCCGAAGCGAGCGCTTTTTTCAGTAATTTTTTCGCACCTTGGTAGTCTCCCAAATCTTTAAGTACAAGGGCATAGTTTGAATAACTTATTGCTGTCATAGGGTGCGATTCCCCCAAATTTTTTTCATCCGAAGCGAGCGCTTTTTTCAGTAATTTTTTCGCACCTTGGTAGTCTCCCAAATTCTGAAGTGCCGTTGCCAGATTTGAATAACTTATTGCTGTTGTTGCATGCAGTTCGCCAAAGTTTTTTTCATTAGAAGCGAGGGCTTTTTCTAAAAGTATTTTCGCCGCCTGGTAATCTCCCAAATCCTGAAGTACCATTGCCAGATTTGAATAACTTATTGCTGTTATAGCGTGCAGTTCGCCAAAGTTTTTTTCATTGGAAGCAAGGGCTTTTTCTAAAAGTATTTTCGCCGCCTGGTAATTTCCCAAATCCATAAGCACCGTTGCAAGGTTTGAATAACTTATTGCTGTCATAGGGTGTAGTTCTCCCAAATTTTTCTCATCCAAAGCAAGGGCTTTTTCCAAAAGTTCTTTAGCAGTTTGATAGTCGCCCAAGCCCCTTAACACTATAGCTAGGTTATTTTGCAAAGGCGATATTTCAATAGTAGTTTCATTTTTAAGGCAGTCAAGCAATGCTTTACCAAAAGGGATCCAGATAAATTTATCTACAGGGTTGTCTTTTGCATCATCTGACTTTAAACATCCAGTAATAGTTTCTACCAGGAATGTTAAATCTTCAATTTTTATTGGATTTTTTATTTTTACCACATCAGCAATGATCCTGTGCATTTTATAACTGTCTGCATCCTTTTTTTTGCAGCAACCAGCCCTTCCCTGCCAACGCTGTTAATGTCTTTGCGAAAACATCCTTGTAATCACCTTCTTGGTCTATTAATAAATCTTTAACAAGTGCGTAAGTATGAAACTCTGACGGCAGGCAGACGAATTGCTTCATCAGCCAAACCTCCGCCTCAGTTAACGCGCTCATGTTAAATACAGTGCCTAAATAAGAAGCTATTTTAGTTATTTCGGTTCTTTCTCCTCGCTTCCTGTTATGTCGTACATTTAAATTTGCCTCTAGGTCAGCCTCCATTGCTTTTTTTAGGGTGCCAATATCATACCGCAATACTTCTGCGCTTTTTGCCAGTATCTCAATAGTTAAGGTATGACGGTCAACCATCTGTACAAGGCCCTTTATCTGTTCATCGGTTAGCGCCTGGTGTGTATAATGCTTTTTAAAAAGCTCAATAGCTTTAGGCTCGCTCAAAAAATCAAGCTGTTTGGTGTGCAGGTTATCAATTTCTTCGCGCGAGGTAACCAGCAAATGCCAATGTGGCTGTGTTGGCAATTCATCAATAAACAGGTTTAATGATTGTTCGGCATTATCAATCACCAGCAGGTTTGGCTTATTGGTGATACATTTTAATTTCCGGATGATCTCCCCGAACAAAAGTTTTGGATCAAGTCCATTTTTATCAATTTCCAGGTTTTCAACAAGCCCTGCGGTATTGGCAATATCGTTGGTAATATTATCCGAATCCTGGGTTACCCAAACAATATGGCGGTATTCATCATAATATTTGCTTACGTATGCCTGTGCAAGCGTAGTTTTGCCAATGCCTCCTAAACCATTAACCACCACCACTCTTTTTTGCTTGCACAATAGGTCGTGCAATTCATCAAGGTCATCTTCCCGGCCAACAATATCATCAGGATGGGTTTTGGGTAGCTTAATGGTAAGCTCTTTTGGTGTCGGTTTTTCAAAGCCAGGATAATGGTCACCTACATTAACAACGCCAATGTCTTTAAAGTTACCATCTAATTTATTTTTATCTTGCCCGTCTTGCATCAACGTGTAGGATTAGGTTAAGGAAGCTCTAAATTAACACTTTATCATTAATAATTGAAACGTGTCTTATCTACTGCGCAGAGAAATCACAGTTAAAATTTTTAATGCATTTGCAATTGGATTGGTATCATCGAAACTTAAAGCGAACGTCATGCCGAATTTATTTCGGCATCTCACCTGATATTCACGTTTGCCAGGTCTGCAGTTTACATGTTTCAGACCTATCCTATGGTCATCTGCATGTGGGATGCCGAAATAAATTCGGCATGACGTTACTGTATTTTAAAGGGGACTTCCCCGCCCTACTGCGGACTTTGCCCTTGCATCCATGATTTTTCCCTAACTTTGCACCATCCGGGATAAAAACCCGGCAACCGTATGATTAAAGAAATTGAAATTGTTTGTCCGCCCGGGCAACAGGAAGACGAAGCCGCATTAATAAAGATCGCCGCATCATCATTGAATATATCACCGCAAAAGATCTCGGACTTAAAAATCCTTAAACGCTCTATCGATGCACGTAGCCGCAAGGTGCTTTACCGCATGCAGGTTCAGGTGTTTATGGATGAGGCTTATCAGCCCGAAACATTCGTCATTAATTACCCAAATGTAAAAAAGGCGAAACCGGTTATTATAATTGGCGCAGGCCCTGCCGGATTATTTGCCGCCCTGCAATGTATTGAACTCGGCTTCAAACCCATCATACTTGAGCGTGGCAAAGATGTAAAACAACGCCGCCGCGACTTAGCCAACATCAATAAACAGGGGCTGGTCAATCCCGAATCAAACTATTGTTTTGGCGAAGGCGGCGCAGGAACATATTCTGATGGTAAACTGTACACACGGTCGACCAAGCGGGGCGATGTAAACGCTGTATTAAAAACCTTTGTTGCACACGGTGCAACTGAAGATATTTTGATTGATGCAAGGCCGCACATCGGCACCAATAAACTGCCGCAGATCATCACTTCAATAAAGGAAAGTATCTTAAATGCGGGCGGTGAAGTTGTTTTTGATGCCAAAGTAACAGCGCTACTTATTGATTTTGGAAAGATAAAAGGTGTTCAGCTCGCCAATGGCGAAAAGATAGAAGCAAATGCTGTGATCCTGGCCACTGGTCATTCGGCAAGAGATGTTTTCGAAATGCTGCACCATCAGAATATACTGATAGAAGCCAAGCCTTTTGCTTTGGGTGTGCGAATTGAGCATCCACAGGAGATTATCGACCGTGCGCAATACCATTGTGAACATCGCGGCCCCGATCTGCCACCGTCTTACTATAATTTGGTTGAACAGGTGGATAGCCGTGGTGTGTTTTCTTTCTGCATGTGCCCAGGTGGTATTATTGCGCCTTGCGCAACCGAGGCTGATGAAATTGTAGTGAACGGATGGAGTCCTTCAAAGCGGAACAACCCCTTTGCCAATTCGGGCACCGTGGTGCAGATAAATTCCGAAGATGTTAATGGCGATATAAACGATCCGCTAAGAATGCTCCGTTTTCAGCAGGAGATCGAAAAGCTGGCTTTTAAAGCAGGCGGGGGTAACCTGGTAGCGCCCGGCCAGCGAATGGTTGATTTTGTAGAGAACAGGTTGTCTATTAATCTGCCAGAAAACTCCTATCTACCTGGCACAAAAAGCACGGAGTTGAAAGAAATTTTACCAGGTTGGATCAATGAGCGTTTACGCAAAGCCCTGCCTTTATTTGGCAAAAAAATGAAAGGGTATTATACCAACGAAGCGCTGCTTGTTGGGGTGGAGTCGCGTACTTCATCCCCCGTAAAAGTGCCACGGGATAAGGAAACATTGCAGCATCCGCAAGTTTCAGGATTGTTTCCCTGCGGGGAAGGTGCAGGTTACGCAGGTGGCATAATTTCTGCTGCTATTGACGGGATTAACTGTGCCATTGCCGCATCAAAAATATAAACATGACCATTTCAGAAAAACTCAGCAAAGAATTAGAACAAGTATTATCAGGCGATCCATGGTATGGCTCACCGGTTTATGATATAATCGAAAAAGTAAATTTTGAAACCGCTTTCGAAAAACCGCAGGGCTCTGTTCATAACATTGCCGAGATCTTGCTGCATATGCTATCGTGGACAGAAGAAATTATAGACCGGATGAATGGCATGACGGCCCAACAGCCATCAAGCGGCAGCTGGCCTGAAACCGGGTCGCCCACTGAGCAAAAATGGCAGCAATATGTCAATGATTTGAAACTTGTTAACGTAAATTTGATTGGTGTAATTCAAAACTTCCCCGAAGAACAATGGAGTGAACCGATATTGGAGGAGCGGAACCCTGAATTGGGAACAGGTGTGAGTCATGAAGAACTGGTACGCGGACTGATACAGCATCACATTTACCATTCGGCACAAATTGCACTATTAACAAAGATAATATTATGATTACACTGATTATTAAGCCGCGATTACAACGATTCGAAAAATCAGACAATCAACCTTAAATAATCAGTGTAATCGCGGCTTAATAATCAGTGAAATCATAATAAAGTGGATAAAAAGACATTAATATTAGGAGCAACCCCCACCGAGGGTCGTTATGCAAATCTTGCAGCCAACAGGCTGGTACGCAGCGGACATACTATTGTGAATGTAGGAGTAAGAGAAGGTGAGGTTGCAGGTGTGCCTATCGAAAAGCCTGAAACTATACATAATGATATTGACACGATAACCCTTTACGTCGGCCCAGAAAACCAGGAAAGATTATACGATTACATTATAAAGACTCATCCGAAGCGTATCATCTTTAACCCCGGCACAGAAAACTCCGAATTGCGCCGCATGGCAAACGAAAATGGAATTACAACAGAATACGCCTGTACACTGGTGTTATTATCAATAGGCCAATATTAATACTTGTAGAGACACAATACTTTGTGTCTCCGGAAAACTGAGGTTTTTGAATACGTAAACAACAGATCAATTATTGCGCAATGCGGTTGGCAAACCATCAAGGCTCACCATATTTTTTTCTTTTTTGTATGCTTCAAGTCCCTCGGTGCCTTTGTTTAAAGCCCACTTTTCGGCCTGATCGCGTTCGCCTTCATAACTATAAAAAGGAACACCAAAACCACAGGATGTTTGCACCATATCAATATCAGCAACTATAATTTGCCTTGTGGATAGTACTAATTTAAAATGAGGAGACAACAATTGCCACTCAGCATCTCCGGGTAATACAGTATAACCCTTTCCATACAAACGTAAAATATTTGGCGGTCCGTCAAAAGCGCAAAACATGAAGGTTATCCTGCCATTTTCTAATAAGTGTGCTGATGTTTCATTGCCACTGCCGATTATATCCATATAGGCAACCCGGGTAGAAGAAAGCACCCTGAAACAATCCATTCCTTTCGGCGATAAGTTAACATGACCATCAGCCATAAACGGAGCTGTACCTACAAAAAAGATATGCTGCTTTTCAATAAATACCTTATGCTGATCTAAAATATCGTTAAAAAACTTACCCATAACTAATGTAATTATTGATATAAGTAAAGTTAGGAAAAACATTGCAAATGTTATAGTCGCCAGCAAAGGGCTACGCTCAGCGATGGGAGACTCAGGTAGACTTTAACCTTTCACAAACTTCTTTAATTGTTTTGCTGATAGGTTTAAATTCAATCCCTATAGCTTTTTTAATTTTCGTGTTATCATAATTGCGGGTCATTGAAGCAGCCTGTGCCGAAACTTTGTCCAATGCCGGGTTTTTCCCGGTTAATGCTGCAATAACACGCGCTCCGCGCCATGCCAGATTCATCATCCATGGTTTTGCAAGAGTTGATGGCCGCTTTACCCCGAAATCATCGGCAATCTCACCAGTTAATTGTTTATAATCCCGGTTTTCAGCACTTATAATATAGCGCTCGCCGCTAATATTACTCTTCATCAGCTTCATCATACATTTGGCAACATCTTCAACATCAACAAAACCACAGCTGCCCTCAGTATAAAACTTAAGCCCTTTGCGTACAGTTTCAAATAAAGCCCCGCTGCCGTTTTTACCGGTATTGGCTCCAATAATGATGGATGGATTCACAATAACAGCATCCAGTTCCTCGGCAATACCCCGCCATACTTCCATTTCACTTTCCAGTTTTGATATGGCATAGCCGTCGGTTTCGGTATCGCGGTCAATATGATGGTTTTCTGTTATCTGCTCACCGGGTTTGGCCAGGCCTACAGCCGCAACCGAACTAACATGCACCAGCCTGATGTTTTGCTCCAGGCATAAGTTAACCAGGTTGGCTGTGCCGGTAACGTTAGCGTATATCATCGGCTTTTTATCGGCTTGCTTTAATGATACCCATGCAGCACAATGATAAACCTGTGTAACGCCTTTAAGAGCATCCTCAAGGGCAAAAATGTCCAACATATCTGCTTCAACCCACTGTATATTAAATGGAAGCAGGGTATCCGGAACTACAGATCCAGTCCGCCGTGTGCAACGAATCTGCTCTCCCTGTTGTGCCAGTTGCATAGCCAGCTCCGAACCTAAAAAACCTGTTGCCCCGGTTATTAATATCATTTTTGATGTGCAAATAAGCAGCTGTGCAAATGTGCAGATTTTAACTAAGATTCATAGGATTTGATGATTAAAGGATTTCTTTTACCTGATAGCATTCTTGTTAACCATTTTCTCTATATTAAAGATATTTGGTCCTGCTCTCTTTCCCCAACTGATCTCTAATCTCCAGCCTCCGATCTCTAAACCCAAATCTATCATTAACATGACACTACTATGTCCTGCTTTTAGTAGTTTTGTATTAAATCATGACCATAACAAAAGAACAAGTTTTACAAGCGCTGGGAAATGTTGAAGAACCGGATCTGAAAAAAGACCTGGTAACTCTTAACATGATCCAGGATATTCATATTGAAGGTAACCGCGTTAGTTTTTCAGTAATATTAACTACTCCTGCATGCCCGTTAAAGGCAATGATTGAGAATGCCTGCCGCAATGCCATTCTGCATTTTGTAAGTAAGGAAGCCGAAGTACACATCAACATGACATCGAGGGTTACCTCACAAAAAAACACCGGAGTGCCGGGCGTGAAAAACATTATTGCTGTAGCATCCGGTAAAGGTGGCGTAGGTAAATCAACCGTTGCAGTAAACCTTGCACTTGGGCTGGCAAAAGCCGGGGCTAAAGTGGGATTGATTGATGCCGATATTTATGGCCCCTCCATCCCGATTATGTTCGGGCTCGAAAATGCCAGACCGCAGGCGAGCGAGGTTAATGGGAAAACCCGTATTGAACCGATTGAGAAATATGGTATCAAGTTGTTGTCGATAGGTTTTTTTACCGATCCAAATCAACCTGTTCCATGGCGCGGCCCAATGGTTTCTACAGCAGTAAAGCAATTGTTTAATGATGCTGACTGGGGCGAATTGGATTATTTAGTGATAGACCTGCCGCCCGGAACCGGCGATATCCACATAACGGTAACACAAACATTCCCGGTAACAGGGGCTGTAATTGTTACCACGCCGCAAAATGTGGCCCTTGCCGATGCAAAAAAAGGCATAGGCATGTTTATGATGCCTGCTATTAATGTACCGATATTGGGTGTGGTTGAAAATATGGCCTACTTTACACCTGCCGAGCTTCCAGAAAATAAATACTATATCTTCGGGCAAGGCGGCGGAAAAAAACTTGCGGCACAGCTTGACGTTCCTTTTTTAGGTGAAATCCCATTAATAAAGGGCATTAGCGATTCTGGCGATACAGGCAGGCCGATTGTGCTGGATGAGGATAGCATAATGGCAAAAGCATTTACCGATATGGCTAAAAGCGTTGCGCAGCAAGTTGCTATAAGCAACGCAAAGGCATTTGATAAGGCCAGCGTAGTTTAGTAGATAGCCATTTGTTACAATTGGAATTATACCCTTTAGTATACAAATGAAAATTATTTAATAACTTTACTTCATAATATAGTACAAATGAGTTTATTAGATCAGGTGGAAGCAGCTTTGGATACGATTCGTCCGTATTTGCTGACAGATGGGGGGAATGTTTCAGTTGAGGAGATTACTCCCGACAATGTGGTTAAGCTTAAATTGCTTGGCGCATGCGGATCATGCCCTATGAGTATCATGACACTCAAGGCCGGCATTGAAGAAGCCATAAAAAAAGCAGTGCCTGAAATAACCGGTATCGAAGCAATAAACCTAACGGATATTGACGATCCGAACGCAGTGCTTCCTGAAAACCTCAGGTAGTGTTAAGTTTTGTTAAAATGCAATGCGGATTGCTGCAATAAGTTATTTTTGTTTCACGTTTAAACTAAACTGGTAAACCCTTAATATAAAACAACAGCTTATTTCTTAAATGAAGAAGTTATTTGGCTTTCTTTTCCTTCTATTTATAACCGTAACAGCTTTTGCTCAAAAGCAGGAGAGGCCGATTGTGCAGTTTAGCGGTATAGTACACAATGCAGATAGCGTAAAGGTTATTGTGCCTTATGTAAGCATTACAAATGCTACCAATAAGAACCAGGTAAACATATCAAACTACGAGGGTTATTTTTCATTCCCGGTACATGAGCAGGATACCATCCGCTTCACTTGCGTGGGTTATGCCCCCGTAACGGTGGTTATACCTTCAAATATTGCAAGTAAAAGCTATACTACCCGGATAATGCTTAAACCGCAGATCATCAACCTGCCGGCATTTCGTGTGTTCCCATGGGCAACTACTGAAGAATTCAGGAAGGACTTTATAACCATGAAAATTGCTGACGACGACCTGGCTATCGCCCAAAAGAATATCAGCCGTTCATCTATACTCTCATTAGAACGCACATTACCGCGGGATGGCGGCGAAATGAATGGTTTTCAGGACTTTCATAACGGGGTATTAAATTCGCACTCCATTACCAATCCGCTGCTTAATCCCTTCAACTGGGGCAGCCTGATCAAACAGATTTCCGACGGGGATAAAAGCCGGGCTTCGGAAAGTAATTAGACCTCAAAAAGCTTGATTTTCTAAACACCCTGCTAAGGCTCCCTTTTGTCATCCTGAACGCAGTGAAGGATCTTCTTCACCAGACATGAACACGGGACAAGTATGTTGGCAATATAGATCTATCTCCCCTTCTTTACAGCCGGGAATTTCATTTTATACTTAACATCCACAATTCCTTTCGAAATATCGTTAAGCCTTTTCTCAATCAGGCGCTTACGCAGGGGGCTAAGTTTATCAGTGAACAGTTTGCCTTCTATATGGTCGTATTCATGCTGTATAACGCGTGCAGCCATGCCTGTAAACGTTTCTTCATAATGCTTCCAGTTCTCATCGTAATAAGAAAGCCTTACAGTAGGTTTACGGTAAACATCTTCCCTTATTTCGGGGATACTCAGGCAGCCCTCGTTAAAGGCCCATTCCTCACCGGTTTCCTCTAAAATGGTAGCGTTAATAAAAGTCTTTTTAAAATCTTTCAGCGAAGGCTCTTCATCGGCAAACGATGCTACGTCCACAATAAACAGGCGCATAGAAAGGCCCACTTGCGGTGCGGCTAAACCCACGCCATAAGCGGCGTACATGGTTTCGAACATGTTTTCAACAAGTTCTTTTATATGCGGATATTCATCAGGCTCAATAGCTGTTGCTTTTTTTCTTAAAACGGGATCGCCATAGGCTATTATCGGAAACTTCATTATGCAAAAATACAGGTTTATTGTTTAGGCTCAAATAGTAAGGTAATCATCCTGTCATTATCAAAAATTTCATTGCTTATTTCTAACAATTGTTCGGCTGTTACGGCATTAATTTTATCAAATACTTGTTGTAAGGTATCGGCATAAGCAAAATCGAGCACACTTTTAGCCATCGATATTATAAGGCCCATCCTGCTTTCCTCGGCTAAAGCTATCTGGCCTATAAACTTTTGTTTGGTTTGATGCAGATGCAGGGTCCCCAGCTTTTGATCGCGCAGTTTTTTCAGCTCTTTATGAATCAGCCTGGTTGCTTTTTCAGCTTTCTCGCTGTCTGTTCCAAAATAAATAGAAAAGATACCCGTATCAGTCAGCGTAGTATAGTTCGATTCGATGCTGTAGGCAATGCCGTGTTTCTCCCGTATCTCCAGATTAAGCCTGCTGCTCATGCCCATGCCGCCTAAAAGATTATTTAAAAGCAATAAGCCATTTTTATGCTGATGGTTTGATGGATAAGCCTGGCTGCCGATAATGCAATGTGTTTGCGATATCGGCCTGTGTAAAACGGTAATCCCCGTATTATTTTTTACAGGAGTAATGCGGTGTTTTTTAGCATCATTTAATGGTACACCGCCAAAATATTTCTCGGTAAGCTTAACTACCTTTTTAAAATCGTAATCGCCAAAAACAGCGAAAACCATTTCGGCGGTATTGTAATTGGCCGCGATAAACTGGTTAATATC
>Ga0206904_1004_pt1 | contig 72194 bp, 65 predicted proteins | sample Alteio_BWOrgHeat_42_FD_152981 | JGI IMG/M metagenome (GOLD analysis project Ga0206904, IMG submission 152981) | Enriched cells from forest soil in Barre Woods Harvard Forest LTER site, Petersham, Massachusetts, United States -... | ecosystem: Environmental > Terrestrial > Soil > Temperate forest >...
CCCGTAAAAAAATAAGCGATTATTTTATTGATCAGAAGGTCCCTCTGCATGAAAAGGAAGAAATTCCGTTGATAGTTAACGGTAACGGCGATTTAATATGGGTAGGTGGTTACCGCCTTGATAACAGATATAAAGTTACCGATAACACTAAAAAAGTAACTATATTCGAATTGTATAAACTGATATGAGCGAGAAACCGGCTTTTATAGAAAAACAATACCTCGGCAGGGAATTTATACCCATTACTATCCGCCTGGTTTTAGCGATGTTTTGCTTTGCTGCCTATTTTTTTACTGATGAGCGCGAACGAAATGGTGGTTTGCTGGTAATTGTGGGTTTTGCCATTATCATTATATCCATAATAATGGGCTTCTTGCTTCATTTCCGCACCAGGATTGAGAATAAAAGTATTTTGCTAAACGGCCTTTGGACAACACGCCTTGTAAAAATCGATCTTAACAGTATTGTTAAAGCCGAAAAAGGCGAATACAGCAGGTATTTATTTAACAACCCTGTATATAATCTTCATCAAAAAGGCACCATTCGTTTTTATACTGCAGGCAAGGATGCCATTCATTTAACCGACAGAGATGGATTGGTTTACATTATCGGCTCCCAACACTCCAATGAGTTTTTAAGGGCGATAAAAGAGGAAATGAAGAAGTAGGTCGTCAATATATTACTTATAGTTGTTTGAATTTATTGTTTTTAGTGGCGTGTGTTTAGCTATCATTTCAAAATCTCTGTCATCACCTAAAAGCATAATATCATTTTTAATAGCAAACATTGCAATAAGACAATCATTAGGCTTTCTGATAGTTATGCCCTTTTTTCTTAGGTCTCTATATAAGTTTGCTGATTCTATTGCTATTGAATAGGGTTCTTCAATTAGTTTAGTGAGATTATTTAGCGATAAAGTCACCATTTCCTTATCGCTATCAGATACGATGCCTTGCAGAACCTCCTGAACAATAACAGGGCAGGTTGCTATAATAATGTTATTCAAATTGTTTTTTAAAAATGAACTTGCTTCAGTTTTCCTGGCTTTAAAAAAATTAATCCAAACTGAAATGTCAACCAAAAAAATATCCATTATTGATAAGCCTTGTCATCAATTTCAATTTTTCCCCAAAGCTCTTTCAACTTTTTTTGATTTTCAATAGTTACATATAACTGCAATGCTTCTTCAACAATGGCTTTTTTAGTTTTAATGTTACTCAGTTTTTGGGCTTTTGCCATTAAATCATCATCTATCTCAATATTAGTTCTCATACACATAAATTTATGTAAATATACACATTTTTATAATCGAATGTTTTTAAAATATATAATGACTATCTCAATATCAGATCACTTCTTACCGGATAATGATCCGATAGCTTTTTTTCGATGATATAATAATCCGTAATGTCAAATTGCGGGCTGGCCATAATATAATCTATCTGGAAATTAGGAAAATCGCCGTTGTAGGTGCGCCCCATGCCTGCACCCCGCTCGCGGAAGGCATTTTTTAGCCCGGAAGCCATTGTGTTAACAGCATAGGACGATGGTGTATCATTAAAATCGCCTGAAATGATATATGGATAAGGGCATTGTGCCGCATGTGCCTTTATTTTAACTACCTGACTACTTCGTTTTATAAATGCGTTTTTCAATTTACTTCCAAGGCGCTTTGTGGACGATATATCGGTTTTCCCCTGTTTGGAAATGCTGTTCAGGTATTTATAATCTTCAGGGTCAAAACGAATGGATTGCAAATGCACATTGTAAACCCTGAATGTGCTGTTCCCTTTTTTTACATCAATATATAAACAGGAGTTTTCGCTTAGTTTTTCTGATAAAAGGATCAGCCCGTGCGCTACAATAGGGAACTTTGAATAGATGGCCAAGCCGATTGCTTCCTGGCTGTTGGATATAACCGGTTCAAAATAATAATAGGTTGTTCCCATTATTTTTAATATAGAGTCGCGCATATCATATTGGCCGGCTTTCCGGGTATAAAACTCCTGGAAACCTATAATATCAGGCTGTTCGTGGTCAATTATATCCAATATATCATGCTTGGTCGGTTTGTCGTTACTTGAGCCATAACGCTTAAAATTATGCACGTTGTAGGTCATCAGTTTAACCAGGTTTACACCTGGGCCGTAAGAACCCGACCGGGGCAAACTCATTTCAACATTACTGCGCAGCACATTCCAGCCTAATAGAATAACAATCACAGATACCAATGCATACCAGTTTTTCCGGAACAACCAGTAAACCAGGAATATTAAATTAGCCGTAAATAAGATGGGGTAGCCCAAGCCAAAAAAGGCAACCGGCCAAAACTTTATCGGATCAATAATTGGGGCAAGATAGCTGATTAAAAGACCTATCCATAACAAGGCATTTAGCCATAATATTATTTTATCAATAAGGGATAGCTTGTTTTTAACCTTCATTATTGCTGGCCCGAAATAATATTTCTTTTTCCTGCTTGCTCAGGCTGTCATAACCCGATTGTGAAATTTTATCTAATATAAGGTCTATTTCTTCTTGCCGCGGCTTTCCGCCTGATTTTCCTGAAGAATTTTTTGAAACTACTTTTAGTTTTGGTCTTGGCTTAAATACATTTGCTATAGCAGCAATCCAGTCGTGGCCTTTTTGCAATTGTTTAATGTATACAAAGCCTATAAGTGCCCCGCCAAGGTGGGCAATTTCGCCGCCTGCATTTGGGCCAACTATACCTAAAAAATCAATAACAATAAAAAACAGCGCGAGCCATTTAAGTTTTACAGGGCCTATTAATATTAAAGAAATGGTATAATCAGGCAATAAGGTGGCTGTGGCAATAATTATTGCGGTAACGCTCGCCGATGCACCAACCAAAGGCGGACCAAGTGCCGCCGCTGAATGGGTGAAATAGGGTAAAGTGTTATAACATACAACAAATAGAAACGCGCCTGCCAATCCTCCCATAAGGTATAAGCCGAGTGTCCGTTTTTTACCCAGGTATTCTTCAAATATCTGCCCGAACCAATAAAGCCACAACATGTTGAACAGGATATGGAAAACCCCCGCATGCATAAACATATAAGTGACTGGGGTCCAGAAATTGGTTAACAGTTTAGGTAAATAAGCAGACAACAGCAAGTATTTATCGCTATAAAAGCCAATTATATCTGAATTGAAAAGGAATTTCCCAAGCGTATCCGTAACATTTACAAGCAAAAAAGCAATAATATTTATCCCTATAAGCAGATTTAATTTACTGCCTGAATGGAGCATTTTATACTGTATATTTTGCCAGAGGGTACTCATAAAAATTGATTCATTTTATTAGCTTAACCTGTATTTTTTAAAAAAGTTGTTTTGTCTTTTCTATTTTACAATCTGCAAACAGTAAGCATTATTTATTTTGATTGAAAAAATCATTGGAGTCGCCGTAAACCCCATGCTTTTATCAATAGAAAACCAAATAAAGCTCCGCCTATGTGTGCAAAGTGGGCAACCGAATCTCCCGTGCTCTGTTTAAAGCCTAAATAAATTTCAAGTATTAAATAAAACGACACCAAGTATTTGGCCTTTATCGGGACTGGGATAAAAAGCATCATCAATTCCATGTTGGGATAAAGCATTCCAAAAGCAATCAATATGCCGAATATTGCCCCGGAAGCACCCACAAGTGGCGCCATATAGATGCCATAGAGTTTTTGCGCCTGGTCAACCTGCAGTGAATCGGGAACGCGAAGCTGACTAAGCAGATGCTTATCGGAAGCAGAAATAGTAAACGCCCCAACAATATTATGCACCTCAATAGCCTGAACAAACATTTGAAGCATGCCTGCACCGATGCCGCAAATGAAGTAAAAGTTCAGAAACTTTTTTGGACCGATTGAATATTCCAATATCGGTCCAAATGAAAACAGGGCAAACATATTGAAAATGATGTGTTCCCATCCACCGTGCATAAACATATAGGTAATGAGTTGCCATGGCCTGAAACTCGTTGAGTCAAAGTAAAATGCACCGAAAATAGTAGTTACAGGCCCCCTTGGATTCTGATGATCAATCAGTAAAAAGGGTATAAAAAAAATCAAATTAATGATAAGCAGGTTTTTTACAACCGGTGTTAAATTGGCGAATGGTGATTGCCTGTATGCGCTCATAATAAAGTATTAAGTATTATCGATTATTTTTCAAATCGTTCTAAAAGTTCATTCATTGTAAAAGTAGTAATTACTAGTTTGCCGTTCAACGCAACATTTGGCATCTGGCAGGCAAAAAGCTGGTCTATCAATATATTCATTTCCTCTAATGACATCTTTACACCTGCTTTCGTTGCAGCATTCCGGGCCAATGACCTTGCCAGGCTGTCGCGCTTATCCAGCTTTAATATCGACTGGTTATTTTTAAACCCTTCCAGCAATTGTTCCAATATCTCATGTTCCGATGCGTTGTTCAAATCTGCCGGAATACCCTCCACAACCACCGTATTTTTACCAAACTCACGGATATCAAATCCCAGTGCACGAATATCGGGTAAAAGTTCTTTTAATAATTCAAAATCGCTGCTATTTAATGTAACAGATTGCGGAAAAAGACTTTGCTGGCTTACACCCGAATGGTTTTGTAGCTGCTGTAAAAAACGTTCGTACAAAATCCGTTCATGGGCGGCCTGCTGGCTGATGAGCATAAAGCCCGATTTGATCTGTGAGAGTATAAACCTGTTCTGGATCTGGAATAGCTGCCGCTCGCTTGGTTTATTTATTTCCTGCTCATCTACCTCAATGCTTTTTTCATCATAAACCTCCTGCTGTATGCTGCTCTCTTTCCTGCTGATCTCGTAAAGTGTATCCCAGTTCTTAGGTATAGGCGAGTTCCGGTAATCATTGCTACCGCGTGATGCTGCATATTCGCGCTCTGGTTTATTATCGGTATTAAACGGATTAAAATCAGGATTGAAAGTAATGGTAGGTGCAACTATTTCCTCCAGGGGCTTAAGAGTAACCAAGTGCTCAATGCTGTTTTCCTGGTCAAAATCAAGGCTTGGGGTAATGTTATAACGGCCTAATGAGCGTTTTACAGCTGAGCGGATTATAGCGTATATGGTTTGCTCATCCTGGTATTTTATCTCTGTTTTGGTTGGATGAACGTTGATGTCAATTTTCGACGGATCGATCTCTATAAACAAAACATACAACGGAAAAGTATCCTCAGGTAACAGCTCTTTAAACGCCATTGTTACGGCATGGTTTAAATAAGCATCTTTTATAAAGCGATGGTTTACAAAAAAAAACTGTTCGCCACGTGTTTTGCGGGCAAACTCTGGCTTACCAACAAAGCCGCGAAGCTTTATCACCATGGTGTCTTCTTCAACAGGTACTAACCGTTCGTTATAATTATTGCCGAACAAGTGAATAATACGCTGTTTAAGTGTAGTGCCTGGCAAATGGTAAACCTCCTGTCCGTTATGGTGCAGGGTAAAAAACACTTGCGGGTTAGCCAGCGCTACCCGTTGCAATTCATCAATAATATACCGCATCTCCACCGAATTACTTTTTAAGAAGTTACGGCGGGCAGGTGTGTTGTAAAATAAGTTCTTGATTGATATGGATGTCCCGGTATTAGCCGAGCAGGCTTCCTGGCTTAAAACTTCCGATCCTTCAATAATAATACAGGTGCCTAATTCGTCTTCATGCCGGCGGGTTTTTAGCTCAACCTGTGCAATTGCGGCAATTGATGCCATCGCCTCACCCCTGAAACCCATCGTCCGGATGGCGAAAAGATCTTCGGCTTTGCGTATTTTTGAAGTTGCATGCCGTTCAAAGCACATGCGGGCGTCGGTAACGCTCATGCCACAACCATTATCAATAATTTGAATTAATGATTTTCCCGCATCCTTAATAATCAGCTGGATCTTATCGGCCCCTGCATCTATTGCGTTCTCAATCAGTTCTTTTACTGCGGATGCTGGTCGCTGCACTACTTCGCCAGCGGCAATCTGGTTGGCAACGGCATCTGGTAAAAGCTGTATAATGTCTGACATTTTTTAAAAATTCCCTTCAATTTCGTTTTCGACGCTAAATTAATTATTTGATGGCATAACTTTATGCATTTGATTTTGTATATAGTTTTGTAGTTTACAACTTTTTAATATTACACACATTCTATGAAGAGATTATTGCCTGTTTTGCTAATATTGGTAGTCGCCTGTAAGCAAAAAGACTATAATGCCGACCTGCTGGTTAAAAATGCACTGGTTTATACTGTAGATAGTAAATTTGATACTGCCGAAGCCTTTGTTGTAAATGCAGGCAAGATAGTTGCAGTTGGCAAAGCCGATACTTTAGAAGAGAAATATAAGGCCCGCCAGGTCATTGATGCGGGAGGAAAGCCTGTATATCCCGGTTTTATTGATGCGCATTCTCATTTTTATGGATATGGTTTAACTTTACAGGAGGCTATACTTGATAATACTAAAAGCTGGCAGGAGGTTATTGATTCTGTATCAGCCTTTGCCCGGAAAAATCCTGAGGGGTGGATAATTGGCCATGGATGGGATAATAATAAATGGAAGCTAAAACAATCTCCAAATAAAGCTAAGTTAGATTCCCTGTTCCCTGCACGGCCTGTTATGCTTATGAGGGTTGACGGTCATGCCATATTAGTTAATCAGGCAGCATTAAACATAGCCGGTGTTAAACCAGGGCAAACCATTCCCGGCGGTAAAATTGAAACCATAAACGGCAAGCTTACCGGCATAATGGTTGATAACGCCAAAAAACTCATAAAAGGCAAAATCCCTAACCCTACCGACGGGCAAACACAATCTGCCCTTATTCATGCGCAAAATAATTGTTTCGCAGTTGGCTTAACAACAGTTGAAGATTGCGGGCTACCATATACTATGGTAAATACCATTGCACAGCTACAGCATAAGGGTGCACTTAAAATGCGGTTATATGTGATGCTCTCCGATGATCCTGAAAATTATGAGTATTTATTTAAACGCGGTGTTTTTAAAACCCCAACGCTTGATGTGCGGGCATTTAAGCTTTATGCAGATGGCTCGCTGGGATCAAAGAGCGCTTGCCTCCTGAAGCCATATAATGATCAAAAAAACTGGAATGGCTATTTAATAAGCCCACAGAAACATTACGAAGAGATAGCTAAAAAGTTAATTGATAAAGGTTTTCAAATGTGTACACATGCCATAGGCGACTCGGCAAACCGGATGATGCTGAAAGTATACGCAAGTGTATTAAAAGGCAAAAACGATCGTCGCTGGCGAATTGAGCACTCGCAAATAATAGCACCTGAGGATGTTAAGTATTTTGGCGAGTATAATATAATCCCGTCTGTTCAACCAACCCATGCTACGTCCGATATGCATTGGGCTGGCAAAAGCTTAGGTGAAAAACGATTAAAATCAGCCTATATCTATAAGCAATTACTCGATCAAAATGGATGGATACCTCTGGGTACTGATTTTCCGGTTGAGAATATTAACCCGATGTATACTTTTTACGCTGCGGTTGTGCGCAAGGATTTGAAAGGATATCCCGAAGGTGGTTTTCAAATGGAAAACGCCCTTAGCAGGCAGGAGGCTTTACAGGGAATAACCATTTGGGCAGCTAAAGCAAATTTTGAAGAAAAAGAAAAAGGAAGCATTGAGCCGGGTAAATATGCTGACTTTATCATACTCGATAGTGATATAATGAAAATAAAAGGTGCAGCTTTGCCAAACGTTAAGGTTTTGAAAACGTTTATAAATGGAGAAAAGGTTTATGAGAAAAAGTAAGTGGCATATTTGCACTTTAATAGTAACAGGGTTTATTTTATTTAATTCGGCATGCGCGCAAAATCCACCATTATCTGGTTTAGCCTATGTAAATGAAGAGAAGCTGGCAGAACAATCGACCGTTCTGTTAAATAATGCCTCCTACTTTGTACCCTTGCAAAGCCTTGACGAGCTAAAAATTGCCAGCGTTCATTTTTCAAATTTATACTCCGCAGGTTTTGATAGCCTGCTAAATAAATATGCAAAAGTGTCTGTATATAGCGGCAAAGATTATACAGGTATAAAAAGCCTTGATAATTTATCTGCCGATTTAAAATGGTATAATACCTTGATTGTTCAGGTGAATGACGCCGATCTGAGCAACCCCCTTGTTATCAATTTTATCAACACCAATCAAAAAATTAAAAATGTGGTTGTTGCCCTGTTTGGCAGCAGCAATGCATTAGTCAAACTCAATAATACCGCGGTACCTGTTATTTGGACTGAAAGAGTATCGTCTGTCTCTGCGTTTTACAGTGCGCAGGCCATATTTGGAGGTGTTCCGGTAACGCAAAAATTAAAAAAGAATATCTCTGCATTATACAAAGCAGATATGGGTTTTATAAGCAATAAGATCCGTTTACAATATACTGTACCTGAAGACGCAGGTATAAATGCTGTAAATTTAGCAGGCATTGATCTCATAGCTAACGAAGCAATGATGAACCAGGCCACTCCTGGTTGTGTAGTTTTAGTAGCAAAAGACGGTAAGGTAATATTTAATAAAGCTTACGGTTACCATACTTATTCCAAAACACTGCCAGACAAGCTTACCGATATTTTTGATGTAGCATCCATGACCAAGATCTCGGCTACAACAATGGAAACTATGCAGCTTGTTGACCAGGGTAAGCTAAATCTTGATGGTATTGTCGGCGATTATCTGCCTGCGGCACGCAAAACCAATAAAAACGACCTGCATATAAGCGAGGTATTAGAACATCAGGCCGGCTTGATCCCTGATATCCCTACGCTTGAAGTAATAAAACCTTCTGATCACACAACTGATTCATCGGCTGCTTATCCAACCAAAGTGAATGATAATTATTATTTACGGAAGGACTATTTTAAAGATGTGATGTGGCCTGAGATGCTTAATTCGCCGCTAAAAACCCGTGGAAGCTATGTTTACAGTGATTTGAGCATGTGTTTTATGCAGCAAATTATCGAAACAATTACAGCCAAGCCCGAGAATATATATGTTCAGCAACAGTTTTATGCCCCGTTGGGTATGCAAACGGCCGGCTTTTTACCGCTTTACCGCTTCACACCTAACCAGATAGTGCCTACTGAAGATGATCAGGTTTACCGCCATGCTTTGCTTGATGGTTACGTTCACGACCCTACGGCAGCATTAATGGGTGGTGTTGCAGGCCATGCCGGTCTGTTCGCCAGCGCAAATGACCTGGCAATATTATACCAGATGATGCTGAACCGGGGAACTTATGGAGGCGTTCAATATATTAAGCCTGCAACAGTGGATTTGTTCACAGCCAAACAATCAGCAGTTAGTCGTCGTGGTTTAGGATTTGACAGGTGGGACCCCATTGCCGACCGTCACTATCCCTCGCAACTTGCATCTCCTGAAACTTATGGACATACTGGCTTTACTGGTACCTGCGTTTGGGTCGATCCGAAATATAACCTGGTTTATATATTTTTATCAAACAGGGTACACCCTAATGTTGGCAGCAAGCTCTCGAGCTTAAACATCCGGCCAAGGATACAGGATGTGGTTTATCAGGCAATACAGAAAGGAATGTAGTGTTGATGTTGGATTTCGGAATTATTATAGTCTGAATCATAATTAGCAGAATTCAATTGTATCTTGATAATTCTGTAAGTTCTGATTCAGATAATTATTGCGTAAATTCGATTTGGGGAATCCTGATTTTCTGCAAATCCGAAATTGAACATCGAAATCCGAAATCAAAATGAATTACTACACCATCCCACCTCCTATATCATTAAAACCCTATGTAAGGTGTTTTTGGGTATTGGAGCACGATTTTGGCAATGGTGAAGATTCGTACATTTACCGTTCTATAGCCGACGGGTGCGTTGAAATAGTTTTTCATTACCAGGCTGCATTTGACGAACTTGTTACTAATGGCCAGGCACACAACTGGCAATCGGGGATACATTTTCAATCAAGCAACTACCGGAGATTTGAAACCAAACAAAGCTTTGGCATTTTTGGAGCTTATATTTATCCTTTTGCTGTACCCTATTTTTTCAATGTTCCATCCGAAGAAACCAGCAATGAAATGCTCGATCTGCACACTTTTTTAGGCAAACAGGGTAATGAAATTGAAGAAAAAATAATGATAGCTCCGGATAACTTTAAGAGGGCTGAAATATTAACCACCTTTCTGGAAAAACGTCTTCAGCATGCCCGTTTAAAGGACAATACCATTGCTACTTCTATAAAACATGTCATACATTCAGGCCAGATAAACTCTGTGGAACAACTGGCTTATCAGTTTAATCTCTCCACCCGGCAATTCGACAGAAAATTTAAAGAATATGCAGGCTTCAGTCCCAAAATGTATATGCGCCTTGTGCGTTTAAGCAATGCATTAAAGCAACAGGGGAGCAATAAATCATTAAGCCGGATAGCGCATGAATGCGGTTATTACGATCAATCGCATTTTATACATGATGTTAAAGCATTCACAGGCTATCATCCAGGCTTTTACTTTTCGGGCAAGGCTGAGGGCACCGAATATCTGTATGTTTAAAATGTCTTGTTTTTACAATTATTGAATAATACAGGCCGCTACTTTTGTTAAAAAAGATCAACATGAAAACAGTTAATATTCCCGAAGGCTACCAGCAAGTAATGCCTTATCTTATAATTGAAAATGCAGCAGCATTTATTGAGTTTACCAAAAAGGTTTTTGGAGCAGCAGAAAGATTTAAAACCATGCGCGACGAGCATATCATTATGCATGCCGAGATCAGCATTGGCGAAAGTGTAATTATGATGGCCGATGCTACTGATAAATATAGCGTACAAAATGCAGGCTTATTTATCTATGTTGACGATTGTGATACCGTTTTTCAAAAAGCTTTAGATAATGGCGCAACAACAGTTATGGAACCGGCCGACCAGAGCTATGGCCGCAGCGGCGGTGCTAAAGATGCCTTTGGTAACACATGGTGGATAACAAGTGTGCTGTAGAGAGTGCGAAATGCGAAGTGCCGATTGCGGAATAGAAAATGCTAAAATTAAAACATTCCGCAATTGGCATTCCGACTTCCGCATTCAAATCATTCCGAAATCGACACTTCGCATTCCGAATTTCGAAATCTCTTCCCATCAATCATTTTACATCCGCATAACACTATTTCAATAAATTGCTGTTAAACTTGCATAATGAGCTATCATAAGCAAAGTGCTTCTATTTTGCGTGTAAGGGCTCGTTGCCAATATAAAGCATAGCACATTAATGAAAATAGGAATAGTTTGTTATCCAACCTTTGGCGGTAGCGGGGTTGTTGCCACCGAATTGGGGAAAGCGCTTGCCGACCGTGGTCACCAGGTTCATTTTGTAACCTATAACCAGCCTGCCAGGTTAGACCTTTTCTCCGAAAATCTTTTTTATCACGAAGTTTCAGTATCTAATTATCCGCTTTTTGACTTTCCACCTTATGAACTTGCACTTGCAAGCCGCCTGGTTGATGTTGTGAGGTTTGAAAAGCTGGATATATTACATGTACACTACGCCATCCCGCATGCTTCTGCAGCATTTATGGCTAAACAGATATTGCTGACCTATGGCATATACATTCCTGTAGTGACAACACTGCATGGCACCGATATTACATTAGTAGGCAAAGACCGCACATTTAAGCCGGTTGTTACATTTTCTATCAATAAGTCAGATGGTGTAACTGCAGTTTCAGAACATTTACGAAACGATACCTACAATTTTTTTGAGATAGAGAATGATATCAGGGTGATACCTAACTTTATTGATCTCAATCGTTTCAGCCTTAAACCAAAGGATCATTTCAAAAAAGCCATTGCACCATCAGGCGAAAAAATAATCGTACATACATCCAACTTCCGCAAAGTAAAGCGTACTGCCGATGTAATTAAAATATTTGCAAAGGTTGTAGAGAAAATACCGTCGAAACTGTTAATGGTTGGCGACGGTGTTGAGCGTTCTTACTGCGAACAATTAGCCCGCGACCTTAATGTTTGCGATGAAGTGCGCTTTTTAGGTAAACAAGATGCAATTGAAGAAATCCTTTCTGTATCTGATCTGTTTTTAATGCCTTCCGAATCTGAAAGTTTTGGTTTAGCAGCATTGGAGGCTATGGCCTGCAAAGTGCCTGTTATCAGCTCAAATGCAGGTGGTTTGCCCGAACTGAATGTTGACGGCGAAACCGGGTTTTTAAAAGATGTGGGAGATGTAGATGGGATGGCCGAAAAAGCCATTTATATATTGGAAGATGAGGAAAGGTTAAAAACGTTTAAAGAAAATGCCCTGGCCCGCGCCAAGGTATTTGACCTGGCTAATATTCTGCCAGCCTATGAAAATTATTATATAGAAGTACTGGAACGCACTAAGGAAAAAGCATAAGACTAATTATTATAATATTTGGCAGGATTTATGCTTATATATGTGAAATAAAAATACATATATGAAAAAGTTATCCCAATATTTAGTTATCCTGTTAGCCGCTACAGTAATTTTATCAGCATGCTCAACTTCTAAAAATGCAGTAACTGGCGCAAGCAACGTTTCACGTGGCAAGTTCACCGGTACCTGGACCATAAATAACATCAGTTATGATGGCATTGTGCCACAAGCGGTTCAAAATGTATTTGATCAGGCTCCTCCTGCAGATTTTATGGGCAGCACCTGGAAGCTTACAAACAGTGGTAATGGTATTTATACATTACAAAACGGTACATCTCAAACTATATTCTGGTCAGTAAACAATGATGCAGGAAGTAGCCAGTTGTTTCAGTTTAAAAAACTTTACCAGGGAGATAAGGCACAAAAAGTAACACAAGGGTATCAGCTTGTTATTGCCGGGAACGACGGTAATTCTATGACTCTGAAATCACCAATTGCAGTAGGCGATAAAACCGCTTATATTATTTACTCGTTTACAAAAGCGCAGTAAAAAAAGCTAAAGCATAAAGAAAAAGCACAAAACTTAAAGCAATATTATAGCTTTAGGCTTTGTGCTTTTTCCTTTAAGTATTTTTTATTCAGCTGCTGTAAATTTTAAACAAACAGGATTGCCAATTTCATTAATAATACCACCTATTCTTGTAATCTTCCCTGTAGTTTTATCAATTTTATAGGTGTAGATAGTATCACTATCCTGATTAGCTACTAATAAAAAGTTTCCTGAAGGATCAATAGCAAAGTCTCGTGGGTTTTTACCAAAACTCGATTCCTGTTGCACCTGTGTAAGCGCTCCGGTTTCTTCGTTTATAGCAAAAACAGTGATCTCATTGGTTTCCAAACGATTGGATGTATAAAGGAATTTTCCATCCGGTGATATATGTATAGCTGCACCTGCGGTTTGGCCTTTAAAGCCCGGCGCTAAAAACGAGATCTTTTGTTTTTCTTTTAGTTTACCGCTATCGTAATCGTAAACATATACGTTCGATCCCATTTCGGTTATCAGGTAAACATGTTTTTTATCGTTCGAAAATACAAGGTGACGCGGCCCATCACCCGGGGCTACACTTACAAAAGCAGGTTTGGCATCCGTTAACGGACTTTCTTTACCTGCTTTATAGCGGGTTATATGTAATTTATCAGTTCCCAAATCGGTATAAAGTACATATTTTTCATCCGGAGATAATACCGCAGTATGTACATGTGCCGCTTCCTGTCTTTCTTTATTTACACCGTGGCCATCATCGTGCAAAGTCTCTATCCCATTGGCTAAAGAACCATCCTTATTTATAGGCAGCACCGCAATTGTGCCGCTGCTGTAGTTTGCAATAAATGCATTTTTCTGATCTTTATCAACTGATATATAACAAGGATCGGCACCCAATGACGATTGTTTGTTAATAAACACCAGCTTACCTTGTTTGGCATCAAACTTAAATGCGCTTACTTCGCCTTTTTTGCCATCTTCATTAACAGCATAAACAAATTTATTATTGTCAGATACCGTAAGGTAAGAGGGATTGCTTACATCATCAATTTGATTTAAATAAGCTATCCTGCCTGTTTCAGCATAAAAGCGGTATACATAAATGCCTTTACTTTTACCTTTGGTATAAGTACCAATGAGCAGGTCGTAAGTTGAAGGAGCTGTTTTCTTCTTTTGTGCGTAAATAAGCACCGGGAAAAGCAGCGAAATTATTATCAGAAATTTTTTCATTGCAGGATTGATTTTGATTATTGACCTGCAAGATAGTAATTAGTGATTAGAGGTTGGAGATTGGAGACTAGTTTTTTAGACTGAAAGAAAAGAAAAAGCCCTAACAAATCTGTAAGGGCCTATTTATATCGCGGATCGGAACCAACCTCTGGTCTCTAATCTCTAATTTACTGAATCAAATGCTTCAATTGTATTACCTCTTTTTCTTCCAAAAATCTCCAGCGACCGCGTGGGAGGTCTTTTTTGGTGAGATTGGCATATACTGCCCTGTCGAGCTTTACTACTTCGTAGCCTAAATGTTCAAATATGCGGCGTACAATGCGGTTTTTACCGCTATGAATCTGTATGCCTATCTCTCTTTTTGAACCACCGGCCACATACGATATAGAATCGGGTTTTATCAAACCATCTTCCAGTTCAAGGCCAAAGCCTATTTTGTTTAAATCTCCCTGGGTTAAGCTTTTATTCAGTTCAACCTGGTATAGTTTAATAATGCTGTTACGTGGATGCGAAAGCTTGTCGGCAAGGTCGCCGTCATTTGTCATTAACAACAAGCCTGTAGTATTCCTATCTAAACGACCTACTGGGTATATGCGTTCCTTGCTGGCTTTTTCAACCAGGTGCATTACGGTACGTCGTTCCTGTGGGTCTTCTGTAGTAGTTATATAATCTTTGGGTTTATTTAACAGTACATAAACCATTTTCTCACGTTTCAGCAACTCTCCGTTGTAGCGGATCTCATCTTTTTGCGGATCAACCTTGTGGCCTAATTCTGCTACTACTTCACCATTAACCGATACCACACCTGCAGCAATCAACTCATCTGCCTTGCGGCGTGAGCAAATACCAGCATTTGAGATGTAACGGTTAAGCCTTATCAACCCTGTATCTTTACTTTCAGGTCCTTTTTTGCGGCCACGTAAAGTTTTTGCCGGAGCGTCGGGATCAGGAGTTATTTTATCATATTTTGATTTTGAGCGTTTAGGCCTGTCGGCACTGTATGGCTTATCGCCTGGCGTTCTTTTAAAGCCACCATTGGTTGATGGGCGACTGATAAATTTCTTATCACCAGTCCTTTCGCCGTCAAAGCTTCTTTTGGGTTTATCATCAGCATTAAATGAGCCTGAAGATTTACTGCGTGATGTAAATGGTTTCTTATCGCCGGTTCTTTCACCACCAAAGCTTCTTTTTGGTTTGTCATCAGCATTAAATGAGCCTGATGACTTACTGCGTGCTGTAAATGGTTTTTTATCGCTGGTTCTCTCACCGCCGAAGCTTTTGCCTGGTCTCGGATCGTTATCAGCTATTCTACCGGTATATGGTCTGCCTTTTGGTGCAAATGCTCTTTTTTCGCCATCGCCACCATCTGATGGCCTGCCGCTATAAGGCCGGCTTTTTCCGGTAAATGATTTCTTTTCGCCTGGACCGCCACTAAAGCTGCTTGCCGGTTTATCATAGCTGCTTTTGCTTTGATATGGTTTGCTTCCGGGCGATGAAAAAGATTTCTTTTCTCCGGGGCCTTCGTTGTTATATTTTTTTGATGGTCGGGTGCTTTTGGTTTGATCAGAACCTTGTGCGGAATTTCCTCTTGAAGAAGTTGATCTTTTTGGCCTGTCACCGGCTTTGGGAGCCCTATTTGATGATCTGCCGGATTTGTCGTCGCGACTGTTCCCTGGTCTGTTAAATGCCATAGTTTTTTCGTTAGCGCTTTCTCAGCGTGAAGGGTCAAAGTTAGTGTTTTTTGGGGGACTTTTGAAATTTTTTTAAAGCAAACAAAATCTGCGTTTAGGCGTTTTAAACCAAGTTTTTGAACCGAAAACTATGTTGTAAAAAATGTGCCGCAAAGCTAAGTATTTGATAATCTGACTTATATAACTTATCTTTGCAGCACATTCTACCAAATGTATAATTTATGGATAAAAAAGAAATGACTAAGAGACACTTAATTACGTGCTCCGTAATAGTGTTAATGGTTATCATTTCCGCGTTCAATATTTGTGGCACAAAGGCCGTGCCAACCTCAAATATCAGCAACGTAAAGGCCGAATCAACCGCTAAAAAACCGGTAGAAAACGGCCCGCGCATCTCGACTTTTATTTACAAAAATACTGATGCTGTAAATGATTATAGCTTCGCTAATGAAGCTGTACCAATTAATGATGCCAGTGTAAAACGCAAGATGAAGCGTTCGCTTCAAATGCATAGTTTTAAATGTGTTCAATCGAATATACTGCAAAGTAAAGCAGATAAACTATTCCCTATAATTGAACCAATTTTAAAAGCTTATGGTATTCCTGATGATTTTAAGTACATTCCTTTAGTGGAGTCGGGCTTATGTGAAGGAACTTCAGTTAAAGGTGCAAGGGGCTTATGGCAATTTATGCCGGGCACAGCGCGAACTTATGGCCTTAAAGTAGGGCACGGAATTGACGAGCGTTTAAACATTCGTAAATCCACTGGCGCAGCCTGCAAATACATTAAGGAACTGTATGTTGAATTTAACAGCTGGACATTAGCTGCTGCTGCTTATAACAACGGCTCGATTAAATTGGAGAAGGTTATTAACAAGCAAAATGAGGATAATTATTTCCGCATGCATCTAAACCGCGAAACCGGGGCTTATGTTTATAACCTGATTGCCATGAAAGCGATTATTACCCAGCCAAAAAAATATGGCTACAACTATTATAAGATAGATGATTTAAGCCACGGAACACTTGATCTGCTGGCGGTTAACTAATAGCCGGATTTTAGTCCGCGGAAAGTAAATTTATATTACGGAGCACTTTGAAGCCGGCCTTCCTGACAGAAGACCGGCCTTTTTTTGCGTATATTTGTAGCAAAATAATTGGTGAGTTAGCGAATGAGTGACTTAGTGAATTTTGCTGGTATAGCTATTTTTATTAATCACGAAAACAAGCTATTTAATGCTAAGATTTTGAGATATTAAGCCGTATGATTGGTATTCTTTTAATCACTAATTTACTAACTCAGCAATTCACTAATTCAATCCAATGATTACAAAATCTATCGACCTGGGCGAACAAAATTCAGTTGAAGTTTACGGGGCCAGGGTACATAATTTAAAAAATATAGATGTTTCTTTTCCGCGAAATCAACTTGTAGTAATTACCGGGTTGAGCGGCAGCGGAAAATCGTCTTTGGCGTTTGATACCATTTATGCCGAAGGTCAGCGCCGTTATATGGAAACATTTTCGGCATACTCGCGCCAGTTTATGGGTGGAATGGAGCGGCCCGATGTTGATAAAGTTTCGGGACTTAGCCCTGTTATTGCTATCGAGCAAAAAACAACCAGCAAAAACCCGCGTTCAACAGTCGGTACAATAACCGAGATTTACGATTTTATGCGCTTACTTTTTGCCCGTACAGGTGAAGCCTATTCGTATGTTAGCGGTGAAAAGATGGAGCGGATGTCGGAAGATCAAATCCTGAAAACCATTTTTGAAAGATTCGACGGACAGCCGGTAAATATCCTTGCCCCGGTTGTAAAAGCCAGGAAAGGACATTATCGCGAGCTTTTTGAACAGATCCGTAAGCAAGGCTATCTTAAAGTTTGGATCGATGGAGCTATTGCAGATGTTGAGCCCAAAATGCAGGTTGATCGTTATAAAATTCACGACATTGATATTGTTGTCGATCGCCTGGTAATCAGCGAGAATGACAGTAAGCGTTTATACACCTCTATCCAAACAGCCCTAAAAATTGCAAAGGGCATTATCCGCATAGCAGATAAGGATAACAATGTATTCTATTACAGCAAATATTTAATGGATCCGGTTTCGGGCATCTCTTATGATGAGCCGCAACCAAATACTTTTTCATTCAATTCGCCTTACGGCGCCTGTGATAAATGCAACGGGCTGGGTTATATTTTTGAAGTTGATGAGGCGTCTGTTATACCAAACCCCAAACTAAGTATTTTAAGCGGTGGGCTTGCACCTTTGGGTGAGTATCGTGAAACCTGGATCTTCCAGGTATTAAAGGCACTCGCTAAAAAGTACGAGTTTGCTTTATCAACGCCAATTGAAAAACTTTCAAAAGACCATCTGGATATTATCCTGAACGGGTCGAATGAAATGATAACCGTTGCTGTTGAGTATAATAAATGGAACGTGCAGAGTTATCAGGTAGCCTTCGATGGCATTATCCGCATGCTGGAAGAACAGCAGGAACGCCGCAGTGAAGAAGGCATGGATGACATGGAAAACTACCGTGTTTTAAAAACATGCCCCGTTTGCGAAGGTGCAAGGCTTAAAAAGGAATCGCTGCATTTTAAGATTGATAACAAAAATATTTTTGAGCTTGCCTGTATGGATGTTCGCACCCTGCAGGAATGGTTCGCTAAGTTAGAAGACCGCTTAACCGACCGCCAGAATGTTATCGCAAAAGAGATATTAAAAGAAATCCGTGCAAGGATAGTTTTTTTACTGGATGTAGGTTTAAATTATTTAACGCTCGACAGGACAGCAAAAACCCTGTCAGGTGGCGAGGCACAGCGCATCAGACTGGCTACACAAATAGGCTCACAATTGATGAATGTAATGTACATTCTTGATGAGCCAAGTATAGGCCTTCATCAGCGTGATAATGAGCGTTTAATAAATGCCCTGAAAAACCTGCGCGATCTTGGCAATACAGTACTTGTTGTTGAGCATGATAAGGATATGATATTGCATGCTGACTATGTTATTGACATGGGCCCGGCAGCAGGCGTACACGGTGGAGAGATTGTTGCACAGGGCACTCCTGCTGAATTAATGAAGGCGCATACCCTTACTACATCATACATAAATGGTGAACGTGAGATTGCAGTGCCAAAAACAAGGCGCGAGGGCAATGGAAATATCCTGAGCCTAAAAAAAGCAACGGGTCATAACTTAAAAAAGGTATCAGTCAATTTTCCATTGGGTAAACTTATCGGGATAACCGGAGTATCGGGTAGTGGTAAGTCAAGCCTGATCACTGAAACATTGTACCCTATACTAAATCATCATTTTTTCAGGGCTAAAAAGCATCCGCTTCCTTATGAAAAAATTGAAGGCCTAGAACATATTGATAAAGTTATTGAGATAGATCAGACACCTATAGGCCGTACTCCACGATCAAACCCAGCCACATATACGGGTGTGTTTTCTGATATCCGTAATCTCTACGTACAATTGCCGGAGTCGAGGATAAGGGGATATAAACCTGGCCGTTTTTCGTTTAACGTAAAAGGCGGGCGTTGCGAAACCTGCCAGGGTGCAGGGCTTAAAGTTATTGAAATGAACTTCCTGCCCGATGTACAGGTGCCATGTGAAGAGTGCGGTGGCAGGCGGTATAATCGCGAAACACTGGAAGTCCGCTACCGGGGTAAATCCATCAGCGATGTATTGGATATGAGTATTGAGGATGCTACGCCATTTTTTGAGCATATTCCGGCTATTTATCGCAAGGTTAAAACACTTTTTGACGTTGGCCTGGGTTATATTACTTTAGGACAATCATCAACCACGCTATCGGGTGGTGAAGCACAACGGGTTAAACTGGCAACCGAACTTTCTAAAAAAGATACAGGTAATACTTTTTATATATTAGACGAACCCACAACCGGGTTGCATTTTGAAGATATTAATGTGCTGCTTGGGGTATTGAATCAATTGGTTGATAAAGGAAACACGGTGCTGGTAATAGAGCATAATCTGGATGTTATAAAGGTGGCCGACCATGTGATTGATCTTGGCCCTGAAGGAGGAACGGGCGGTGGAAATATTTTATTTAGTGGAACACCTGAAGGTTTATGCAAGGTAAAAGAAAGCTTTACCGGGCAGTTTTTAAAGAAAGAGATGGGGATAAAATAACATGTACAGAAAATTGTACATATCGCTTTCGTTTTATATCTTTATCAAAAATTAATAATATGCAGGTTACCACTTATACCAACTTTCGCCAGCAATTAAAATCCTATCTGGACAAGGTAAGGAATAACCATACCCCCCTGTTTGTTACAAGTGCTAATGGAGAAGATGTAGTTGTGCTTTCAAAGTCTGACTATGAAAGTATGGAGGAAACTTTTCATCTGCTCAAAAGTCCAAAAAATGCAGCAAGATTGTTAAAAGGGCTTGAAGATTATGAAAAAGGATTAGGCAAAGAGAGAAAGCTTATTGAGGAATGAAGATAATTTTTCTTGATCAGGCCTGGGAAGATTATTTATACTGGCAAAATACCGATAAGGCTACTTTAAAGAAGATTAATTCCTTATTGAAAGAAATAGAACGAATCCCATTTGAAGGAAATGGAAAACCTGAGCCTTTAAAACATAATTTCGCGGGATGGTGGTCAAGAAGAATAAATCTCGAACATAGGTTGGTATATAAAATTGATGATCAGTCTATCATAATTCTTCAGTGCAGGTATCATTATTAATTCTTCAAACAAAACCAAACAATTGTAACTTTAACTTATATGTTACCATTGTTAACCTCTTCCCAAATTCGCGAAGCTGACGCTTATACTATAGCTAATGAACCTATATGCTCTGTCGACCTGATGGAACGTGCGGCCAGGGCTTTTGTGGGATGGTTTGTAAATCATTTTCCGGAGAAAAAGAAACCAATAGGCGTTTATTGCGGCACAGGCAATAACGGCGGCGACGGCCTTGCTATTGCCCGAATGCTTGATGATCATCAGTATAAAGCTGTAAATGTTAAAATAGCCCGCTTTTCGGACAAAACTTCGGATGATTTTAATATCAACCTAAAGAGATTACAGCAATCCGGGATAACTTTAACAGAGATCAGGCCTGGCGAAAGTCTTCCGGATGAAGATAGCCCTGTTATTATCGATGCCTTGCTGGGCACAGGTTTAAATAAACCACTTGAAGGTGACTATAAACGCCTGGTGAACCACATCAATAGCCTGGAAAAAACAGTGGTTTCGGTAGATGTTCCAACCGGTTTTTTTTCGGAAGGAGAAATGCCGCAGGACGCTGTAGTTTTGAAAACCGACCTGGTTATTACTTTTCAACAGCCAAAGATCAATTTTTTACTACCTGAGTCAATTGCTTATATCAATTGCTGGGAGGCTGTAAATATTGGTATTAACGAAAAATTTGTCCGCTCTCTTAATTCCTCATATCAGGCTACTGAAGAAAAAGATATCCGCAAACTATTGAAGCCGCGCCATCATTTCAGCAATAAAGGCACTTATGGCCATTCACTTATTGTTGCAGGGCAGGAAGAAACCATGGGCGCAGCATTATTAAGTGCTGCAGGCAGCGCTTATGCCGGATCAGGTTTGACTACTGCCTGCATACCGAAAAGCGGGTTAATTGCATTAAACAGCTATATGCCCGAAATTATGGCTATAGTGCAAAATGGAACTGAATTACCTGAAATAGCCTGGGATAGTTTTAGTGCTGTAGGAATAGGACCAGGATTAGGCAAACACGATGATTCATTAGCCTTATTAGCTTATGTTTTAAGCAACTATAAAAAACCAATGGTGCTGGATGCAGATGCGCTTAATTTATTAGCCATACACAGGGAGTTTTGGAGCGGTATACCTGCAAATAGTATTTTGACCCCGCATGTAAAAGAGTTCGACCGCCTTTTTGGCGATCACGCCAATTGGTGGAGCAGGATTCAGACAGGGATAGAGAAAGCTAAGGAGCATCAGCTTTATATCATCCTAAAAAACGATTATACTATAATTATAACACCACAGGGAAAAGTATATTTTAATACAACAAGCAACGCAGCTATGGCCACGGGTGGCATGGGTGATGTGCTTACAGGTATAATTACCTCTTTATTAGCTCAAAAATATTCTTCGGAAGATGCCTGTATCATTGGCACTTATATACACGGTAAGGCCGGCGATGAATTAGCTTTGCCAAACAGGGTCAATGTGATATTGCCCGGACAGCTTGCCCAACGTTTACCTGCAACTATGGCAAAGTTAATGGCATAAAAAAAGGTTGCAAGTATCATACAACCTTTTTTAACTATTAACTGATCTTATAAAGAACAAAATACTCAAGTGGGGTGATTGTGAACTGTTCTTTGATATGCAATTTATATCACTTTAAGTTCAAATCTTACAGTGATAGGACGTTTAGAATGTACACTCTGTTACAAAAAAACGATTAAAAATATTCCGGTTCGCCCTAAATACAATGTAAAATTATGGTAACCAACAAGTTGTTTTGGAGATTGTTTTAAAAAAATAAAAAAAGTTGCGGAAAAAATTAAAAGCAGATGCCTCAAAGCCAAAAGCTCGATTTTAAGAAAATGGAAGCTTATTTTTTGATTAATTAAAACTTGCCTATAACCATCATCTGATCCATAGTTGGGTTTGCGCTGCCGCCCCGTGGCTCAAGAGTTACCGCAAAGGCATCAGTTTTTATGGCGGCAATTGTTTTCATTTCCTTCATATCTGTAGAATCCGGATTGGCATCAAATACGCCAAGGTCCACAGGTTTACCTGCAACTATTGCCCATAGCTGGTATTGATGCTCCTTGTCATTTACAGGCATTTTTACATTTGCCATATCAACCATAACCTTATGTTTGTCCTTACTCCAGGCTATGGTTATAGCCGAGCCAGCAGGCGCATGAGGCGTTGCGTTTAATTTCAGGAACTTGAACGAAGTATCGCGTAAAATTCCCAACTCGCCTTCCATAAAGTTTACTTTATTGGCAAAATGCTGTTTGTCTGCCTGTAACGCTACCAGTTGAGTATTTGATTCCTGTAGCTTATTGTACACGTTCATTAAGGCAATACCACTTGCAATTAATAATGCAAGGCAGGCGGCAAAGGCATATTTATAAAAGCTGTTTGTTTTTGTTGCTGGTAAAGCAACAACATTATCTTTTACTGCTTCTGTTTTTGAAGCGAAGGTATTATCATCGCCCAAATTGGTTACTATGCTGTTTAGTATCCGGCTGCGTAAATGTTCAGGCGGTTCTACTGCATTTTCTTCGGCATATTGTTCCATCGACCGCTCAATTTCATCCAGTTCAGCTTTAATAACCGGATGTTTTGCAGCCATTGCTTCCACCTGTAACTTTTCTTCCGGAGTTACATCCCCCAGAACGTAAAGTTCCAAAATGCCTGATTCAATATATGCCTTAATATCTTCCACTTCTTAATTAAAATATTTCCTGAGCTGTTGAATAGCCATTCTTAACCTTGTTTTGATAGTGCCGAGCGGGATACCCAACTCATCGGCAGCTTCTACATGTGTATATCCTTTAAAATACACAAGGTCAAGAATCGACTTTTGTTCGGGCTTAAGCGTTTCCACTAAATCTTTAATCCCCAGCAACTCAGGTTTGTAAACCGTGTTTCTTTGTTCGTCAATGAAAGTTACGTTATTTTCCAGTTCATGGTTTTTGCTCTGGTTCTTAAAATCTTTCGACCTGGTCTTATCTATTGCCAGGTTACGCGCAATATTAACCATCCAGGTAAATAGGCGGCCTTTCTCGGTGCTGTAACTCGAAAAAGAATTCCAGATTTTTACAAAGGTTTCCTGCAATACATCCTCAGCGGTTGCCGTATCAGTTATTATACGCGAAATAACGCCGTATAAAGAAGACGAATACATATCATAAAGCGCTTCAATAGCGACCTTCTCCCTATTCCTTAGCGCAAGCACTAATTCATCTTCCGACAATGATATTTTTCGTTTCTTACTCAACAGGTTGAAGATATAAAGAATTTTTAGATTTCAAACAGGTGTTTTTCTGCATGATAAGATGAGCGCACCAATGGTCCGCTTTCTACGTATCTAAAACCTTTATCCAACCCAAATTGTTTGTACCTGTCGAATTGATCAGGATGAATCCAATCAATTACCGGATGGTGGTTACGTGTTGGTTGTAAGTATTGTCCTAAAGTAAGTATCTGTACCCCTGCAGTCAGCAGGTCATCCATGGCTTCTAAAACATCATCCTCAGTTTCACCAAGCCCCAGCATAATACCCGATTTGGTACGAAGACCGGCCTGTGAAACATGCTTTAAACACTCGAGGCTGCGGTCGTATTTTGCCTGGATTCGTACCTCGCGGGTTAAGCGCCTTACAGTTTCAAGGTTATGTGAAACCACTTCGGGCCTCGTTTCCAATACGCGTTCAAGGTTATCCCAAATACCCCTGAAATCGGGCAATAGGGTTTCTAAGGTAGTTCCCGGGCTTTCCCTGCGAATGGCATTAATAGTTTCAGCCCATATAATTGAGCCGCCATCTTTCAAATCATCTCGGTCGACAGATGTGATCACGCAATGCTTTACCTGCATCAATTTAACCGAGTTGGCCACGCGGTTAGGTTCGTCCATGTCAACAGCTAACGGTCTGCCGGTGGCTACAGCACAAAATGAGCAGGAACGGGTACAAATATTACCCAGTATCATAAAAGTGGCTGTACCTGCACCCCAGCACTCACCCATATTAGGGCAGTTGCCGCTCTCGCAAATGGTATGTAATTTATGCTCATCAACCAATCCGCGTACATGGGCATACTCCTTACCAACAGGGAGTTTTACCCTAAGCCAATCTGGCTTGCGTTGTTGCTGGCTTACAGGAACTACAGGCAAATCAATCATAGTTACAAAAGTATATAAAAGAGATTAGAGATTGGAGGTTAGAGATTAGGTTTTACGCAAAAATTAGATATTAGCTTATTGCTTTTCAACTAATCACTAATCACAAGCCTCTAATTAACTAATCACCGACATCGCTTCCTCAACCGATACTTCGCCATGCGAAAGGTCAAGTATGCACTCGCCATCTTTGATCATTAATAACTGAGGGGATTCGTGATGTACAAAAAAATCGGTTGCTACCTGATTTGATAGCTCACGGTATTTTATCAGGTCTAAAAAATAAAGCGGCAGATTTTGGGGCAGTTTATCCCAATCAAGCTCGAAACGCTTTTTTACCATCATGCTGATTGAGCAACGGGTACTATGCTTAAATATCACACTATAACCCGCACTGTTCTTTATAGTACTAATTTGGTCTGTCGACTCCAGCGATGTCCAATTCATAAATAATTATATGGAATGTATGCCTTACTTAACGCAAAACAATATAAAACTTGTTATGGTTTGAGGCAATTGATGAAAAATGACATTCAACTGTTACCGTCCGCTTTTAGGGTAAGAACCATAAGCAGGGCACAGTTTATTAGAGCATGAAGCCATGCTGCCTAATACTAAAGCGATAATTGCTATGTAAATTACTTTTTTCATATTTATTCGTCTTAGCTTTTAAACGAAATTTAGCTATTTAAAGTTTCAGCAAGATACGCCATTTTTATGGCAGTTACAGCTCCCTCTACTCCTTTATTTCCATGTTTTCCGCCTGCCCGGTCTGTAGCCTGTTGTTGGTTATCAGTAGTTAATACACCAAATATAACCGGTTTGGCATATTTTAAAGCAACATTAGTTAACCCATTGGCAACGGCATTGCAAATAAAGTCGAAATGCCTTGTTTCGCCCTGTATAACACAGCCGAGGCATATTACTGCATCTAATTTACGGTTTTTTAATAAAAGATCAGCCCCGGTTGTTAATTCAAAACTGCCCGGAACCGAATAAGTGAAAATGTTTTGTGCCAAAGCGCCATGCTCCAAAAGGCTTTCATAAGCTCCCTGGTACAGCGCATTGGTAATGCCCGAATTCCATTCGGCAACAACTATCCCAAAATGATAGGGTGCTGCTGATGGTACGTCGGTCTCAGAAAAATCAGATAAATTTTTAAGATGGGTCGCCATAATTCCGGAATTATAGTTTCGCTTCTGTGCGTGCTATATATTCGTCAATGTTCTGCGATTCTGCACTCTCCGGATAATCGCTCTTTATTTTTTTATAAGTTTCATCAGCCGATTTATTATCGTTCTGTGCCTCATAAACCAATCCAAGCTTTTTTAAATATAACGGAGTAAGGAACTTGTTATTTGCTTTATCAGCTGCCTTTTTAAAGTAAGTTGATGCTTTATCGTAATCTTTTAACTCAACATAAGCATCAGCAGTGCCTCCAAGGGCTTCGGCAGCAACCATGCTATCGTCACCACGGTAGTTGGTTAAATTATCAATGGCTTTGCGGTATTCGCCTTTATTTAAATAAGCAGTGCCTAAATAATAGTAAGCAAGGTTTGCTGATTTGGTATTGCTGTATTCGTCAATTATTTTTTCAAATCCAGGGTAACCGGCGTCGCCTTTTATAGCTTTATCCCATTCTTTTTTCTCCCAAAAATCCTGTGCAACATGCATCTGGTTTGATGCGGTAACTTCGCGTGGGGCTATATAAAATTTTTGATACGCTATATAAACAATGATCATTGCTAAAATAGCGCCGACTATAAACGATAAACTTTTTTGATTCTCGCGCACAAACTTACCGGTTTGTCCAAAGCTCTTATCTTCTGTTACCACTTTGGTATTCGCCTGGGTTTTTGACATTTCTATTCTAAAATTAAGTTTGCAAAAATACAGTTTTCAAAATCTTTATCAACACCTTTTAAATTAATTATTTAGAGGGTGAGGATTAGAGGTTAGTTGACTATAGATTAAGGCCTTGTAAAGCAGGAATAATGCATTTTAAACTAATCACTCATCTATAGTCTCTAATCACTAACTTTACCCATTCTATGTATTTACAGCAGTTATCGGTCATCAATTTTAAAAACTACGCTGAAGCAGGGCTAACTTTTAGCGATGGCGTTAATGTTTTTGCCGGGAATAACGGCGCAGGCAAAACCAATTTGCTGGATGCAATTCATTATCTGTCGTTATGTAAAAGTTATTTTAACCCTATTGATGGGCAGCAAATAAAACAAGGTGCCGATTTTTTTATTATCACAGGCAATTTTAACAAAAATGAAAACACCGAACATGTCGCCTGTTCGGTAAAGCGCAATCAGAAAAAACAATTTAAACGGAACAAAAAGGATTATCAGCGCCTTGCCGATCATATTGGCCTGTTCCCACTGGTAATGGTTTCGCCTTATGATATTAGTATTATTATTGAGGGGAGTGATGAACGAAGGAAATTTATTGATAACGTGATATCGCAAACCGATAATCAGTACCTCGATGAATTGATGATATATAATAAGGTATTGGCTAATCGTAATGCGCTTTTAAAACAGATTGCTGATACAGGACGTTACGACCCGGGATTATTAGAGGTGCTTGACGAGCAGTTAACCGTTTCGGGCAACCGCATTTTTGAAAAACGTAAGCTTTTTATGGAAAGCTTTACCGAAATATTTAATAAGCATTACGAGTTTTTAAGCGACAATGCGGAACAGGTTGAAATGGCCTACGAATCTCAATTATTGCAGGAGGATTTTACTACCCTGCTTAAACGCAATATTGAAAAAGACCGCGTACTTGAACGTACCAACTCAGGTATCCATAAAGATGATCTTGTTTTTACGATTCATGGTATGCCCATGAAAAAATTTGGCTCGCAGGGGCAACAAAAATCATTTTTGATAGCTTTAAAATTAGCGCAGTATAGTTTTTTAAACCAGCAGAATGGCTTTAAGCCTATATTGCTGCTTGACGATATTTTTGATAAACTTGATGACCTGCGGGTTACCAAACTAATGCAAATGATATCGAACCACGATTTTGGACAGGTTTTTATTACAGATACCAACGAAACCAGGGTTAACGGCATATTCAATAACTTAGGCATTGCAATTAAGCTGTTTAAAGTAAAAGGAGGAGAACTTGATGCGTAAAGCCAACGATAAATCACTTAAGGAGGCCATTGAGCAAATGCTGAACGTTTATAAAATTAAACGTCGCTTTGATGAAACATCAGTTATAGCACACTGGCCCGAGCTGGTTGGCAAGCCCGTAGCCAACCGTACAAAAGAATTGTTCATCCACGATAAAAAATTATTCCTACGGGTTGAATCGTCAGTAATAAAAAACGAACTAATGATGATGCGTGCGCAAATAATTGATAAAATAAACGAAGAGGCAAAAGGGATACTTGTTGAAGAAATTATTTTCCTCTAGTCCACCGCGGAAAAAACGACCTGAAATTTAAATCGTCGCTCATTCTCGAAAAGGCCAAAATAAATAATCCCGGGAGTATAAAAGCAAGTTGTGCTTCGGGGTGTGTTCTGTAAAGTAGTATGGTGCCCGAAACTAATACTATGATAAGTAATAAATACAAAATATATTTAAGTAGTAATCTCATAATTTTTGTTTCAGTTTATAATTAAAGGGTGAGAACCGTAAGATACAGTTTCCCAAAACTTTATAAAAATATGCACTTCTTTTTTAAAATCAAAATAACAGGGTGTAATATTTGCCATTACACCCTGTTTTTAAGCATATTAGAACTTTTCGAATGCAGAAAAGAAGAAATTACCCTCAATTTCAGCATTTTCGGAAGAGTCAGAACCGTGAATGGCGTTAGCGCCAATCGATTCAGCAAATAAATTACGGATAGTACCTTTTTCAGCTTTTGACGGATCTGTAGCACCTATCAGTTTACGGAAATCTTCAACAGCGTTGTCTTTTTCCAAAATTGCAGCTACAATAGGACCTGAAGACATAAATCCTACTAACTCACCATAAAAAGGGCGCTCTTTATGAACTCCGTAAAATTTTCCGGCAGTTTGCTCAGTTAATGCAATGTATTTCATAGCATTAATTTTAAAGCCTGCTTTTATTATCTGATCTAAAATTGCACCAATGTGCCCGTTTGCAACAGCATCAGGCTTAATCATGGTAAATGTTTTATTATTACTCATCTTTATTTTTTGTTTTGCAGTTTATCGTTAATAGTTTATAGCCGTAAACCAAGCAATATCTGCTGCAACTACTATGAACCATCAACTATGAACTAGTTTCCTTTTGCCGCAAAAGTAGCTTTTTACAATTAAAACATAAAGGCTTTTACATTAAATAAGGTGGTTGTATTTGATTTATTTATTTAGCTTTGCAACTCTTTTTTAAAAATTGATGTTAGATATAGCCTCGCTTATAAAACTTTTAGCGCAGCCCAAAAAAATAGTAATTACTACTCATCACAAACCTGATGGTGATGCTATGGGGTCGTCTTTAGGTTTATATAACTACCTGATACAGCAAGGACATCATGCTAAGGCTATAACCCCTACAGATTATCCCGACTTTTTAAGCTGGTTACCTGGTAATGGTGAAGTTATTATTTATACCGACCATGTTGAAAAAGCTACAGACCTTATTGCCGGGGCTGATCTGATATTTTGCCTTGATTTTAATGCCCTTTCGCGTATTAATGAAATGGGCGAACTTGTTGGAGCAAGCAATGCGGTTAAAGTAATGATAGATCATCACCTGGAACCACAGGATTTTGATGATTACCGTTACTGGGATATAAATGCCTGCGCTACAGCACAGTTAATATATACGTTTATTGCTGAAGAGCTTAATAATAAAAAGCTTATTAATAAGGATGTGGCTACCTGTTTATATACAGGGATAATGACTGATTCAAAATCATTTTCATTGCCTAATACAACATCTGCCGTACATCGCATAATAGCTGATCTGATTGATGCCGGAGCGGTAAATTGGTATATTTATGACCAGGTTTACAATAATTCGTCGGAAAACAGGTTACGGTTTCTGGGCATTTGCTTATCTGAAAGATTAGAGGTTTTGCCTGAGTTTAATACAGCTATAATTACAGCAACTAAAGAAGACCTTGAAAAATACGAAGTAATTACCGGAGATACCGAAGGAATTGTTAACTATGCATTATCAATAACAGGTATCAGGCTGGCTGCATTTATTGTTGAAAGAACTGATAAAATAAAGCTATCATTGCGTTCGAAAGGCGAGTTTCCGGCTAATGATATTTGTAAAAAGTATTTTAGTGGCGGAGGGCATCGTAATGCTGCCGGCGGTATGTCCACTGATAGCCTTGAACAAGTTGTAAATCAATTTAAACTAATATTACCTGAATATAAAAAACTATTAATACAATAAAAATGAAAAAAAGACTGATGTTTTTGGCACTTGCGGCGATTGGTTTGGCAAGCTGTAATGGTGGGTTTAATAAACTAAATGGAGGATTATTATATAAGATTGTTGATGACAAAAGTGGCCCGAGCATAAAAGAAGGCGATTTTATGTCATTCAACTTTATTATAAAAAATGATGCCGATTCTGTAATGCAAACCTCTTACGATGGTGGCAGCGCTATACAAAAAGTGATGACTAAACCGGAAAATAAAGGTGATGTTTTTTCTGCATTTCCAATGCTTAGCGAAGGCGATAGCGCAATTATTAAAGTTAACATTGATTCGTTAACTAAAGGCAAACCAAGACAGCCGGGATTAAAAGGCAAATATGTTGTCTTTATCATTAAAATGGAAAAGGTTATAGCTAAAGGTAATCTTAGCGACCAGGTTTTTCAGGGTCGTTGCGAAGCTTATATGAAATCATTAGCAGACGCTGCCAAAGCAAAAGAACCTATTGCAATAAAAAAATACATTGCTGATAATAAGCTGAAAGTAACTACTACAGCAACAGGTTTAAATTATGTAATTAACACCGAAGGAACAGGCCCTAAAGCTGTTGTTGGTGATACTGTTGTTGTAAATTATGTGGGCAAGTTTGTTACAGGCAAAGTTTTTGATACAGACATTAAAGCAGAAGCCATTAAAGGTAAATTGCCTATCAACCCGATGAATCCGTATAAACCAATCCGTTTTGCTATCGGCACACAAGGTATGATAGCTGCTTGGAACGAAGGCTTTCAGTTATTTAGCAAAGGCACTAAAGCTATTATGGTAGCTCCGTCAAGCCTTGCTTATGGCGATAGGGCAAGTGGTATTATGCAACCATATACCCCGCTTGTATTTGACGTTGAGGTGGTTGATATTATTCACCCAAATCCAAATGCACCAAAACCGGTAGCGCCTGTTATGCCGGGTCAGCCTCAACAGCAACCCGTTAAAAAATAATATTTAATTTAATGTGCCTTCCCGCTAAAACGGGAAGGCTTTTTTATTTAAGATGAAATATATTTTATTTGTTTTGGCTTTAATACTGGCTGTTAAAGCCAATGCGCAAGGCGATGTGCAGCGTACCCCAAAAGGGGCGTCGTGCCAGATACTTACCCACAATACGGGTGAGAAAATTAAGCTGAATGATATCATAACGTTTCAGTATATCCAAAAAACTGATAAAGATTCAGTACTTTATAGTTCATACGCTACCGGCCGTGTAGGGCAAACACAGGTAAAGGCTTCTGAAAATGTAGCTGACCTGATGGAAGTATTTCCGCTTTTAACAGTAAATGACAGCGCGTATGTAAAAGTTCCGACTGATTCTTTATTTAAGGGGCATGAGGAGGCCCGTCCGCCATTTTTCCCGAAAGGAAGTAATCTCGATTTTATTATTAAGATTATAAAAGTACAATCGCTGGACGAGGCAATTGCTGAAAGAAATGCCCAGATCGCTAAAATAAAAGACACTGAAACTTTAAATGCTGCAAAATATATTGCAGATCACAAGCTTAATTTGCAAACAACTCCAAGCGGCTTAAAATATGTAATTACCCAGCCATCAGCAAAACCGAGACCTCAAAAAGGCGATACTTTGCTGGTAAATTATGCAGGGCGTGGCTTGGATGATAAAGTTTTTGATTCCAGCATTGAGTCGATAGCAAAAACTGCTGGTTTGCAGCAGCCAGGCCGTACCTACGAACCTATAGAAGTTATTGTTGGTGCAGCCCGTGTAATATCAGGTTGGGATGAAGGTTTACTTTTATTAAACGAGGGCTCAAAAGCCACATTTGTTATTCCTTCAAACCTGGCTTATGGCGCACAAGGCCAGGGAGATATTCCGCCTTACAGCACATTGGTGTTTGATATAGAACTGGTGAAAGTTAAACCCATTAAACATCCGGTAGCTACTGTAAATAAAGCCCCGGTAAAAAAGCCGCTTCATAAAAAGAAAAGCACAGTAAAAAAATAAAGCAGAAACGCCCTCCGGAGATTCCGGAGGGCGTTTCTATTTTCTGCCATATTTATAAATGTTAAATAGTATGACATTTAACCATTTTCTAACCTAAGGAACAAACCAAATTGTTAAATTTCTGTTGAGTTAAGGATCATACAATAATTTTTTTAATATCCGTTTTATTTGTTAGTTAAAATTGTTAACTATGTCCTTTAACAGCTGTCCCTAATTGTTGATTATCAGTTGTTAATGTTACGTCGTTTTATCTATAGTATGATAGTATGATACTATAATATTAAAAACTAATTTTCAATACCATGAAAAAACTAAAATTAAAAGCGCTCGAGTTTGGCGCTACAGAAATGCTTACGAGAAAGCAATTGAAAGATGTGCTGGGTGGTGATATCTCCCGTAGTACCGGGAGCGCGTTTGTAAAGTGCTGCGACCCGTCCGACCCCCTCGACCCTTTTAACTATACCAATTGTACTCAATGTTTCCCTATGGGCCTTGTACAGTGCACCGGCCAGCTTCAAACTATTTTTTGTTAATAAACAAGCCATCAGCCAGGAAAAATAATTGAAAGCCTCCGATACATCCGGGGGCTTTTCTATTTTTGTACCATGTTACTTACAGATACGCATACTCACCTCTATTATGAGACGGATAACACCAAAAGAACTGAATTAATACAGCGATGCAAGGATAACAACATTAACCGCTTGTTTTTGCCTAATGTTGATGCTGCGTCGGTCTCAATGGTTTACTCGCTTGAGGCTGCTTTCCCAAATATGTGCTTCCCTATGCTTGGCTTGCACCCATGTTCCGTAAAAGAAGACTGGGAAGAAGAACTGAGCCAGATCCAGGCTGCCCATAATCAGCATAAAATATATGCAATTGGCGAGATCGGGATTGATCTGTATTGGGACAAAACCACATTACCGCAACAGATACAGGCATTTAAAAAACAAATTGCCTGGGCTAAAACGTTAAAACTGCCTATTGTGATCCATTGCCGTGATGCGTTCGATCAGGTTTTCGAGGTGCTTCAGCAGGAACAGGATGAACATCTTCGGGGTATCTTCCATTGCTTTACAGGTACGTTTGAACAGGCAAATAAAGTAATTGAATTGGGCTTTTATCTTGGAATTGGCGGTGTTGTTACCTATAAAAATTCGGGGCTTGACAAAGTTGTAGCACAAATCGATCTCCAGCATATAGTTTTAGAAACAGATTCTCCGTACCTTACGCCCGTTCCGTACCGGGGTAAACCTAATGAAAGCTCTTACTTGATCTATGTTGCCCAAAAGGTTGCAGAACTGCATCAAACAGACATTGAAACTGTGGCTGCTATCACCACAGAAAATTCAAAAAAGGTGTTTGGTATTTAAATAGTTTTTTAGATAGTTTTATTTTTTACAGAACCTAATTACGTATGAGCCAGATATTGATCATTTATACCGGAGGGACAATAGGTATGATGAGCGACCCTCAAACTAAGGTGCTCAAGCCGATCAATTTTGAGCAGATAATGGATAATGTGCCCGAACTGGAAAAATTGAATTGTAAGATAAAAGTACATTCGTTTGAGCAGATCATTGATTCATCAAATATGAACCCGGCTATATGGAGTGAGCTGGCCAGCTTGATTGAATCCAATTACGATGCGGTTGACGGCTTTGTGATACTCCACGGCTCCGATACGATGGCATTTTCTGCCTCGGTGCTAAGTTTTATGCTCGAAAACCTGAGCAAGCCAGTAATTTTCACAGGCTCGCAGTTACCTATCAGCGCTATCCGTACCGATGCGAAGGAAAACTTAATGACGGCGATTGAGATTGCCAAATCCAAGAAAAACGATAAAGCACGAGTACCCGAGGTTTGTATTTATTTTGATTACAAATTGTTCAGGGGCAATCGCTCATTCAAATATAATTCTTCCAAATTCGAAGCATTTCGCTCGCCAAATTACCCTATCCTTGCCGAATCAGGTGTGCATCTTCGCTTTAGCGCGAATGACATCAGGCACCCAAAGGATGGCGAGGCCCTCATAGTACACAAAAACCTGGTAAGCGACGTTGCCGTACTGAAACTGTATCCGGGTATTAGCCCTAAAGTGGTTGAAACCATTTTAACAGCCGATGTAAGGGGCATAGTAATGGAAACATTTGGCGCGGGTAATACCACAACCGATCAATGGTTTTTAGATCTGTTAAAAAACGCTGTCGACAACGGCAAGGTGATTCTTGATATTTCCCAATGCAAAGTTGGCACGGTTGAACTTGGCCGTTACGAAACCAGCAAGCAGCTAAAAGACATAGGCGTAGCCAATGGCTATGATATGACCTACGAATCGGCGGTTACCAAAATGATGTACCTGTTAGGCCAGTTTGAAAACCCGCAGGATGTGAAACATTACCTGGAAACAGATATCAGAGGTGAGATAACCGTGTCGTAAGCCGGTTACTTCACAGCCCTAATCTAATCTTTAAACTTAATGCTGTTAAGTATATGCTCTAAAATAGCCGTTGCTTTATCCTTATCAGCTTGGTCAAATTGTATGGTGCCGTTTAATGCTCTTGCATTATTAACATTGCGACAATAGAAATGATAATATTCTATATTGCCAGCTATATAATTGATAATAACAACGGAATTATTATTGACTTTTTTAAAGCTTGAGGTGTAAGTTGAGTTTCCGTGGTTCATTTCATCCAATCCTTTCTTAAGAGATAACATATACCCTTTTCTAAGTTCGACTTTAGTGCTATCAAAGGGATTTAATAAAACAAGAACATCATCAATTTTATAGGAATGCCTTGCAGGCAAATCGGTATAATTATCTAATATTAGCTTTTCAGGGTTGAATTTTTTAATGACATAAGCTATAACTTGTTCTTTGGTTATTTTTTGTGCACCCATTGGAATATCGATACTTATAGCATCAGTAAGGGCTACCTGCTGGGCAAAAGTATTGAGGCTAAATAGGATGGCTGCTATTAAGAATATTATTTTTTTCATACTGCCCGTCCCATAGTCATGCCCCTATAAGGCAACTTAATCTTTAAACTTAATACTGTTAAGTACATGGTCTAAGATAGCTGTTGCTTTATCTTTATCGGCTTTGTCAAACACCAAACTACCTGTCATTTCTCTGGTATTATTGGCATTGAAACAATAAAAGTAGTAATACTCTGCACCCCCATTTATAAAATTTGTAACAACAATCGAATTATTGTTGATTGTTTTAAGGATTGATGTATAACTTGTAGATCTGCGGGCCATCTCATCCAGACCTTTCTTAAGCTCTTCTGCGTGTCCTTTCTTAAATTTAAAGGTTGTATCAAACGCCTTTAATGAAATAACGATATCATCAAATTTATATAATATGCGTCCAGTATGCATATTGGCATAAGAATTTAATACCATTTTATCGTTATTAAACTTTTTGCCTGCATGGGCCAATGCCTGTTCTTTTGTTATTTTTTGTGCTCCGTTTGGAAGATCAATACCTACAACATTATTAAGGGCTACCTGCTGGGAAAGAACATTGAGGCTATATAGAATAGTTGCTATAAGAAATGTTATTTTTTTCATATTTGTTTTTATCTAAGTAAATATAAATTTATTATTGAGGACATGGTAAATTGCCTATGGTTTTATTACCGTTAACAGCCGTATTAATGGTTAAAGGTGTGTAAGTGTTTGAGCCTGTTGGCGCATAATAAACATTAATTGCGCCGGGAAACAGTTGCATCAGTGCAAACACCCCGGCATCACCTTTAGTAGCACTCCCATTATCTGATATATATTGTTGCCCTATTGCTTGATAATTATTATTAAAAGCTGCTACTTGTGCTGGCGTCGAATAGGAATTGGTTAGTACAGTACTTATTGCTGTCCAGTCGTTAATGGTAACCACGTAAGTGCCAGCACTCGTCAGCGTAGTTACCGAGGCTTTAGCTTCATAAATTTGCTTATTGGTTGCATTGTTTCGGAGGGCTGCATTAGTATTTATTTGTGAAGCCAGAAAATATACATCTATAGGGGATGGCCCAGTATCTCCGGGGTGCCCATGAGAAAAACCAACGGTATAACCATTAGTACTGTCCCAGCTAAAGGTGGGTGTCCAGGCGTCTGTTGCGCCTCGCGTTACCCCTGTATTAACATAAGAGGTTCCGGTTAAACTCGTAAGGTTTTGATCGGTACCGTATTCAACCTCAGTAGAGGTGGTATTAGACAAGATCAGTGTATTCTGGGCAGCTATAATAGCATTTGCAGCCCTTGCGGCTATGTCGGCTTTTTGAGCACATGGATCGGTTATATCATCCGGGCACGGTTTTGCCTGCCCATCTACAGAACAAGCAGTTTGTCCTGGTGGTGGTGGCGCGCCGCCATCAGGTGGCGGCACAGGTAGGTTATTGGTTGTCAAATGCCCGCTGTTTACTGCATCAATGCTCGATAACGGAATACACGGAGGCGTAACAGGCGGCCCCGGATGACTGCCTGCAGGACAAGGTGGTGGCGGTGGCGGGTTATTGCTCGCATTGTTGTTGCCATCATCAACTTCAACACAGGTGGTGGTCAAATAATCGGCATCCTGAAATACCCCGTCTATAAAATAGGCAATGTACCAGTCTGTACATTGCTGCACAATAGCGTGGGGTTTTAGGTTACCTGTATTAACGCTTTGTATTTGCTGAGGGCCTGTCTGCTGACTGGTTGCCGTCGGAGGTGCAACCAATTTCCCGTTCTTATAACCATAGCCGCCTAAATATGCACCTCTTGGTGTAAAGTATATTATTTTACCACTAAAATCAGCATCAAGTTTTCTATAGGTATTATGCGCCAGTTTACTGAGGTCATTATTCACATAGCTTGAGTCGGCAAGGATGGTTAAAATATACGCCTGGTAAGTTTTGCCGTCATTCAGCAGCAGGAAATAGCTGCGGCTGTAGGCTTTGTTTAACAGCTTGTTTCCAATTTTTAAAGTCGAGCCGAATTTAGAGGCAGGATCAACAGGCATCTCTATCACGTTTTTCCCCAAACGCGCATAACTTACAGTATGCTGCCAGTCGGGTTTAACCCATTGAGTTAAGTCATGAGTTCCGCCTACTGTTTGGGTTATCAATGTACCGCCGGTTGTCCCGCTAACAGGATAAGCACTTTCATACCATGCTTTTGCCTGCGAAACTGCATCCGCAGTTGGTGAATTGTTTTTGTTGTCCCTTTTACAGCTGTGTATGACCAATGCAGCAAGTATCAGGAAAAATGGGATAATAAATTTTAATGCAACAGGCTTCAGGAAATATTTTTTCATTCAGTGAGCGGGTTTAGTCTCGCCAAATTAATCTTTCACAAATGAAATGCAAATTGTTTTTTAAAAAATGACAATAAAATCTGTCATTGCTGAATGATTTAATTTAAAAAAGCGGTTTTCCCGTATTCTCCTACAGCTAATCTCTTTTAACAATCTTTTTATTATTTTTGTCGGCAAAACCTACAAACGATGAGCGAACTCATTAAAAAACAAGTTACAGACGCAAAGGCCCATATGGACAAGGCCATTGACCATTGCGATGGCGAATTACAAAAAATACGCGCAGGCAAGGCAAGCCCTTCCATGCTGGATGATATAGTGGTTGATTATTATGGCAGCCCTACCCCTTTAAACCAGGTAAGCAGCGTAAACACTCCTGATGCCCGCACTATTGTAGTGCAGCCCTGGGAAAAATCATTGCTGGGTGCCATTGAAAAGGCCATTATGGAGGCAAACCTTGGTGTTAATCCTCAAAATGATGGTGTTATCATCCGTATAAACGTTCCGCCATTAACTGAAGAACGCCGCCGCGATCTGGTTAAAAAAGCAAAGGCTGAAGCTGAAACAGGTAAAATTGCCATCCGTAACATTCGCAAGGATGCTAATGAGAAAATAAGGAAACTAAAAACCGAAGGCGTCTCGGAAGATGAAATGAAGACCGGCGAAGGTGAGATCCAAAAACTTACTGATGCCTATATAGTAAAGGTTGATCAGCTTTCGGATGCCAAGGAAAAAGATATTATGACAGTTTAAATTCTTAATCTTATGTCAAATTAAAGGGAATGAGCTTCTTAGCCATTCCCTTTTTTTATTTTTGTTTAAATACTCAAAAATTTAAATGAAAGTACTCTTAACATATCTTCAAAAGCACCGCTGGGTTGTTGCGCTCGCTTTGCTTCTTGCCGGGCTTAATATCGGCTTCTCACTACTTGATCCTTTTATCACCGGGCGTATTGTTGATGAGGTGATTGAAAAACGCAATTCGTTACAATATGCTCAGTATATTCATAATATACTGGTATTGGTGGGCCTTGCAATCGGCGTGGCAATGGTATCACGCATAGCAAAAAACTTCCAGGATTATTTTACCAATATCATCACGCAAAAAGTAGGCGCCGAAATGTATGCCGATGGTTTAACCCATTCGCTCGAACTGCCTTACCAGGTATTTGAAGACCAGCGCAGCGGCGAAACCTTGGGCATCCTGCAAAAAGTACGGTTAGATTGTGAGAAGTTCATTACTTCGTTTATAAGTATTTTGTTTGTAAGCCTTATCGGGATGGTTTTTGTAATCATATACTCTGTACATGTAAGCTACAAGGTTACCTTAGTATATTTTGCCGCAATCCCCATTATTACTTTTGTAAGTATGGCCATGAGCCGCAAGATAAAAACCATCCAAAAGAAAATAGTTTCCGAAACTACTGCCCTTGCAGGCTCAACCACCGAATCGTTAAGAAACATTGAACTTGTAAAAAGCCTGGGGCTTGTGAAGCAGGAGATAGCAAGGCTCAACAATACAACCTATAAAATATTGGGTCTCGAACTTAAGAAGGTAAAATATGTACGCAGTATGAGCTTTGTACAGGGTACAACCGTAAATTTTGTGCGGAGTGTGATGGTGGTAGTTTTGTTGCTGCTTATTTTTAACAGCACAATTTCTCCCGGTCAATATTTCAGCTTCTTGTTTTACTCTTTCTTTTTATTCAATCCCCTGCAGGAACTTGGTAACGTGATCCTTTCGTGGCGCGAGGCAGAAGTATCATTAGGTAATTTCAAAGGGATATTAAATACTCCTATCGACAAAAAACCAGAAAAACCGGTATTACTCGAAAAAGTTAAAACCCTCACCTTTGATAATGTAAGTTTTAAGCACTTAACTGCAAACCGCAACGCACTTAACAATATCAGCTTTGAAACCAATACTGGCGAAACCATAGCTTTTGTTGGGCCATCAGGTTCGGGGAAAACAACATTGGTTAAATTACTCGTTGGCCTTTATCAGCCTTTGGAAGGTGATATTTTATACAATAATACGTTAAGCAAAGAAATTGATCTCGATCAGCTGCGCGAAAAAATAGGCTTTGTAACCCAGGATACACAATTATTTTCAGGATCCATCCGCGAAAACCTTCTGTTTGTACGTCCTGATGCTACGGACGAAGAGTGTATGGATGTATTACATCGTGCGGCCTGCCAAACCCTGCTGGCACGTGCCGACAAGGGCCTGAGCACCGTAATTGGCGAAGGTGGGGTAAAAGTATCAGGCGGAGAAAAACAGCGCCTGTCAATTGCCCGAGCACTGTTACGCCGGCCTGATATTTTAGTGTTCGATGAAGCCACTTCATCGCTTGATTCTATTACCGAAGAAGAGATCACAGAAACCATTCGCGATGTTTCGGTTCTTGATAACCATATCACTATATTAATTGCCCACAGGCTGTCAACCATAATGCACGCCGATAATATTTATGTATTAGAGAAAGGCAACATTATTGAATCGGGCAGGCATTATGAACTATTGGCTCAAAAGGGCTTGTATTATGCCATGTGGAGGCAACAAATTGGAGAAAAGGTTTCTTTTGAAACCGTTTAAGTATTGAGTTTAAAGTCTTAAGTCAGAAAATAAATAACCTGACTTAAGACTGTAGACTCAGGACTCAATACTTCTTATCATATATCAATAATGCCAGTTTTTATGGCGAATATCACAAGGCCAACAAGGTTTTTTGATTTTGTTTTTTCGAACAGACGGGCCCTGTAGCCTTCGACTGTGCGTACACTTAAACATATTTTGTCGGCTATTTCCTGGTTCGAGCATTCCTGGCAAACCAGGCGTAAAACTTCAATTTCCCGCTCATTGAAATCGGCAAGGGAATGTGCAGCATTTCCCGATAGTGAATTTCCGGCAAGCTGCTTTATAAGAGTTATGGAGAGGTGTTCGTTAAAATAGTAGTCTTTATGGTAAACGGTAGATATAGCTTCAATAATTTCTTCAGGCTCGGCATTTTTTAGCAAATAGCCCGATGCGCCTGCTTTCATCATATCCACAATATATTTATCCTCATTAAACATCGAAAGCGCCAGTATTTTTATGTGGCCGTATTTCTGCTTAATGTAGGCAGTGGTTTGTATACCATCCATTTCAGGCATTTTAATGTCCATCAATATTACATCAGGTGTAATAGTGCCCAGCATACCGGTGAGTTGCTTACCATTTGATGCCTCTAATACCAAATCAAAATTTTCACAATCTTCAAGAGTAGCCTTTAAGCCATTTCTGAATATCTTATGATCATCCGCTATAGCTAATTTGATCTTCTCCATGATTTAATTAACAGTCAATAAATATAAGTAAAAAACCATAACTATATCATTACCCTTACAATTGTAATAGTTCCATTTTTAGGTTTAGTGTATACATTTATTTCTCCATTTATGAGCTGCACGCGGCTTTCCATATTTTTAAGGCCGAAGCCATGCTTTACCTCATCAGTATTAAATCCTCTGCCATTATCTTTAAACTCCATCACCAGCCATCCTGCATCTTTCGTAATGGTTAAATGAATAATAGTTGCCTCCGAATGTTTTATAGCGTTGCTAAACAGCTCCTGGGCTATTCTGTAAAAGGCAAGCTCAATTTCGGGCTGCAACCTTTCGTCATCCAGTTTTTTTTTTAAATCAACCTTAACGTTTGTATTCTGTTCTATCTTAATACATAGACCTTCCAGTGCCTCCTTAAGCCCGTAATCAGTTAAAACCGGCGGAAGCACATTATGGATAATGTTGCGGATCTCTTGTATACATTCATCCGTTAATTTTCGGGTGTCTGCAAGCAACGGCAGTGTGCCTTGTCCGCCTGCGGTTTTATCAAGGCGGTGAAGATTTAGCTTTATAGCCGATAATACCTGGCCTACACTATCGTGCAGATCCTCTGCCAGGCGCTTACGTTCACTTTCCTGCGTCTCAAATACAGCATTTAACAGATCCGTTTGTCTTTCGTCGTGCAGTTTACGCAACTCTACCTGGTTCTTTATCATTTTTCGCTGATAGATAATCACGAAAAAGAATAAAAAAATAAGTAGTATAACAATGACAACCGTGCCTGTAATTAATATTGGTATCAAGCTGTTTGTTGAGGTTTGCACAAAATTCCGACTGTAAATAAAATGTTAGCTATAATATTTGTAACCGTATGGATCATATACAGATCCTCCTGGTGATCTTCAAGGATCCTTTTAAAAAGCATAAATAAAAAAACATTGGTTGCAAAATAAAGCAACACTCCCGCACTTATCCAAAACAGCCCTTGCTTTTCTATATGAACAAACTCCTGCCTGCTTAGCAACTGGTAAAAATACATCAGCGAAAAAACAATTACCACCATGCTCAGTACAGTATTGGCAATTGAAGGATAATCCATAAAGCCCTCAAAAAAAATGGTGCTTATTATTAAAACCAGAAATCCAATAGCGCTTAAAATAAATACTACCCTTTTTAACACAAGAGAAGAGGAAACCTTGTAATAAATGATTGAATAAAATAGCAGGGCAGTAAAAATAAATATGTGTATGCCCGGGAAATTATTCATTACATGGTAATGACTTGCTATTTCGTAGCCCCAGTCAAACATGGTAGAGATCAGAAAAAAAAGTGCGGCTATCTTTAATACACTATTTAAATGCCTGTAATTATACAAAGCCGCAATAACCGGTAAAACACCGGATATTATAGAAATATAAGTATAATTTACAGACATTTTTTATTCTAATTATTATTTGTGCCCGTTCATTAAATTTTTAGGGCATCCAGGCGAGCCGGGGCAAGGCATGGCTTCCTGAGCAATTATGTCGTCAGCGGGTGCAATACCTTTTAACGCTTTCCGAGATAATTTTTTTGCTGCAATGGTATTCAGCATATCAGTACCATCGGCTTTTGCACCTGTTATAATCAAATGTCTTTCGCCGCCAGTGCTATTGGCAGGTTCGCTATGGGCATAATAAAAACGCAGGCCCACACACCCTTCCTGATCCATTATTTTTTGAAGGATTTCCTTACCAAAAAAATGTGAATGAGGGTCAGTCGGGTTTCTGTCCCTATGGTTTTTTGTCCACTCGGATGCTAGATTTAAGTCGAACTCCTCACCTATTTTATGAGTCAGGAGTATTTTTTTCGATTTTCCCACTTTGAGTATAATTATAGGTCAGTTCGTTTTGCAGTCAATACATTTTTAGGGCAACCAGGCGAACCAGGACATGGCATAGCCTCCTGGCCCACAATATCTGTCGGTGTAGCAGTTACTTTTAGGTCGGCCAATTCAGCATGCGCTATAGGCTCACCTATTGTGTTATTCATCTTTGTATTTAACATATCATTGCCATCGCTTATTGATCCGCAGATAATTATGTGTTGTTCACCCTCAATATTACCAATAACTTTTAATATAAAATTGCTGATCGCTACCATTGCCCGTTGCCAACCGTTAAGTGGCTTACTATGAGAATTGTATAAACGCAGACCCAGGCAACCATCTTGTGCAAGGATTTTTTCTATTATTTCCCGGCCAAAAAAATGGGAAATGGTTTCGCCCGGATGCAGGTCTCTGTAATTTTTTGTCCAGTTTGCTGATACATCCAAGGGGAATGGCTCACCCTCTCTTCCGGTGAGGACATTAGGAGTCGGTCTTTTTTCCATAGTTTTAATTAATCTGGGTTATAAATAGTTTGGATAAAACTAAGATTATTTCGTTAGTATTTCAATAGTGGCGCTTTAGGCACATAAAATATTTTTTTGAAGTAAAATCACCTAATAATCTCATTATCAATAAATAATAAAAGCGATTGTCTATCGGCTAAATAAAACATTACGTAGTTTTACGCAGTAAAATCCGTGCTACTACGGTTTAAAAACAAGGCGGTTTTTGAGCTAAAAATGGACTTTTCAATAAATTCTGAACCTGGCTGATTTATCGGAGGATCAGAATGCCTACTGTTTTTGCGCTTCTTAACCCTTTTGCAGCTGTTCCAGTTTACGGATATTTTTATAGCAGATATATAAGGGAATGATGCCGAAAATGCCAAAGCAGCAATCTATCATCCGCCAGTAAACAGGGATTTGGCGGATAGGCCCGGCAATGAAGGCCAGCGGTAAAACCATTACACAGGCTATCATTCCGAACTGGATAACCCAAATGTTTTTTACAGGATCTTTTAGCGGCCCGATAAACGCAGTAGCTATTACAATATGGCCAAACGCCAGCCAATCGGTACCATAACTTAAATATGGGTAGCGCAGGTTGGTATCTTTAACCGCTGCATAAATAGTTTCTATCCAATGCGCCAAAAAGGCCGGGAATATGGACGAATGATTTACCATAAATGCAAGCTCGGTTTCAATAGGAAACGCCGTAACGCCGCTTAATACGAGGCCGATAATGAATATAAGCACCCATATTCTAATACGTTTCCGTAACTGTTGTTCATCCATTGAGTCTAACATTCCTTTTGGCAGGGCTCTAATTTAGGAATATCTCATCTGTAAATACCCAGCCCGGTTGTTTTTTAACCGGATCCCATGGTGGTAGATTTTGTATAGGTTTTGCCACAATTTTAAGGCAGCTCAGCAGGTGGTTAGCATTCAGTTTACAATCAATGCCCATTACAGTAAATGGATCATCTTTTTTGGGCGTAGCTGGTATTACCTTGCTTATTAATTTAAGGTGGTCTTTATCCGGTCCGCCCCAAATTTCTATCCCGATCGGTAAAAATATCTGGCTGCCAATATTGCGCATACAATTTATGGTGATAGTGTGCAGGTCAACAGGCTTTACAAACTGCATATAAATTACCAGGTCTTTTTGCGACCCGATCCATTTACCATTGCCAAAATTGTTTCCACCCAGGTCTTTATCTATTAATGATTTTGCACCATCGGCGCTATATTTTGTATTTGGCGGGGCTATAAAGCTAATACTATCGGGCGTATAGGTGCTTTTGAACACATTGAACTGTACAATATCGCTGCCAAGCCAACCTGCTTTATATGCTTTTACTTTTACATTTGTATTTTGGGTTACAATTATCCCCGGTTTATAAATTGCCGATTTTACGCTATCCGGATCAGTGCCATTGGTTGTATAGCGCAATTCAACGCCCTTTATGGGGTGACCTATCTGTAATGGTATAGATTGAGCGAATACGAATGAAGTATTCTTTATTTGAGGCTCGTTCAGTTTAATAGGCTTGCCATCATCTTTAAAGCTTTTTATAAATTCAATTTTTTTATTGCTTTTTTGCAAGTCCTGTATTTCGGCTTCTGATAAGCCTGTATCCCACAAGGCTATCTTTTTTAAGCTTTTTAAAGCGCTTACCTGTTTAATGGTTTTAGGGTCGATAGGTGCGCCTGCAAGCGAAATTTCTCTTAAATATTTAAGGGCAGCCAGCTCTTTTAAGGTGCCGCCGGTAATATCGGTAAAGTTGAGGTTCAGAAAGCGCAGGTTTTCAAACTGCACAATGGTTTTTAATTCAGAATCTTTCACGGGCATTTTATTCAGATCAAGTGATACAACCTGTTTTTTTATAACGCTTAACTCTTCCAAAACTTTAGGCTGATAAGTACTTTTATTATAAATATTTACCCCAAGAGCAGGAGATTCCTTAGCAATGGGATAAATGGCCCGGTAGTTATTGTTTAGTTTTTTAACAAGCTTATCATCAGCGGCAGCAAAATCATATTTTTCTTCCTCCTGTTCGGCAGGTTTTAAATAGGTTGATGCGATTGTCCTTAAGGAGTCCGCGGCAGGCAGGTCGATCACTTTTTTCTTGAAATCTGCATTCTCCTTTACCCACAAGTAAAGCAAATTCAATTCATCAGGGCTTAGCTGTGTTTTGCCCGATGGGGGCATGTGTTTTTTATCTTCTTCGGGTAGGTGAATACGCTGCAGCAACATACTGATCTGCGGCTGACCTGGGACAAACAATTTGCCATCTTTACCGCCCTTTAAAATTGATTTTTCATCTATCAGCACCAGGCCGCCTTTTGTTTTATCCGGATTATGGCAGCTGGTACACTTGCTTTCCAAAATAGGTTGTATCACATCCTGGTAAACCAGTGCTTTATCAATCGGAACCTTATTTTTTTCAGGATGCCAAACCGGGGCTAATACAAAATTATCTCCATGAGTCAAATCGGCGCCAAAGTGACCGGCAACCACCAATGATAATGCCACAAGCCCTGCACCCCACCTGGCTGTTTTAACATTGTACCACCCGGAAGTACGGCACCAGTAAATGATTGTAGATACAAAAACAACGCTTACCCCCAGCCATTTGTGCCATTGGAGTGTGCTACCCTCATAACCCGGTTCTTTCGACAGGAACAAGCCCATAATGGCTGTAAATGCAGCAAAAAGTGCACCTGTTAGCCAAAGGTAAGTAGTGAAATCGTGATATAACTTTTCTGTTCTAAACCTTTCTTTAAAACGGAAAAACTCTAATACAGTGGCCATTATCAGCACCACAATAGGGAAATGGAGTATCAACGGGTGCAACCTGCCAACAGGCTGTAACCATTGCGGAATAACTATAGCCGAACCAAATAATAGGAAAAAGATGATAAAAATATTAAGGGCAAATAACAAATTCTCCGCAAAACCTTTATGCTTGCTTTTTATCATCTAATCAGGTAGTTTAATTTTTAGGTTATTTTATATTTTCATTCATGTCAAAACCATTGTCATTGCGAGGAGGAACGACGAAGCAACCCCGTCGCCATATATTGACGCTAATGCACAGCAACGAGATTGCCGCGCTATCGCTCGCAATGACAAGGTTTATTAATGCAATTATACTCTTGTAAATTTATATGGATAAACCTTGCCCGATGCCCATTGTGCAACATACAGGTTCTCATCATTATCAACCAACACATCATGCGGGTTTAAAAATATCTTTTCAGCTTGTGCCATAGGCTGCAAAAAGCCGTTCACATAAATCGGTTCTGTTCCGCCTATGTTTGATACTACCTCGTTATTTTTATTTAAGATAGTTGTAAAACCCGAATTTTCCTTACCCAGATCGGGCGAGCGCAATACAGCAGCATATAAATAATCTCCCTTTATTACCGGACGGCATACACAAGCTCCGGGAAGTTTAATAATATCCTGTAGTTTGCCGCCCAGACTAAAGCGTTTAAAGCAATTGCGTGTGCGGTCGGTTATTAACAAGGTTGGCACAGATTCCCGCCTGTCAATAACAATTCCATGGGCATTATCAAAGTGCTCATCACCATCGCCACGGCCGCCCCAAAAGTGTATAAGCTTACCATTTTTGTCGTAATGCATTATATATTGTGATCCATAACCATCAGCTATAAAAATGTCTCCATTTTTGTCAATGGTTGTTTCTGTTGGGATAAAATCTTCTGGTTTTTTATAAACACCGGTTTCAAGCGGGACATCAATGGTCATCAATATTTTGCCATCCATAGTGGTTTTATAAACCTGGTGTTTTACAGTATCGGTTATAAACAAAAACTCTGTTCCGTTCTCATTAAACAAAGTAAGTCCGTGTGCCCCAGGAAACTCATGCCCCCAGGTATCCAGCAACTTGCCCGATTTATTATAGATAAGCACATTGTTCTTTGTCTCATTGGTTAACAGGAAAATCCGTCCTTTTGAATCCTGTACCATTTCGTGGCAATCGTTCACAGGGTTTTTCATTGGGTCGGCCTGGCTCCAGGCTTTGTCCATGCGATAACGCATGTTGTTGTGCCCATATATAGGGCCATCATTTTTTGCTAACATATCCTTTGCTATAAAAAAGCTTCCCGTAAAGACGGCTGATTGCTTGATGAATTTTCTTCTTTCCATATTATTATTTTTGATTTCACCGATTTTATAAAATTGATTATACCGATTCCTTAAATGATTTCATTGACTTGGTTGAATTAGAGACTTTTTTTTCGTCAACACAAATCAATCAGTGAAATCATCCCGAAATCGGTGAAATCCCGGTTCATGCTATTATCCCTTTCACCACATTACCTGCCACATCTGTCAGCCTGTACCTGCGGCCCTGGCTTTTAAAAGTCAGTTTTTTATGGTCGATCCCCAATTGATTTAATATGGTTGCATGGAAATCATGTACGTGAACCGGGTCTTTTACAATGTTATATCCAAACTCGTCCGATTCACCGTAAACTATACCAGGCTTAATACCTCCGCCAGCCATCCATATGCTGAAACAGCGGGGGTGATGGTCGCGGCCATAATTGGCCTTTTCCAGTTTTCCCTGGCTGTAGTTGGTACGGCCAAATTCGCCTCCCCAAATCACCAGTGTTTCGTCCAGTAAACCGCGTTGTTTCAAATCGGTAACTAAAGCTGCCGACGCCTGGTCAACATCCTTTGCCTGGCCAGCCATTTCCTGCGGCAGGTTGTTATGTTGATCCCAACCCTGGTGATACAATTGCACAAAACGAACTCCGTTTTCCGAAAGTTTACGTGCCAACAGGCAATTTGCCGCATAAGTTCCGGGGACTAAACAATCCGGACCATACATCTTGATGATATCGTCCGATTCTTTCGAAACATCCATTATCTCAGGCACTGCCGATTGCATGCGGTAAGCCATTTCGTACTGTTGCACTTTTGTAGTTATTTCCGGATCGCCAAATTCTTTGTATGAAATATCGTTAAGCTCAGCCAGTTTATCCAGCATTTTACGGCGTTCACGTCTGTCTATTCCTGGTTGATCATTCAGGTAAAGCACCGGGTTTTCACCGCTGCTAAATTGTACACCCTGATGAATAGAATCTAAAAATCCGTTGCTCCAAAGTTTTGAATACACACCCTGCCCATTACCTTTTCCTTTCGAAAGCAGCACGGTAAAGGCAGGCAGGTTTTTGTTCTCGCTGCCCAGTCCGTAGCTCACCCACGAGCCCATGCTTGGGCGGTTACCTTGCTGTGCGCCGGTTTGAAAAAATGTTAATGCCGGGTCGTGGTTAATAGCTTCGGTATACATAGAGCGGATGATGCAAATATCATCTGCAATCTTACCTATATGCGGAAACAGGTCACTTATCCATGCCTTTGATTCACCATATTGCTTAAAGTCGTAAAAAGAACCTACTAATGGGAAATGAGCCTGATTAGCGGTCATCCCGGTTAAAATCTGGTTGCCGCGAACGGATGGCGGCAGGTCCTGTCCCATCATTTCCCGCAATTTTGGCTTATAATCAAATGATTCCAGTTGCGATGGCGCTCCATCCTGGAAAAGGTAGATCACCCGTTTAGCTTTCGGTGCAAAATTAGGAATACCCGGTATAAAATCGGCCTCGCTTTCGGAGCCGCTGCCGCTAAAAAGATCAGGAATAAGTAATGAACCTAATGCAATACTCCCTAACCCAAGGCTAAGCCTCGATAAAAACCTTCGCCTGTTTATATTAAGGCGATGCTCTAAAATATCTTTTTCCATTGCCATCAGGTTTTTGTTATCGCTTCCTCTAAATTATAAATTGTATCTACCGTTTTCATCATAGCAGCCAGCATTACCTTATCTATGTTTTGCGGAATTGGGTATTCGCCTACACTCAGTATTTTTTGTGCATCCTTTTTGCTTAATGTTTTTTAGCTGATCGGTATAATACCCGGTTAATATTCCAAGTTCTTTTTCATTTGGCCTCCGGCACATAATCAACCTGAAAGCTTTATTTATCTTATCCTTAACTGCACTGTTGTCCTGTAATACTTTGGCAGCTAAAACCCTTGCGGCTTCCAGTACTGTAGGATCATTTTCCATTAATAATGCCTGTAGTGGCGTGTTTGTCCGCAGCCGCTTCACTTCGCACTGGTCGCGGTTACTGGCATCAAAAATGGCCATTTCAACTGGCGGGACAGTACGTTTTATCAGCGTATACATACCCCTGCGATATAGATCAGGCCCATGAACCTGCTTATAGCTGGCCAATATGCCGCGCCCCGAGGTTGCGTTTTCCCATAAGCCAGGTGGCTGGTACGGATTTACACTTGGGCCGCCAATAGTCCGGGTTAACAGTCCACTGCTTGCCAGTACTAAATCTCTAACCAGTTCAGCCGGAAGACGGGAACGCGGGCCGCGTGATAATAAAGTATTATCAGGGTCGAGTTTAAACTTATCAGCAATTATAACTGCAGATTGACGGTATGTTGCCGACATTACCATTTGTTTTACCAGGCGTTTCATATCCCAGCCATGGCTCATAAAATCAACCGAAAGCCAATCGAGCAGTTCGGGGTGTGAAGGCAGGTCGCCCTGCATACCAAAATCGCCCGAGCTTTTTACAATGCCCTTGCCGAATAGTTCCTGCCAGGTTTGATTTACAAAAACTCTTGCAGTAAGCGGGTTCCTTTTATCAAACAGCCACTCGGCTAAGCCTAAACGATTTTTAGGTAACGAATTATCGAAGGGCATAATGGCTTTTGGCGTGCCAGGTTCAACTTCATCGCCATGCGTATCATAATTGCCGCGTTTTAAAATGTATGTTTTCCGGTAAACTTCGCTATCACCCATTACAGAAACAATGAGCTTGCCGGTGTCCTGTTTATTAACAAATTTCAGAATGCTTTTTACATCGTCATTGGTGATTTGCATCATCGGCCTTTTGGCGTAGGTTTCCGGCCCTCCAACTGTTGATTGCAGCCCAGGCTCTTTCACACTGTTAAAGAACGAAAAAAGCTGGTAATACTCTTTTTGCGAAAAAGGATCATATTTATGATCATGACAGTGGGCACATTCCATAGTAACCCCCAACAGTGCCTTCCCAAAAGTATTGGTGCGATCGGTAACATAGGCTACACGATATTCTTCGTTTATTACGCCGCCTTCTTCCGTTATTTTATGGTTCCGGTTAAAGCCTGTAGCCAGCAATTGCTCCTTGGTGCTATTTGGCATCAGATCGCCGGCAAGCTGCCAGGTTATAAATTTATTGTAGGGCAGGTTTTCATTATAAGCGTGAATTACCCAGTCGCGCCATGGCCATTGGGTACGGTAATTATCATCCTGGTAACCATGCGAATCGGCATAGCGGGCAACATCCATCCAGTGCAGTGCCATCTTTTCGCCGTAAGCAGGGTTTTTCATCAGTTCATCAACAACCTTTTCGTAAGCATTCGGGCTTTTATCGGCCAAAAACCTGTCCATCATTTCAAGACTTGGAGGCAGGCCGGTTAAATCAAGGCTCACACGTTTTAAAAGATGTTCTTTATCAGCTTCCGGGTTTGGCTTAAGGCTATATTGTTCTTGTTTATGCAGTATAAAATTATCTATCGGGTTTTTAGGCCAATCCTTATCTTTTACTTCGGGCACAGGCCATAATTTGGGAGGTACAAAGGCCCAATGTTTTTCGTACTTGGCACCCTGTTTTATCCATTTTTTAACCAATTCAACCTCATGTGGTGTTAAGCGCCGGAGATTTGAATTTGCAGGTGGCATTATCTCGGTAGTATCATTGGTTGATACTCGCCTGAACAACTCAGACATGGCCGGGCTGCCCGGAACTAAAACATGTGCGCTGGGATTGTCTCTTAAGGCTTTAAAAGCGCTCTCAGGTTTATCTAGTCTTAAGCCTGCCTGGCGTTTACTGGCATCAGGGCCATGGCATTTGTAACATTTATCGGAAAGGATGGGGCGAATATTAAAATTATAACTTACAGTATCTGGAATCTGGTCTTCAATGTTTGCTGAAGAATTATTGCAGGCATTAAGCATGGTCGCAATACATCCCACGCACAAGATCCATAGCAAATATAATTTACGTCGCATAGTGAAAGTAGTAATGTACGTACAATTGGTTTTTAAAGAAGCTAAATTAAGCAAATAATTGTAATTATTAGCATCAATACTTTTTTATCTAAGCGCATTGAAACAAGTTTTTTACAGGCATTATACCTTAAGCCTTAATTAACAGGCTGTTCACATGAAACGTCTCCTGGAAGAAAAATCGGAAAATAAGCCTAATACATTTTTAACATTCAGGCCAGATAAAAATTGATTGACGCTTGTCCTAATCCTTCTTAACGATGTTTTTTTTAGATATACAGCACATTGAAATAAAAGTAAAATTTATTTGTATGTTAAAAAAGTATTACATTGGTATTTATTTTAATGGTAGCAGGAATGTAAAAATATTTCAACCAATTGCCCTAATAAAAAATGGCAATTATTGCTAAACGCTTTTACAAAGCCTGTGGCTGATACTGTGTAAATAATTATATAACAGCTTTTTGCTCGTTAAAATATAGGCCCTTTTTAAGACCGTAATAAACCATTGTATTAATAATTTTACCCGGTTACATATAAATTATTAATTTTTAAAACTTGTTAGTTGTTTGATTTTTTTTGAGTTTTGCTGATTAGTTAGTGTTTCATTAACACCTTGCTGGCTTCTGTTATAAACTATGAGTGATTTTACTAAGCTTTCTGACCAAGAACTTCTCGTACTGCTAAAACGGGATGAGCTTAGTGCGTTTAAAGAATTGTATCGGCGTTATTGGAAAAACATGTTTGGCGAGGCCTTTAAACACCTGAAAAGCAAAGAGTTGGCTGAAGAGATTACCCAAGAGATATTTACTAATTTTTTGGTTAAAACGGCAATCGCTGCAGGCTAACGTAAATATTGGCGGATACCTGCATTCTTCGGTTTTTAACAGTGTTATTGATGTGTACCGCAAAGAGCAGGTCAAGGCGAAATACAAAGCAGCTTTTAAAATAGTTAATTCGGAAGCAGATAATTCTACTGAAGATTCGATAATGTTAAAGGAGCTTACCTATACTATTCAAACAGAAGTAAATCAATTGCCCGATAAATGCCGCTCGGTATATGAATTAAGCCGCAACGAACATAAAACTAATAAAGAAATAGCCCTGCACCTGGGGATCTCAGAAAAAACAGTTGAAAATCATTTAACCAAAGCGCTAAAACGGCTTCGCGTAGGCTTAAGCCATTATCTGTTGATTGCAATTGTTTTTATGGTGAAATAATTGGAAGCATCCCGTATCGCTATATTTTGATATTTATATATTCCTAAACATAGAATGATATAAATTAATATAGCATCAATTTATATCTGCCTTATGGTTTTTATTTAACTTTAACGGATATCTATTAATTATCATTAATAAAAGTTTAACAAAAATTAATACCCTGTTCCTGTATCCGGGTTGTATAAAACCCTATTTTTATATAGGATTTCGTAGCCTATAGTCAAATGATAAAAAAGCCGACACTTTTTGCAATATTATTTTTCTGTTATAGCTTTTGCTATGCACAATCTGATGAGATTAATAAGCTTCATCGCTCATTACCGCTCATTCACGACAGTTTGTTATATGTCAATGCATTAAACAGGCTCGGCATGCTATCCTATGAAAAAAATATTGACAGTACTTTTTATTATACCAAAAAGGCCAGAGAAATAGCCGACCGACTAAATTATGAAAAGGGAAAAGCCGATGCCCTAAACAATCTGGGTGTTGTTTACGATATAAAGGGAAACCTTCAATTTGCCCTGCGTTATTATAATGAAGCTAACAATAGTTACAAAAGCCTTCACGATTCATCAAACATTGTTCAGACGCTAATGAATATTGCGATGGTTTATAATGAGATGGGCAAAGATCAAAAAGCCACTCATAATTTTAAATCAGCAATGGCAATGGGTAAGAAATTAAGCCGGGATTCCATTATGTCATTGGTGATTTATAATTATTTATTGGAGTACCCCGCTAATACAGCTAAAGATTCTATACCAATTTATATTACCAAAGTCAGAAACATTGCTTCAAAATATAAAGACAATCGTTCATTGCTGGGGATTGACCAATTAGCCGCCGATTATGCTATTAAAAACAATCAGCGCGAAAAAGGAATGGCGTTGTTAAAGCAAACCATAACAAAAGCCATTAACAGCAATCTGTACTATTTTAGTTTGGATATGCTCATAGAAATGGGCGATCTGACAGCTCAGATTGAGCCCGCTACAGCTGTTAGTTATTACAAACAGGGGTTGGATATTTCGGGGAAGAAAGGATATTTGTTTTATAGCCAGATATTAGCCAGGAAATTATATGACTTATATACAGCACGAAAAGATAGTTCATCCGCTTTTAATTATAGCCGCCAATTATTACAGCTTCATGACGAACAGGACAAGGTAAACAATGCTTCGGGGGTTGATTATATTGATTATGCACTTAAAGAGCAGCAATTAGAATCAGTTCGGCTGCGGTCAAAATATCAGTCAGTTTTTTTAATATCAACAGTTCTTATCTGCATAATGACCATTGTTATCATTATCATACTGTGGCGTAACTGGAAGAACACCCAAAGAACCGAAAAAATACTCAGGCTACAGTTTGAACAGGCCGAAGTAACTAAGGAAGATTTAGACATAATGAATAAAAATTATGCCCGTCTGATTAAAATTGTAGCGCATGACTTGCGAACGCCAATGGGGGCAATCAGTACTATTTCGTCCATCTTGTCTAAAAATGATTTGGGCGATGAGGCTAATGACTGGGTAAAATTAATGCAAACATCTGCTGATAATGGCCTTAACCTGATCAGCGAGTTGCTTAAAACAGATTTTGAGCAGCAGGAAACACTCAACAAGGAAGAAACAAGCATTGATGAATTATTACAACAATGTGTACAATTGCTGAGCTTCCAGGCGAAAGACAAAAAGCAGCAACTAATATTGGATAGCAGCAAGAATATTAAAGTATTGCTTGATAAAGGAAAAACTGCCCGGGTTATTAATAATCTTATTGTTAATGCTATTAAATTCAGTCCTGAAAACAGCGATATTCACATCACCGCCAGGCAAGTTGGTAACAACGTAATAATAAAGGTAAAAGATGTAGGTATTGGTATCCCGGCCAATATGCAGGATAAAATATTTGATCCATTTACTACCGCCAAACGCCGGGGAACAGGTAATGAGCAGCCATTCGGCCTGGGTTTGTATATCAGCAAACAGATTATTGAAGCCCATAGTGGCAAAATAGGCTTTAAAAGCGAAGCTGGTGAGGGCACAGAGTTTTTTATCGAATTGGCCTTGTAGCCTCTAATAGTCCATCCCCTTACTATTCAGAACAATATATTCTTCTCATAGGGCAATGCATCACTAAACGCTCTTCACCAATAAAAAAATATTTTTTTATTGTGAGTAGGGGATGTGTTCTACTTACACGTTAAGCATTATTATAACCGAAATTATTTTCTTTTCATGAAAGAACCTATACCCGTTGAATTACTGGAAAAGTATATTAATGGAACTTGCTCCGAATTGGAGGCCGAAAAAGTAAAAAACTGGTACTTGTCTTTTGAAGACGAGCATGACCATGTTTCAACAATTAGCCCGGCTGAAGAACAGGAACTGGAGCAAAGGATCTACAATCATATCCTTCAAAATATAGGTTTAACCGAAGAAGAAGAGGAAATACCTGTTGAAAAATCTCGTTCAGGCGTTTTAAGAACCTTATATGCTATTGTTGGTACAGCAGCAGCCATAGTTTTAGTTGCCGGCTCAATAATGTTTTACCGCACGCATAAAACAACTATCATTCAGTCTACAGAAAGCAGTGCGGAGCAACTGGAAACCATTACCAATAATACAGGCCAGATATATAAAGTAAACCTGCCTGATAAAAGTGCTGTTTGGCTAAATCCGCTCGCACAGCTTACCTACCCCAAAGTTTTCGGGACAAAATCGAGAATGGTTTCTATATCCGGTGAGTGCTTTTTCGAGGTAACCAAAAACTCTAATTGTCCATTCATTATTAATAGCCGCGCAATTATTACAAAGGTATGGGGTACCAGTTTCCTGGTGCGCGATAATGACCGGAGCAACTCGGCTGAAGTATCTGTACTTACCGGGAAAGTTTCTGTGAGTATTAAAAAAACCAACAATACCGAGAATGCTGCATTGGTGCTCGAAAAGGGCGATGTAATGTTATATCCGCATCAAAAAGCTATTTATTTAATAGATCAGCATATTTTAAAACCTGAGATTGAGAAAACTGCGCCTGAGTTGCAGATTTGGAAACGTGTTAACCTGTCTTTTGAAAACAAACCTTTACGGGAGATAATTCCGGTACTTAATGCCAGCTATCATGTACATATCAAAGTGGCCAGTGAAAAACTGAATCATTATATATTAAACGCCGATCTGGAAGGTTTTAACCTGCCTGATGTGCTGGAAGCGCTGAAGAAATCGCTGAATGTAAATTACGAAATAGAAGAGAACGAGATTACGCTCGAATAAACCAATTATATAATTATAAATAAACCCTCATATTATGAAAGAAAGATTACAAACATAACCCCATAAATCCATCCATACTGTTGCTATGCACCGGTATAAAAAAACTTAGAAGTGTTACGAGCACTCCTAAGTTTAAACTCGGCCCCGCATGGAGAACACTATTATTAGATAGTGTAAGGGGCTCTAATTGTCTCATTTTTAACAAAGAAACTAAACAAATATATGAAATTTCGTTTACGAAGCCCTATTCCCTGGTTTAAAATCATGAAGATTACATTTAGTCAAATTCTGATAGCCTTGTTGATAAGCGGCCTTGCTTATTCAAGCCCCCTGAAGGCCCAGAACGTTCTTGACAAGACGGTAAACATGTCGCTAACAAATACAACACTGCTGGACGTGGTGAATTATTTGCAGAAAAATAATAACGTAAGGTTTATATACAGCAAAAACGCTATTAATATTTCGCAAAAAATAACAGCCAATTTTGAGAACCAAACACTTAAAACAGTGTTAGATCAGGTCTTTAAAAATAATGGTATCGATTACGAGGTATTGAAAGACAGGATTGTCCTTGGAAAATTATCTGATATAAACATGGCAGATGGTTCCACAGTTGTTACTGGTGATAAAACAAACAGCGCAAACAATGCTGTAGTAACTATCCCTGTTTCGGGTAAGGTTCTTGATGAAAAAGGCCTTCCGGTACCCGGAGTAAGCATTACTGAAAAAGGAACAACAAACGGCGTGGTTACCGGCATCGACGGTACGTTTAAATTAAATGTAAAAGATGCAAGTTCCGTTTTAGTAGTTGGCTACGTTGGTTACACAAAACAGGAGATCACTGTAGGCGCTCAAACCAATATTACCATTTCGTTAGTTGAAGATATTAAAAGCATTAACGAAGTTATTGTTGTTGGTTATGGTGTACAAAAGAAAAGCGTTACCACTGGCTCTATCTCCGGCGTTACTGCAAGGGAATTTGAAGATCAGCCGGTTACACGTATCGAACAAATACTGCAAGGCAGAACATCAGGCTTAACCATTAATACAAATGACGGGCAACCGGGCGATGGTTCAACTGTGCGTGTAAGGGGTGTAACTACCTTTAACAATAATGATCCGCTTTGGGTTGTTGATGGTGTTGTAGTTGATAATGGTGGTATAGGCTACCTTAATCAATCGGATATCGAATCGATCGAAGTATTAAAAGATGCTGCATCATCAGCAATTTATGGTACACGCGCTGCTGCCGGTGTTATTTTGGTTACCACTAAAAAGGGCAAACCAGGCCGCATGCAGATTAATTATTCAGGCTATGTTGGCACATCAGCACCTGCCAGGAAATTAGATCTTTTAAATGCTACACAATATGCTACTTTAAGAAACGAATCGCTGGCTGCTGCAGGTAAACCCATTTTATTTGCTAATCCATCTTCATTGGGGGTTGGAACAGATTGGCAGTCGTTAATTTTCAATAACAGTGCAAAAGAGCAAAATCATGAATTAAGCGTATCTGGTGGAACTGATAAATCTACCTATTACACTTCATTTGGCTATTTACAGCAAGATGGTATTGTAGCTACACCTATTTCAAAATATACAAGGGTAAATTTCAGGACCAATGAAACTTACAAACCATCGAAGTATATAAATTTTGGTGAAAACATTGGCTATACCTACAATAAGTCAATTGGTTTAGGAAATACCAATAGCGTTTTCGGCGGTCCGTTAAGCTCAGCGATTAACCTCGACCCTATTACCCCAGCGCTAGTAACTGATCCTACAGCTGCTTCAGCTCCTGTTTATACCAATAATGCAAACGTGATAAGAAATGCACAGGGATATCCTTACGGTATTTCTTCTTATGTAGGGCAGGAAATAACTAACCCATTAGCGTATATCCAAACACGTTTGGGCAATTATAGCTGGGCTCACAACATAGTTGGTAACGCCTATGCTGAGGTTGACCCGATCCCGGGGCTTGCAATAAAATCGACCATTGGTACGAAAATGGCATTTTATGGCGACGAAAGCTTTACCCCGCTTGCATACCTTAACGCATCAACAATCACATCGCAAAACAATTATAACCGCGATATGACAAGGCTTTTTAACTGGAACGTTGAAAATACCGCCTCATATACCCGCAGCTTCCAAAAGCATAATATCAATGTGTTATTGGGCCAGGGATCATATATTGATGGTGCTTCATATTCTTCAGGCGTTACCGAATATGGCCTGCCTGTAACTAATTTTAAAGATGCCTCTTTAAATTATAGTGTTCCGGCGGTTCAGAGGATCGGTTACGGTGGTGAAGGACAAGCACACCATATCAGTTCATTGTTTGCGCGTTTAAACTATGACTATGATGAAAAATATATTATCCAGGGTGTAATAAGAAGAGACGGTTCTTCTCGCTTCGGTGGTAACAATAAGTACGGTACATTCCCTTCAGTTTCGTTAGGATGGGTGCCTACCAAAGAATCATTTTGGCCACAAAACAATGTGGTCGACTTCCTGAAGATTCGTGGCGGCTACGGTGTTGTGGGTAATGATGCCATTCCGGATAATGCCTTCCTTTCAACTATTGGCGGCGGCAGAAATTACAGCTTTGGGAACACTGATACTTACATTAGCGGTTACAGCCCTAATGCACCATCGAACCCTGATTTGAAATGGGAACAAACTTCACAAACCAACGTAGGTTTAGACGCGGTAATATTCCACGATTTTAACTTAACACTTGAGTGGTATAAGAAAAAAACAACCGGGATCCTTCAACAGCCAAACCTTCCATATTATATAGGGGCTATCAGTAACCCTTACGCTAATATTGGCGATATGGAAAATACAGGCGAGGAAATTTCATTAAGCTACCACAAAAAAATCGGTGAAGTTAAAATAGGTTTTGACGGAAACATATCTCACCTTAAAAACACAGTAACCCGTTTAGCTCCAGGTCAGGATTATTTGGGCGGAGTAGGTGTTCAAAACATACAAGGTGGTGTAACCCGTTCAGAAGTTGGCCATCCAATTGGCTCTTTCTTTGGATATGAAAACCTTGGAATATTCCAGACCCAATCGGAAATTGACAGCTATGTTTCGCCAAAAACAGGTCAAAGAATACAACCTAATGCTAAACCAGGCGACTTTAAATGGGCTGATTTAGATGGCAATGGTACAATTACTGATAACGACCGTACTTTCATAGGTAATTCATTACCTACATGGCAATATGGTTTAACCTTTACAGCTGCTTATAAAAACTTCGATTTAGTGGTGTTTGGACAAGGCCAGGCCGGGAATAAAATATTCCAGGGCTTACACCGTCTCGACATCCTAACAGCAAATTATACTACAGCTGCATTAGGCAGGTGGACCGGACCAGGAACATCAACCACTTACCCTCGTTTAACAGATAATGATGCCAATTATAATTTTGAGTACAACTCAAGCTTCTACTTGCAAAGCGGTACTTATTTCCGCATCAAAACACTGCAGTTAGGCTATACACTTACAAAAGATGTAGTGAAAAAGATAGGCTTACAAAGATTGCGTGTTTATTTAACAGGCGAAAACTTGGTCACATTTACAAAATATACAGGGTATGACCCGGACATTGCCGGCAGTGTTGACGAAGGTTTTTATCCGCAGGCCCGAACATTCATAGTTGGTTTAAGTGTTGGATTTTAACAAATAAAAAAATGAAAAAGTATTTAAAGTATTTAGCAGTTAGTGCGGCATGTATGCTTGTTGTGCCTGCTTGTAAAAAAAGTTTCCTGAGCGTTACGCCCAAGGGAACAAACCTTGAATCGCAATACTATCGCAACCAGGCTGAAGCATTTACAGGTTTGGTGGCTGTTTATGATATTATGGGTTACCAAAGCGGTGGTGACATAACTAAGGAGAATGCTATGGACGCAGGCTCTGACGATCATGTTGCAGGCGGCGGCGGCTCGGGTGATATCACCGATCTGCAGGTATTTAACAATTATACACTTAATGAAACCCAGGGTCCGGGTGCTGCATTATGGCAGGGCAATTACCAGGGTATTTTCCGTGCAAATGTCTTATTATCAAAGTTGCCTGGAGTACCAATGGATGCCGGTCTAAAAAATAGATATGCCGATGAAACTAAAGCACTCCGTGCTTATTTTTACTTCGACCTTGTGCGCCTGTTTAAAAATATCCCTTTAATATTACAGGAGGTACCATCAGACCAGGTAGACAATGTATTACAAGTACCACCGGCTACTGTTTACGCCCAGATTGAAAATGACCTAAAATCGGTGATTGCTTCAAAAAGCATACCTGACAAAGTAGATATAACTACTGATGGGGGCCGTTTAACAATGGGTGCAGTACATGCGTTACTTGGTAAAGTTTATCTTTATGAGAAAAAGTACACAGAATCGGCCGCTGAATTAGCGATAGTAAATGGAAGCACTCCGGGGCAGCCAAATACTCAATATGGTTATTCATTGCTGCCTAACTTTGCCGATCTGTGGAAAGTTTCAAATAAATTCAATGCAGAATCGATATTGGAAGTTGGACACTCGTCAAAATCGGGTGGTAACTGGGATTGCTCTGCATGTACTGAAGGAAATTTGCTGAATATTATGGTTGGGCCAAGGGGATATACCGCTAAAACAGCTGCTGCGCCAGATTATATTTCAGGGTGGAGCTTTATTCCATTTACTAAAGCATTTTTTGATTTCATCCACAATGATCCGCGTAACAAGGCAACAGTTGCTAATCTGGATAGTTTAAAAGCAGCTGGTATAGCTGATTATTCACCAGGCTATGACAACACCGGCTTCTTTGTTGGAAAATTTGCAGGCCATACTGCCGATAAAACTACCGGTGGTGGCGCCCCTGAGTTAAACTATCCGCAAAACATGTATGAGATCCGTTTAGCTGATACCTATTTAATGGAAGCTGAAGCACTTATTGCGGGCAACGGGAATTTAAGTCGTGCCGCTGCTTTAATGACAGCCGTTCATACCCGTGCGTATAATGATGGTACAACACATGCCCTTGCAGCTACAATGGCCAATATTAAAACCGAAAGGCGTGCAGAACTGGCAGCAGAAGGTCATCGCTGGTTTGACCTTGTACGTTGGGGCGATGCCCCTGCAGTACTTGGCTACAAAGGATTTAAAGCAGGCAGAAACGAAATATTACCAATTCCGCTTAACGATTTGAATGCTACTAAATTGAAGCAAAGTAAAGAGTATGGCGGTACCTTGTAATTTAAACTTATTTAAAATTTAAATCAATGAAATTAAATTTAATAAAAGCCTGCTCTATATTATCGGGAGTTTTGGCTATTGGAATATACATTGGCTGTAAGCCCGATACGATTAAAGGCGACGGCAATGGCCTTACACCTAAGGATTTTGCTGCATCATTTACTGTAACACCGCTTGCAGGTAAGCCAAATTATTATGTTTTAAAGGCAAACTCAAACGGCGTTCAGTCGGTATCTTATGATCTGGGCGATGGTGGCGGCACTACCCCTGCTAAATTTACCGATACCGTATTTTATCCGGATGCCGGGACTTATAATGTTACCCTAACTGCATTGGGTTACATCGGCGGTGTATCAAAAACTTCAGCGCCCCAGGTTATTAATGTACCCACATCCGATCCAAAATCAGGTAACCTGGTTTTAGGTGGAAAGATGGGCCCCGGCGATGACGCAAAATGGACACATTTTGTTGTTGGCAGCGGTAGCAATATGGTTAATGACCCGGTTAAAGGTGTTATGACCGCCAACGAAAGTGGTTTCCAGGCAGGCGCTATCTACCAGTCGTTCAACCTTGTTGCAAATCAAAAATACATGGTTGATATGATTGTTTCGGGCAGCGGGGCTACCAATACCTGGTTTGAGGTATGGGTTGACACCAAACAGCCTGTTAACGGACAGGATTACAACACCGGCCAAAAACCTATTTCATTAAATACCTATGCAGGTTGCGGCGGCTCGGCTTTTAGTGGTAAATTGTCGGCGCTTTCATGTGCTGGTTCAGGCGATCCGTTCACTGTTCCAACCAGCGGTACTTACTACCTGGTAATTAAGTGCGGTGGCGATAATACTGGTGTAACCGGTATTTCATTTACCAATGTAACATTAAGAGGGGTTCAGTAACAGTAATAATATATGCAACAAGCTGTTTAATATAAAACAGCTTGTTGCTATTGATAAAACTTACTTATGAGAAAATTTAATTTTATAATATATCCTCTTTTAACATTGGGTATGTTATCGTGCTCAAAAAAACAAACTGTATTACCTCCGTTTGTACCAATTACCCAACCGGCAAAGGTGTATACGTTTGAGGCGACTCCTTCATGGTCGGATGAGTTTGCTACCGATGGTGCGCCTGACCCAACTAAGTGGACTTATGATACAGGCGGAAACGGTTGGGGAAACCATGAGCTTGAGTATTATACCAACACAACAAACAACGCCAGTATTACAAATGGCATATTATCCATAACTGCCAAAAAAGAGAGTATGGGCGGCATGAATTATACTTCGGCGCGCATGGTATCAAAAACTCCTAGCGATATGTTGTATGGCCGTATTGAGGTAAAGGCCAAATTACCGTCGGGCAGGGGAACATGGCCTGCTATATGGATGCTGCCTAATGATTATGCTTACGGAAGCTGGCCAAACTCGGGAGAGGTTGATATTATGGAAATGGTTGGCTACGACCCCAATAACGTGCATTTCAGTATCCACGATCAAACAAATTTTGGCGGCAACTCGAAATCAGGAACTATGATGGTGCCGACTGCCAGCACCGATTTCCATGTTTACCGAGCAGACTGGACACCAGATGGTATTAAAGGCTATTATGATGATAACCTGGTATATTCTTTTGCAAATGATAAAACAGGAAAGTCAGCAACATGGCCTTTCGATAAGCCGTTTCACATATTATTGAACCTGGCTATTGGCGGCGATTGGGGTGGCATACAAGGTGTTGACGACACTATTTTCCCTACTTCAATGCAGGTTGAATATGTGCATTATTACAAAATGATCACCAATTAATTAGCTATTAAGCACTTTTCAAATCATTCAATTTACATCGGGTCGAAAGATCAGGAAAGCTATGCTCCTGAATTTACCTGCCGGTACGTTTTTAACTATTTAAAAAAATATTTATGAAAAAGATCAGGAAGTTTACGTTACTGGTTACAATATTGAGCTTAATAACCGTTGCGTTTGGCTGCAGTAAAAAAAATCCTCCTATCGACAATGGTAATGGCGGCAATCCTGTTACCCCACCAGTAAACCCTGGTAAAACTGATGTTTCCATGTGGCTTACCAAAGCGGATGCATCTACATTATTAAGTCAGCAAAATGTATCATTGCTTTTCAGCAGCGCAACAAATACAAACACCACCATCAACGTAGATACAACCCAAACCTATCAAACTATTGATGGTTTTGGGTTCTGCCTTTCGGGTGGCAGCGCATCTTTAATCAATAGTTTAGAGGATTCGAAGAAGACTGCATTGCTTAATGAATTGTTTGCCACAGATGCCACCAGCATTGGTATAAGTTATATCCGCATAACTATTGGTGCTTCGGATATGAGTGCAAATACCTTTAGTTATGATGATGTTGCCGGCGATGTTAATCTTACAAACTTTAGCCTTGATAAGGAACAAACTGATCTTATTCCGATCCTGAAAAAAATCATTGCCATCAATCCTAATATTAAAATTCTGGCCTGTCCATGGAGCGCACCGGCATGGATGAAAGATAATAATAGCTTTACCCAGGGCAGTTTGAAGTACGAAAACTATGGGTATTATACCAACTACTTTGTAAAATACATACAGGGAATGAAGGCGGCAGGTATAACAATTGATGCCATTACCCCGCAAAACGAACCTTTAAACGCTTATAATACCCCGGCTATGCTCATGGTATCAGCCGATGAAGATAAGTTTGTAAAAGAAAATCTGGGGCCTGCATTTAAGACAGCGGGGATCACCACAAAAATTATTGTTTACGATCATAATGCCGATCACCCTGAGTATGCAACAGATATTTTGGCCGATAAAGCCGCCAGTGTATTTGTTGATGGATCAGCTTTCCATTTATATGGTGGCAACATTAATGCGTTAACTCCGGTACACACTGCTTATCCTGATAAAAATATTTATTTCACTGAGCAGGCAACATTTCAGGGTGGCAATTTTGGTGGCGACCTGGCATGGCATGTAAGTAATTTAATTATTGGTGCAACCCGCAACTGGAGCCGCAACGTGCTGGAGTGGGTGCTGGCTACCGATCCGAATAACGGCCCACACACCAACGGTGGCTGCAGCACTTGTTTAGGCGCGGTAACCATTAGTTCGTCAGTTACGAGGAATGTAGCCTATTATATTATTGCCCATGCTTCGAAATTTGTAAGGCCGGGCGCAGTAAGAATAGCATCCGATCAGCAAAACACCTTATTGAATGTAGCCTTTAAAAACATAGATGGCTCAAAAGTGCTTATTGTGCTAAATACTTCAACCGGGGCACAAACATTCAACATAAAGTTTAACTCAAAAATTGTTACAACCACATTAGATGGCGGAGCTGTTGCAACTTATAAGTGGTAATTGCATTAAAGGCTATAATGAAGATTAAGCGTATTTATTTTTTAATATTGATTTGCCTGATACCGGTGCTTGTTATATACATACAGTCGTTAAGCACACCGGCAAAAGCTGATGCCCGGGGCGACTTGTATGCCGGGCCGGATAAATGTATAAAGTGCCATAGAGACGTTTACAATTCGTATCTGCAAACGGCGCATTATCAATCATCAAGGCCTGCATCGGTTCATAATGTACATGGTAATTTTATAGAGGGCCACAATGCGTTCGCATTTAGCGATCATTCAAAAGCGGTAATGGAAAAGCGTGGAGACTCGTTGTACCAGGTGGCTTATGAGGATGGAAAGCAAACCAGGGCCGAGCGTTTTGATATAACATTTGGCGGCGTTAAGGCCGAAACTTATGCTTATTGGAAAAACAACCAGTTGTTTGAACTACCAATGTCGTATTTTAATTCGTTGCATAGCTGGACAAACAGCCCTGGCTATAATACCCGTCGCCCGTATTTCGACAGGGCTATTGTACAACGTTGTTTTGAATGTCATAGCAGTTATATTGAGCGGCTACCAATTACCAGCATTGCTAACCAGGAGGACTCGTACAACAAAAGCTCGCTGGTATATAGCATTGATTGTGAACGATGCCACGGGCCGGCAGCTAACCATGTAAACTTTCAAACAGCAAACCCCGGCGTGAAGGAAGCAAAATATATTGTTAAATATGCTTCATTAACAAGGGCACAAAAGCTGGATGCCTGTGCTGTATGCCATGGAGGTGGAAAGGACGTTTACTTGGAATCAGCTTTTAAATTTAAAATGGGCGATACGCTCGCAAAGTTTAAAGAGCCTACCTTTTTAAAGGAAGACCCAAACCCGGCCACACTTGATGTTCATGGTAACCAAAGCGGATTGCTGGCAGCAAGCAAATGCTTTTTAATGAGCAATATGGATTGCAGCAGTTGCCATAACCTTCATGTAAATGAAAGCTCAAATATGGTTATTTACTCGCAACGCTGCATGAAATGCCATAACGAAGCCAATCATAATTTTTGCACTATGACACCTAAGCTGGGTATAACGATGAAGAATAATTGTATTGATTGCCACATGCCATCAAAGCCATCTAACCTGATTTCGATAGCAACGGCGGGTGGTAAAAAAGAAGTTCCTTATTTGGTGAGAACACATCATATTGCCATATATCCCGAAGAATCAAAAAAGATACTGGCATTTATCAATGATAAAAAGATAGCTAACTAGCCTTATTACAATACAATTTGAAAATCTTCAGCGTTCCAAAACGCTTTAGGAAGGATCAAGTGAGATTGATCCGGATTTAGTTGATGTTATCAATTTATTTGATGACTATGGCGCTCCGGGGTGAGATACGGAGCGCCTTTTTATTGATTCCAAAAACTATAAACCCAGCTTGCCAAATAAATTAATATTAAACGTGGCTAGCGATTAAAATTCTCGAATACTTAAAAAAGTGTGTTTTATAAAAAATATTGTCATTTCGAACGACAGAGAGAAACCTTCTACAGCTAATATTGGCGCTATACAAGTAGCCGACTTGCATATTGTAGAAGATTTCTCCTCGTTCCTCGTTCGAAATGACAATCGAAGTTGTTTTTGGTCAATGTTTATCTTTGGGTAGTTCAATCATTAAACGTTAATATTTAGCAAATGTGAATTTTATATAATCATCGCAGGTAATGTTTTCAATTCTATACCCGCTATTCATAAAGTTTATTAGGTCGTCTTTATTTGAGTCGGTCAAAGACCTGATCGACCAATTTGTTACACCTGCTTTTGTAGACATAAACCCGAAATATCCATTTTGTACGTGTTTAAAGCAATACATATAATTGTACCCGTCGTTAGTTTGTTGCGTGTACCAGGTTTTAAAGTCGTCGTACGTTGGTTTTATTGCCCACGAATAATGAGTGGTGGCATCTTTTGTAAGTAAAACCCAGTATTGGGTTGAGCTCCAGTCTGTAATATTCTGAATTGAAAATCCGTCGTCTAAATATGGTTTAATATCATCGTGAAAGGTTGCTTTATTAATCGCCCTTGTTTTCTGCGCCCACGAAGTCGGATATTTAAGCATCACAATAAACCATTTATTATTAATTTGTTCGGCATATTTTATATTATATCCCTTGTCGAAAAACTTCTGAATATCATCACCCGGATAGGTATCATAATTCCAATACATATAGTAAAGGTTGGCCTCACTGTCTTTTTGCCAGTATATCCAATACACACCGTTTAGGTTAACTATAGAATAAGGCATCATCTTATTCTTCTGGCTATAATAGCTTATATCATATTGATTTATTCCATTCGGGTATTTTAATAACGAAGCATTACTGATGGAAGAAAAAATATCTACATAATACGAATGGTTGGAAGATAAGACAATGTCGTCGGCAAAACCACGATGCACTGCTGCTATTCTTTTTTCCAGAGTAGGGTGATCGGAGTAAGTATCGTCAAGCGGGTTATTTAGCGAACTCAGCGCATAGATACAGTCCTCTTCGGTTCCACCCATTTTTTTTATTATGCTGGCAGCATACTCATCAGCCGCAAGTTCGAGCTGCCTTTTGTTAGAATTAGATGGAATTGCCTGCAGGGAGAAATGCTTTTTTGCTATGTGCGAAAACTCATGTGCTATGACAAAAGCATGAGAATAATATCTGTCATTCAAATTTGTTAACTTGTTTGGGTTAATTAATATGTACGATCGGTTTTCGGTTTGATCCCAATAGGCAAGGGCTGAATTCTTTAACCTGTCGCAGGAGATCACTTCAATATTGTAACCGGAGAAATTCAGTTTATTATATATCGATTGTAAATCCTGCTCGGCTGTATTTACATCCATTGCAAACTGGGTATGTGTTGCAACCAAGCAAATATCTTTAATATCAGTTTCCTGATCTGCAGGCAGGGAGTTTATGCCCTGCCCTTTCGTAATTACGCTTGCTAATAGTAACATTAATGCAATGCCAAGTGACCGTTTCATATTTAATTTTGTTTAAGGTTTACTAATAGAACTATGGATTGACTAAAATTATCGGGGATACTGATCTTTATTTTACCATCATCATATCTTAATTGCGACTGCCCCTGGCCTGCATCAAAAGCGGTATTTAAATTAGTGAGCAGATCGCCGCTCTTGAGCACTGTAGATTCAAATCTTTCTTTCAAATTGTTTATCTCATGCTTCGATAAAACGATAACTATCCTATCGGAAACTTGGTTAAATACCAACACGCTTTGCTTAGGCAAAACTAATGACAGGTTATTGTTATAGATGTATGGATTTTCGTTATTGAGCGGGAAATGTATCTGTGCTTTGCCGTTAGCATCGTAACTCATTATATAAGCATAGTATGCATCTGGCAGCCTGGTGAAATTTACTTTAAATAACTGCCCCTGGGGAGCATTTGCTTCATAATGATCGCTATTGAACGATACGTCAAGATTAGCATCAGGATGTACCGTTCCTTGTACCCGTTTATATTTTTCAAGGCTCAGTTCAAGCGTTTTATAGCTACTGCTAACAACTTTATGCTCGGTAAACACAACTCCGCCATAAGTGGCATACTTAATAAAGTCATTAAAGGACATGTAACAAAAGCCTTTATTTGCCCATTTAGTACCCCAGCTGTTTAATATCTCGAATGTTTGGCTGTTACGGTCATACCCCACTATGGTCAATGCATGGGCAAAGTGGTAGTTAGGAACCGCACCAGCAGGCGGGGTCCACACGCCATTAGGAAAGTACGGGTCTTCAAAATAAGTATGATCGCCGTAGCTTTGAGGCAGGTCTACCGAAAGGAAAACAGGGTTTTGATTATAGATCTGTTCTATTACTCTTTCTATCTTATCATCAGCACTATAGTTTTCATTAAAAACAGTTGCGCCGCTTACAATTTTTAAATCCCCCTTATCGTCTGAGTTGACCGAATAACGAAAGCAGGTAAGATCATCATTATATCGCTTATGATAAACATCGCCGTTCCTTTTCAAAAAGTTGAGGCCATCAAAAAAGTTCGACCCGCATGCATTGCACATATCCGCGCTACCAATGGGGCAGTTCGTATTTTTAATATCATTAAAAATATACATGCTCGAAAATGTATTATTATCGATGGTGTACTTGGTAGTTATCGAATTTTCAATGGCATATTTCATGGTCAATATACCATATCCTAATGCCCATGCGGTACATGATCCTACCTGTCCCTGGTTTCCGGGGGTAGGGCAATACTGTTTCAGGCTATATGCATCAGGAGGGCCGTCTGCACCCAAACTGTAAGCATTCAGGTTCTTTATCGCCTTTGTGTTAGCATCAACCACACTTCCGTAAGCATAGCTTTGGGCATGCAATAAAGTGCCTGTACAGCACAATAATAAAATAAAAATAAGCGTGAGTTTTACTTTCACTATTGGTGGATTATGATACTTAATCGGGTTTGTCATTCAAATATTTTAGTTATTAATTAGTCATCAGCATATTCTTTCTCACTTATTGCATGGCCGCCCTGCTTACTTATGGAAACAGCGGGGTTTGGGTTAACTGAAGATACAGGTTTGCAATATTTGTAGCCCTGATCCTTGAAGGCGGATGCGTGCGGTCGCCCGGATTATTAATGTTCCACATGGTTGAGGCGCCAGCCTGGATTACGGCTTTATTGCCCTGTTGTACCCAATATCGAACAGCATAAGCATCTGCGCTGTTTTCTGCTGTATTGGTAAGCCATGCCTGTACGTAAGGATTACCTGCATTTATTACACCCTGAACAACATGCCCCAAAAAATGATGACCATACTCATGTGCCATAAAAAATGCCGTAGCCAAGGGCCCAACTTGCTGGCATACGCCGGGATTATAATATATTACCGGCCCCATCTGATCCATTGCAGCAGTAGCAATATCCTGCAGGGCGGGAACAGGAATTTCTCTTATACCTGCAGGCGTGTTCCATATCTGGGCCTTGCAAATAGGTATTGAGAGGAAAATATTAAGGAGGAAAATGGTGTAAAACAACTTTAATCGCGAGTGTTTACACATAAATTTATCAAACATAATAAGGCTGGCTTTGAGGTACTTAAATTATAAATAATAAAAATAAATGCAAAATTTATTATAATATTTAGTTATGTATCCTATCAAATAACTATGAGGTTATTTTTTTAAGTCAGCTCATCAGGAAATATATTAATAGTTGAATATCATCCGTTCATTTTATCAAATACCAACAAAATCAGGGTAAAGAAATTTTTACCAGTTCAATATCATCAGTGAATAAAGGCACAAGACCGTTTAGAATAAATGCTTTATTAAACGATAATTGTATCTGCTTTCCAGGATCTTTAAAATATTTTTTAAAATGGATTAAAACACGGTCGCCTTTTTCAAGGAGGTCCATATTTTGCTGCGGACCTGATATTTTTTCTACCTGTACAGATTTTAAGCTATCCGCTGGTTCACCGGGATATGTGAAATTTATTGCATCCTTATTGATCTTTACCGGGAAACTGGCATGGTTAACAATAAACAACTCAGCATTCAGCGTATCATGCTCACAAAAGCTTTTCAACCTGAAATTTAATCCGGAAACAGCAATTTCCTGTTCGCTTACAAATACAAACGGCGGCTGATCCACTTGCTTTAAAGTTTCCAAATATCTTTTTTGCTTTGTGGTAAAATCGGTTTTGGTATTAAACGAAAAGCTGGTAAGCGACGCTTTGTATTTGCTGAGGTAAGCTTTATAATCTGCTGCCGGCATCTGAGCTTTCAGGCTCATGGATGAAACCGGGTTGCTCCCGCTCTCTTTATAAGAGATCAGAATATTATATGCAGGTTTAAAATAGCCTGATCTGCCTGTAAGCCTGAACATTTTCAAATCATTCATTGCCGTAAATTTTACCGACAATACAGTATCTTTCCCGGCATCAAGTATTAGCGAATCAATATTTCCGTTTTCAGGTAGTGAGCGTAAGCCATCTGGGGTTGATATTTCTATCTGCTGAATAGAAATGGGCTTGGAACCGGTATTAGTTATTTGCAGCACAGCAAGTAATTCCTGTCCTTTAATATTAGCAGAAAGGTTGAGTTCGGCAGATAAATTGGAAGATTGTGCAGTGGTTTGAGAATAATTGAGGTCGCCGTTGTTTGTTTTGGACAGATGATGCGAGTTACAGCTAAATAGGACGATTAAAAGGATAAGTAACAGAGGTATCTTCATGCGATGGTTTGGTGAATATTATTTGAAGAGTTAAGAATCAAGCGCCGGAGTTAGTTTCCTGATTCCCGGCGCTTGAGGTATGTTTATAAAAAATCAATAACCTGTAATTGACCAGATAGAATAAGCATGCGGGGGTGCTTGTATCAATACGCGGCCGTCGGCAGCTACGGTTTGTACCCAGCCAGATGCGCCTGTATATTCTTTTATTTGCTTATTTGCCCAATTTGATGTTACCCATTGTTGCTGCCAGTAATCGGTACCATTAAAGTACACAATTACGCCGGGTGCAGCGCCGTAACCATTTCTCCTGTCGATATATTGGTCGCTTGCTGAATATAGATTTGTGGTTGTTCCACCTGCTAATGTCCTATGGATCCATATCAGGTTATTCATCCGTCCTTTATCAAGCCATTGCTCATAATCGCTATAGAACACGCAAGGGTAGCCTTCATGCGTCATGATGTAGGCATAAGCAGAGTATTTGTTGCCAATGATATCTGTATCATGGTTGGATACAAAAGTAACCGACTTGGCGCCATTTCTTTTCCATAACATATCGTCGTTAAGGTGGGTAAGGTCATTACTGTCGAATGCGCTGTGCATAGCATAAAAGCAGGCAAAGTCGAATGCCGACGAGGTTTGTCCTGTTGCATTTACCCAGTTTTGCAGGTTTGCAGCATTACCATCCCAATCTTCGCCAACAGCAAATCCGCCTACGCTGTTTACAAAATTTTGAACAACCCAGGCGCCATAACCTAACACATAATCGAACCGGAAGCCGTCAAAATGCATGGTGTTTTTATAATATCTCGACATGCTATAGCTAGCGTTATAGATCCAGTTCGATACGTTAGCCTGTTTGTGACAAAGATCGGGAAAGCCACCAAATGAGCCTTCGTCGCTTGCTTCGATATTATTGGGGTGGAAGTCACTATAACTCCGGTTAAATTTGCCCGAAAGCGGGGTAAAGCTGGTGTAGGTATTTGTGCCCGTATATGGGTTGGCTTCCGAATTACCACCGCTGCAATGATTAAGCACCATATCGGCATATACATCTATATTATTACTGTGCGCAGTAGAGATCAGTGTATTAAGATCTGTCAGATTTCCAAAACGGGTAATTGTAGAACCCATTTGATTGTACGTTCCAAAGTCGAAATAATCAAAGGGATCATATCCCATACTTGATCCACCACTTTGGCCCTTTGTTGCTGGCGGCAGCCAGATTGCTGAAATTCCGGCAGCGTTCCATGAAGGTATCTTGCCTGTTATAGTTGTCCACCATGCTCCGGCAGGGCAGTTCCAGTAAAAGGCTTGCATTAATACACCGCCACCGGGGCCTGGAAGTGCATTGGTAATAAGTGTTTTTGACTTTGCAGCAGCTGGCGCTGTTTCAGCTATGCCTGTTTTTTTACATTCAGAAAATGTAAACAAAACCCCAACAAACAGCGATGCGATTGTTAACCTGTAAAATTGTTTTTTCATAATTATTGTTTTTTAATTGGTTTAGTATTTTCCGGGAACG